>Ga0160472_100828_pt1 | contig 12800 bp, 4 predicted proteins | sample HID1973M_E11MG_FD_108267 | JGI IMG/M metagenome (GOLD analysis project Ga0160472, IMG submission 108267) | Enriched mosquito-associated microbial communities from UW Madison campus, WI, USA - HID1973M_E11 MG | ecosystem: Host-associated > Arthropoda: Insects > Digestive system > Unclassified ... | reverse complement strand
CGAACAGGTAGTCCAGGTCATCGAAACGACGCTGGATCGATTCGGCGATCGGGATCGACTTGGCGTTGGCCAGGGAGCAGAAGTCGCCGCCCGGGCAGCAGATGATGTCGGTGAGCAGGCCGATGTTTGGTGTGGCAAAACCTTTTTCGCGCAACTCGCCCCACAGGGTGAACAGTTTGTCCTGCTCGACGTCGGCAAGGATGATGTTCTGCTCGTGGGAGGTGCGCAATTGACCGTAGCTGTAACGGTCGGCCAGGTCGGCAACGGCGTCGAGCTGCTTGTCGGTGATGTCGCCCGGGGCAACGCCGGTCGGCTTCAGGGACAGGGTCACGGCGACATAACCCGGCTTCTTGTGGGCCAGGGTATTACGCGTGCGCCAGCGGGCGAAGCCCGGGTGTTCCTTGTCGAGTTCGGCCAGGGCGGCGCTCTGGTTGTCCAGGGCCTTGTAGTCCGGGTCGACGAAATGCTTGGCGACGCGCTGCACTTCGGCCTCGGTCAGTGTGGTCTGGCCACCGCGCAGGTGCTCCATTTCCGCATCGACTTTCTCGGCGAAGACTTCAGGCGTCAGCGCTTTGACCAGGATCTTGATCCGCGCCTTGTACTTGTTGTCGCGACGGCCATAGCGGTTGTAGACCCGCAGGATGGCGTCGAGGTAGCTCAACAGGTCCTGCCATGGCAGGAACTCGTTGATGAACGCACCGACTACCGGCGTACGGCCCAGGCCACCACCGACCAGCACACGGAAGCCCAGTTCGCCAGCGGCGTTGTGCACCGGTTCAAGGCCGATGTCGTGGACTTCGATGGCGGCGCGGTCGGAGGTCGAACCGTTGACGGCGATCTTGAACTTGCGCGGCAGGTAGGCGAATTCCGGGTGGAAGGTGGTCCATTGACGGACGATTTCACACCATGGGCGCGGGTCGATCAGTTCATCGGCGGCGACGCCGGCGAACTGGTCGGTGGTGACGTTGCGCAGGCAGTTGCCGCTGGTCTGGATCGCGTGCATCTGCACGGTGGCCAGTTCAGCGAGAATGTCCGGAATGTCTTCCACGGCCGGCCAGTTGAACTGCACGTTCTGCCGCGTACTGATGTGGGCATAGCCCTTGTCGTAGTCACGGGCAATTTTGGCCATCATGCGCATCTGTCGCGAAGTCAGCTGGCCATAAGGCACGGCGACCCGCAGCATCGGAGCAAAACGCTGGATATAGAGACCATTTTGCAGGCGCAGGGGGCGGAATTCTTCTTCGCTCAGCTCACCTGCCAGATAGCGTCGGGTCTGATCACGGAACTGCTTGACGCGGTCCTCGATGATCCGCTGATCGTATTCGTCGTATACGTACATATATGTCCTGTTCTCAGGCTGGGTCGCTCGGCTGCAGCTGCGTTTTTGTGCTTGCCGGAGTCCGATAAAACCTCTGCAATTCTGCGCGCACGGCCGCGCACTCCCTTCGGAGCCGGGGCAAGATACCAGTTTGCGTTTATGCGCAAAAGTGATGTTTAAGAATATGTAAAGAACCAAATCGCCTAATGAGAATCGTTGTTGCAAAGTCCCTGTTTGTGATGAGGGCAATCGTCGGCTTTACTGTGATCGAGTCTTTATGCAATCACCGATAAAACCGACAAGAGGCGATGCAATGAGCAACCCAACCAAAGCACGGAAAAGCGATAGCACCGTCGATGCCTGGGCAATCCTGTTCCTGATTATCCTGGTCGTCGGCACAGCAGTCTTTTGGGTCAGCCATCAATAAATCAATAAGCAGCACCGTCCGGGTCCGGTTCTGACGATTGTCGGACAATAACCCGAATAAACGCCGTTCTGCGGGACATTCGCTGGCATAATGCGCGGCGAATTTCCGGGGGCTCGGACGACCAATGTTTAAGTTGTTAAGTGGCGTATTGCTTGCGCTGGGTATGCTCGCGGGACCTTGCGCGCAAGCGTCGTCGGTGTTGTTCCTCAATCCAGGAAGCATCAAAGAGGCCTTCTGGGTCAGTTATTCGCAGTTCATGCAGGCCGCCGCCAGGGACCTGGGGATGGAATTGCGCATTCAGTACGCCGAGCGGATCCCGGAAAACATCATCAAGCAGGCCCGCGAGGCCCTTCAGGGACCGCATCGTCCCGATTATCTGGTGTTCGTCAACGAACAATCCGTCGCCCCGCAAGTCCTGCGCCTGGCCCAAGGCAGCGGGGTCAAGCTGTTCATGGTCAATAACGCGCTGTCGGCAGACCAGGTCAAGCTGCTTGCCGCGCGCCCGGACAAGTACCCCGATTGGGTGGGCAGCCTGGTGCCCAACGATGAAGAGGGCGGCTACCTGATGCTCAAGGAGCTGATTCGACTGCATCCTCCCGTCGCCGCTGGCCAGACCATCGATCTGCTGGCGTTTTCCGGGCTGAAGACCACCCCTTCGGCCCAATTGCGTGAAAAGGGCATGCGCCGGGCACTGGCCGAGCACCCCGAAGTTCGCCTGCGCCAGTTGGTGTACGGCGGGTGGACCCGCCAACGCGCCTGTGAGCAGGCCAGAATGTTGTTCAAGCGTTACCTGCAGACTTCACTGGTGTGGGCGGCCAATGACGAAATGGCGTTCGGGGTGATGCAGGCGTATGCCGAAACCGGCGGTGTGCCTGGCCAGGGCGTGTTGTTTGGTGCCTTCAACAACTCGCCGGCGGCATTGCAGGCGCTACTGGACAATCGCCTCAGCGTATTACTGGGCGGGCATTTCACCTTGGGTGGCTGGGCGCTTGTGCAGTTGCACGACTACGATGAAGGCGTGAACGTCAGCCAGTACGGCGGACGTGACCGGCAGATTCCTCTGCTTGAACTGATCGATCGGACCCAGGCCAAACGCTTGCTGGCTCTAGCGACGGCCAAGGATTTTGGCGTGGACTTCCACAAGCTATCGGCCAAGGGGCGACCGGCTTCCTGGCGCTACCCGTTCACCTTGCAGACCCTGATGCACTGAACGGATTCAGACACCGGCCAGCATCAGCACCAGCTTGACGATGCCGAACAGCGTCAGGGCAAACACGGCGGTGAACAGGATCCCCAGCAGCACGAAATGACTCGGTTTGCCGTGGGTGAAGTCCCGCGCGCGGTTTTTTCCGCTCTGCACCCCGAAGGCAGCTGCCATGACGCTGTGCAGCATTTGCCAGAAGGTTGGCGGCTTGTTGTCGACCGGATCGTCCATAAATCCCTCGCCACAAATGTGTGTCAAGCAAGCATAGACAATCAATACGCTGATCGATTTTAAACCTTGGGCAAAAACCGTCATACATATGTACCGCCATCGAAGGAAGGGGCAGTGATGAACTGGCGTTTCAACTTCAACGTCAGGTAACACCCCATGAACCAGATCGACACGGCCCGGGAAAAGGGCTTGCACAACCATTTCGTCAAAAAAAAACTGCACCACAGGATTCGCCATTTCAACGTTGCCAACATCCATGATCTGGACCGCGCCAGAATCCCGGGAGGCCTGGCGGAAAAGGCCGAGCCCGATTGGTTCAAACGGGCAGGAAGCGAGCTGCAGCAACAGATTCGCGATAGCCAGAAGCTGAGCCGCACGTCCAATGAAACCCTGGCCAAGACCCTCAAGGATCTCAAGGGATTGGTCGAATTTGCGCAACCTTTGCTTGAACAAGCCTTGAACGTCAGATTTGGTTTGAAGATCGATGTCACACAGGCCTTTTTTTACAACCTGAAGAATGCCGAATCTTCAACGGAAGATCAGAGCCTGTTGCAATTGGCGCTGCGCAACTTTGAAGACGGTCAGGTATTTACGAAAAGGCAGTTCATTGCCGTACGAGGGCAAAAACTCGTCGATACCAGAAATCGCGTGTTGTACTCCAAGCCTAAAGTGGAAGAGACACAGGTTTACGCTGAGCATTTTGCATGGCAAGAGGGTCCCAACCATCAAACTACCCTCTACCAGATCAGCAAACTCGCTCTGGAGCCGGGCGAGTTTGCAGTTTTGTGTCGGGAACTGGATATTGGCCAACGTTATCAGGACCACCTCAAGGCGACGTTCGAGGCTCCCGACACCGCTTCTACGGTTCGCGCGCAGACAATTCAGGCCTGGAAAGACAGCCTGCGCGTCCATGCACATATCGCCAATCTGAAGCAACTGATCACCCCTTCGGCCTATGCGACGCTGTTGGCCGTACTCAATGGCGATAAGGATGCAACGCTGGACGGTGAGCGTGTTTCCTTCAGCCAGTTACATGTATTGGGATCGCCCGCCAGTGAAATGTTTATCATCGGCGCGAAACGGCGTGAGGGCAAAAAGGTTCATTTCAGTTTGACCAAGCCTGGCGTCAATCTGATTGATGTACTCACCTTTACAGACTCGCGAATCATTGTCTGCATTCCTGGCGATCCATTCGCGCCAGTCAAGGAATACGCGACGCTGCGTGCTTTTGAACTGGATCTGGCAACCAGGCTGCGTTCGGCGAAAAACTACCGCGCCTACAGCCGGCTGATGCCCCATGGAGAGGCAGGCAAGTTTGTATCGAAGATTTATGACGCGGTGATCACCGAGCGTTGGAATCCAGACCTGCCCTACACGCTCAAAGGCTGGTTGTGGGACTACAAAGGGGCGTATCAGGACGTCTATCGGGAAGACCCGTCTCTGGATCTCAGTGAGTCGTTTTTTGAGGACGACCTGTTTGACGAACTCTACAAGCGGCATCAGCAACGCCTGATGGAAACTGCCGAGCTATTGGCGGTACCGACCGCCAAAGTCGACCATGACGCCTGGACAGAGCGCCTCACCCACTACGCCGAGCTGGGCCTGGACATCCTTAATGTAGCGGCGTTTTTCGTCCCCGGGCTGGGTGAAGTGATGATGGCGGTGATGGCGGCGCAACTGACTGCTGATGTTTACCATGGCATCGAAGACTGGAGCATCGGCGACACTGACGAGGCGTGGGGTTACCTGAAATCGGTGGCGGAGAATCTGGCGTTCGTTGCAGTCACCGGTGCCGCGGGCGGCAAAATTGCGAAGGTAACGGCACCGGCCAGCGTCGATGGCCTGGTCAACGTCAAGCTGCCCTTCGGTGATGAGCAGCTGTGGCGACCGAGCCTTGCGCCCTACAAAAGTGATGTCGTGCTGCCGGCGCAACTCAAGCCCAACAAGCTGGGGCAATACGGAGTTGACGGCAGGACGTTCATCAAGCTCGAAGACGGGGCCTATGAACAGACCTTCGATCCACGGCTGGAAAAATGGCGGCTCAAACACCCAAGCAATCCCCAGGCTTATCACCCGGTGCTTGAACACAATGGCCAAGGGGCCTGGCGACACGGCTTGGAGCGTCCACTGGAGTGGGATCGCGCCACGCTGTTGCGCCGTATGGGTCATCAAACCGAGGGGTTCGACAGCGCGACGCTGGAAAAAATCGCCGACATCAGCGGTGTTGACGAGCATGCCTTGCGCAAAATGCACGTCGATAATCAGCCAATGCCGTCGGCCCTGGCCGACACGCTGCGAGAGTTTCAGATTGACCGTCAGGTCAGCGAGTTGATTGAACAGATCCGTCTCGGCCAACCGGTTGCCGAAGGGGGGTACAGCCATGCCTTGGCGGACGTGGTCAAGATGCCGCGCTGGCCGAATGGCCGTGTGATCGAGGTGTTCGAGCGCGCAGACCTGAGCGGACCTTCGTCCCGTTTCGGTCAGGCATCGACGCCGGCAAAATCGGTGATCCGCCTCTCTCGGGCAGAGGTGGCGGCAGGGAAACTGCCGGAGCGGGTTCTGGCGACGCTTGAGGATCAGGAAATCGTCCAGTTGCTCGGCGGGGAGGGCGCGCGGGTCGAGATCGAGCGTGACTCGGTTTTCAGCCAGCAGCTTGCCGACACGCTGGCAGCTGACAAAAACGCGATATTTGATCGTATCAGCAATGCTTTTGAGTCAGACGTACCATCGACGCCGGATCTGAAGACGCTGCAACGCGCCTTCCCGGGCTTGTCCCGGGAAGCGGCTCAGGAAGTATTGGCCAACGCCACGGTCCGGGAGCGCCTGTATATCCAGCACAAGGCTCGTTTGCCAGGCAGTCTGCTGCTCAAGGCACGCAGCAGGGCCCGCTTGACCCGACTGAACAAGGCCCTGGCGGGCATGCACCTGGAGAGCATGACGTCTCTGGACAGTCAACGCCTGGCGCTGCGCGCACTGGAAAAACAACCGGGATGGCCGGCTGATGTACGGCTCGAAATACGACAAGGCAGTACCCACGGCAAGTTGCTCGATGCCATTGGCAGTGAGTCGGCGGCACAGACCAAATATCTGGTCAAGGATGGGTATCCTTATCCAGGCAAATTTCAGGCGTTCGACCAATACGGCAATGCGCTGAGCACTGTGCCCAGGCAGGGTGACGGTTTTTATTCGGCGATCATGCATGCCTTGCCCGACGGCGCCCGCAATGGCCTCGGGCTGCCCCATGTCGGGCAAAGTGCCGAACTGCAAAAGAACCTGACCGCCTACGCCTCGCATCATCGCCGGCAAATGATGGATGCCCTGATGCAGGACAATACTGGCCAACGCTTCAAACGGCCGGTGCGCCTGGCGGATGGCCGATTGGGTTATCCCTTGAGCGGACGAGGGGCGAGTGCGTCGGTCAATCCCTCCCTGATTTCGAGAGTGCGCGATCTCTATCCGGTTTTTTCCGACGAGCAAGCCGGGCAAATGATCAGGCGCTTGTTGATCGACGGCAGAACCGAGGCGCAGATCGCGCACCAGTTGAATCTGCGCAGTCGCGAGTACCAGGCACTGGATGCAGCGCTAGTTCACTGGAGGGCGACTGCTCAGGGGGACAGCGGACTCCTGGACCTTACGGTGCGCAGGATCAGGAACATCTGGCAATCGAGAGGTCTGGTCGACGGTGAACCGTCCGCATTCATGGTGTTGGGCGGTATCGACAGCCTGCCGCCACTGCCGGCGGACTTTTCCCATGTACGCAATCTGGCCTTGGACTCGAGCCTGTTGCTTGAGCAATCGAGCGGAGCGCTTTCAAGGGCGTTTCCCAACGCCAGAAGGCTCGATTTGTCGTTCATGACGGCCAGCGACCCGGCCCGGGTGGCCGAAGCTCTGGTCCGTCTGCCACAGGTCAAGGAGCTGTCGCTGTATGGTTATGGCAACGAATTTGAAGCAGGCGCGCAGCAATTGCTCAGTGCAATGCCGCAGCTGGAAGCTTTGTATGTGGTCGGAGCGGTGCGCGGGCTTGACGTCGGCGCCATGAGTGGACTGCGTTCATTGACCATGGCCGGCGACATGGGCTGGCCGAAAGGTGTGCTGGACCTGCCTTATGTCAATGAGTTATCGGTTGCCAGTAGTTCGATAAACGCTCTGCCAGAGGAGATGTTCTCGGGGCACGAGAATCTGTGGCGGGGTATGAAAGTCAACTGGTCGGCCATGGAGCCCGAGCATTTCATGCGAGCGTTCGAGCATGTGTCTAGCCACCCGGCCCACTTGCTCGACGTCGACGAGATGGTGAATACCTATTGTCGAGGCACCCTGCAGCGCATCCTTGTCGAGGATTCGGCGTTTAGCGCCGATGTCATGCGCAAGCTGCGCGCCGAAGGCTCGTCCAATCGGGCTCTGGCGCAACGTTTCACCCAATTGCACCGCGAAGGAGCTGATCTGGTCACGGAACTCAATCAGTGGCAATTACGCATCCTCCGTATTGATGGCCAGGCGGTTGCTGCCGGCCAACAGATCCGGGTTGCCACTGCAATCAAGGATTGCTGGCTGGCAGGCTTGCGCAAACAATACGGTGGGGAGCGTCCCGACGTTGTTCGGCCATCGACATCCTGGCAGCAACCGCAAGCGTTGTTGCCTCAATCGGCAGTCCTCGATCTGACAGGCTCCGCCCTGGGCAAGTTGCCACAATTGCCAGAGTTGCCCACCACAGGTTTTAACCATGTAAAAATGCTGAACTTGCCGGAACTCATGGCCACGGCTGAAGACTTCAGTGGTTTTCTGCGGCATTTTCCCGAAGTTCGCACCCTGGACCTCAGCGCCAATCAATTGACCTCGTTGCCGCAGGCGTTGAATGAACTGAGCGAGCTCACGGAGCTGAATCTGGCACGCAATCAACTCGCGGTCACTCCGGCGGTGCAGGCGGACTTCAACCGCCTGACGTCGCTGGAACAGCTGAACCTGCGGCTCAATCGGGTCGATGCCCTGGATGTAACGGCCTTGACCCGCCTGCACACCTTGCGCCTGGGCCGCACGGCGATCAGGGAGTGGCCCACCGGGGTGCTGGACCTTGCGGGACTGCGTCAACTGGACTTGAGTCACTCGGCGATCAAGACCATTCCCGCTCAGGCGCTGACCGGCGCGTACACCTCAAGAGTCAATGTCAGTGGCTGCGACCTGACGCCCGAAGCGCGTACGGGTTTGCTGGCCAGCGACTCCGGTCCCAGAGTGATGGGCATTGATCGCACCCAGTTGCTTGAGCGCAGAACCGGAGGGCTGCCCGAATATTACCCACCCCTGGTATCGCAGAACCCCGAGCTTTTGTTACCGCTGCCCGAGATCCCGGCGCAAGAGCTTGCACAGATGCCACCGGCAGTTCGGTTGATGAGGCTTGATCCCCAGTTGCTGGAGTCCGAGGCAGCGTTGCGTATGGAGGTGCTAGATGGCAAGAGTGTGGTCCCCGGCGACGTTGAAGGGCAAATCGCGAACTGGGAAGCGCAACACCAGGCTTTGATCGAAACCCTCAACACCTGGATCGAACACCCGCCGCATCAGGTAGGCGATTTGCGCACCGCCACCTGGGTGTCGGCGCTGGAGCGCCGCCGGGCCGCGGATAAACTGCTAACGTGCTGGCGAGAGAACCTTCGCGGCGCAGCTGCGGACGTCGACTACATCCTCGATTTTTCCTCGACGCCCCTGGGCAGTTTTCCGCCACTGACCGGTGATTTTACCCATGTGGGCACCTTGCGCCTCAATCGAGTCTATCTGAGCGAACAAGGCCTGAAAGGCTTCGTCGAGTCCTTCAGCCATATCCATACGCTGGAGCTGGATTTCAATCAGTTGGCGCACCTGCCTGATTCACTTACCTCGTTCCGGCAACTCAAGCGCCTTTCACTGGCCGGCAATCGCCTGACCAGCACCGTTGAGTTGCAAAGCCATCTGTCCACGCTGGCTGCGGTTGAATCTCTGAATCTGGCGGAGAATGAGTTGAGTGAGCTCGACGTCACGGCCTTGACGCGCTTACGCGACCTCGATCTGCATCACAACAGCCTCTTCGCCTGGCCCGAGGGCTCGCTGGAGCTACCGTCGCTGCGCACGATGAACCTGAGCAACAACATGATCGAAGCCTTGCCCGAAGGCCTTCTTGAGGCTGATCCCGATGCGCTGGTGAGGGGCATCAATGTCACGGACAACAGCTTGGGGGAAGACCAACTCAATGAGCTGGGCGGCTACCTGGAACGCACGGGCCAGGGCCTGGGCTATACCCACGAAACCCTTGACGAGGCACTGCGTGAATTTGAAAGTGATGTTTCGGCGCCTTCGGACGTATCGGAGGAGGAAAGTGACGAGGACGCCGTGGTCGACACGACCGGCGACCAGGCTCGCGAGCAATGGATCGATTCGGCGTCCGGTACTACGGATGAACTCGATGGCATCTGGAGTGAATTCACCCAGACACCTGGAAGCGGCGCTTTCTTCAAAATGCTGCATAAACTGCGAAGCACGCCGGAATTCAGGACGCAACCCGGCAACTTGAGGCGGCGTGTCCAAGGCGTCTTGAGGGCGGCCCGGGAGGACGCCACCTTGAGGGACGTAGTCTTTGAAACGGCCAATGTGTCGGACACCTGCCCCGACGGTTATGCCCTGGTGTTCAGCGACATCGAGGTAAAAGTCTACGAGTCCGACATTCTCAAAGCCGCAGCCGGACAGGATCGGGCCAATGTCCTGTTCCGGCTCGGCAGGGTCCAGTTCCGCCTGGACAAAATAGAGTCCATCGCCCAGGACTTCATCAAGCAGCGCAAGCAGCTGAGACAGCACTATGATGAAGCGGAAGTCCAGTTGGCGTACCGTATCGGACTGGCCGACCGCCTGGAGCTGCCGGGACAATTCAGGGACATGCGTTATCAGGACTCGTCCCACGTCACCGGTGAGATGCTGAACGAGGCATATGCCAGCGTGCTCGCGGCAGAGCAGTCTGATGATTTGATACATGCATTGGTGCAGCGCACCTACTGGACGGATTTCCTCAAGCTGGAAAATCCGCAGCGCTTCAGCGCACTGGAACAGGAGCGCAGCGACAGGCTGGATATTCTGGGTGATCTGATTCCAAACATCGATGATGACTATCTGGAGGCGACATCAATGCTGGACATTGACATGCGGTTACGAGAGGCAGAGCTGTTGCTCGAGCTGACTCGCGTTAAGGTGGCGGCATTCATTTCGTGAGTGTGCTGAGCCCTTGATGCAAGCCCGGGCGTCCAGTGCATGGACCCCGGGCTTTTTTGCATTCAATCAGTCATCAATTGTCATAGCCCAGGTTCGGCGCCAGCCAGCGCTCGGTCACGCTCAATTCCTGGCCTTTGCGCGAGGTGTAACTCTGCACCTGATCCTTGTCGACCTTGCCCACGGCAAAGTATTGCGCCTGCGGGTGGGCGAAGTACCAGCCGCTGACCGCTGCCGCCGGGAACATCGCGTAGTGCTCGGTGAGGAACACGCCGCTGCGGCCGGCGCGCATTTCTTCCGCCTCGGGATCGAGCAGGGCGAACAAGGTGGCCTTCTCGGTGTGATCCGGGCACGCCGGGTAACCCGGAGCAGGGCGGATGCCGCTGTACTGCTCCTTGATCAGCGCCTCGTTATCCAGCACTTCATCCGTGGCGTAGCCCCAGTGCTCTTTACGCACCTGCTGGTGCAGCCACTCGGCGCAGGCCTCGGCCAGGCGGTCGGCCAGGGCCTTGACCATGATCGAGTTGTAGTCGTCGCCGGCGTCCTGGTAGGCCTTCGCCACTTCTTCGGCGCCGATACCGGCGGTGGTGATGAAGCCACCGACGTAGTCGGTCACTTCGCTGTCCTTGGGCGCGACGAAGTCGGCCAGGGAGAAGTTCGGTTTGCCGTCGGTCTTGATGATCTGCTGGCGCAGGTGATGCAGGCGGGCCATCGGCTTGCCGTCTTCACCGTAGAGTTCGATGTCGTCGTCATGCACCTGGTTGGCCGGCCAGAAACCGAACACCGCGCGGGCGCTGATCAGCTTCTCGTCGATCAGTTTAGTCAGCATTTCCCGGGCATCGTTGTACAGCGAGGTGGCGGCTTCACCGACCACCTCGTCCTGGAGGATGCGCGGGAACTTGCCGGCCAGGTCCCAGGACACGAAGAACGGCGTCCAGTCGATGTACTCGGCCAACACATTAAGGTCGATGTTGTCCAGTACGCGGCTGCCGGTGAAGGTCGGCTTGACCGGCGTGTAGGTCGCCCAGTCGAACTGCGGCTTCTTGGCGATGGCTGCGCCGTAGCTCAGGCGCTCGGTGCGGGCGCTGCGGTTGGCAGTGCGCTCGCGAACCTCGATGTAATCCAGGCGAGTCTTCTCGACAAAGCCTGGCTTCAATTCCTTGGACAGCAGCTGTGTGGCCACACCCACGGCGCGGGACGCGTCGGTGACGTAGATCACTGCATCGTTGCTGTACTTGGGTTCGATCTTCACCGCCGTGTGCGCCTTGGAGGTGGTCGCGCCACCGATCATCAACGGCAGATGGAAGTCCTGGCGCTGCATTTCACGGGCGACGTGGACCATTTCATCAAGAGACGGGGTGATCAGGCCTGACAGGCCGATGATGTCGCACTTCTGCTCTTTGGCCACCTGGAGGATCTTCTCCGCCGGCACCATCACACCCAGGTCCACGATGTCGTAGCCGTTGCAACCCAGCACCACCCCAACGATGTTCTTGCCGATGTCGTGCACATCGCCTTTCACCGTGGCCATGAGGATCTTGCCCTTGGCCTCCGGCTTGTCGCCTTTTTCCAGTTCGATGAACGGGATCAGGTGGGCCACGGCCTGTTTCATCACGCGGGCGGATTTCACCACCTGGGGCAGGAACATTTTGCCGGCGCCGAACAGGGTGCCGACGATGTTCATGCCGGACATCAGCGGGCCTTCGATCACTTCGATCGGGCGGGCGAAGGACTGGCGCGACTCTTCAGTGTCTTCGACGATGTGCGTGGTGATGCCTTTGACCAGCGCATGTTCCAGGCGCTTGTTGACGTCCCAGTTGCGCCACTCTTCGGTCTCGGCTTCCTTGACGCTGCCGTCGCCCTTGTACTTGTCGGCGATGGCGAGGAGGGCGTCGGTACCTTCCGGGGTGCGGTTGAGGATCACGTCTTCCACCGCATCGCGCAGTTCCACCGGGATCTGGTCGTAGATCTCCAGCTGACCGGCGTTGACGATGCCCATGGTCAGCCCGGCGCGGATCGCGTAGAGCAGGAACACCGAGTGGATCGCCTCGCGCACCGGGTTGTTGCCACGGAACGAGAACGACACGTTGGACACACCGCCCGAGGTCAGTGCGTACGGCAGTTCGTCACGGATGTAGGCGCAGGCATTGATGAAGTCCACAGCGTAGTTGTTGTGTTCTTCGATGCCGGTGGCCACGGCGAAGATGTTCGGGTCGAAGATGATGTCTTCCGGCGGGAAGCCGACTTCATTGACCAGAATGTCGTAGGAGCGTTTGCAGATTTCTTTTTTGCGCGCTTCGGTGTCGGCCTGGCCGGCTTCGTCGAAGGCCATCACCACCACAGCGGCGCCGTAGCGCTTGCACAGCTTGGCGTGGTGAATGAACTGCTCGACGCCTTCT
>Ga0160472_100827_pt1 | contig 12818 bp, 16 predicted proteins | sample HID1973M_E11MG_FD_108267 | JGI IMG/M metagenome (GOLD analysis project Ga0160472, IMG submission 108267) | Enriched mosquito-associated microbial communities from UW Madison campus, WI, USA - HID1973M_E11 MG | ecosystem: Host-associated > Arthropoda: Insects > Digestive system > Unclassified ... | reverse complement strand
TCCTCGCCATCCTCGGCCGGGCGCTGGCGATCCGCGCGGTCGATGCCGGCTCGTGCAACGGCTGCGAGCTCGAGATCCATGCGCTCAACAACCCGTACTACAACATCGAGGGACTCGGCATCCGCTTCGTCGCCAGTCCGCGCCATGCCGACATGCTGCTGGTGACCGGCCCCGTGTCGCGCAACATGGAGGAGGCGCTGCGGCGCACCCACGAAGCCACGCCGGAGCCGAAGCTGGTGGTCGCCGTCGGCGATTGCGGCTGCACCGGCGGCCTCTTCGGCGAGAGCTATGCCAGCCGCGGCAGGGTGGCGAACGTGATCCCCGTCGATGCGGTGGTGCCCGGCTGCCCGCCGCCGCCCATCGAGATCCTGCGCGGCATCCTGGGCGCGGTGCGGCAGCGGCGGGCGCGCGAGGTTGCGGGTTCGCCGCCGGCCTGAATCCCTTCGTCCCGCACGCCGGCGGCAGGCCGCCCTGGCGCATGCCGGGCCGGCACGGCGCCTACAGCCGCAGAAGTTCGCCGGAATCCAGTGCCGGCAAGGGCCCGCGTCCGTCGCGCCACGCGGCGACGGCTGCGGCATGGTCCTCACTGCGATCCCGCAGGGGACGGTACATCGCCTCGTTCCTGGCCGACTCTTCCAGTTCCGCGAACAGCCAGACGGACCCGCCCTCCTGCGCGCAGGCCTCGACGACGCGGCGCAGTGCGTCGTCCCCTCCGGCACCCGTGGGCATGGTGTAGAGCGCTCCCTCGAGCCGCACGCAGCCGGATGCGGCCAGGGCCTGCTCGACGGCCAGCGTCGTTTCCTCGGGTCGTTGAATGATCAGCAGCATCGGGCATTGCAAGTGGCGTTGCGGAAGCGGCCATCTGTACCGTCGCCAGCGCGGACCGCCCTTGATCCAGATCAAGCAAGCCGACGGCCGCTGCAGCGGCAGGCCTGTGGACTGCGCCGGTTGCGTGCGGAAGCTCCCGATGCAGCAGCGTTGTTTCCACCCTTCCGGCAACCGCCAGCGGCGCGGTCGTCAGTGCCGATTATGATAATGTCATTATCATTTCAACAATATATCATGGGATCCGTATTTGCTGGTCCGGCTCCAGCCTGGACACCGCCTCGGCCACCGAAGGGCGGCATCCCATGAAGAGAACCAAGGAACCCGGCACGCGCCGTCGATCGGCGCGTACCGAGGCCACCCCTCGCGCTTCGTCCACCACCATCGTTTCACCCGCCGAATCATCGATGCCAGCTCGTCCCGAACGCCCCGTCCATCCACGCCCTTTCCTGGACAAGTCGCTGAATTCGAAGACCCTGCATTTCTCGATCTGCGACGTCCAGAGCCGCATGCGCATGGACCGGCCGGACGACCTCGTGCTCGCCTACACCCAATTGATGATGGGCTTCCTGCTGTTCTCGCCCGACCCGCGCCACATCGCCATGATCGGCCTGGGCGGCGGATCGCTGGCGAAGTTCTGCCACCGGTATCTGCCCGAGGCGCGCATCCAGGTGCTGGAGATCAATCCTCATGTCATCGCGCTGCGCGACGAATTCCAGGTGCCGGCGGACAACCACCGGTTCCATGTCCGGAAGGAGGATGGGGCCGACCATGTCCGCACCACCTCCAATCGCTACGACGTGATCGTGGCCGACGGCTTCGATGCCGACGGGGTGCCGCCGAACCTCTGCTCGCAGGCCTTCTACGACGACTGCTGCAACGTCCTGGCGCCGGGGGGCGTCCTGGTGGCCAACCTCCATGCGGGCCACAGGCAGTTCTCGGAATCCGTCGAGCGCATGGCACAGGGCTTCGCCGGAAACGTCGTCCTGATCGACGAACTCGAATGCAACAACGTGATCGCTTTTGCCCTCAAGGAGGGCACGCCGGCCGTGCTGTCCGCCAACCTGGAGCGCTGCGCAGCGACGCTCGCGCCCGAGGCCCGGCTTCAGCTGGAGCCCAGCTTCGCCAGGATCAGGGACTGCGCCTGGCGCAGCGACGGCACCGCGCTGGACTTCGGCGGCTGAAGGCCGCCGCGGCCGGATGCCGCGACGTGCCCGGCGTCAGGCCGCGTCCAGCGGCGACGCCCGCTCGTGCCGGCCCACCACGTACATCTCGGTGGTGCGCGACAGGATCCGCACCTGCGACACCAACTGGCCGAGCCATTGCCTGAAAGCGGGGTCCGCGTTGTGCGCGTCGAGCGCCGCACGGTCGGTCCAGCCCTCGACGATGTGGAAGGTGTCGTCCGCATCCACGTCCTGCGCGAAGGTGTAGCCGTTGCAGCCGGGCTTGGCCTGCGTCCGCGCGATGTGCCGCCGCACGAATTGCCTGAAGAGGTCGGCGTGGGCGGATGCCACGCGCACGGTGACGTGCAACACGAGGCCGGTGTTGCCGATCGGGGTCGGAGGGTTCATGGCTCGAGGATCTGCGGAGGTGGGAAATGGCAGGAGAAAAGGGAAGGATTGACGCGGCACCGGCGATCCGGAGCCACCGGTCGATCTTCCGCAAGGTGCCTGGGGCGAGCCACGGCCGGCCGGCCCGAAAACACGGCCGCTCGTTCGGATTCTTCTTGCGCAGATTCCTAGAAGCGCGGCCGGCGCCGCGGCTCCCGCGGCCCGACGTCGAGGTCCTCGGACAGCCCCTTCAGCACCGCATACCCCGCCTGCAGCGCCTCGTTGTAGGTGGGGAAGCCGGCCGCCGCCTCCAGCAGCCGCTCGAACTCGGCCGATCCGTCGAACGATTCGAGCAGCACCCAGTAGTAGCCGCTCGAATCGTGCTGTTCCACGGTGAGCGCGATGGCGATGAGGGATCCCGGCATGCGCGCATGCTGGCGCGGCCCCATGACATCCTGAAGAAATGTCCTCGGAGGCGAGCGAGGGCCACGGCATCCGCAGGTGCCGCAGCGCCCATGAGCGCCAGATTCAGATCGTCAGCACGGGAAACGACTTCACCAGGTCGTCCAGCGCCTTGAGCTGCGTCAGCAGCGCCTCGAGCCGGTCCAGCGGCAGCGCGCTCGGCCCGTCGCACTTGGCCTGGGCCGGGTCGGGATGCGCCTCGATGAACAGCCCCGCGAGCCCCAGCGCCATGCCGGAACGCGCCAGGTCCACCAGCTGCTCGCGCCGCCCGCCCGAGGCCGCCGCGCCGGCTTCGCGCTGCTGCAGCGCATGGGTCACGTCGAAGATGACCGGCAGGTCGCCCGTGGTCTTCTTCATCACGCCGAAGCCCAGCATGTCGACCACCAGGTTGTCGTAGCCGAAGCAGGTGCCGCGGTCGCACAGGATGATCTGCTCGTTGCCCGCTTCCCTGAACTTCTCGACGATGTTGAACATCTGGCTGGGGCTCAGGAACTGCGGCTTCTTGATGTTGATGACGCGGCCGGTCTTCGCGAGCGCCACCACCAGGTCGGTCTGCCGCGCGAGGAAGGCCGGCAGCTGCAGCACGTCGACCACCTCGGCCACCGGCCCGGCCTGCGGCGGCTCGTGCACGTCCGTCAGCACCGGCACGCCGAAGGCGTTCTTCACCTCCTGCAGGATGCGCAGCCCCTCGTCGAGGCCGGGGCCGCGGTAGGAGTGGATGGACGAGCGGTTCGCCTTGTCGAAGCTCCCCTTGAACACGTAGGGGATGCCCAGCTTGCCGGTGACGCGCACGAACTCCTCGGCGGTGCGCAGCGCAAGGTCGCGGGATTCCAGCACGTTGACGCCGCCGAACAGCACGAAGGGGCCGTCGTTGCGCACGCTGATGCCGGGGGGAATGATGACGTTCTTCAAGGGTCGCTCCTGACTGGGTTCAGGGCCGTATTGTCCCGCGTCGCGGCGACGGGCAGGCGGGCGCGGCGCCGCCGGGGCTCAGAGCATCGTCACCGCCACCCGCTCGAGCCTGCGCAGGTGGCGCGGCCCGAGGCGTGCGTCGTTGGCGGAGATCAGGCAGAGCGCGCCGAGATGTGGCTCGAGCGCCCCGCCGTTCTTCTCGTACAGCACCAGCACCTTCTCGCCGATGACGCTGTTGTAGAGCTCGTTCCAGCTGAAGAGGGCCTGGTAGCCGTCGTCGCCGGACGCGGCCACGATGCAGCGCTTGAGCTCCGGCCGCGGACGCTCCGAGAAGCCGCAGGCGTCGAGCACGTCGACCAGCCGGACGCCGGCGTAGCTGTCGACCTGGGCGACCGCTCGGCCCGAATAGCACAGCACCTGGGTCGGCCCGAGGTCGTGCCGCGCCATGCGCCGCAGCGCATCGAGCGCGAACGCGCCCGGCCGCGGGACCCCGCCCGCCACTTCGAGCAGGCCTTCCATTCGCAGGCGCGGGCGTTCGTCGTCCGCATCGTCATGCGGCTTTGCATCTGCAGCGGCAGTCAGGCTCATTGGCGCTCCTCGGTGATGCTCGCCGAATCGTGATTGCGCGGCCGGCGGGCCAGGCCGGCATTGTGTGCCGGCACCCTGCCGGTGTCATCCGCTCCGACGTATGGAAGGTATGTGCGGATCCCGATTCCGCCATATCCACGCCAATATAGCGAAGATGCGCCGGTGCGGCGCGCGCGGCCCGTCCAGCCCCTGCGCCGCGCTCAGCGCAACAGCCGCGGCCCCAGCATGATGATGAACATGCCGAGCAGGCTCACCCCCACGCCCACCCAGTCGGTGAGCGTCGGGCGAACCTTGTCGACCGCCCACAGCCACAGCATCGCCACGCCGATGTAGACCCCGCCGTAGGCGGCATAGACCCGGCCCGCGGCGGTGGGATGCAGCGACAGCAGCCACGCGAACAGCGCCAGCGCGAGCGCCGCCGGCAGCAGCAGCCAGGCCGTGCGCCCCTGCCGCAGCACGAGGTACGGCAGGTAGCAGCCCAGGATTTCCGCGAGCGCGGTGGCGATGAAGAGTCCTACGGTCTTGATGGCGTCCATGCGCGCCATTGTGCGCATGGCGAGTCGCCAGCGCGCCACACGGCCGCGTGCCCCCGCGCGTAGCATCCGCGCCAACCATGTTGGCCGACACCTCCCTGCGCGAATGCATTGCCGAACGGCTGCGCCGCTTTGCGGTGCAGGACCTGCCGGCACCCAGCCTGCGCCGGGCCGCCGTCGCGCTGGCCCTGATCGAAGAAGGCGACGGTGCCGCGCTGCCGGGTATCGCCACGCCGACGCACTGGAGCCGCGCCGCCGCCGTGCTGCTGACGCGCCGGGCCGGGCATCTGCGCAACCATGCCGGCCAGTGGGCGCTGCCGGGCGGCAGCATCGACGCCGGCGAATCGCCGGAACAGGCGGCGCTGCGCGAACTGCAGGAAGAAGTCGGCCTGCAACTGCCGCCCGAAGCCATCCTGGGCCGGCTCGACGATTTCGTGACGCGCTCGGGCTTTGCCATCACGCCGGTGGTGGTGTGGGGCGGCGCCGCGCGCGCCCTGCTGCCCAGCGCCGACGAGGTCGCCAGCATCCACCGCATTCCGCTGGCCGAGTTCATGCGCACCGATGCGCCCTGGCTCGACCCGATCGACGACAGCGACCAGCCGGTGCTGCGCATGCCGGTGGGCACGCACTGGATCGCCGCGCCCACCGCCGCCTTTCTCTACCAGTTTCGCGAGGTCTGCATCGCCGGGCGGGCCACGCGCGTGGCGCATTTCGAACAGCCGCTGTTCGCGCGCCGATAGCCCTGCGCCGGCTTGTTAGCATTCGCGCCATTCATGCCCAGCGCCGACGGACAAGCTTCAAGATCCAGCCCCTGGCTGTTGCTGCTTTCCGCCGTCGTTGTCTGGGCCGCCGGCAGCGTGCTGGGAAGCGCCTGGCAAACCACGCGCTTCGTCGAGCGGGAGCACGACGGCCTGCGCGTCGAGTTCGACGCCGCCTACGCGGCGATCGTGCAGCGGCTCGACCAGAACGAAGCCTTGCTCGACGGCCTGGTGGCGCTGCTGCGCGCCAGCCGCGACCCGGCCTTGCGCGAACTGCACGACTACGCCAACGAGATGCAGGCGCGCTACGACCACGTGCACACCATCGGCTACCAGCCGCGCGTCGCGCTGGCCGACCGCGCGCGCTTCGAGCAGGCCATGGGCCAACAGCTCGGGCGACCCTTTCGCATCCGCGACTTCGAGTTCGACGGCGACCGGCGCTGGCATGAATCACCGCCGCGGCCCTTCTACTTCCCCGTCACCATCATGGCGCCGCCGCTGCCCGAAGCGCAAGAGGTGATCGGCTACGACGTCTACGCCGACACACGCTTTCGCAACGCGGTCGCGTTGTCGGGCCGGCTCGGCGCGGCGACTTCCACGCTGCCCTTCGACCTGGTCGAAGGCGGACGCGGCTACATCTTCCTGCGTGCGCTGACCCTGTCGGACCGCGATGGCGCGACGGCGCAGCCGCCGGAGCACCTGATCTCGCTGCTGATCCGGGCCGACCGTCTGTTCGCCGGGCTGCAGCTTGCCGACAGCGCGCGACTGCGCCTGAGCTACCGCGGCGACACGCCCGGCGCGGCCGCGCTGATCGGCCAGTTCGGCGCCGAGACCGCCGCCGCAAGCCCGGCCGGCCACTGGCTTCCCGCCCTGCCCGCACTGCGTCTTCATCGCGCCTTCCCCTCCACTAGCCAACCCTTCGACCTGAGCCTGCAGGGGCGGCCGCGCTGGGACGACTTTGCCTGGGACATCTGGTCGCTGTGGCTGCTGGCGTGGACCGCGCTGGTGGCCGGGCTGGCGATCGGTGCCGCCACCCTGCGTCGCTCGCAGCGGCTGCGGCGGCAGGCGCAACACCGCACCGAACTGGCCGAGCGCGCGCTGGCGACCACCGAGCTGCGCGCCGAAACCTCGCGTGCGCGCAGCCTGGACCAACTCGGTTCGGGCATCGCGCACGAACTGAACCAGCCGCTGACGGCGGTGGTGAGCTATTGCCAGGCCGCGCTGCGCATCCTGCAGGCGCCCAAGGGCCTGTCGCCGGACGGCCACGCCATGCTGCAGACGACGCTGCGCTCGGCGGCCGACCAGGCGCTGCGCGCCGGCGAGCTGATCCAGCGCATGCGCACGCTGGTGCGCCAGCAGCCGGTGAAGATGGCGCAGGTGGTGCTGCAGGACGTGATCGCCAGCAGTTGCCGGCTGGAACGCGCGCACATCGAGGCGGCCGAGGTCAGGCTCGTCACGCACCTGCCGCAGGCGCCCGTCGTGCTGCAGGCCGACACGCTGCTGCTCGAACAGGTGCTGGGCAACCTGCTGCGCAACGCGGTCGAGGCGCTGACGGCCAATCCGCCTGCCGCGCGCCGCATCGTGATCGACCTGCGCACCGACGCCGGCCACGCGCTGCTGCGCGTCAGCGACAACGGGCCCGGCATTGCGCCAGAGCGCCGCGCCAAGGTGTTCCACCCCTTCCAGTCGTCCAAGCCGGGCGGCATCGGCATCGGCCTGGTCGTGTGCACCGCCATCGTCGAGGCGCACGGCGGCACGCTCGCGCTGGAAGACGCCGACCCCGCTTCGACGCCGGCAGCCACCGGTGCCTGCTTCATCATCCGCCTGCCCCTCACCTCGCCCCCATGAATCCGACCCCTGCCCTGATCTATCTCGTCGAAGACGACGCGCCGGTGCGCGATGCGCTCGGCCTGCTGCTGCGCACCGTCGGCTACGAAGTCAGCGCGCACGCCGGCGCCGCTTCGCTGCTGGCCGAAGTCGACCCCGCCGCGCATGGCTGCATCGTGCTGGACATCCGGCTGCTCGGCATCAGCGGCCTGTCGCTGGCCAGCCAGTTGCAGGCGCGCGGCGTGCGGCTGCCGCTGGTCTTCATCTCGGCCCACGCCGACGTGCCGACCACCATCCAGGCCTTCAAGCTCGGCGCCATCGACCTGCTGCAAAAGCCGATCCACGAACAGTCGCTGATCGATGCGGTCGAGCGCGCCCTGCAGCAGGACGCGGCCCACAAGGCCGTGGCGCACGACGCGGCCGACCGCCTGGCGCGGCTGCGCCTGCTGACCGAACGCGAGATGGGTGTGCTGCGCAGCATTGCGCGCGGCAACACCAACCGCGAACTCGCCGACGCCTGGGGCGTCAGCACCCGCACGGTGGAATCGCACCGCGCCAACCTGCTCGACAAGCTCGACGTTCGCCACACGCTCGAACTGGCGCCCTACGTCAGCCTGCTCGACGAACGCCAGCCCGCCGCCTGACGACATCGGCCGCGGCCGTCGCGTCCAGCCAACACGCGCGGCGCGTCGAGCTGCCAACTTTTTCACGCTTGCGCCGGCCGCCAAGGCCCATCTCCGTAGTTCCCGAAGCCCGCCTTCGGTCTTCGCGGATGGCGCACTGGCGGCGCACCTGCCTAAGCTCGCCCGCGCGCGCCGCGCCGTGGCGGCCGGCGCTGCACCGAACCCAGCCCCATCGCCCATGCTCACTCCCAGCCAGAAAGCGCACCTTCTGAAGAAGGCCGGCACGCCCGTGCCGCCCTTCCCGGCACGCCGCATCCCGGTGGAGGAACGCTTCCTGCGCCCCGGCGCGAAGGTGCCCCAGGAGCACCGCGATGCCGACGCAGAGCAGCGCGCGGCGGTCGCCGTATGGTCGCAGCAGGTGGAAGCGCTGTATGCGGCGCACCTGGCGCGCCGCTGCGGCACAGGCTAGAAAGCCGTCACCGTGAACGCCTCGCCGCTGTAGCTGCCCTGGAAGGTGCGGATGGCATTGGGCACATAGCGCGCAACGGTGGCCTTGAGCTCGCGGTATTGCGGGCTGTCGAGCTGGTAGGCGTAGCCCCGCCCGATCTTCAACACCGGCGCCGCGCCGGCGCCGTAGACCATCGACTCGTGGTAGCTGGCAAGGAGCACGGCCGATATCTTGCGGCCGCCGGGATTGTCGACCACCCAGCGCACCGGCTCGTAGCTGGAGAGCACCAGCACGAGCGGAATGGCCGACGGCGTGACTGTGACGCGCACCGGGCCGGCCGCCCGCGTCGTGTTGCCGCCATGCACGCCGCTGCGGGACTCGTACACGCCGATGACGTCGACCTGGGCATTCGGCGGCACGTGGGTCAGCATGGCGTCGGACGCCGACTGGTCCTGTTGCGCCTGCGCCTGCGCCTGCTTGAGCTTCGCCAGCTGCAACTCCAGGTTGGCGGCCGCGATCACCTGCTGCAGGTCCACCGCCTCGCCCACGTCGACCACCGTGCCCACGGTCGACGCGCCGTTGCCGCGCCGCATGTAGCCGAGCCGCGGCGACAGCGGCAGGATCAGGCCGGCGTTGTGCACGTAGTTGGGCACGGGCGCCATCGTCGCGGCGTCGACGTCGAGCACGCGTCCCTCGGAGACGTAGCCCGAGCCGGGCTTGGGGACGGCAAAGAACAGGGTCGTGTCGCTCACTTGCGCGTACGCGTTGGCACGCAGCGCAGACATGTCCCAGAAGCCGGTCTGGCCGCTGCCGAGGTCCAGCCATGCCAGCCCCGGGTGGCTCGGGTACACCACTTTGCTGCCCTGGCTCATGAGAAACGCACGCCCGGCACTGAACGATTTCGCAACCGGCCAGAACTGCAGCTGCGTGGCCGTGAGGCCACCATCGCGCTCCTTCACGTGGGCCATCAGCGCAACGCCTGCATCGCCGCCGACCAGGCGACGCTCCGAGTCACCCGGCACGGCGATCGCCCAGCTCGGGCTTCTGATCGCGGCGGCATAGGACGTCGACCGGCCTGTCGCCAGGTCCAGCAGCACGGTGCCGCTGTCGGGCGCGCCCCGCGTCAGCACCAGCGCGCCGGCTTCGGGCAGCCACGTCACCAGAGCGCGGTACTTGTCGGAACGCCACAGCAAGGCGCCCGACTCGACTTCGTAGACCTGCACGCCACGCGACGACTCCAGCGGCGCCAGCATCAACCGGCCGTTGGGCGAGAGCACCGCGTCGTTGCGATTGAAGCCCGCGGCGCTGAACGTGTGGAAGGCCTTGCCGTCCGGCAGGCGCACGGCGGTCCAGGCGCTGCGGTGGCCCTGCACCAACGCCACGTTGGACTGCGCCGAGGTGACGATACCGACGGTGGGCTCTTCGTAGGAAGGCAGGGTGTGTGGGGCGCCCAGCTCGGCCAGCGGCACCAGCGCCGGCCGCGACAGCGCCGATGCGACGCGCTGCAGGCCGATCCATTCGCCCAGCTCGGCATCGTGCGCCTTCAGGCATTCCGCGTCGACCGGCTTGCTGCGGATGTCCTGCGGCGTATCGAAGCGGCCGATGGAAAGGGCCGCCGTGCAGGCCAGCGCCCGCAGCTGGACCCGCTTGCCGACCTGCTCCTTCGCCGCCACGTTGCCGTCGCGGGCGGCGGCGTCGAGGTAGCGCGAAACAGCCAGCGACACCTCGTCGGACAACGGAAAGGCCTGGTTGACCCGGTCCGCCGCCGGCGTGACCACCGCCGTCAATTTGTCGCAGCCGCTGACGGCCAGCACACACAGCAAGGAAGCCCACAAGCTCCAGCGCACTCGGCTCATCCGCGCCCTTTCGGTGACGTTTCGATGCCGGATGCTAGCGACGCGCGGGCCGCCCCGTCTCGAACGCCGGCCATTCAGGCGCACCAGCGTTGTCCGTTGTCGACAGTCTGAAGCTCGGCGATACCGCGCCGCCGTCAGGCCCGCTGGCGTGTGCAGGGCAGTGCCTGGCGGGCACCAGCGACCCGCCAGGCGGCGGCGGTGACCGCGATCACGCGGCTGACGGTGCTGGCGATGGGGGTGTGCATGATTGAATTCCTTGCAATGAGCGGGGAGGACCGGCCGGGGCGCCCGCCACGCCACAGGTGTTCAGCGTGTCTCGGTTGCGCTGCTTTGGCCACGCTTCGCCATGCAGCGTAGCGATGCCGCATGGCCCGACGGTGACACCCCGCTCACGCCCTGCGGCATGCAGGGAAGGTCATCACGCTGACATGAAGGCGGTGCCGCAAACGACCGGGCGCTGCCGGGTCAGCGCGAGGGCGTCTCCGCCTTGGAGCTGCGGATGCCGGCGATCTGACCGCGCACGACCTTCCAGAAATTCTTGCTGTCGTCGAGCAGGCGCCAGGCGTTCGAGCGGTGCGCCAGCACGCCGACCTCGGGCAGCGCCTCGCGCAGATGGCTCAGGCCGAGCAGCCGGGTGTACTTGCGCACCGTGGCCGGGCTGTGGATGAGCAGGATCACGCGCCAGCCGTACTGGCGGCCGATCAGCAGCATGCCGATGGCGCTCTCCAAGTCGATCAGTTCGCCCTGAAAGCCGTCGACCGCGCGATCGACGACCGTCATGATCTGCTCATCGGTCATGGGCACAGGACGACTTCCTCGTAAAAGCGCGAATCTTAACTTCCGCCCGTGACACGTGCGTGTAGACCGCGCCACAGCAGCGGCAGAAACGCAGTAGCACCTGGGGCGCCGCACCGAATGACCGCGCCGGCGCGCAGTCATCGTCGGAAATTTTCACAGTTGGTGGCAAACTTGTAGGACATGCCAGACCTACTGCCGGTTGCGCGAAACGAAGCCACCGGGTGCATAAAAAGGCAACGATGCTCACCATTTCCGACCCTGACGGGCCGTCGACGTCCCGCCGTCCGAAGCGCCCGGCGCCAAGCCCTGGCGCCGGCGCAGCGCCGCCGTCGCTGGCCGAACTCATGCAGGCCATCCGTGCGGCCATGCCTGCCACGGCCAGGCAGCGCATCCAGCTGCACCACGCCGAGATCCTGGGAACCATGATGGCGATGGCCGACCGCACGCCCGATGCGAACGCCATTCACAAGGCGCTGCTCGACGCGGGCCACGATATCGGCATGTCCAAGGTCTATCGCTCGCTCAAGCTGCTGCAGGAGACCGGGCTCGTTCGCCACGGCTGGCTGCCTTCGCGCGGGAACCTGCGCGGCGTGTACACGGTGGCCGATGACCAGGCCGAGGTGCCCGTCGATGCCAACGGCTGCTGCATTCTTTGCGGCGCGGCCCTGGCGCCGGGCGGCAAGCGCCGTCCATAGACAGGCGCGCCCCACGTCGCTGAAGCACCACGCCGCGATGCCGGGCCTCCTCCGCTCGACGGGCGTTATGCCGTCGATCGCGAGGCAGGCTGATCGCGTGCAGAATGCGGGCCGCTGACACCTCCGCCAGCGCCGCCCTTCCCACCGACCCCACATGTTCCAGGCCTTTGTCGCAACCGCTCGCGAAGCATGCGAGTTGTTTCTCGTGCTGTTGACGATGGTCGCCGCGGTGCGCCGCGCCGGCCAGCCCGAGCTGGCGCGGTGGATCGCCGCCGGCGTGCTCGCCGGCTTTGCGCTGGCCGGCCTGGTGCTGGCCATGCTGCCGCCGTCGGGCCTGAACCCGTGGCTGGACCTCGGCCTGACCTTCGGCTTCGGCCTGTCGCTGGCGCTGGTCTCCTGCGGCACCATGGCGTCGGTGGCGGCGATCGACCGCCATGCCACCGAGCTGCTCGACCGCTGGCTGTCGCACCCGGCCGCCGGCATCGGCCTGCTGGCCGTGGCCGCCCTCAGCGCGCTGCGCGAGTTCCTCGAGTTCCTCCTGCTGGTCCGCTTCGTCGCCGTGCAGGCGCCACGGCAGGACGTGGCCTGGGGCGTCGGCCTGGGCCTCGTGGCCTGCGCCCTGCTGGCCGGCGCCTGGCAGGCGCTGGTCACCCATCGCGCGACGCACTGGGTGTTCCGCCTGTCGGCCATCGCGCTGTTCGTGTTCGGCACGCAGATGGCCATCGAGGCGATGGCCGAAGTGCTGCTGCAAGGCGTGGCCGGCGCCCGGATGGTCCGGCTCGGCCAATCGCTGATGCCGTATCTCGAAGACGGCGACAGGTACTGGCAACTGAGCCTGCTGCTGACGGCGGTGCCGCTGCTGCTGTGGGCGCGCACATGGTGGCGCCGCGCCGGGCTGAGCTAAGCCGCTGAGGCGCTCACCATCCGCCGCAGGCTGTCACCG
>Ga0160472_100820_pt1 | contig 12916 bp, 9 predicted proteins | sample HID1973M_E11MG_FD_108267 | JGI IMG/M metagenome (GOLD analysis project Ga0160472, IMG submission 108267) | Enriched mosquito-associated microbial communities from UW Madison campus, WI, USA - HID1973M_E11 MG | ecosystem: Host-associated > Arthropoda: Insects > Digestive system > Unclassified ... | reverse complement strand
GGCCGCCATCTTTGCGCTGGTCGGGGTGGTGCCCGGCGTGCTGATCTACGTCGTGTCCTACCAGTTCGTCTCGCGCTCCATCGAAAGCTGGTTCGACGTGAAGGTCGAAGGCGCGCTCGACGCCGGCCTGAACCTCGGGCGCGCCACCCTCGATTCGCTCACCAATGACCTGGCCAGCAAGGCCCGCACCGCCAGCAACCAGCTCGACAACGTGCCCGACGCCAGCGCCGGGCTGGTGCTCGAGCGCATCCGCGAGCAGTTGGGCGCCAACGACGTCCTGCTGTGGAACGGCGGCGGCCAGCTGATCGCCAGCGCCGGCTCGTCGCGCTTCGACCTCAACCCGCAGCGGCCCACGTCGCGCGACATGCGGCGCGTGCGCGACGAGCGCTCGATCGCCCACATCGAAGGGCTGGACGAAGTGGCCCAGGTGGCGGGCGCCGAGCCGCCGGCGGCGCACGTACGCTCGCTCACGCTGGTGCGCCGGCCTGGTTTCGACCTGGGCGCCGAGCAGCGCCTGCTGCAGGTCAGCGTGCCGATTTCGCCGGCGCTGGTGACCAACGCGCTGGCCGTGCAGGAGGCCAACCGCGAATACCAGGAACGCGCACTGGCGCGCGAGGGCCTGCTGCGCATGTACATCGGCACGCTCACGCTGAGCCTGTTCCTGGCCGTGTTCGGCGCGGTGCTGCTGGCGGTGCTGTTCGGCAACCAGCTCGCGCGCCCGCTGCTGGTGCTGGCCGAAGGCGTGCGCCAGGTGGCCGCCGGCGACCTGCGTCCCACCGAAGTGCTGCCCGGCAAGGACGAACTGGGCGGCCTGACGCGCTCCTTCGCCGTCATGACCCAGCAGTTGGCCGACGCGCGCGGCGCGGTCGAGAAGACGGTGGGCGAACTCGATGCCGCACGCGGCAACCTGCAGACCATCCTCGACAACCTGACCTCGGGCGTGATCGTGCTCGACCCCAAGGGCATCGTGCTCTCGACCAACCCCGGCGCCACGCGCGTGCTGCGCGCCCCGCTGGCCGCTTTCGAAGGCCAGCCGCTGGCGGTCGTGCCGGGCCTGGAAACCTTCGCCCACGCGGTGCAGGAACAGTTCGCCGATTTCGAGGTCGAGCGCGCGCAGCATGGGCTCGACCACTGGCAGCACGCCTTCGAGCTGCAGTCCGGCGGGGAGGGCTCCATGCACGACGCCATCAACATCGTCGCGCGCGGCGCCGAACTGCCCGACGACGCGCGCCTGCTGGTGTTCGACGACATTTCCGAAATCGTCTCGGCCCAGCGCGCGCAGGCCTGGGGCGAAGTCGCGCGCCGGCTGGCGCACGATATCAAGAACCCGCTCACGCCGATCCAGCTCTCGGCCGAGCGGCTCGAAATCAAGCTGGCCGGCAAGCTGCAGACGCCCGAGCAGGCGGTGCTGACCAAGTCGGTCAAGACCATCGTCGACCAGGTCGACGCCATGAAGCGCCTGGTCAACGAATTCCGCGACTACGCACGGCTGCCGGCGGCCGACCTCAAGGCGGTCGACCTCAATGCGCTGGTGGCCGACGTGCTGCACCTGTACGGGCCGGAGAACGCCGCCATCGCCGTGCAGGCCGAGCTCGATCCGCGCTGCCCGCCCGTGCGCGGCGACGCCCAGCAACTGCGCCAGGTGATCCACAACCTGCTGCAGAACGCGCAGGACGCGACCGAATCCGCCGCCAGCGCCGAGCGCCCCGCCAGCGCCGTGCTGGTGCGCACCCGCCTGAACGACACCGGCGAGCGCGTGCGCCTGACCGTGCAGGACAGCGGCCCGGGTTTTGCCGAGAACATCCTCAAGCGCGCCTTCGAGCCCTACGTCACCACCAAGTCCAAAGGCACCGGCCTGGGTCTTGCTGTAGTCAAGAAGATTGCCGACGAACACGGTGCGCGTATCGAACTGTCCAACCGCGTGAAAGACGGGTCTGTGGTAGGCGCGCAAGTGTCGTTATCATTCGCATTGGCGGGCAAACGGCCGGCCAATCCCGACAATTCCGAAGTTCCTCTTTCCGTCGCCTGAGCGCGCAGAACTAAGCATTCATGGCAAACATACTTGTGGTCGATGACGAGCTGGGCATCCGTGACCTGCTCTTTGAAATCCTCAACGACGAGGGCCACAACGTCGAACTCGCCGAGAACGCCGCCGAAGCTCGCGCGGCGCGCCAGCGCGCGCGTCCCGACCTGGTCTTGCTCGACATCTGGATGCCCGACACCGACGGCGTGACTCTGCTCAAGGAATGGGCCGGCGCCAACCTGCTGACCATGCCGGTTGTCATGATGAGCGGCCACGCCACCATCGACACCGCCGTCGACGCCACCCGCATCGGCGCCTTCGCCTTTCTCGAGAAGCCCATCACCATGCAGAAGCTGCTCAAGGCAGTGGAGCAGGGCTTGGCACGCGAAAGCGCACGCCGCGCCGCCGCCAGCGTGGTGCCGGCCACCAACAGCTTTGCCGCTGTCGTCACCACCACCGGTGACGCCACGCTCATGCCTGCGCCCACCATGGCCACGTTGCCCGACCCGGGCCCGCAATCGACCCAGAGCTTCGACCTCGACCGCCCGCTGCGCGATGCGCGCGACGGCTTCGAGAAGGCATACTTCGAATTCCACCTCGCGATGGAGAACGGCTCCATGACGCGCGTGGCCGAGAAAACCGGCCTCGAGCGCACTCACCTGTACAGAAAGTTGAAGCAGTTGGGCGTCGACCTTTCGCGAGGCCGCAGAAGCGCTGTATAATCGTGGGCTGCAAACTGCTCTGGCAGCTTGCAAGCCTCAATGGCCCGGTAGCTCAGTTGGTAGAGCAGCGGATTGAAAATCCGCGTGTCGGTGGTTCGATTCCGCCCCAGGCCACCACTTACTGTTTTGCGAACGTTCGAAGACGTTCGGCGAAACTCGAAAAGCCCTTAGCTGACAACAGCTTAGGGCTTTTTTGTTGTTCGCGGAGGTTCGCAAAAAGTCGGAGATAGACAGCCATTGAGGCAGTCACTACTGCAGTAACTCTGAAGAATCAGAGATCGCTGCAGCACGGTGCTTCGGACATCCATGAACTCGGGCGCTGCGGCGCCATGGAGGCTGAGTTGGCGATCGAGAAACTTCACGACACGGGGTTGCGCACCCTGAAGCACGGCGCGCTGCGCCAAAGTGACGGCGGCGGGCTCTACCTGCTGCCTGCAAAGACCGACAGCGAGTCGCACGCTTAGCGATTCGACTACTCGTTCCGGACGATCAGTCTGGGCGTTTACCCTGCGGTGAGCCAGGCCTAAGCGCGAGTCAGCGCGGACGACTGTCGCAAGGAAGTGGCGAATGGCAGGGTGTCCGCACCCCCCACTGGCTCACCTTTCGGTCGGCGCCAACAGTACTGCTTCGCTCAAGAGTTTCGTTGGGTATTTCTGCCTCTCGGCGAAACTTTGGCAAAGCGATGAAATTCCGGAGGAAGCATTGACATGAACTGGTCTGATGAGCACGACTGGATGTCAAACGTGAGGGCCAACTGCTGCACGACTGCCGTCAATCTGCGGGGAGATCCCGCGCCCTTGCCGCTTGCCCCCGTTTTTGGTTTGCCTGTCGCAGCGTCGAAGTAGAGCCTGCAAGCCGTTTCCATGATGGTCTTGTCGCCGACTACCTGCTGGCTCGCAGCAAGGGTTTCCTCGATGTCGCTGCGCACTCCCCTCGCATTCTTGAAAAGGACCTGAGCGTTGCTGCCGTGCTCTAGGACCGTCAGCCAAGGCGTGCGCACCAGATGCTTGTAGTACCGCAGGTAATCGTAAGTGCCACCGAGTACATAGAGCTCATCCCGTAGGACCTTGCGCCTGCCAGCTGCGTCCGGCGGGCAGATGCTGTCGAAGAAGTAGAGCGCAAGCCAGTTCCACAATCCGTGGTCGTACGAAATCAGCCGGCGGTCCAATGGCTGCAAGGCCTCTACAAGCAAGACGCCAAGATCGTATCGGTTAGCGAATGTCTGCGGCTCGAGTTTGATCCTGTCGTCCACGGCGGCCGACAGTTCCTCATGGTTCAGAAGGTGCTGCGGCGGCCTTGCATCGGGTTGCACGCGAAGCAATTTCAGATGGGCTGCAAAGGCAGCACTACCGTCTTCCGTTAATCGTCGCAGCACGTCAGCCACCGCTCTCTCCTTCCATGATTGCGCGGGCCCGCTCGCCAAAGCGCTTGCTATCGCAAAACCTCCTGATCGTTTCCCCGATCTGCTGGTCGAGCGTCTCGGCATCCGGCGATTCGTCTGGCTCCGCCAGTGAGTCGACTCCCAGAAACCCAGCAAACTGCCGCCAGTCAGAGACCCATTCCTCGTCACTGAACTCACCGTCGCCGAAGGCCGCTGCAAGGACATTCCGCAACGCTGCCGGGAAAACGAGACCCTGCAACAAAGGCTCCTCAAGGAGGCGCTCCCGCAGGCCCGGGACGCGGTTGTTGATTACCAGCTCGGGGCCTTCGCCTGCCGTGATCTCGACAAGCCACATCTGGTTTCCCAGGTCGCGCGTGCGCAGCGGCAGGATCGACCGCCGTTCACTCCCCTCATCGCGTTCCCGAGGCCGTACCGCATCGGCCGCGGCGAGCAGCAAACCGATGTCTCGGGATTCGTCAACGATCTTGACCCGAAACAGCACGCCGCCGGGATCGATGCCTGTCAGGGTCGTGTCTGTCGGCGGCAGTTGGGCAGTCACCGTGCCGAAGTCAAAGCGCATTGATGTGCTCTTGACGTAGGGTTCCACATAGATCCGTGCGTCCGGCCGCAGTTTCCAAGCTTCAGGAAGTTCCAGCCTCATGCAGAAACGTGCGGCACCGCCGTCGCTTGCGGGCGGCAGGAGTTTGATGCTGACATGGGCCGGCAGCAGCTGACGCCGCCGGGTGTAGTTGATGCGCCGCTTCATGACGTTTTGCGAGCCTTGATGATCACGTCACGCTGCCGGTCGAGCCCGCTACAGGTCACCACGAACTTCGTGTCAGCGCTGCATTCGATTGCGAACTGGTTCGGCGCCGTCGCCGACCACTCCGCCCCGTGTGCTTCTATCTGCAAATCCTGCTTGGTCAGGTCGAAGTCGAACGCACTGAACTTCGTGAATGGATCGCCGCGCAACACGTCGTAGGCAATGCTCACCTCCAGGGTCAACGGCAATTTGCCTTCAGTGAGACCCGAAGCCGAGCGCACGGAAAAGCCACCGGGGTGCTCGACGATAGAGAAAAGACGACTGATCTCGCCGAGCGGCGGGACGCGTACCGGCAGGTCGGACTTTGGCTTTGGCTTGCCCGTAGAGTGGCCAGATGAATCCTCCAGGCTGAAGAGATCCTTCAGGGCGTCCTTCTCCAGCGTATTGACAGCCTGCAGCAGCAGGTTCTGCAGCTTGCCCAGACTGGAACGGATTTCGCTCAGACGCGGCGAAGGCGCGATCCAGTCGCGCAGCTTGTCTGCATTGCCGTTCCACCGGGTGTGTGCGGGATTCTCCGCATCACCCAGAAAGGAGACGACCGGCCCATGAGTCGCGACCAGCGCCGCGAGCGTCTGCCGTGGGCTGAAGTAGCGAGCCTCATCGGGAACCGTGATTTCCCCACGCACGTAGAGCGCGCCGCCGCGACTTTGGTCCGTAGTTCTCCGGAGATAGAGGTCCACAAACGTGTCGCTGGTGCCACGCGTCCTGTGCTTCAGCGTCACCGGGGCACGGACGTGCACCATCGCATGGTCAGCGGTGATCTTCTGACGGAGTCCTTCAAGCACATCGGCGGGTAGGCTGGCTTCGATTCCAGTGGGCCAGTACGGCGCCAGGATGACGTCGGGCTTGCCATCAGCCACGCTCCGTATCTCACGGATGAATGAGAGCAGCTGGGCATTCGAGCTGGCGCCCTGCCAGCTGTGGCGGGCAGCCACGTCATCGAACGTTTCAGCGTCGATGGTCTCGCCGCCGATTTCGACAGAGAGTCTGCCTGTGAGGATCGGAAAGAAGTAGTTCTTGAGGACCTCCGGAATCAGGTCGCCGACGGTGATGTCATCCCGGACGAACGGAATCGCAATCGACAGACCCGGTTCATTCTGGCGCGTGATCCCCGCCGCAAATGCAAACGCATTGACCGTCGCGGCATCACTGCACGGCAGTTGCAATCCGTCTTTGCCAGGCTCCGCAAAGAACACGTGAGGCGCGTACTCCCTGCCATCGACCTTACGTGTTGCCAGCACTGCCTGTCCCATGAGCCAGCGCTGCTTTGCATCGCTCTCTCGAACGGTCAGGCCGAAGAATGTCTGGATCCGGGATGCGCTCGAGAAGACCAGCTTGCCCAAGCCCCAGCGCCCGCCCTTGGCACCGCCCTTGTCCGAACGGCCCACACGCCGCCAGAAGTTGTTGAATGCCCCGCGGTCCGCCTTGACCATGAAGTCGCCGGTCAGTCCCGTTGTGCCGAAATCCTCAATCAACAGAATGCGAGGCATCCCAGTGTCGAGGCCTGCCATGTCGATCCCGCTTGCTCCGACATGTGGAACCAGCGGGGCGAAGAGGGCTTCGAAGTAGGCGCGATTGGTTTCCACTGGCTCGACAAGACTGATGCGTGTCCGCACGGCCCCACTCGCATTGCCCGTGGCCCGCGCATCCGCGGAGTTCTGATGCGACTCGCGGATCAGCGTGGCGGTCAGATTGACCTCGTCTGTGTTGAATTGGTCCCGCTGCGTGACCTCCTGCTCAACCTCATCGGCGTGCAGCTCGCGACACATAAGCTGCATCATGCGAAACCTCCCGCGCGCAATCCGGCAATGGTGAGCCGCGTTCTTTCAATGTTCACTCGTTTCCCTCTCAGCAGGTCCGTGATTGGTCTGGCAGTCAGGCACACCTTCACAGCCTGCGCCGCGCGACGAAGTATGTCCTTGAGAAGACACCGTTGTTGACATTCGTTGCCGCCTCGCGAGTCGATCGGGTGATTCTTTTCACGAGTTTGCTGGTCAAGCCACTCGGCATACGGACGTTGGCCTCCGCTCCTCATGGGCGTATCACAAGCTGAAGTACTCACCCTATCTGAATCGGAGAACTTTCGGAGTGCAAGCTTCGGGCCCTGCTGACCCTTCGCGCCAGAACTCGAAGAGTTCTCGTGAATACTGTAAATTTATACAGAAATTCGCGAGACTCTGGGAACCCTGTGGGACAATTTGTCCATAAACAGACCCCGACTATGAAGAACCCAATCCTACCTGCCCAGCTCCTCATGAATGTTCTTGGACGTCTGAACAAGCAGGAGCTGGCAGACGAGCTGAAGATCGCACCGAAGACAATCTCCCGCTGGGAAGACGGTAGCTCAATGCCCCGTCACTATGAGCTTGCCTTGCTCGGCCTGCTTTCCCTGATGGAGGAGGAGGCGCCTTCCTCAGAGGCAACCGGGGAGTTCCGGTTCATCGACCTCTTCGCAGGCATTGGAGGCATCCGGCGCGCTTTCGAGGACATTGGTGGTGCCTGCGTTTTCACGAGTGAGTGGGATTCATACGCCCAGAAAACCTACCGCGAGAACTTTCCAGGCGGCCACGAGCTCAACGGCGACATCACCTTGGTCGACGCTGGCAACATTCCGGACCATGACGTGTTGCTTGCCGGCTTTCCATGCCAGCCCTTCTCGATAGCCGGTGTGTCGAAGAAGAATGCCTTGGGCCGCGCGCACGGATTCCATGACGAAACGCAGGGCACACTCTTCTTTGATGTGGCCCGAATCATTGACGAGAAGCGCCCGAAGGCCTTCCTGCTCGAGAACGTCAAAAACTTGCGCTCTCACGACAAGGGGCGCACGTTCCAAGTGATCATGCGCACTCTTCGCGAAGAGCTCGGCTACCATGTTCAGGAACGCATCATTGACGGCGCCCACTTTGTGCCGCAGCATCGCGAGCGGATTCTCATCGTCGGTTTCCGTGATCCGGTCGACTTTGATTTCGATGCGATCGAGCTTCCGGCCAAGGACCGCTACCGCATGAAGGACATCCTTCACCGTACCGATGGCACGGAGCCCTTCTTGCCATGGGATGGCGACAAGTATTTCGACTTCCGCACCCATAACGTGCTGCCCAAGTACACCCTCACTCCCAAGCTGTGGGCTTACCTACAGGGCTATGCGGAAAAGCATCGTGCCGCTGGCAACGGATTCGGGTTCGGTCTCGTGAAGCACGACAGCGTCGCGCGCACGCTCTCCGCCCGTTATTACAAGGATGGCTCCGAGATCCTCGTCCATCAGGACGGCAGGAAAAATCCCCGACGCCTGACCCCACGTGAATGCGCTCGGCTCATGGGTTTCCCGGACGACTTCCGGATTCCCGTCTCCGACACGCGTGCCTACAAGCAATTCGGCAATTCAGTGGTGGTCGATGTCATGCGCCATGTTGCATTGCTCATGAAGGCCGGGATCATGGCGCCTTCGCCGGCCGACCTCCTGACCAAGGCGGCGCAGGCTGCTGAGAATGCTCCACGGCGCCGCAGGGTACGCGTCCCGGCCTGACCCGCCAAGTGGCCGACGTCGTCACGACTGAAGTTCGCAGCCGGATGATGTCCGGCATCCGGTCGCGTGACACGAAGCCGGAGGTCCTGATTCGGCAAGGCCTTCATGCAAAGGGCTTCCGTTTTCGCCTACACCGCAAAGACTTGCCGGGGCGCCCGGACATCTTGCTGCCCCGGTACCGGGCGGCGATTCAGGTCCACGGCTGCTTCTGGCATGGACACGGGTGCGAACTTTTCCAGTATCCCGCCACTAATGCTGCGTTCTGGCAGGAGAAGATCCGGAGAAACCGTGAGCGCGACCAGCGCACCAACGACGCCCTCGTGGAGCTCGGCTGGCGTGTCCTGATCGTCTGGGAATGCGCCACGCGAAGCGCTGCTGCTCGTGAGACACTTATTGACAATATATGTCAATGGATCGTGTCCGACGAGGAGCGAGGCGAGTTTGGAGCAACTGCAACTGTCCCTGGTAGTGCTGACGGAGGTCTTTGGGAAGGCGGGCGCCGTGAGGATGCTGGCGAAGCCGCTGGCCCAGAATGACAACTCCAAGCAGCAGATTTATCTCGGCGGAAGCTTCGACGTCCTGAATGAAATCCCGTTCGGCCATGTCCAACCCGATGACCGTGGCAAGGTTCCCACCTTCAAGGCTCCGCTCGACCTCTCCTGGCTGACGGCCGACGGGCAGTTCGCAAAGGCGCCCGGCGCCCAGCTGATCCTCTATCCCCGCTATCCGGAAGTCCGCCTGTCCGGTTTTCTCAAGGGCTGTACTGCTGCGCCGTCAGAGCACATGCGGCCGGTGCCACTGGACCAGCGCGGTGACAAGAATGCATGGGACGGCAGGGTCTTGTTCCTTGGTATCACCGGCGACGACCGGGTTCTTGCATTTCTCTCCCTGCCCGGCAGCGTTCTCAGCCGGAACTTCGAACTGCTGCGCGCTGGGGGCGGCCTGCGGTCCACAGGGCGGCTCTTCGCTCTGCCCCCGCCAAGTCCGCTGGGCCTCACGCCTCCCGAAACGCGCGATGCGCTGCTGGCTGCACTCCGCGACATCGCCGGTCTCGGGCCGACTCCCTCCATCCGTCTGAACAGAGAGGGCAAGTCAAAGCCATACGCCGCAACCAATGGAGGTGGCTACACGCTCGAGGCCCTGCTCGGAATCCGGCCGAATGGGCGATCCGAACCGGACTACCTTGGCTGGGAGATCAAGGCGATCGGGAGTGATCGGGTAACGCTCATGACGCCTGAGCCGGACGGGGGCTTCTATGGCGAAAACGGCGTGAAGTCGTTCCTCCTTAAGTATGGGCGTCCGCGGGGCGCCGACATCTACTTCACCGGCACTCACAAGGTGGGTGTTCAGAACGCCAGTGGCCACAAGCTGATGCTTCAGGGCTTCGATGCAATGAAGCAGAAGATTGACGATGTGAACGGCGGCATTGTGTTGATGATGAATGACGTGGTCACAGCCTCATGGAGCTACGCTGCACTATTAGATCACTGGGGCCGCAAGCATGCGCAGGCGGCGTACGTGAAGTACGAAAAGCAATCGAATCCGGGGCCACTTTATTCGTTTACGGGGCCAGTCATGCTGGGTACCGGGACGGACTTCGGCATGTTTCTTTCCGCTCTGGAATGCGGGCTAGTGGTCTACGATCCAGCGCCGAAAATCGCCGATGTGCACGGTGCAAGACCGGTCATCAAAGCACGCAGCCAGTTCAGGGTCCGCGTGGGCAGCATTGGGAGGCTGTATCACGCGTTTGAGACAGTCAAGCTCCTGCCTTAGGCCACCAAATTGCAAAGCCCCTGATCATTGACGGAAACAGGGGCTTATGTTTTTCCCTGTGCAGGCAGGGCAGCAAAGTGCGGCCCCTACATCTCATCAATCGCCGTCGTCGTGCTCGCGGTGTCCTTCTGCCCACTCCCTTCCAGCGAAAACCGCTCGCGCGTGTTGACGTAGAAGCTGGCGCCGAAACGGCCGACCGGAAAGTAATTCTGCAGCCGCACGCGCCACAGCTCGGTGTCGATCAGGCCTTCGCGCGCATGCAGCCAGCGCACCTGGCCGATGAAGATCTGGCGGCTTTCGGTCTCCAGCGTTTCCCACAGCGTGCATTCGAAAGCCACCGGCGCCTCGACGATGCGGGCGGGCGCCACCGCGTTGCAGGGCGCAGAGGTGAAGCCGACGTGCGCCAGTTCGCTTTCGTCCGGCGGCAGGCGGTCGCCGCAGCGGTGCATCTTCTCGGCCATCGCCTCGTCGCTCAGGTGCACCACGAATTCGCCGGTGCGCACGATGTTGGCGGCAGTGTCTTTCAGCGCGCCATCCTTCAGGCGGTTGATGCTGATCATGACGATCGGCGGCTCCTCCCCGAGCATGTTGAACATGCTGAAGGGTGCGGCGTTGAGCACGCCGTTGGCGCCGAGCGTGGTGACCAGTGCGATCGGGCGCGGCACGATGAGGCTGGCCATCAGCTTGTAGCGCTGGTATTCGGTGATCTGGGAAAAGTCGATTTGCATGGTGAGGGCTTCAGTCGAGGCCGAGCATGTGCGCTAGGTTCTTCTCGGGTGGCGTGTGCGCCAGGTTGATGTGGCGTTCCAGTTCCTGCAGGTGCGCACCCATCGCCGCGGCCGCGCCGGTGGCGTCGCCGCGCGCGATGCAGTCGACGATGTGGCTGTGCTCGTCGTGCTCGCAGCGCGCGTTGCCGGGCGGCTCGTAGAGCGCGACGATGAGCGAGCAGCGCGACATCAGTTCGCTCAGGTAGCGCTCCAGGATCGGGTTGCGCGCCAGCGCGGCAATGCGCAGGTGAAAGTTGCAGGCCAGGCGCGCCCAGGCGCCTTGGTCGTATTTATGCATGGCCGCGTGTTCATCGGCCAGCTGCGTCCGCAGCGCGGCGATGTCGGCCGCCTTGGCATTGGCGACGGCCAGTTCCACCAGCGCTTTCTCGACCGCGCGGCGCGCCTCGAAGATCTGCCGCGTTTCCTCGGGTGAGGGCGCCGCCACCACGGCGCCACGGTTCGGCCGCAGGTCGACGATGTGATCGTGCGCCAGCGCCTGCAGCACGCGCCGCACCACCGTGCGGCTGACGCCGAACAGTTCGCACAGCGCCGCCTCGGGCAGCTTGGTGCCGGGCGTCAGGCGCTGCGCCATCACGCTGTCGAACACCGATTGGTAGATGCGCGCGTCGATGTCGGCCGGCGCACCAGCGGCTGCGTCGGCTTCCGGCGATGCGGCGCTGGGCGAGGTCACGAGCGGCCGCGCCGTGCCGCGGGCAGCCCTTGCGTGGGGCGATGTCTTGGCGCTGGTGCGGGGCAGCGTGCGCAGGGGAGAGGGCATGGTGGTCGGACGACGCAAAGGCGAAGTTGGGAGGGGCGTGACGGGCTCTAGCGTAGTGCGTTTGCAGGGCGTTCGTGCGGTGTCGGCATGCACCCATCCGGGTCGGTTGGCGCACTTCGACGCGCTATTTATGTGCGCAATGCGCCTTCAAATTGTCGACAAAGTGATTTATCAAATGTACGCAAGAACCGATCCACTCTGCGTTCAGAGGGAAATTCAAATTGTTAACGATTGGCATGGAGCTTGCGAGTTGCTTTCGATCTTCTTTCGTTTCTGCTCCTTCACCTTTCTCGGAGAAACCCATGCCCGTCCTGAAGTCTCCCCTGCGCCGCGGCGTCGTGGCACTTGTCGCTGCCCTCGGCAGCGCTTCCTTGTTCAGCCTGCCGGCGCTGGCGGCCGAGCCGATCAAGATCGGCCTGGTCACCGCGTTGTCGGGCCAGTCGGCGCTGGCTGGCGAGGCGATCACGCGTGGCCTCACGGTGGCGATCGACGAGATCAACGCCAAGGGCGGCCTGCTCGGCGGGCGCAAGGTGGAACTGGTGCGCCGCGATGACGAAGGCAATCCGGCCAAGGGCGTGGTGGCGGCGCGCGAACTGATCTTCAAGGAAAAGGTGGCGGTGCTGTTCGGCGGCCTCGACACGCCGGTGTCGATGGCGATCGTGCCGATCGCCAACCAGGAAAAGACGCCCTTCATGGGCCCGTGGGCGGCCGGCACGCCGATCACCATGAACGGCGCCAACCCAAACTTCGCGTTCCGCGTCTCGGCGGTCGACGAGATCGTCGACATCGGCATGCTGGCTTACGCGCAGAAGACCTTCAAGGCGACCAAGCCGGGCATGATCCTGGTCAACAACCCGTGGGGCGAGTCGAACGAGAAGGGCCTGCAGAAGGCGCTCGAAGCCAAGGGCATGAAGGCCGTGGGCGTGGAGAAGTTCGAGGGCAACGACATCGACGTGGTGCCGCAACTCACGCGCCTGAAGGCGGCCGGTGCCGACGTGCTGTTCATGGTCGGCAACGTCGGCCCGTCGGCGCAGGTGGTCAAGTCGCTCGACCGCATGGGCTGGCAGGTGCCGATCGTTTCGCATTGGGGCCCGGCCGGTGGCCGCTTCACCGAGTTGGCCGG
>Ga0160472_100819_pt1 | contig 12918 bp, 14 predicted proteins | sample HID1973M_E11MG_FD_108267 | JGI IMG/M metagenome (GOLD analysis project Ga0160472, IMG submission 108267) | Enriched mosquito-associated microbial communities from UW Madison campus, WI, USA - HID1973M_E11 MG | ecosystem: Host-associated > Arthropoda: Insects > Digestive system > Unclassified ... | reverse complement strand
GGCCGAGTGGAGGTTCTGCGCAGTGGGCAACCCGGCATGGATGCCGGGTTAGCCGCGATAGGCCATGGATGGCCGGTCGCGGCGGCCCACGGAGCAGGACCGGAGCGAGGGCATGCCGAGCCTAGGCGAGGCACCGAACGACAGGGGCAAAAGCGCTTGGTTACTTGGCGCTTTTCCAAGTAACCCGCTGTAAGAGCGGAACCCATAGTGGCCGTTACCCAAACAACGGATATGTACACCCACAACCCAGCGTCGCCTGACAGTCCATCGCGAGCAGGCTCGCTCCTACAGGGGGCCGTGAGCCGCCGTAAGGGCGGAACCAATAGAGGCCGTTACCGCAGGAATGGGTATGTACACCTGCACGCCAACGGTGAATGAAAGTCCATCGCGAGCAGGCTCGCTCCTACAAGGGATCGTGATCGCCGTAAGGGCGGAACCATTGGTGGCCGTTACCGCACAAACGAATATGTACTCAGCCAACCAAAGTCGCCTGGAGCATCCCCCTATGCACAGATACCGTCTGGATTACCTGTTCAATAACGAGCCCCGCTCGCACGTCTTCGAGCTGGAGACGACCGGACTGTCCTTGCCTGAGGCGACCATGCATCTGCTGCAGCTGCATTTTGGCGATAGCGAAAACAACCTGCTCATGCCCAATGCAGACGCGACGCCCGAGCAGATCCTGGAACAGGCCGAACGGGTCGGGCTGACCAGGATCGAAATCGTGAAAGAACCCCGCTGAGCCAAGGTCAGCGGTTATTGCGCCAAATGAAGAAATTCAACGCGCCGGCCACACAGAGCCACAACAGGTAAGGCATCAGAATCAGGCCTGCGATCAGGTCAAGCCGTACCGCCAGGATCACCATGGCCGCAACCACCAGCCACAGCAGCGCCAGGATCACCAGGCTGGCCAAAATCCGCTGCGCGCCGAAGAACACCGGCGTCCACAGGGTATTCAGCGCAACCTGCGCTGCCCATAAAGCCAGCACAACCTGGCTTCCGGGTATCAGGCTCAAACGGTAGCCGGCCCATGCCGTCAAGCCATAGATAATCAACCACGCCAGCGGAAACACCCAGTTGGGCGGTGTGAAGGATGGTTTGAGAAGCGTCTCATACCAGGGACCGGGTTTGAAAAAAAAGCCTGTACTGGCCGCGGCGCCGCAGGCCAAAAGGAAAATATAAAAGGTCATCAGCATTCCTTGAGTGGGGGCCGTTGTTCTGAGCTGCGAAGCCACGCCTGCCGCTCTTAAGAGAAGACGCCAGATGAAGTAAAAAGTTTTCCGCGTATTGTTTAGCTTCAGCAATAAACTTTCTTAATTGGAAGCTGCTCTTTTAACAGTGCCTGATGAATGCCCGGGAATGATCCGCGTTGGCACGGGTCAACCCTTCGATCACCGTACCGAAATGGGGGACCTATGCCAGAGCCTACAACGCCTTCAGAAGCGCCGATCCGCAGTTGGCTGGACCTGGTGTCACGTAGTGGCTGGAGCGGGCGCCTGTTCTGGCTGTTGCTGGCGGGCGTGTTTGTCCTGTTGCTGATCAGCGGCTACGGCGCCTTCATCGGCGCCAATCAGAACAATCTTCACTATGCCTTTCTGGGTGGGCTGGCCGGGTTCGGCGCCACGGCCGTAGGCGCAGTAGTGGCGATCGCCCTCCGTGACATCGCCGCGCGAACCCAGGACATCATGCTCGGTTTCGCCGCCGGGATGATGCTCGCGGCCAGTTCCTTTTCCCTGATCCTGCCGGGTATCGCGGCGGCGCAGGCACTGTGTGAAAACAAGCTGCTGGCTGCCAGCGTCGTGGTCCTGGGGTTGGGCCTGGGTGTGGCGCTGATGATCGGCCTGGATCGGTTCGTGCCCCACGAGCATGAAAAAAGCGGCGTGCGCGGGCCGGATGCCCGGCGCATCAACCGGGTCTGGTTGTTTGTCCTGGCCATCACCCTGCACAACTTGCCGGAAGGCATGGCCATCGGTGTCAGCTTTGCCAACGGTGACATGAAAGTGGGGCTGCCGCTGACCACGGCCATTGCGATCCAGGACATTCCCGAAGGACTTGCCATTGCCCTGGCGTTGCGCGTTACCGGAATCTCGGCCCTGCGCGCGGCACTGATTGCCGTGGGCTCCGGGTTGATGGAACCCTTGGGGGCCATTGTCGGCCTGGGAATTTCCAGCAGTTTTGCCCTGGGCTACCCCATCTCCCTGGGCCTTGCAGCCGGTGCGATGATTTTTGTGGTCTCCCACGAAGTCATTCCCGAGACCCACCGCAATGGTCACGAAACCCCCGCGACCCTGGGCCTGATGCTCGGCTTCGGGGTGATGATGTTTCTCGACACGGCGCTGGGCTGAGCCCGCTCAGCTGCCACTGACTTTCCAGTGTTTGACGTCATCGGCAAACACCATCTGCTTCATTTCGTGGGCGATGCCGTAGGCCAGGGATTCGTGGGCGGCGATGACCTTTTCCTCGGCCGACAGGCAATGGAAGATGTCCAGTTTGGTCGCCGCCTCTGCGGTTTCCAGCGTGTAAATCTGCACGTAGCGTGCAAGGTCGTTGTCGAGGCTCGACAGGTATTCACGCAGGCGCTGGTGATCGACGGATTTCTGGCTGAAATACCAGTTCATCGGGTGGATCAAAAAGCGCGCATGGGGCGAGGTGATTCGTCGACCGGCCGCCAGGAACATGATGATGCCCATCGACTCGATGTTGCCGGCATTGATCGCGCAAAGCGGCACCGGTAACGATTTGAGGAAGGTGTACAAGGTGAAGCCGAAGCTGGTGCTGCCGCCGCAGGTCGATAGGTTCAACAGCAATGAGGTGGCGCCCTGGTCGATGGCCTCAAGGCAATTGTCCCTGAAGCGCTCGGTAGTCGCCTGATCGATCTGGCAATGAAAGTGCACGATATGTTCAGTCATCGACTCACCTCCGAAAAACCGCTTTTGTAAAGTGTCTTATGCGCTACCTGGTCTAGTTAATATTGACCGTTTTCCGGCAGAAAATTCGCCTTTAAAGGCAAACTTCAAGTTGCCTGCCGCCAGTCGAAAGTTATTGTTTTCACTGGAACTATTGTTGCTGATCCATTCGTCGCAAGCTCGCACTTTTCGTTCAAACTTTCGATTTTCCCCGACCTCCGAAGTATACGGGCGCATGCTCGAACTAACGATAAAAGAGGTGAACGGAAATGGCTAATACCGGAAAGAACGATCCCGGCAATCTCTCCAATGACCGGGACAATGCTTCCCAAGCCGGACAAAAAGGCACAGGCGCTTCGGGCGGCAATATGGCTGACGATCCGCAGCGTGCATCCGACCGTAAAGGTGGCCAGGCTTCAGGCGGGCAGTCACAGGACGCTGATCGCATGTCCGGAGGTGGGCGGCAAGGCCAAGGCATGGATCGCGAAGGCGAGTTTACCGACGACAATGACAACACCGCCAAGCCAGGCCAAAGAGGCGGGCAGGCGTCGGGGGGCCGGCAATCGGGGGATATGGGCCAGTCCACGGGTGGTCGCAGCGGCAACCTTGCTGATGACCAGGATAAAACCAAGGGCGCCGCGCACAGGGATGATCAACACAGCGGTGGCAATACCCGCAAACCCTGATGCGTGGTAAACCGTATCAAGCCCCGAATACCGTTCGGGGCTTGCTTGTAACCCCGCTTCAACCCTGCGCTTTCAAAAACAGCGAAAACAGCTCCGATTGCGACTTGATCCCAAGCTTGCTGTACATGTGTTTGCGGTGGACTTTCACGGTCTCCGCGGAGATGACCAGCTTGCGCGCGATTTCCTTGTTCGAACACCCACTCAGCATCAACCTGCCGACGTCCAGCTCCCGGGCGGAGAGCGGCGTGTCCGTGGCGTCGAGCCAGTTGTTCGCGCCGGGAGGCGGCGCAGCGGCCGTCTCCGGCGCTACCTGTTCAAAGCCCATGCGCTGACGCATCAGGGCGGCGACCCAGGCCTGGGTCAGGGTGAGGAGGGCGATCTGCTCCGGGGTGAAACGGGCCTCGCTGCCCAGTGACAGGCTGAGGGTCCGCCCCGCATCAAGCTGGACGTTAACGTGCACTTCATCGGCGACGATGTTGAGGCGAAAGTAGCGCTGGTAGTAATCGGTCTGCTCGAAGCATTCGGGCGCGACGTCGCTCAACCACAGCAAGCCGTTCTGCGGGGCTTCACGGTTGGCCAGGTAGAAGGGGTCGAGCAGGTACAGGCCCTTGAGGTAATCCTGGAACAGCGGGTCAGGCCCGCCATCCTTGCCCGGGCACTCGGCAAGCACCTGCGGGCGGCCCGCGCTGAAGATCAGCACGACCCAACTGTCCACCGCAATGTACCTATCCAGCAGGCGCACCAGTGCCAGCCAGAAATTGGGCCGGTCGAGGGTCTCGATCAGCTTGCCCACCGCCTGGTGCCAGGCCATGTCCTGCAGTGTCATGGTCGCGTCCCTACCCATACGGGGTTACCCCATCGATGTGATTACGTTGCAAAGGCCGGCTCTCCATACTCTATCCCAGCCCTGGCGGGTGCTGTCGAGTCTGGCGATTGCGCGCCACTTACCTGTGATAGGAACATCGATGAAAATTGAACTGGTACAACTGGGCGGTCGCGATGGCGACACCGCTTATAACCTGAAGCGTACGCTTGAGGCCATCGCCACCTGCGCCGCAGACACCGAACTGTTGATCTTTCCGGAGACCCAGTTGATGGGGTTTGCCAGCGCGGAGCAACTCGCCGACGTCGCTGAGCCGGTAGATGGCCCTAGCGTCCAGGCGGTGCAACGCACTGCACGAGCGCATAACGTCTCGGTGGTGATCGGCCTGGCCGAGCGCGACGGCGGGCGCTTCTTCAACACCTCGCTGCTGGTCACCCCACAAGGCATTGCCCTGCGCTATCGCAAGACCCACCTGTGGCCGTCGGAACGCGGCCTGTTCGAGCCGGGCGACCGCTATGTCACTGCACAATGGAACGGTATCCGCGTCGGCATCCTGATCTGCTATGACATCGAACTGCCGGAAAGTGCCCGTGCCCTCGGTCAACTGGGCGTCGACCTGATCCTGGTGACCAACGGCAACATGGACCCGTACGGCCCGGTGCACCGCACCGCGATCATGGCGCGCGCCCAGGAAAACCAGGCGTTCGCGGTGATGGTCAATCGGGTCGGCGACGGCGACGAAGGACTGGTGTTTGCCGGTGGCAGCGCCGTCATCGATCCGTTCGGGCGCACGCTGTTCGAAGCGGGACGGGAAGAGTGCCGCCAGGTGGTGGAGCTTGATCTCGAGCTGTTGCGCAGCGCACGCCGGGACTACGACTACCTCAGTGACCGTCGCCTGTTCCTCGGTGGCGAGCAACTCCAGCACGACGACGGACGTCGGGAACTGCTGATTCCCTGAACCGGGTTTCGACCTGCCATAACAATAATTACTCACCAGCAGGCGCAGCATTGGCTGCCATGCTCTGGAGCATCCCGATGAAACCGACCCGCTACCTGCAATTCGCGCTGTCCTCGTTGTTCAGCCTTGGCCTGACCTGTGCGCACGCCGACGAGCCTGCCAAGTCCAGCGTGCACATCTACAACTGGTATGACTACATCGCCCCGAACACCATGAAGGATTTCGAGAAAGAGGCGGGCATCAGTGCCGTGTATGACGTGTTCGACAACAGTGACGTGATGCAAAGCAAGCTGATGGCCGGCCGCAGTGGTTATGACGTGGTGGTCGCCAGCGGTGACCTGCTGCCGAACCTGATCAAGTCCGGGGTGTTGAAGAAGCTTGATCGCAGCAAGCTGCCCAATTGGTCTCACCTCGATCCGGCCATTCTCGCCAAGCTGCAGGGCAACGACCCCGACAACAGCTATGCCGCGCCTTATCTGTGGGGTACTACCGGGATTGGCTATGACGCTGACAAGGTCAAGGCGATCCTCGGCCCGGATGCGCCGGTGAATTCCTGGGACCTGATCTTCAAGGAAGAAAACATCGCCAAGTTGAGCCAGTGCGGCGTCGCCATGCTCGACGCGCCCAGCGAGATCATTCCCATCGCCTTGCATTACCTCGGTTTGCCCTACAACAGCCAGAACCCGGAGGATTACAAAAAAGCCCAGGCGCTGCTGCTCAAGCTGCGCCCGCACATCGTCTACTTCGATTCGTCCAAGTTCATCTCCGACCTCGCCAACGGCAACGTCTGCGTGGTGCTGGGCTGGGGCGGCGGGGTCGCCGATGCGCAAAAGGCCTCGGAACTGGCGGGCAACCACCGCAACATCGTCTACAGCATTCCCAAGGAAGGCGCCCCGGTATGGGTGGAGAGCCTGGTGCAGCTCAACGACGCGCCGAACCCGGAGCAGGGGCTGGCGTTCATCAATTACATGCTGCGCCCGGACGTCATTGCCGAGTCCTCCAACTACCTGAGCTATCCGAACGCCAACAAGGACGCCACCGCCCTGGTCGAGCAGAAGATTCGCGACAACCCTGGCGTGTACCCGCCCAAGGAAGTGATGGACACCTTGTTTCCGCTTCAGCCCCTGCCACTGAAGTCCGAGCGAGTGCGCACGCGCACCTGGAACACGGTCAAGACCGGCGCCTGACAACCAGGTCGGCCACTGAGACGAATTAAACAGCGCGTTTAAACCTGATAAACAATAGCGAGATCATGAAAGTGACGATGAAACCACGTGCCCGCGATCTGAACATCCGCTTCGGCCAACTGCAGCCGGGCCCCCTCAATGCCATCACCGATGTGCCCGGCGTACGGGTCGGCCACAGCGATGTGCGCGGACGCACCGCCAAGGGCCGCGACATCCTCACCGGGGTTACGGTGATCGAACCCCGTGCCGGTTCGACCAGCCAGCAACCCTGTTTTGCCGGCGTCCATGTACTCAATGGCAACGGTGACGCCACCGGTCTGGAGTGGATTCGCGAGGCGGGCCTGTTAACCAGCCCCATCGCCTTCACCAACACCCATAGCCTCGGTGTGGTACGCGATGCGCTGATTGTGCTGGACCGCGAGCAGCAGCCCGATGACGGCCGGCTCTACTGGAACATGCCGGTGGTGCTGGAGACCTATGACGGCCTGCTTAACGACATCAACGGTTTCCACGTGAAGCCCGAGCATGTCGTCCAAGCGGTGGCCAACGCTGCCGGTGGGCCGGTGCGTGAAGGCAATGTCGGCGGTGGCAGCGGCATGATCTGCCATGAGTTCAAGGGCGGCATCGGCACGGCGTCGCGGCGCCTGAGCAGCAGCCAGGGCGGCTGGACAGTCGGCGCGATCGTCCAGGCCAACCACGGTATTCGCAACGAGCTGCGCGTCGACGGCTATCCGGTCGGACGCTACATGGAACAGGTCGACTCACCGTTCCTCAAGGCGGCGCTGCCGCACCCGGGCATGGGTTCGATTGTCGTCTGCCTGGCCACCGATGCGCCGTTGCTGCCGCACCAGTGCACCCGCCTGGCGCAACGGGCCAGCCTGGGCCTGGCGCGCACCGGCGGTGGCAACGAAGACCACAGCGGTGACATTTTCATTGCCTTTGCCACCGGTAACGAGCACGTGCCACCGGCGGCCTACGAAAGCAAAAAAACGCCGACCACCGACAACCTGCGCATGGTCAACAACGACCACATCAGCGAGTTGTTCCTGGCCGCCACCGAGGCCGTGGAGGAGGCGATCATCAACGCCATGCTCGCCGCTGAAACGGCAGAAGGTAATGGCCATGCGGTGCCGGCGCTGGACGCGGGGACGCTGCGCAAAGCCCTGCAGCAGGCGGGCTGGCCGGGCGCGGCGAGCTGATAGAACGCTAGCAGGGTGGCGGATTCGCGCGGCGCGCCCGCCACTTTGCGTTGTCTACAGGGCCCGGGGCTCGCGGGGAATATTGTGGTGGGCAGGATCGACTGTAGGAGCGAGCACGCTCGCGATGGTCGTGAACGATGACGCGGGCGGTCTGGATGCCCGCGGTGCGCTGGAGTCCATCGCGAGCTTGCTCGCTCCTACAGGGGGACGGTGGCGGTGACGTACAACTCAAGCCTCAGCGTTCGCCACTCAAGGCTTCGGCGACACCGAGTGTCTCCATCAGTCCCTGGATTTCAGCCACGTCATGGCTCAACAGCGCCAGGTCATAGGCATTGCCCGCATGATCCTTCACGTGATTGTGCAGCACCGCCTCGGCGCGAAAACCCAACTCTTCGAACACCGTAACGGCCGCCTGTTGATCGACTGTCATCTGCACGGTGAGCTTTTCCAGCCCGCGTTCCAGGCCCAGGGCAAAACACTCCTGGATCAGCGCACGGCCCAGCCCGCAGCCACGCCAGTCAGGTGCCACGAGCACGCGCATGTCGCCGACATGCCGCGACCAGGACAGAGGGTCGCTGACGATCGCGGTGCACCCCACGACTGCTTCGCCAACGCAGGCCACCAGGCTGGTGACATTGCCCTGATCCAGCGCCTGCAGCCAGGCGGCGATGACTTTCGGGTGGCTGATATCCCGACGCACGAACAGCAGATCCCGGGCGGACAGGGTCTGCACGAACTCAGTCAGTGCGGGTCCGTCGGCCGCGGTCATCAAACGGATAACCACCGTCGACTCATCGAAGCTCAGGCTGCGCGGATAGTCGCGTAAAACGGCAGTATTCATATGGAACGTCCCCCTAACCATTGATCGAGTTTGGGCCACATCCGCTTGATCGCGGCGGGTCCCGCCACCAGGCTGACATGGCCCCCCGGCAGTACCAGTTCTTCCCTGTCTTGCGAGCCCACGCTCGCTGCCAGCGGCTGCGCGCATTCCGGCGGCACCAGCGAGTCGTATTTGGCGATGATGTGCAACAGCGGCACCTGGATCTGCTTGAGGTCGACAAGCTTGCCGCCGATGCGCAGGGTGCCTTCGTGTAGCCGATTCTTTTGCATCAGCTCGCGGCGGATCTGCCGGAAGTACGCGCCGGGCAGTGGCAAGGTCTCGCTGCCGAAGCGCGCCATCATGCGGTAGCCCTTGACGTAGTCGTCGTTCCACATGTTGTCCCAGAGTCGGACCTGCCCGGCGATACGGGCGGCGGGTCGCTGCATCTCGATCGCCCTGACGACGGCCTGTGCCGGGAGGATGCCATTGGCGTCAACCAGACGTTCGGCTTCGAAGTGGCGCTGGTTGGCCAGGGTCATCTTGGTCCAGTCGACCGGCGTGGTGAAGCACACCAGGTTTTTCAGCGGGCCATCAGGATGCAGGGCCGCATACAGGGTCGCCAGCACGCCGCTCATGCAGTAGCCGACCAGGGTGACGTCGTCGATACCCGAATCTTTTTGCACCCGGGCAATGCAGTCGGGGATGAAGTCGAGCACGTAGTGGTCCAGCTTCAAGTGCGCGTCGTCGCGGGTCGGCGCGTTCCAGTCCATCACGTAGACGTCGTAACCGCGGGCCAGGAGGAACTCGATCAGGCTCTGACCCTTGGCCAGGTCGAAGATCGCCGCCTTGTTGGTCGTCGCCATGACGAACAGCAGCGGTACCCGGTAAATTTCGCTCGCGGTGGCGTGATAGTGATACAGGCACAGGGTGCCGCGCCGGTACAGCAATGTCCTGGGGGTCATGCCCACGGCCGGGGCCGGGGTGCTGATGTACTCCAGGCCCTTGAGGCTGCGCTGCACCATCATGCCGACTTCGGCGCGCAAGCGGTCGGCCAGCGAGGTGTCGGTGGCCTGGTTGTCAGGTGCTTGGCTCATCGTTTCCTCCTTCCTTTGGCTTGCGTTTGGCTGGCAACTTGCGTGCGGGTTTGCGGGTGGCTGCGGCCACGGGAGCGGCCTCGGCTGGCGGGCGCCGGGTGCGTGGCGGGCGCGGCGCAATGGTTTCGCTGCTCGGCGCGGGCAACAGGCGATCGAGCTTGTCCTCCACGCGCTGCAAGGCCGCGGCAAGGGCGGCGACCTCGGAACGGCTGGGCAAATCCATGCGCTTGTACATGCGTTCCAGGGACGATTCCGAGAGGTGCTGCAAACCCCGCGAGACCTTGGAGAACTGATTGATCATCAAGCCCAGTTCCTTGGAGTCGATATGGCGCGCGGCCAGGGCGTTGACGCCGTTCTCGAACTTGTCGATGGCCTCGCGGTACAGCTTGAATGGATCAGGTAGTGCCATGAAGTGTTCCTCGATCAATGCTTTACAGCGCAGTTCTTCTCGGTGGGCCAGGTCTGGCGCGCGGCCAGTTGGTCCAGCCCGGCGATGGCCTTGCGGCGCATCAGCACCGCGGGCAATGACCAGGGTCGCAACAGCAACCGGCAGGCGCTGGCGGTTTTCGGCGAGAGCAAGCGCAACAGGGTCTCTCCCCAGCGTTCGGTCGCCACCCAGGCCGTCAGGGTGGACGTCGCCACTTCGCCGGCGGTGGCCCGCAGGCGCGAGCGTTTGCGCGGGGCTTTGTCGGCGATCTCCAGGGTGACGTCGGCAGCGGGCTGGCCCTCGAAGGCATCCTTCAAGGCGGCGCCGATACGCTGCAAGGCGTCGCGGCCGGCGCCGTTGATGGAGTCGAAGTTGAGAAAGCCGTGGAACTGACCCCTGTAGTGCAGCAGTTGCACTGGCACATCGGCGTTGCGCAGGCGGGCGGCATAGTCCAGGCCGTCATCGCGGATCGGGTCGAAGCCGGCGCTGATCACCACCGCGGGCGCCAGGCCGCGCAGGTTGGCGCTGCGCCGCGGCGAATACCGAGGGTCCAGCAGGTCCAGGGTGCTGAGCGAGGCGGCGAGCGTCTGCTCGATCCATTGCACGGCCTTATCGGTCAGCAGGGCGCGTTGTTGCGCATTTTCCGCGTAGGAAGGGAATTTCTCGACCAGCTCGGTGGCGGGGTAGACCAGCACCTGCAGGCACAGCGGCGGCCCGCCACCGCGCAGGATTTCCTGGGCGAGCACGGCACTCAGGTTGCCGCCGGCGGAGTCGCCGCCAATGGCCAGGCGCGTGGTGTCGATGCCGAACGTCGCGCCGTGGGTGGACACCCAGTCCAGTGCGGCACGGGCGTCCTCGCGGCTTGCCGACAGGGTGTGTTCCGGGGCCAGGCGATAACGCACGGCAATCACGATGCAGTCGGCGGCCAGGGCGATGCTGCGACAGAGGCCGTCGGCGGTGTCGAGGTCGCCAATGATGAAACCGCCCCCAAAGAACCACAGGAAGGCCGGTCGTGGCTGATCGGACGGGTTGGGGGTGAAGATGCGCAGGGCGATATCGCCGCCTGGCCCCTCGATCTGTAACTCGGTCACCGAGTCCATCGCCGGGCGCCGGCCCAGCGCCAGCGCCGCGAGATTCCAGCCCTGACGCAGCCGGGGCAGCGAGTAGCTTTCGATGGGGCGCAAGGTGGTCGATACGTTGAGGATGCGCAGAAACGCACGCGCTTCGCGGTCCAGTGTGTGCGCGCGCAGGACGCGGGGCATGCCGATGCGAGCGCAGTCGGGCATGACGCTCACGCTAGTTACGGTTGCCTGGTCAGGATGGGCGTCCTGGTTATTGTTGTTATTCATTGCCACTCCGTCAGCAGAACATCCGAATATCGCGCGTGGGGAGTAGCCTACTGATCGCCTTGCTTGTATGCCGCTACCCACAATGGGTGGGGGAGGGTGGTGCCTGTTTCCTGAGGCCTGTTTATCGGTCCGTTCGCGCACGGCACGAAATACCGCCGGCGCCCTATAAAACCTGCGCCTGAACGCCCGGGAATCATTAGAATGGCGCGAGTCGCAAAAACAAGAATCCGTGGATGCAAGCCCCTTGAAAATTCAGCCTCTCCCGCCGCTCAACAGTCTGATCGCCTTCGAGGCTGCAGCCCGCCACTTGAGTTTCACCTTTGCTGCCAAAGAGCTGAACGTGACCCAGGGCGCAATCAGTCGTCAGGTGCGCTTGCTCGAGGATTATCTGGGCAAGACCTTGTTCGAAAGGACTACTCGCACCATCAACCTGACGCCCACCGGTGCCCAGTACCACGAGACGGTGCGCGACTGCCTGCAGAGCCTGGCGCGCTCCACCGGGGAGATCCGGCAATGGCGCGGCGATCAGCAGGTGACCGTCGCCACCAGCACGGCCATGGCTTCGCTCTGGCTGCTGCCCAAGGTGGCCGAGTTTCAGCGCGAGCATGAGGAGATCGATCTGCGCATCATTGCGATCGATCATGTGAAGGACTACTCCCGGCTCGACTGTGACCTGGCGCTGTATTACTGCGGTTCGTCCCCCAAGGGGATGGACGTGACGCCGCTGTTTTCCGAAGAGATTTTCATGGTGTGCAGCCCAGCGTACCTGGCCAAGCATCCGCAGCTTTCGTCGATTGAAGGGCTTTCGTCTTGCACCTGGCTGTGGCTGGAGGACTCCCAGCGCGACTGGATCGGCTGGCCGGAGTGGTTCAAGCGTCTGCAGTTGGCCCCCGTCGCGCCGAAACACCGGATCAACATCAACAGCTACAGCATGCTGATTCAGTCGGCCATCAGCGGGCAGGGGGTGGCGCTGGCCTGGAATAATCTGGTCGATGATCCGTTGAGTACCGGTGCGCTGGTGAGGCCCAACGATGTCGTGCTGCAGACCCATGCCAAGTTCTGTCTGCTGGAGCCGCTGAGTACGCGGGGGCCGCGGCACAGTGTGAAGCTGTTTCGTGACTGGTTGATGGGGTTGCCTTCGATCAAGGGGTAGCGGTGTGAACTGAACAGGTTGTTCGTGGGAGTTTTTCGGGTAGTTGGTGGGAAGGGACTTGAGTTGGTTGGTTGGTTGGTTGGTTGGTTGGTCTGAGTACATATCCGTTGCTGCGGTAACGGCCGCTTATGGTTTCGCCCTTACGGCGACTCACTTTTTTACAAGCGCCTAAAAAAGTAAGCAAAAAACGCTTGCCCCTCCATTCGGCCCCTCGCTGAGGCTCGGGGTGCCCTCACTCCGGCATTGCTCCGTGGGCCCGCCGCGACCGGCCATCCATGGCCTGACGCGGCTATCCCGGCATCCATGCCGGGATGCC
>Ga0160472_100818_pt1 | contig 12920 bp, 13 predicted proteins | sample HID1973M_E11MG_FD_108267 | JGI IMG/M metagenome (GOLD analysis project Ga0160472, IMG submission 108267) | Enriched mosquito-associated microbial communities from UW Madison campus, WI, USA - HID1973M_E11 MG | ecosystem: Host-associated > Arthropoda: Insects > Digestive system > Unclassified ... | reverse complement strand
TCGAGCTACTTCGACACCTACCCGGGCGTGTGGCGCCACGGCGACTGGCTCCAGATCGGCCACGACGGCGGCTGCGTGATCTACGGGCGCAGCGACGCCACCATCAACCGCCAGGGCCTGCGCATGGGCACCAGCGAGATCTACAGCGCGGTCGAGAGCCTGCCCGAGGTGATCGATTCGATGGTGGTCGACCTCGAATACCTGGGCCGCGAGAGCTACATGCCGCTGTTCGTCGTGTTGCGCCCGGATTCGACGCTGGACGACGCGCTGCGCGCCAAGATCAACGAAGTCATCAAGACGCACCTGTCGCCGCGCTTCCTGCCCAACGAGATGTTCCAGGTCGCGGAGATTCCGCGCACGCTGTCGGGCAAGAAGCAGGAACTGCCGATCAAGAAGCTGCTGCTCGGCCAGCCGCTGGAGAAGGTGGTCAACAGGGAGGTGATGGCCAATCCCGGCTGCCTCGACTGGTACGTGCAACTGGCGCAGCGCCACGCCGCGCAGCAGAAGGTGCCGGCATGAGTGGCATGCCGAAGCCGGCGCGCCCGAGCCCGCCATGAGCTGGACCTACGCCTACCTCGGCCTGGCCATCGTGGCCGAGGTCATCGCCACCAGCGCGCTCAAGGCGTCCGATGGCTTCACCCGCCTGTGGCCGAGCGTCGTCACCGTGCTCGGCTATGCCGTGGCCTTCGCCTTTCTCTCGCTCACTTTGCGCACCTTGCCCACCGGCATCGCCTACGCGATCTGGTCGGGCGTGGGCATCGTGCTGATCTCGCTCATCGGCTGGCTGTGGTTCGGCCAGTCGCTCGACCTGCCGGCGCTGCTGGGCATGGGGCTGATCGTGGCCGGCGTGGTGGTGATCAACCTGTTCTCGAAATCGGTCAGCCACTGAGTAGTTGAGCGCGCACATGGCGCCCGGCAGCCCGATACCATTCGGGTTCCAGCGCCAGGGCCTTGCCGCAGCGCCCTCGGCTCGCGCTCATGACCCTTCTCACCGCCTTCCTTTTCCTGGCCTGCGCCGCGCTCGCCACCGCCGTTCAGACCATGACCGGCTTCGCCATGGGGCTGGTGCTGCTCGGCCTGGTCGGCGCCTTTCACATCGCGCCACTGCCCGACGCGGCCAACGTGTCGAGCGTGCTGGCCATCGCCAATGCCTGGATCGTGCTGCGCGGCCCGAACGGCATGTACGACCGGCCCGCCTGGCGCGACACGCTCATCGGCAGCCTGGCCGGCGTGGTGATCGGCGTGGCGCTGCTGCACTGGCTCAGCGGCAGCGTGGTCAGCGTGCTGCGCGTGCTGCTGGGCCTGACCATCCTGGCCTGCGCCGCGTTGCTGCTGATGCAGACCAAGCCGCTGCCCGCGCGCTCGTCGCGCCGCAGCTTCGGCGCCTACGGTCTGGTCGCCGGTCTCATGAGCGGCCTGTTCTCGACCGCCGGGCCGCCGCTGGTCTACCAGTTCTATCGCCAGCCGATGCCGCTGGCGGCGATCCGCCAGACGCTCAGCGCGGTGTTCGCATGCAATGCCGTGCTGCGCATCGTGCTGGTCGTGTCGACGGGCCAGTTCAGCCTGCACGCGCTGTGGCTGAGCCTTCTCACGCTGCCGCTGGTGCTGGGCCTGACGGCATGGCTGAGCCGCCATCCGCCCAAGTGGTCGGCACGCCTGGTGCGCAACCTGGCATGCGGGCTGCTGATCTTCACCGGCGCCGGCCTGGTGCTGCCGGCGGTGCTCTCGTGGGTCAGGTAGCGCGCTCTCGGCTTCCCTCTGGGAGAGGGTTGGGGTGAGGGCACGCGCAGGAAGCAGCGGCGCTACACCGTTGCCACCGGCGTCGCCGGCGAACCAATCGCGCCGGGCAGGTTCAGCGGCGGCGCCGTGAGCAAAAAGCGATAGCGCCCGTGCTGGCGCAGCCAACCGGCCAGCGCGCTGAGATACCACAGCTCGCCCAGGTGCACGCCCAGCTTGAACAGGCAATGCTCGTGCAGCGGCAGGGCGGCGCAAACGTCGCCGCCGGCGCGCGCCGGCAGGCCTTCCACCGCGTAGTTGTCGGCAATCAGCGCGGCCATGCCGCTGTCGGTGATCCATTGCAGCAGCTGCGGGTCGCGCCCGTCGAGCACGGCGCACGAGTTCTCCAGCATGTCCTTGTCGGGCCGCCCCTTGGCGTCCATCAGCAGCTGGCCGAAGCCGGTGTGCAGGCACACCATGTCGCCGGGCTCGATCTGCACGCCATCTGTTTGCAGGATGCGCGACAGCGTGTCGTAGCCGACCGGCGTGCGGGCGTTGCCCAGGTGGTGGTGCAGGTCGATCATCACCGCGCGGCCCTGCACGCAGGTCTGCGCCATGGTCTCGATGCCCAGCGCCTTGGCCGACGAGGTGCTGCGGTCGGTGCCTGGTTGCGTGGGCGCGCCGCAGTCGTTCAGGTCGACCGGGCCGACCACGTCGAAGCCGGCGCGAAAGCCGTTGTAGTACACCGCCTCGGGAATGCCGTCGCCGTTCACGTCGAACTGCGAGCCGGCGTGCGCGAACCCGTCCCACTGCGTGGAGTACTGCAGGTGCAGCACCACCAGGTCGTCGCTCATCACGTCGGTGCGCCCCGGCGCACGCTCGCCCAGCAGGCAGTTGAAGTTGACCACGCCATTGCGCCGCGTCGGGCGCAGCACGGGCGGATAGCGGTTGGGGTTGAGCAGGTTGCCGCCCGGCAGGTCGAGCGGGAGACTCAGACAGAAGGCATGGCCGGTGCGTACCTCGGCCATGCCTTGCAAGACCTTCTCGCGCGTCAGAAGGTTCATCCGCCCGAGTTGATCGTCGGGGCCGAAGTCACCCCAGTTCGATCCTTCGGGTCGCAGTTGCCAGCGCTTCTCGGCCATCGGTGTGGTCTCCATGCCGCTCTCATCTCAGTGGGTCGGCGTCGCAGCGGGTCGGCGGCCTTCATGTTTTCGAGGTCTCGCGCGCCCAGTCGACATCATGCCGCGTGCAGGGCCATGTGCGCAACCCATTCATCCCCCAATAGCGATGCTGACGTGGGTTGCGTGGCACGCATTCATCGCGCGTCGTGAAAGATCAGGCCCAGCGTGTGGCGGCGGCCTGCGCGCACGCGGCTCACGCCGTGGCGCATCGTCACGCGGTAGGTGCCTCGCGTGCCCGCCACCGGTCGTTGGTTGACGGCGAAGATCACCGCTTCGCCTTGCGCCAGCGCCACCACCTCGGCGCGCGACTGCATGCGCGGGCGCTGCTCGGTGAGCACGAACTCGCCGCCTTCGAAGTCCTCGCCCGGCACGCTCAGCAGCACCGTCAACTGCAAGGGGAACTGGAGCTCGCCGTACAGGTCCTGGTGCAGGCAGTTGTAGTCGCCGGCGTCGTAGCGCAGCAGCAGCGGCGTCGGCCGCACCTGCCCCGCCGCGTGGCAGTGCGCCCGGTACTCGGCATGCTGCGCGGGGTAGTCGGCCGCCTGCCCCAGCGCTGCCGCCCAGCCGTTGGCCAGCGGCGCCAGCCGCGCGTAGAAAGCCGCGCGCCACGTGCTCAGCGCATCCGGCAAGGGTTCGGCGAAGTACTTGTATTCGCCCTGGCCGAAGCCGTGGCGCTGCATCACGACACGGCTGCGAAAGCGCGTGTCCTGGTCGTACAGCGCCACGAGCGCGGCGCATTCGGGCGGCGTGAGCAGGGGGCCGGTGCGGGCGCAGCCATGCGCCGCGAGATCGGCTTCGATGTCGGGCCAAGGCAGGGCGGCGACACGGTCGTGGAGGGTGGGCATGGGCGAGTGTGGCGCGCCCGGCGGGCGCCGGCACGCCGGATCCGGACATTGATTTCGGTGCTTGCCCACGCACGATGGCGCTGCGTGAATGGCCATCGGCATCGCATGGAGGCGCATTGCATGCGCCGCGTCAAGTGGCCTAGGGTGCATCGGGGATGAAGCATCCGTCGGGTACCCTCGACCACCCCTGTGAGCCGCCACGCACTTCCGTCGGATTTGCCAGCCGCATCCTTCGATGGACGCTTGATCTCGCGGGGACGTGATATCGAGCGCGCCTGCCCCTGGTGCCAGGTCGACGCTCCCTTCACGTTGTTTTCTTCACTTCAAGGATCATGAAAATGCAAAGAGTTAGAGGTGCTTCCGCGTGGGTCGGTCTTGGGATCTTCGCCCTGGGCCTGCCCATTGCCGCCGTTGCGCAGAACGCAACCACCTACCAATTCACCGCGGAATCAAAGGGCGCGACCCCTTTCACGCGCGATGCCAACAAGGCGGTCTACGGCCAGCTTGACTTCAACAACAAGGTCGCCTTTCAAGATTCTCGCAACGGCCTGATCGCGCCACTGACCAACAACGGCAACATCGAAGGCGGCGTGTTCGACGCCACCGGCATGAACTTCATGCAGGACAAGCAGGCGCCCGACAGCGTCAACCCCAGCTTGTGGCGGCATGCGCAACTGGCCAACTACGGCGGCCTGTTCAAGGTGACGGACCACATCTACCAGGTCCGCGGCCAGGATCTATCCAACCTCACCATCATCGAGACCAAGACCGGTGTCGTGTACTTCGACGTGGAGTATTCGCCCAAGGCGCTGGCCAAGTCGATCGCGCTGTACGAACAGCACCGCGGCAAGAAGCCGCTCAAGGGCGTGATCATCTCGCACAGCCATGCCGACCATTTCGGCGGCTTCGATGGCGTCTACGGCGCCGGCCTGGCCAAGCCCGAGGACTTCAAGAGCGGCAAGATCCCGCTGATCGCGCCCCAGGGCTTCCTGGAGGAAGCCATCTCCGAGAACGTGACGGCCGGCAACATCATGGCGCGGCGTGCCGGCTACCAATACGGCAACGTGCTCAAGCCGGGTGAGCGGGGCATCATCACCGGCGCGCTGGGCCCGGCCCTGGCCAACGACAAGTCCGGCCTGCCGATCCCCAACAAGGTGATCACCAAGGACGGCCAGAAGGTCAGCATCGACGGCGTCGACTTCGTCTTCTTCCTGGCGCCGCATTCGGAGGCGCCGGCCGAGATGGTGATGTACATCCCGCAATGGAAGGCCTTGTCGATGGCCGAGGATGTCAATCACCTCCAGCACAACATCTACACCCTGCGCGGCGCGCAGACCCGCGACGCCAGCGTCTGGGCGAAGTACATCGGCGATTCCCTCGCGCGCTGGGGCAGCGAGGTGGAAGTCAACTTCGGTCCGCACACCTGGCCGGTCTGGGGCAACAAGAACGTGGTCGAATACCTGAAGAACCAGCGTGACGTCTACCAGTCGCTGTTCGACACCACGCTGCGCTATGCCAACTACGGTTATCGCCCGGACGACATTGCCGAGAACGCGCAGCTGCCCAAGTCGGTGTTCAACCAATGGGACAACCGCCCCTACTACGGCCACACGCGCAACAACCTGAAGTCCACCTACATCCGCAACCTCGGCTGGTACAGCGGCAACGCCGCCGAGCTGGCCAAGTACCCGGACGCCGAGCGCGGCAAGCGCTACGTCGAAACCATGGGCGGCGTGCAGAAGGTGCTGGAAGCAGCGCAGGCGAGCTTCCAGAAGGGCGACTATCGCTTCACGGCGGACTTGCTCAACAACGTGGTCGCCTACGACGGCAGCAACCAGCACGTCAACTTCCTGATGGCCGATGCGCTCGAGCAGCTGGGCTACCAGGAAGAGAACTCGCTGTACCGCAACTGGTACCTGGGCGCTGCGGTCGAACTGCGCCAAGGCGGCAACGTCGTGAACAAGCTGAGCACCAGCTCGCCGGAAGTGATCGCGGCCCTTCCGCCCGAGCACTTCGTCAACTACCTGGGCATGCTGGTCGATCAGATCAAGGCCGAGAAAGTCGGCAACGCGACGATCAACCTGAATCTGGCCGGTGGCGCCAAGTTTGGCCTCGACCTGCACAACGGCGTGCTGAACCGGGTGTCCGGCCTGCAGGCCAAGAAGCCCGACGCCACGCTCGACATCTCGCAGGCGGACCTGCTGGCATTTGCCTCGGGCAAGACGTCGATGGATGCGTTGGTGAGCGGCGGCAAGGCCAAGATCACTGGCGACAAGGCAGCCGTCGGCAAGCTCGACGGCATCTTCGCGCTGGACATCAAGAACAACATGAACCTCGTGTTGCCGCTCCAGCCGGAAAACCGCGTGCAGTGACGCTGGCGCCATGGCGCTGAAAGAATGGCCGCGTGAGCGGCCATTTTTTTTGCGCGCGCCGTTGAACTCGCTCACATGGCGCAATTCCATGCCTTGAATCGTGGCGTTGATTCGAGTATTCTCGAATCATGGAATCAAGAGAAGCCGTTCAGGCATTGGCCGCGTTGGCGCATCCGCTGCGTCTCGAGGTGTTTCGGGCCCTGGTCGTGACCGGGCAACGCGGCCTGACGCCGGGCGTGATGCAGGAGGCCCTGGGCGTCGCCCCGGCCACGCTTTCCTTCCACCTGAAGGAACTGGTGAGTTCAGGCCTGGTCACCCAGGAGCGCGCCAGCCGTCATCTCATCTATCGCGCGGCGTACGAGAACATGAACGCATTGCTCGGCTACCTCACCGACAACTGCTGCGAAGGCGCAGCCTGCGCGGTGGAGAAGGCTGGCGGCGTCGTCAACCCGCACCATGAATCCCATGTCTGAAGTCACCCCCGGCCCCACCGCCACGGCGTTTCCCTCCCTCGACGCCGCGTCATTCGAGGTTCCCACGCCGGACCGCCTGAGCGTGCCCGAGCCTTCGCGCCACAAGCCCCGTTTCCTCATGCTTTATGGCTCCCTGCGCGAGCGCTCGTACAGCCGGTTCGCGACCTTCGAGGCAGCGCGGTTGCTGGAAGCGATGGGTGGCGAAGTCAAGGTGTTCGATCCCGCCGGCCTGCCGCTGCCCGACAGCACGCCCGACAGTCACCCCAAGGTGCAGGAACTGCGCGCGCTCGCGCAATGGGCCGAAGGCATGGTGTGGACATCGCCCGAGCGGCACGGCGCCATGACCGGCATCATGAAGGCGCAGATCGACTGGATACCGCTGGCCCTTGGCGCGGTGCGCCCGACGCAGGGCAAGACGCTGGCGGTGATGCAGGTCTCGGGCGGCTCGCAATCGTTCAATGCGGTGAACCAGATGCGCGTGCTCGGCCGCTGGATGCGCATGCTCACCATCCCCAACCAGTCGTCCGTGGCCAAGGCCTACCTGGAGTTCGACGAGGCCGGGCGCATGAAGCCGTCGAGCTACTACGACCGCATCGTCGACGTGATGGAAGAACTCTTCAAGTTCACCTTGCTGACCCGCGATGTCAGCCCCTACCTGGTGGACCGCTACAGCGAGAGAAAGGAAAGCGCCGAAGCGCTTTCCGCGCGCGTCGACCAGCGCGCCATCTGAGGCGCACTTCAGAGCGAACTACATGCGCGGGACTGCGCGCATGTAATCTCGAATCACAGCGGCGCCTTCCTCTGGCGTGCATGTCGATGTGTCGAGAAGCACATCGTAGGGCCCGGTAAACGCGCGGTGGCCCCATTGTTCTCGAGCCATACCCTTTGCCCGGTCATCGCGCTTGCCTTCCCGCCTTTCCAGCGTGGCGAGCGGCGCCTGCACGCCGACCACGTACGGGGGCGAGCAGACAAGAGATCAATGCACGCCCGGAACTCCGCTGCATCGCGAAGAACTGTGTCGAGGATGATCTCAAAGTCGGTCTCTAGGATTCGACGCAGCGTTGAACTGAGGTTCTCACAATGGAGACGATAGGCAAGATGCTGCTCATCGAGGCTGCGCATGTCGCGGCGTCGAGACATCTCGACGAAGGCATCCAGCGTCACGTGAAAAGCAGGAACTGAGGCGCTGTCCTGCAAGCGGCTTGCAACGCTGGATTTGCCGGCGCTGGTGGGTCCATGCAGAACGATGGCGGAAGGTCGCATGCTTCGAGTGTTGAGTTGTGCGATGGGAGAGCGGACTCCTGCGGCATTCTGCCTACCTGGTGACAGGCTGGTTCGCCCGCTCTGTCCTCGCTGAGGTTTCGCCCTTCCAAACCGCTGCTCACGGCTCCGGCCGCCGCCACAACCAGATCGCCACCGCGGCCATCACCAGCGGTACCCCGACCTTCAGCGCGAGCGGGATGTCGATGAAAAGCAGCAGCACCGCGCTGGCGCTCATCATCGTCGTTGCCGCCCACTTCGCGCGGCGCGGCACGGCGCCGCTTTCGCGCCAGCGACGGATGTGTTCACCGTAGCGCGGGTGCGTCAGCAGCCACTGCTCCAGCGCGGGCCAGCCGCGTCCGGCGGCCCAGGCGGCGGCGATCAGGAAAGGCACGGTGGGCAGCACCGGAAGAAATGCGCCGACGACGCCCAGCACGAGCAGCACCCCGGCCAGCAGGCGCCACAGCCACCGCGCGATGCGCCGGTCGGCCAGCATCAGCGGGCGCACCATCGGCAAGGCGGGGCGGAGAGGGGCAAAGGCGACATGGCGCGAATGGTAGGTCAAGGCTTGGCCGCAGGCGTCCGCTCTGCTAGTGTGCGTGCGCACCGCCCGCGCAAGGAGTCTCCGATGAAGATCAGCGTTCAGGACGCCCACACGCTGGGCACGCGATTGCTGGCCGCCCAGGGCGTGCCCGAAGACATCGCTGCCGACGTGGCGGATCACCTGGTCGAATCGGATCGCTGTGGCTACACCAGCCATGGGCTGTCGATCCTCTCGAGCTACCGCCGCGCGCTGCAGAACGGACATGTGAAGGGCGCCGCACGCGCCGAATGCCTGTCGGACCGCGGTGGCCTGCTGGTGTTCGACGGCCACGGCGGCTTCGGCCAGCACGTGGGCAAGACGGCGATGCAGGCCGGCATCGAGCGCGTGCGGCAAAGCGGCCACTGCATCCTCACGCTCAGGCACGCGCACCACCTCGGGCGCATGGGCCACTACGGCGAGATGGTGGCTGCGGCGGGCTACGTGCTGCTGAGCTTCACCAACGTCATCAACCGTCCGCCGATGGTGGCGCCTTACGGCGGCAAGGTTGCGCGCCTGACCACCAACCCGCTGTGCTTCGCCGGCCCGATGCCCAACGGCAGGCCGCCGCTGGTGGTCGACATGGCGACCAGCGCCGTGGCTTTCAACAAGACACGGGTGGCCGCGGAAAAGGGCGAGCCGCTGCCACCGGGTTGCCTCATCGACGCGGATGGCCTGCCGACCACCGATGCCTCGGTGATGTTCGCCGATCCGCCCGGTGCGCTGCTGCCCTTCGGCGCGCACAAGGGCTATGCGCTGGGCGTGGTGGCCGAACTGCTGGCGGGCGTGCTGTCGGGCGGCGGCACCCTCCAGCCCGACCCGCCCGCCAACGGCGTGGCGATCAACAACCTGTTCGCGGTGTTGATCGATCCGGTGCAGCAACTGGGGCTGGAGTGAACCACCGCGGAAGTCGAAGGCTTCCTGAACTACCTGCACGACACGCCGCCGGCACCCGGCTTCGACGGCGTGCAGTACCCCGGCGAATTCGAGGCCGCCAACCGCGCTCGCCATGCCATGCAGCTGGAATTCGACCCGGCGATCTGGCGCACCCTCGTTCAGCTGGCCGATTCGCTCGGCGTGCCGTTGCCTGCCGAGCGCGGCGCCTGAAGAGCGGCCTCAAGCGCGTGCCGCAAGCCGCTCACTCCGGCTGCGCGTCGAGCGCCGCGGCGCGTGTCCGGCCGCGTTCGCTGTGCAGCATGTACAGGCCCGAACCCACCAGCAGGCCGATGCCCAGCCAGGCCCAGCCGTTGGGCACTTCGCGCCACACCGCATAGCCCAGCAGCACCGCCACCAGCAAGCCGGTGTAGCGGAAGGGCGCGGACAGCGAGACGTCGCCCGAGCGCATGCACTGCACCAGCAGGAAGTAGCCCGAGGCCAGGAAGCCGGCCGCCAGCGCCAGCAGGGCCAGTTCGCGTGCGGCGACGGGCTCCCACGGGCTCGCCAGCACGATGGCGCCGGACAGCAGGGTGACGGCCAGTGCGGTCGCCAGCGTGATGATGATCGAGGGCACGGCGCGGTCGATGCCGCGCGTCATCAGGTCGCGCGTGGCGTGGAACAGCGTGCCCAGCAGGCACAGCAGCGACCAGGCGTTGAAGCCGTCGCCGCTGGGCTGCACGATGCACAGCACGCCCACGAACCCCAGCAGCACCGCCGACCAGCGCGCCGGGCCGGCGCGCTCATCGAGGAACAGCACGGCGAACACCGTCATGAACAAGGGCGCGGCGAGGTTGATCGCGGTGGCATTGGCGATCGGCAGCTGGAACAGCGACAGCAGGTAGAGCATGGTCGCGCAGGCGTCCACCGCACCGCGCAGCGCCACGCGCGGCTGCAGCAGCGCACGCAACTGGCCCAGCGTCCCTAGCCGCTGCGCCACCAGCAGCACCAGTGCCGTCGCCATCAGCCCGCGCAGGAAGATGAGCTGCGCCGCAGGCAGCGATTGGCTGACGTGCTTGACCAGCGCGTCGTTGCACACGAAGCAGGCCATGGCGCCGGCCATGGTGGCGATGGCGCGACCGTTGGTGCTGGCAAGTGACGTGGGCGACAGGGGCTGCAAGGACATGGGCGATGGGCGTGGCGGGGTGATTCGGCGTGGGGCCCGATGCTGACACAGCGGGCGGCCACCAGCGGAAGCGGCCCGCAGGATGTCAGCCCGCGTCGCCTCCGGCCACGCCCTTCAGCCATTGCGCGAAGGCCTGCAGCGGCGGCGATGCATCCGCGCGCTCCGGCGTCACCAGGTAGTAGCCACGCTGGCGCGACAGTGCGCGCGGACAGGCGATGGCCAGTTCGCCGCGCGCCAGTTCGTCTTCCACCAGCATGGCCGGCATCAGCGCCACCCCGAGCCCATGCGAGGCGGCCGCCGCCAGCATGGAAAACAGCTCGTAGCGCGGTCCGCCGCGTGCGCTGGGCGCGTCGACCTGCTGCGCGTCGAACCACTGGCGCCAGCCGTCGGGGCGCGTGCTCTGCTGCAACAGCGGCATCTTGGCGATAGCGGCCGGCGTGACGGCCTTGCCGCGCGGGAGCAGGGCGGGGCTGCAGACCGGCACCACGTCCTCGTGCATCAGCAGCAGCGCATGCGTGCCGGCCCAGTTCTGCACCTGCGCCGGCGTGCCGGCGTACAGCGCGGCGTCGAACTCGGCATCGGCAAAGAGAAAGGGGCGGGTCCGCGTTTCGATGTGCACCACCACGTCGGGCTGCAAGGCCGCGAAGCCCTTCAGGCGCGGCACCAGCCAGCGCGTGGCAAAGGTGGGCACGGCGGCCAGCGAGAGCGAGCCGCCTTCGCCCTGGTGTGCCATGGCGTCCAGCGCATCGCGCTCCATGGCCTGCAGCCGCAAGGCGGTCTGGCGCGCGTAGGCCGCGCCGTTGGCCGTGAGCGCCACGCCGTGGCGCGTGCGGCGAAACAGCGCCACGCCGAGAAAGGCCTCGAGCGCGCCGATCTGGCGCGACACCGCACTCTGCGTCAGCGCCAGTTCCTGCGCGGCGCGCGTGTAGCTCTCGTGGCGCGCCGCGGCGTCGAAGCACTGGAGCGTTTGCAGGGGGGGGATCTTGCGGCGCATGTATTCGGTGGCTGTATGGCTGACGGACCTTGTTGCAAGTGAATTCTGCGCGCAAACGCCATCGAGATATTCGAGTTATTCATGTCTGAGTGAAGAACAATCGGTTGCGGCGCAGGCCCGTGCGCGACTACGATGGGCAGCTTTTCTGAACCCGCATCCGGAGACTAGCCATGGCCAAAGCCACATTCCACTGGGACGACCCGCTTCTGCTCGACCAGCAACTCACCGACGAAGAACGCATGGTGCGCGACGCGGCCAACGCCTATTGCCAGGAACGCCTGCTGCCGCGCGTGCTGGAAGGCTTTCGCAGCGGCGAGACCGACCCGGCGGTGTTCCGCGAGATGGGTGCGCTCGGCCTGCTCGGCCCGACCATTCCCGAGCAGTACGGCGGCCCCGGCCTGAACTACGTGGCCTACGGCCTGATCGCGCGCGAAGTGGAACGCGTCGATTCGGGCTACCGCTCGATGGCCAGCGTGCAGAGCTCGCTGGTGATGGTGCCGATCAACGAATTCGGCACCGAGGCGCAAAAGCAGAAGTTCCTGCCCAAGCTGGCCACCGGCGAGTTCATCGGCTGCTTCGGCCTGACCGAGCCCGACCACGGCTCCGACCCCGGCAGCATGGTCACACGCGCCAAGAAAGTGCCCGGCGGCTATGCGCTCAGCGGCGCCAAGATGTGGATCAGCAACAGCCCGATCGCCGACGTGTTCGTGGTCTGGGCCAAGGAAGTGAGCGAAAGCGGCACCGTCGGCCCGATCCGCGGCTTCGTGCTGGAGAAGGGCATGAAGGGCCTGTCGGCCCCGGCGATCCACGGCAAGGTCGGCCTGCGTGCCAGCATCACCGGCGAGATCGTGATGGACAACGTGTTCTGCCCCGAGGAAAACGCCTTTCCCGAAGTGCAGGGCCTGAAGGGCCCGTTCACCTGCCTGAACAGTGCGCGCTACGGCATTTCGTGGGGCGCGATGGGCGCGGCCGAAGACTGCTGGCACCGCGCGCGCAACTACGTGCTCGAGCGCAAGCAGTTCGGCCGCCCGCTGGCGGCCAACCAGCTGATCCAGAAGAAGCTGGCCGACATGCAGACCGAGATCACGCTGGGCCTGCAGGGCAGCCTGCGGCTGGGCCGCATGAAGGACGAGGGCACCGCGTCGGTCGAGATCACCTCGATCATGAAGCGCAACAACTGCGGCAAGGCACTGGACATCGCGCGACTGGCGCGCGACATGATGGGTGGCAACGGCATCAGCGACGAATTCGGCGTGGCGCGGCATCTGGTCAACCTCGAAGTGGTCAACACCTACGAAGGCACGCACGATGTGCACGCGCTGATTCTCGGGCGCGCACAAACCGGTATCTCCGCCTTCGCCAACTGACATGATCGTGCCCCCACGCTCATCGCTTCGCGTATCGCTGCCCCCCGAGGGGGCGCGTCAGCGCCTTCGGGCG
>Ga0160472_100815_pt1 | contig 12947 bp, 12 predicted proteins | sample HID1973M_E11MG_FD_108267 | JGI IMG/M metagenome (GOLD analysis project Ga0160472, IMG submission 108267) | Enriched mosquito-associated microbial communities from UW Madison campus, WI, USA - HID1973M_E11 MG | ecosystem: Host-associated > Arthropoda: Insects > Digestive system > Unclassified ... | reverse complement strand
AAGTGCGATGAATCAATTCGCGATTCTGTACGGAGATCGATTTATCAGGCCGACCTGGTAAAGCATGGCCTGCCTAACGGCAGGCCGTTACCGGCCCGCACACAAAATATCTGACAGTCCCCCAGAAGCAGTTGCAACAGCTCTTCGTCTTCAAACTGCAAGTCGTCGGGAGGTACGCTCTGGCTGTAGATCAGTGATTCGACCAGTTGTTTGCGTGCCCCGACAAGCCCTTTGTTACTTTCCTCGGTATGCCCCAAATTCAACGTCTCGATGGAAATTCTCGCCCGCTCCGTTTTTCCGCTAACCAGTCCGGATAAATAGAACTTCAATTCGGTTTCGCATTCAGCCATTAAAGGTGTGAGGGGCAAGTGTCGAGTGTTTCGACCATGTCCGCATTGGTGGGTACGCTGGCAACTGGCGACGATGTTGGAAAAGTCCAGCGTACGGCCGGGTGCACTGTGCTGAGCTTCCAGGTGTTCGTTGTGGGCATCGTCAATGGCGATCTTCTGGCAGCAATAGGCGCACAAGCCATACTGCTCCGTGATACACGATGAACGAATCGCCTGACGCTCCTGCGCTGGCAGGTCTCGATAAATCAACGTCCTGTCAGAGCGCTTGAATCGGGTCAATGATTCCGGTTCCACGCCTTTATCGATCTTACGCACGACGCAGCTCCAGCTTGCGGATCAACAATGCAGCCTTCGCCAGCTCCAGATGTCCCTCGGGAAGGTCTTGCGAAAGCACATGGAACAGCCCTTTGGCGTTTTCCAACTCACCATCCTGCAGATGCTTGAGCAGTTGGTTCAGGCGCTTTTGCACTTCGCTGTTCCGCACATCGGTGTCCATGACCTCCAGTAGCACCTGATTGGCATCCAGGCCATACAAGCCGTTGTGCTCTCGCAGTTCGCCGTCGTCGAGTACGTAAACCAGTACATCCTTGGCGTCGCTGATGACCAGCGGAGAATGGGTGGTCAGGACAAACTGGCAATTGGGGAAGGTTTCGCTCAATTGCCGAATCAGGCTGCGTTGCCATTTGGGGTGCAAATGCAAGTCGACTTCGTCGATCAGGACGATACCGTCACCTTGCAATGGATTGTCCAGAGACTGATTCATCATCGCCAATCGGCGCGCGATGTCGCCGACCAACGCCATCATCGACTTTTCGCCCTGGGAAAGTTGGGAGACGTTCAGTGTTACGCCATCTTTGTCGATTGCCATGTGCAGGCGGGGTTTGCGCTGTACTCGCAGATTCGTGAAGCCAGGCATGAAGGCGGCGATGGCAGTTCGAACAGCGGTTAGCTGACGATCGCGGGAAGAGGCTTTCAGTTGAGACAGTGTTTTCCAGATGTCGCTGTCCTTGCCGAACTTACCGGAAATTTCGGCCAGTGCCGTATCTGACACGCCAGTTTCGTTTTCGCTGTCTTCACGCTCACGGAACCATTCGAAGAAGCGTCGGAAATCCACGCCGCGATTTAAAGAATTGTCGTAGCCGTCGAGTTGATCGAACGAGTGTCTGGTTCGTATTTTCAGTGGAATTTCGAGAACTGAGCGTTCGACTGGGTAGTAGGCAATTAGCGGTATTGAGGCGTTGGTGTCAGCGGTCAATTGGTTGCGATAGTGATCCGCAAGGACGCTCGCGTCAGTCAATGAGCTATGGACAGTAGCTTTTCGTCCATGCCGGCCGCGAGCAATGCCCCACGCGAATAGATGGGCTTCATGAGCAGCATTAGGCAGATTTGTTCTTGCATGGGTGCAGTCTGATACCACGATTGTGATGATGGCGCCTGAGTTACCGTTGCTGATTTCCTCTTCGGAAATATGATTGCCGTTACCTTTTTCGGTGCGGATCCTGGCGACTAACCAGCTCAGTGAGGTCGCCAGTGATTTAAGGATTGTAGTTTTCCCTGCTCCGTTGTTTCCCACTAAAACTGTAATGTTCGAAAGATGTTTTCCGGTAGGGGCTAACTGAATTTCCAGATCGGTAAACCGACCAACATTGTCGAGAGCGAGTTTGTTTATATCCATTACTACGCCCTTTGGCAGTCAATCGGTTTGAGTATGCATTATGCCATTGCCAGCTTCGGATTGATCCGAGGCCTTTTGCAGGCTTGGGAGGTGTACTTGATACATCGGTTTTCCCCGAACCACAACCGCCATGAGTAAAGGGTATTTGTAACGAGATAGTCGCAAAAATGCGCGTAGGCAAAGGCCTCCAACCGCTTCGGAGATTTCCTGCAAAGCGCGGCGGCGTCGGTGAACTGGTGCAGGGGAAGACGCGTCGATACGCTTTTTCGGCCGCTGCAAAATCAGTGGTCGGACGTGGAAGTCTGTTCTTTTGCTACTGGCGCACATTCGCTCGTGAACACTCGTTGGCGTTTTTTATGTCAACATTGTCGTGTTATGGCGGCTGTGCGCGGGGCACTTTCGAGTGCGCCGGGTTCCAGTAGCCCCGGTCTTCCACACCGCGCATAGCTGCCACCCTTATGTGGAAATAAGGGTGGAAAGCTCCCATAACTGCTACTGGAGCTTCATCATGAAAAAAGTTACTCCCAGTCCTCCGGATTCCGGGGCGATTTCCGATATTACCGAGCCCTTGGTCAGCGCCCGTCTACGCCACCCCAAACAATCCGATCCAGTCAGCCACGTATTCACCATCGTTCCCGGTGTCGACACCCTGACGTTGCTGTGCCATGCCTGCGAAACCCTCGCCTCCCTGAACGTGCTGGTTACCGACCTGGCGTGCAAACTGGAAAGCTCCAACCGCAACGTTGCACTGTCGATTCAGCAATTGGCTGTGGTGGGGGAGTTACTGGTAAACCGTGCGCTGGACAATCTCGATCCGCCCTGAGGCGCATGAGTGCCGAGTCGATCGAAAATAAAAAAGGGCGACCACAAACGGTCGCCCTTTTTATGCGAGTACTGAGCCTATTGGTCCAGGGCACTCAGTATCTGATGTGCAATCTTGACCCGCTCCGCATTCGGGTAGTTTTTGTTGGCCAGGATCACGATGCCCATGTCTTTCGATGGCACGTACACCACATAAGCACCAAAACCACCGGTCGAACCGGTTTTGTTGATCAGCACGTTTTCCGGCTCCGGCCGAGGCGGGTTCAGCCATTGCACCTTGTGCGCCTCCATGGCCATCTGCGTCGAATTGCCCTCCAGCAAACGCTCCAGCGTCACGGGCCAGGCATACATTTCCCAACCCAGGCCCTGGGTCATGTCGCCGACGGTGTAGTAACCGCTGTGGGTCAGGGCAATGGCCTGCTGCAAGGGCTTTTCCAGGTTCGCCGGGTGCATGTTCGCCTGGACATAACGCAGCAAATCCGCAGAACTGGTTTTCACCCCGTAGGCCTCGGCATCCAGCGCCCCCGGCCCGACGCGCACCGGTTTGTCGTCCTTGTTGTAGCCTTGGGCGTACAGTGCCATCTGCTCTTGGGGCACGGTCAGCCAGGTGTGCTTCAAGCCGAGTTTGGGTAGCAGGGTTTTCTCCATCGCCTCATCGAATGGCTGGCCCATGCTGTGGGCGGCGAGGTAGCCGAACAGGCCGAGACTGGGATTGGAGTACAGGCGATGGCTGCCGGTAGGGTAGACAGGTTTCCACTGCTGGTAGTAACCGAGCATCTTGTCGGCGGAGTCGGCCTCGGCAGGAAATTGCAGGGGCAGGCCGCCGGCGGTGTAGGTGCCCAGTTGCAGCACGCTGATGTGATCGAACGCACTGCCGCGCAAGGCTGGCAGAACCTGGCTGGCGTTGTCGGTCAGCGCCAGTTTGCCGGTGGCCTGGGCGTAGCCGGCGAGGGTGGCGGTGAAGGTCTTGCTGACGGAGCCGATCTCGAACAGGGTGTTTTCCGAGACGGGGCTGGCGGTTTCTTTCGAGGCTACGCCAAAGTTGAAATAGTGCGGCTGGCCGTCGACGGTCACCGCCACGGCCATTCCGGCGATGTTCTGGGCTTGCATGACGGGTTGAACGGCGGCCTTGACCACGGTTTCGAGTTGATCCGCGGCAACGCACGGGACGCTGGCGAGCATTGTCAGGCACAGCGCGGCTGTTTTCAGCTTGTCCATTGGGGAAGCGCTCGTCGTTGATTCAGAGCGCGCCATTTTAAGCGGTTGAGCACAAAGCTGGACGGTTTTTCACGCGCGGCCGGACGAATCCGGGCCGGGCGTTCGTTGCGGTACTTATCGCACCAGACACGGGCGCTTGTTATCGAACCTCCACCCCGGAAGCAGAAACTGCATCGCCACACTGTCATCCCGCGCACCCAGGCCCATGCCTTTGTACAGTTCATGGGCCTTGGCCAGCTGATCCATGTCCAGTTCCACCCCCAGCCCGGGCTTGCGTGGCACCTGTACGCAGCCGTCGACAATTTGCAGCGGGGCCTTGGTCAGGCGCTGGCCGTCCTGCCAGATCCAGTGGGTGTCGATGGCGGTGATCTCACCCGGTGCGGCTGCCGCGACATGGGTGAACATGGCCAGGGAAATGTCGAAGTGGTTGTTCGAATGCGAGCCCCAGGTCAGGCCCCATTCATGGCACATCTGCGCGACGCGCACCGAGCCCTGCAGGGTCCAGAAATGCGGGTCGGCCAATGGAATGTCCACCGATTGCAGCTGGATGGCGTGACCCATTTCCCGCCAGTCGGTGGCGATCATGTTGGTCGCGGTTTTAAGGCCCGTGGCACGGCGGAATTCGGCCATGACTTCGCGGCCCGAGTAACCGTTTTCCGCACCGCAGGGATCCTCCGCATACGCCAGCACCTGATGCTGATCGCGGCACAGACGAATCGCTTCCTTCAGCGACCAGGCGCCATTCGGATCAAGGGTGATGCGCGCGTCAGGGAAACGCTCGGCCAGGGCCGTGACCGCTTCGATTTCCGCATCCCCGCTCAGAACCCCACCCTTGAGCTTGAAGTCCTTGAAGCCATATTTTTCATGGGCGGCGACCGCCAGGCGTACCACGGCGTCGGCGTTCATGGCCTTCTCGTGACGCACGCGGAACCAGTCATTGTCGGCGTCCGGCTCGCTGCGATAGGCAAGGTCGGTTTCGTTGCGGTCACCCACATAAAACAGATAGCCGAGCATTTTCACTTCATCGCGTTGCTGGCCTTCGCCAAGCAGGGCTGCTACCGGCACGTCCAGGTGTTGGCCAAGCAAATCGAGCAGGGCGGCTTCCAGGCCGGTGACGGCGTGGATGGTGATGCGCAGGTCGAAGGTCTGCAAGCCGCGACCGCCGGCGTCACGGTCGGCGAAGGTCTGGCGCACCTGATTGAGGATTTTCTGATAGGTGCCGATCGGGCTGCCGACCACCAGACTTCGCGCGTCTTCGAGGGTCTGGCGAATGCGCTCGCCGCCCGGTACTTCGCCGACTCCGGTGTGGCCGGCGTTGTCTTTGAGAAGGACGATGTTGCGGGTGAAAAAAGGTCCGTGGGCGCCACTCAGATTAAGCAGCATGCCGTCGTGGCCGGCCACCGGGACGATCTGCATGCTGGTGATGATCGGAGCCTTGGCGGTGTCTTGTGCGGTCATTTTTATATCCTTTCAGGCGTGACGGGGCGCAGGGGCCGATTCGACGGCAGGCGCGGATTTGGGGGTGTTGCGGGCGGCGAAGACGATGATCGCGGCGATGATCGAAGTGGCGGCGAGGCCGTAGAGTCCGCCCTGGATCGAACCGGTGCGTTGTTCCAGCAGGCCGAAGGTGGTTGGCGCGACGAAGCCGCCGAGGTTGCCCACCGAGTTGATCAGCGCGATGACGCCGGCGGCGATGCGCGCATCCAGATAGGCTTGGGGGATCGGCCAGAACAGCGACGATGCCGATTTGAAACCCAGCGCTGCAAAGCAGATGGCGACGAAGGCGAAGACCGGCCCGCCGGTGGTGGACATGAACATCCCGGCCGCCGCAATCAACAGCGCCGCGGCAACCCAGGCTTGCTGGTGCTTCCATTTGGCCGAAAGCGTGGCGAAGGCGTACATGCCGATGATCGACAATAACCACGGTATCGAGTTGAACAGGCCGACCTGGAGGTCACTGAGGTCGCCCATCTTCTTGATGATGCTCGGCAGCCAGAAGGTCGCGGCATAGATGGTCAACTGGATGAAGAAGTAGATCAGGCAGAACAGGATGATCTGGCGATCCTTGAGCAGCTTGCCCAGTGACGGCTTGATCGGCGTTGCGGCTTCGCGGGCCAGTTGTTCATCGTCGATGGCCTTGACCAGTGCGTCCTGTTCGGCGCGGGTCAGCCACTTGGCATCGTGGGGTCTGGAGTCCAGCCAGAACCAGACGAATACGCACAGCCCGACCGAAAACATGCCTTCGATGAAGTACATCCATTGCCAGCCGTGCATGCCCAGGCCGTTGATTTGCAGGAGCAGACCGGACAGTGGGCCGGAGATCAGAGAGGCGATCGCCGAACCACTGAGGAAAATCGCAATGGCCTTGCCGCGTTCCACGCCGGGCAACCAGCGGGTGAAGTAGTAGATGACCCCGGGAAAGAAACCGGCTTCAGCCACGCCCAGCAGGAATCGCAGGATGTAGAAGTGCGTTTCGTTCTGGATGAAGGCCATGCCCGCGGCCACCAGACCCCATGTCAGCATGATGCGAGTCAGCCAGAGGCGAGCGCCGACTTTCTGCAGGAGGATGTTAGAGGGCACTTCGAACAGCGCGTAGCCAATGAAGAACAGACCGGCACCGAAGCCGTAGGCGGCAGCGCCGATGCCCAGGTCGTGTTCCATGTGGGCGCGGACGAAGCCGATGTTCACCCGGTCAATGTAATTGACGATGAACATGATGACGAACAGCGGCAAGACGTGGCGTTTGACTTTGGCGATGGCGGATTTCAGCGCTGGAATGGCGTCGTCGTTCATCCCGGAGATGGATGTTTTCACTGCGTTTTCTCCCACTCGTTATTTTTATGCGGGGTGTGCCGGGTGCTGCGTTGTTGATAGACATCATACAACTTGATTTTTTTAGGGTGCAATAGATTTTGATCAACAAAATCTGGGTTTGTGCACTGTATTCATTCTGTTCTGGAAGGATTATCGTCTCAATGCAGGCTGTATTTGTGCCTTTTGTTGAGTGTTGTCATACAAGTTCCGCAGTAATTTTAAGGATTCCAATCCGACGAAATGCTACGATTCGTGAGCCCTGTTTATCCGGACACGCCCATGCAAGAAGACTTCGACGCGCCTGCCCGCAAGCGCACTCATAACCTGGCCCATGACCTGGTCGAGAAACTGACCCAGAGCATCCTGCTCGGCCAGATGTCGGCCGGCGACAAGCTGCCGTCGGAGAACAGCATCGTTCAGGAGCATGGGGTCAGTCGTACGGTGGTGCGCGAGGCGATTTCGAAATTGCAGGCATCGGGGCTGGTGGAAACCCGTCACGGTATTGGTACCTTTGTGCTTGAGCGGGCGCCGGAGCAGGGCTTGCGGCTGAACGTCGATACGGCGCTGGGGGTGCGCAGCATTCTGGAGTTGCGCATGGGCCTGGAAACCCAGGCGGCGGCGTTGGCGGCGGCACGCCGCAGCGAACAGCAGCTGGTGCAAATGCGCCAGGCCCTCGACGACTATCAACGCCTGCTGACCAACAACGACAACTGTGTCGAAGCGGACCGGCGATTTCACCTGTTGATCGCGGAAGCCACGGGCAATGTCTGCTTTACGGAAATCATGCAGCACCTGGGTAGCGCCATGATACCGCGCACCCGGGTCAATGCCGCAGAGCGCGGCGCGGTGGATTTGAGCAAGCTGGGGGAGCTGGCCAACCTTGAACACGAGGCGATCCTCAACGCCATCAAACGCCAGGACCCGGACGCGGCGCGGGCGGCGATGTGGTTGCACCTGACCAACAGCCGCGACCGCTTTTCTGCCAGTTGAGTCGGGCGGTTTTTTACTGACACCGCCGTACCCTGGAGCGAGGTTGCTCGCGATGGCGGCCTGTCAGGCAACATCAGTGTCGAATGTGCCGGCCTCATCGCTGGCAAGCCAGCTCCCACAGTATTTTGTGGTGTCCCCGGCACCAGCGTACAACCCAGTCCCATGTAGGAGCTGACTTGCCAGCGAAGGCGGCCTTTCAGGCAATTTCCATGTCAGCTGTGCCGGCCTCATCGCTGGCAAGCCAGCTCCCACAGTATTTTGTGGTGTCCCCGGCATCAGCGTACAACCCAGTCCCATGTGGGAGCTGGCTTGCCAGCGAAGGCGGCCTGTCAGACAATTTTCATGTCAGCTGTGCCGGCCTCATCGCCGGCCTGCCAGCTCCCACAGTATTTTGTGGTGTCCCCGGCATCAGCGTACAACCCAGTCCCATGTAGGAGCTGGCTTGCCAGCGAAGGCGGCCTGTCAGGCAATTTCCATGTCAGCTGTGCCGGCCTCATCGCTGGCCTGCCAGCTCCCTCAGTATTTTGTGGTGTCCCCGGCATCAGCGTACAACCCAGTCCCATGTAGGAGCTGGCTTGCCAGCGAAGGCGGCCTGCCAGGCAATTTCCATGTCAGCTGTGCCGGCCTCATCGCTGGCAAGCCAGCTCCCACAGTATTTTGTGATGTCCCCGGCATCAGCGTACAACCCAGTCCCATGTAGGAGCTGGCTTGCCAGCGAAGGCGCCCTGTCAGGCAATTTCCATGTCAGCTGTGCCGGCCTCATCGCTGGCAAGCCAGCTCCTACAGTTTTTTGTGGGGTACCTGCCATTAGCGAGCAACCTGATTCCCCTGTGGGAGCTGGCTTGCCAGCGATGAGGCCATAAGCCTCAACTCACCTTTACGATCAAACACTCGCCACCCGAACCACCGGCCGCCGCTCCAGATTCAACGCCAACACACTCGCCAACACCACCAACGCACCGACCACAATCATCAAGGTCGGTCGCTCACCCAGGGCAAACGACGCAATCACCATCGCCGTCGGCGGCGTCAAATACAGCGTCATCGTCGCCCGGCTCAAATCGACATGGGCCAGCACATACGCCCAGCCCAGATACGCCAGGGCACTGGGGAAAATCCCCAGGGCCAGCACGGCCCATTGCACGTGCACAGGCGCCTTCACCACCTGATCCGCCAATCCCGGCAGGAACATCAGCAGCAGGGCAGTGCCGGACCAGACCGTGTAGCACACCAGGGTCAATCCGTCGTAGCGTCCGGTGTGGTGCTTTTGCAGGGCGAAGTACAGGCTCCAGGAAATCGCCGCCAACAGGATCAGCAGGCCGTGGGCATCGATGCTGCCCAGGCCGTGATCACCGGCCACCACAATCACCGCGCCCGCCAGCCCCATCAGCACGCATCCCCAGCGCCACAGGCTCACCCGGTCCTTGAAGATGAATCGCGCGAGCAGGGTGGTGAACAGCGGCGTGGTTTGCGCCAGTACACTGGACGCGCCGGCGCTGACCCCTTGCTGGCCGAAGTTGATCGACACGTGGTGCAGGCTCACCGCAAAGAAACCCAGCCCGAACAGTAATGGCAAGTCGCTCAGGGCTGGGAGGCGGATGCCTTTGAACATCGCGACCACCGCCATGAACGCCGACGCAATCAGAAAGCGCAGCAATGCCAGGTGTCCCGGGTCGTAGGCTTGCAGGCCGATGTGAATACCGGTCGGGGAGTAGGCCCAGCAGGCCACGACAAAGGCCATGGCGAGGATGATTTTCAAGGGGGAAACGCTGAGCGACTTCATCGTGGTGCACCAGTGGGCGAATGCAGCCAGTATCCGAAGCGCCGCTGCTCACCACAACTGACTTATAATGCGCTAAACGTTCACTTTGAGTGATGTATGGAGCTGGCGCAGATTCGCATGTTCAAGACCGTGGCCGAGCAGGGCAGCATCGCCCGTGCCGCCGAATTGCTGCATTGCGTGCCGTCGAACATCACGGCGCGGATCAAGGCCCTGGAAGCGGAGCTGGGCGTCGCGCTGTTTTTGCGTGAGGGGCGCGGGTTGCGCATCAGCCCATCGGGGCAGACCTTCCTCGCCTACGCCTTGAAAATCCTCGCGCTGACCGCCGAAGCCAAGCGCGCCGTCGACCCTTCGGCCGAGCCTTCCGGTCCCTTGCGCATCGGCGCCATCGAGTCGTCGGCCACCGGCCGCTTGCCGCGCCTGCTGGCGAAATATCACAAGCGTTACCCGGCGGTGGCGCTGGAATTGACCACGGGCAGTTGGGGCAATCTGCTCGATGACACGCTCAACCATCGACTCGATGGCGCAATCGTCGCGGTGGATGTCGAGCGTTCGCACCTCAAGCGCACGCCCATGTACCGCGAAGACCTGCTGCTGATTGCGTCGACCTCGCTGGGGCCGGTGCGCGACCGCGACGACCTGCACGACAAGACCGTGTTCATGTGGCCCCAGGGTTGTCCTTACCGGGCGGCACTGGAGCATTGGCTGTTGCGCCAGGGCCTGGCGTTGCCGATTGTCAGCCTGGCCAGTTATGGCGCGATTGTCGGTTGCGTCAGTGCGGGGGCCGGGGTGGCGCTGGTGCCCAAGGGGATCTTCGATCAATACGCCAAGGGGGCGGGGTGCGTGGGGTACGAGTTTCCCGAACTGACGGCGGTCGAGAACCTCTTCTACTGGCATGAAAACGCCGGGGTGCACCCGGCGCGGGAAGCGTTCGTGGCGATGTTGCGCGAGGAGTTCGCCTGACCTGAAACCTCACCTGCCCATTCATGCTGTTCTCGCCCAATCCACCACTCACAGATACAGCCCCACGCTTTTATTCGCCAAGCCACGGCACTCCCGCGCGCGGCGGAGGCCTAAGCATCAGGACGCACCTTCGCGTCCCGGCGCACTGGCATGGATCCGACATGAACGAAGAAACCCTGAGAGACAAATCCCTGGCGATCCTGCTGACCGTGGTGAGCGTCGCCTTCGTGTGGATTCTGCTGCCGTTCTACGGCGCGGTGTTCTGGGCGGTGATCCTCGGCATCCTCTTTGCCCCCATGCAACGGCGGCTGCAATTGAAGTTCGGCTGGCAGCGCAACATCACCTCGTTACTGACCCTGAGCATCTGCCTGGTGATCGCGATCCTGCCGGTGATCATCCTCAGTATCTTTCTGGTTCAGGAGGGCACGGCGGTCTACAAGAGCATCGAAAGCGGCGAACTGGACATCGCCGGCTATGTGTCGCAGTTCAAACACAGCCTGCCCCAGTACTTCCAGCATCTGCTCGACCGTTTCGGCATGGGCGAACTCAACGGGCTACGCGAGAAAATCATCAAGAGCGCGATGACCGGCAACGAGTTCGTCGCCACCCAGGCCTTCAGTTTCGGTCAGGGCACGTTCGAATTCATCGTCAGCTTCTTCATCATGCTGTACCTGCTGTTTTTCTTCCTGCGCGACGGTGCCGAGCTGGCCCGCAAGGTGCGCTCGGCCGTACCGCTGGAAGAAAACCAGAAGCGCCGCCTGCAGCTCAAGTTCAACCGCGTGGTGCGCGCCACGGTGAAAGGCAACCTGGTGGTGGCGATCACCCAAGGCGCCCTGGGCGGATTGATTTTCTGGTTCCTGGACATTCCCAGCGCCTTGATCTGGGCGGTGTTGATGGCGTTTCTGTCGCTGCTGCCAGCGGTGGGGGCTGGGATCATCTGGGCGCCGGTCGCCGCATTTTTCCTGTTTACCGGGGCTATCTGGCAAGGGGTGACGCTGATGCTGTTCGGCGTGTTCGTGATTGGCCTTGTGGATAACGTCTTGCGCCCGGTCCTGGTGGGCAAGGACACCAAAATGCCGGACTACATGATTCTGATCTCGACCCTCGGCGGCATGGCGATTTTCGGCCTGAACGGCTTCGTCATCGGTCCATTGATCGCGGCCCTGTTCCTGTCGAGCTGGGACATCTTCATCGAAACCAAACCCAAGGTGCAGCTGCCTTAGGCATTGAGTTTTGCCGGCTGGCCGCTACCCATCCGTTGCGACAACGCCTGTGCGTCGGGCAACGAAGCGATCGGGCCGCTGATGGGCTCGCCGTCCTGGACCAGGTACCAACAGGCAAGCATGCCCAGGTTTCTGAGTTGAGCGGGAACCGCGCTGCCGATTACGGACATGATATGAACTTGGGACATGAGAGGTACCTCCATCTATCTATGGAGTTACCTTAAGGCCCGGGCGTTTTTTCCGATAATCAACGCTTTCAATAGTGGTCATTGACGCCACCATGGGCAATCGACCGCCTGTCGCTCAGTCGACCACCTGATCGAGCATGTGCACCACTTCCTGTTCATTGAGCAGACCCTTGCGCACAAGGTGCTGGGTCAGCAAGGAAAGGAGTTTGGCATTGCGATGGCCTTCGAGCTGCTTGAGTTCGGTGAGCACGTTGTACACCTTGCTGGAAGTGCACAGGCCGACAATGCGGTGCGGGTTTTGTGTGGGCATGGGGTCGTCCTTGTTGTTATCGATTTGTTTCCTGACGGACAGGTCGGAGCTTGGCGGCCCGTCATGACGTCAATGTGACCGTTGACTGCCGCAGGGCAGATTCAGGATTGGGTCAATGTTGCCAATTTGCGCTTGTGGCGTTGTCTTGAAAGCGACATTGAGGGGATTTATTCAGACGTTGGCGACGGATGGGCGTAAAGAGCTTTTGCATCTATAAACGTGAAATGCATCCTCATTAGGTACCTTGGGGCTGCATTAATTCCGGGATTTCCAAGTTACGGAAGCGTCCTACGCGCTAAGTGGAAAAGCCTGATTTTTGTGTTCATCGGTTTCATCAATGCTTCCAGTCCCCAGGACTCGGGTGAAAGCATGGCCTTTCCTGCGTCCCCCATTTCGGACCAGGACGTCTGACCATGAGCAAAAAAATCTTCGACCACCGCCGCTACCGCCTGCACATCCACCAACCCAGCGCCCACAAAGACGCTGAACCCGACCTCGACCTCGACGTCCTCTCCTTTGTGGGCGAAGAATACCTCAGCCAACCCTACCGCTACCGCATCGAATTCACCTGCAGCGACCTCGACCTCGGCGCGGAAAAACTCATCGGCCAATTT
>Ga0160472_100814_pt1 | contig 12997 bp, 12 predicted proteins | sample HID1973M_E11MG_FD_108267 | JGI IMG/M metagenome (GOLD analysis project Ga0160472, IMG submission 108267) | Enriched mosquito-associated microbial communities from UW Madison campus, WI, USA - HID1973M_E11 MG | ecosystem: Host-associated > Arthropoda: Insects > Digestive system > Unclassified ... | reverse complement strand
GGTTTCCACATGGTAGGCGCCGATGTGCTGCGTAATGCCACCGGCTTCGCCCGCTGCAACCTTGGTGCGGCGGATGTAATCCAGCAGCGAGGTCTTGCCGTGGTCGACGTGACCCATCACGGTCACGACCGGCGGACGCGGCAGCAGTTCGGCATCGCCATGATCTTCCTCGCCCACCACCAGCAGGGCTTCCGGATCGTCCAGCTTGGCAGCGTACGCCTTGTGGCCCATTTCTTCCACGACGATCATCGCGGTTTCCTGGTCCAGCACCTGGTTGATGGTCACCATCTGGCCGAGCTTCATCATCTGCTTGATGACCTCGGATGCCTTGACGGCCATCTTGTGTGCCAGATCGGCCACGGAGATGGTTTCCGGCACGTGAACTTCACGCACCACCGGCTCGGTCGGCGCCTGGAAGTTGCTGCGGTCGTCGGCATGCTGGCCCTTGCCGCCACGGCCACGCGGACCACCGCGCCAGCCGCCGGTACCACCGGAGGTGTCGCCGCGGGTCTTGAGGCCGCCGCCCTTCTTGCGGGCACCGTCGTCCTGCCAGCCGCCGGTCTTGCCGGGCTTCTTCTTGTCGGCGGCAGCCGGAGCGGCCGTCGTCGTCGTCGTAGCGGGCTTCTTCTCGTCTTTCTTCGCTTCGGTCGTCGCACCAGCCGGCTTGACCGGCTTGTGCAGCGTGCCGGTCTGCTCGGCCTTCTTTTCCTCGGCCTTGCGTTCCGACGGCGCCTTCAGCACGCGTGCCGGCGCATTCAGCATCTGCTGGATGGCGCGGGCTTCGGCCTCGGCAGCCTCGCGACGCTTGCGCGAGGCTGCTTCCTGGTCGGCGCGGGCCTTGTCGGCGGCAGCCTTGGCGTCGTCGGCAGCCTTCTGCGCGGCGACGCGCTCGGCGGCCAGGCGAGCCTGGTCATCCTCGGCCTTCTTGCGCGAAGTGGTGTCCTCGGCGGCTTCGGCTTCGGCGACGGCGCGCGACGCCGCAGCCTCTTCCTCGGCCTTCTTCGCCAGCAGTTCGGCCTGGCGGCGCTGTTCGGCCTCCAGGGCTTCCTGCTTGGCGCGGCGCTCGGCTTCCTCGCGCTCGGCGGCCTCGCGGCGCGCCTTTGCTTCAGCTTCCTGGCGGGCGAGTTCCTCGGCCTGGCGACGTTCTTCCTCGGCGCTGCGCTCCTGCTCGGCCGCTTCGGCGGCGGCATCGTGGGCAGCTTGCCCCGAACCGTCCGCGTGAGCGTCGTCGCGCTTGATCAGCACACGCTTCTTGCGCACTTCGACCTGCACGGTACGCGTCTTGCCGGTTGAATCGGCCTGACGGATCTCGGAGGTCTCGCGCTTGGTCAGCGTGATCTTCTTGCGCGCGCTGTCATCGGCCTGGCCGTGCGAACGCTTCAGATAGTCCAGCAGCCTGGTCTTATCCGATTCGGTGATGATGTCTTCTGGCGTAGCTTTGCCCACCCCAGCCGCCTGCAATTGTTCCAGCAGGGCAGCTGCGCTGCGACTCAGTTCTGCGGCCAGTTGGGCAACCGTTGTGCTTGCCATTCAAACCCTTTCAATGCTCGGTTTATACGTCGGGACAATTCGTGTGTACGCCAAAGTTGCGCCCCGCGGCTTTCGCAGCCGGGCGTGTCCCTCAGTTAAACCAATGTTCCCGTGCTTTCATGATCAGTGCCTTGGCTTCATCCTCGGTGACACCGGCCATCTCGACCAGTTCGTCCACGGCCAGTTCGGCCAGGTCGTCACGCGTGTGGATATTGCCTACGGCGAGCTTGCCAATCAGCTCGGGGGTCAGGCCGTCGAGCGTGCGCAGGTCCTGCGACACCTCTTCCACCTTTTCTTCCCGGGCCAGTTCCATCGTCAGGAGTGCATCGCGTGCGCGGTTGCGCAGCTCGTTGACGGTGTCTTCATCGAAGGCCTCGATCTCCATCATTTCGGCGATGGGGACATAGGCCACTTCTTCCAGCGTGGAGAAGCCTTCGTCGATCAGGATGTCGGCCACTTCCTCGTCCACGTCCAGCTTGGCCATGAACAACTTGCGCACCACGTCGCTTTCCTCGGCCTGCTTCAGCGCCGACTCTTCCTGCGTCATGATGTTGATCTGCCAGCCGGTCAGCTCGGACGCCAGGCGCACGTTCTGACCACTGCGGCCGATGGCCACGGCGAGGTTTTCCTCATCGACCACCACATCCATGCAGTGCTTCTCTTCGTCGACCACGATGGACTGCACCTGTGCCGGCGCCAGCGCGCCGATCACGAACTGGGCCGGGTCTTCCGACCACAGCACGATGTCCACCGCTTCGCCGCCAATCTCGTTGCGCACGGCCGTCACGCGGGTACCGCGCACGCCGACGCAGGTGCCGATCGGGTCGATGCGCTTGTCATGCGCCACCACGGCGATCTTGGCGCGGACGCCCGGGTCGCGGGCAGCCGCCTTGATCTCCAGCAGCCCCTCTTCCATCTCCGGCACTTCGTTCTCGAAGAGCTTGATGAGGAACTGGGGCGACGTACGCGACAGCTCGATCTGCGGGCCACGCGCCGCGCGGTCCACATTCAGGATGTAGGCACGCACGCGGTCGCCGGTACGCAGGTTTTCCTTCGGGATGATCTGGTCACGCGCCAGCAGTGCCTCGACACGGCCCGATTCCACGATCAGGCCCTTCTTGTCGGCGCGCTTGACCGTACCGGTCATGATCTTCTCGCCGCGATCCAGATAGTCGTTCAGGATCTGCTCACGCTCGGCATCGCGGATGCGCTGCAGGATCACCTGCTTGGCGGCCTGGGCGCCAATGCGGCCAAACTCGACCGACTCGATCTGCTCTTCGATATAGTCGTCCAGTTCGAGCTCGGGATTCTGTTCCTTCGCTTCGAACAGCAGGATCTGCTTGTCCGGCTCCTGCAGGCCTTGTTCATCGGGAACCACCAGCCAGCGGCGGAAAGTCTCGTGCTCGCCAGTTTCACGGTCGATGGCCACGCGAATATCCACGTCTTCGGCAAAGCGCTTCTTGGACGCCGAGGCGAGAGCCGCCTCCAGCGCACCGAATACCACATCCTTGTCGACGTTCTTTTCACGCGCAAGCGCATCGACCAGCAGCAACACTTCGCGGCTCATTGCTTGTTCCCTTTTTTCTGATTTCCTTTGAAGTCGAACACCGGCACCAGGCGTGCCTTGTCGACATCGGATACGGTGAATTCCAGCAGCGCCGGACCATCCTTGCCCTCGAACTCGAGGCCGATCTTCTCGGCGCCCGGTTCCCCGGTGGGCGCCTGCAGGATGCCGGTGAAATTCTTCTGCCCGTTGACCGGAAGGCGCAGCGTGACGCGCGCCTCGGCACCGGCAAAGCGCACGAAGTCCGCCAGCTTCTTCAGCGGCCGGTCAAGTCCCGGCGACGACACTTCGAGGCGCTCGTAATCGACATTCTCGACTGTGAACACGTGAGTAAGCTGCCTGCTTACTTTTTCACAATCCTCGATGGCGATGCCGGTTTCAGGCTGATCGATATAGACCCGCAGCAGGCCGGCCGGGGCACGTTCGAGCTCCACGAGCTCATATCCCATGCCGTTCAGGGTGGTTTCGATCAAATCTGCCAGATGCACTGTATTCCCGAGGTAATGGCCTTCAACAACGTAACAGGCCTGTTGCCGCACTTCCGATGCCGGATAGCGCACAAACCGCCCGCCTGCCACCCGCGCAGTGACTGCATGTGAAAACGGGCGAACCAAAAAAAAATGGGCACAATGCCCATCATTCGCCCATCCTCAAACGAAGGATGGCTTTTGAATAGACTTTGATTATACGCGCATCACGTCCAAAAGGCAAAAACCAGCCCGGGAATATACCAATCGCTGCAGGACTGCGGGCTTTCCGCCCGCCGCCCCGCAGCCCCGGGACGTGTCGCCTCAGCGGTTGCCGTGACCGCCGCCGCGGTTGCCGCCACGGCCGCCGCCGTGATTGCCGCCGCCGTGGCCGCCACCGCCGTGACCGCCGCCACCACCGTGATTGCTGCCACCACTGTGATTGCTGCCGCCACGGCCGCCGCCGCCCTTGCCGCCGCGCGGCGGCTTGCCGCCCGGACGGTTGCCACCGGCCTTGGCCGCCTTCGGCATCACATTACCGTCGACTTCCCCGCCACCGCGGCGCTTGCCCTGGGCACCCATGCCCGGCATGACGCCCTTGCGCGCGTTGCCCAGCATGCCGCCGGCCACGCCCGTCGCACCGGCGTACTTGCTGCTGTGCGAGGTCAGCACGGCATGGCCGCCGCTGGGGATATAGCCCATCGAGGTCTGCATCGGGTCGGGCTGTCCGCGGCCCGGGCCGCCGTTGCCCTTGCCGGCCGGCTTCTCGAAACGCGGCAGCCCGTCCATGCCGGTGTGCAGCGGCATGCCGGCGATCGCCGCCTCGGTGCGCGCCTTGCGGCCACCCACCTTGGTCACGCCGCCCTTGCCCTGCTCCTTCGCCGGCGTCTTCAGGCCGATCGCGGCCATGATCGTGCGCACCTCGGTCGCCTCGAGTTCCTGCCAGCGACCACGCTTGAGGCCGCGCGGCAGCAGGAACTGGCCGTAGCGGGTACGGATCAGGCGCGACACGGTCAGGCCGACCGCCTCGAACATGCGCCGGACTTCGCGGTTACGGCCCTCGGTCAGTGCCACGTGATACCACTGGTTCACGCCCTCGCCACCGCCGTCGGCGATACGCAGGAAGCTTGCCTCGCCATCGTCGAGCTGGATGCCGTGCAGCAGGCGCTGGCGGTCGGCTTCGGCCAGTTCGCCCAGCGTGCGCACCGCGTATTCACGCTCCACGCCATAGCGCGGGTGCATGAAGCGGTTGGCGATGTCGCCCGACGTCGTGAAGATCAGCAGGCCTTCGGTATTGAAGTCGAGACGGCCGACCGCCACCCACTTGCCGTTCTTGAGGCGCGGCAGGCTGTCGAACACGCTCGCGCGGCCTTCCGGATCCGCCTGGCTGACGATTTCGCCGGCCGGCTTGTGATACAGCAGCACGCGCGGCGGCTTGGTCGAGATGCGGCGCTGGATCAGCTTGCCGTTCACGCGCACCTGGTCGGTCGGCAGGATACGCTGGCCAATATGGGCCGGCAGCCCGTTGACCGACACGCGACCCTGCAGGATCAGCTCTTCCATCTCGCGGCGCGAACCGAGGCCACCCTCGGCGAGCACCTTGTGCAGCTTGGGCGCATCGTCCTCGGCCGACAGTTCGCGCACCGGCTTGGCCTTGGTGCGCGGCAGCGCCATTTCCTCGGCGTCGTACTGGCCGGAGATCACGAAGCGGAACAGATCGTCGCTGCCGGCAACCGGCTTGTCGGCTTTCTCGACCGTTTCTGCCCGGTCCGGCTTGTCCTGCCCCTTCGGGCCCCGTTCGGGCCTGCCCGGCCGGGCCTTGCCGGCCTGCTGGGGCTTGCCGCCCGCCTTGGCCCGAGCCGGTTGCTGGCGCTGCGGCTTCTGGCTCTCGCCCTCGCCCGCCGGCCTGGCTCCGCGCTGAGGCTTGCGCTTGTTGCGTCCCGGCCCGACGGGCTGCGCGGCGCCTGCGGCCACGTCCTCGCCCTGCGGTGCCGGCGTTTCCTGCCCGCCCTCGCCCTCCGCGGCCGTCACCGGCTTGCGCCTGCCACGGCTGCGCGGTTCGCCACGGGCCTGCGCCGCCACGGCGCCAGACGCGCCGGCGTCGCCGTCCTGCGTCTGGCCGGGATGGCCTTCCGCGCCGGCTTCGCGTTCCTGCGCGGACTGGCGGCGCGACGCCACCAGGTTGCGCAGCCCACGGCGCAGCCCCTTGCGGCGCGGCGCGCCTTCACCCGGGGTATCGCTGCCTGCGGCTTCCTGACCTTGCTGGCCAGGTGCGTCCGCGCGGGGGACGTCTTGTTCAACGGAATCGGACAAGGTATTCACTATCGACTGTTGCGGTTATTCAGTTCGAGACGCGCTCGTCGTCCTCGATGGGATCGGCTTGCTGCGCATGCTCGCTTGCATGGGGTATGACATTCGTTTGCCCGGCATCGGCATGGGCATTGCCCGCCGGCTCGGCCGCGAGGTCGGCCTGATCACCCGGATCGGCCGCCAGCGGTACAGATTCCTGCAGCCCCGACGTCACACCCTCGTCGCTGTCAGGCACGGGGGCGGCAGGCGTCGGCGGTTCGGCGAAGGCCTCTTCGTCGGCACGCGGGCCAGCCGCCTCGAAATCGATGGGCTGCTGGTTCAGCAGCGCCGCCTGGACCTGCGCCTGGGCGTCCTCCAACGGAGGCAGTTCATCGAGCGTACGCAGGCCAAGGTCGTCCAGGAACGCCTTGGTGGTGGCATAGAGTGCCGGGCGGCCCGGCACGTCCCGGTGGCCGATCACCTCGATCCAGCTACGGTCCTCCAGCTTCTTCACGACCTCGGTACTGACCGTCACGCCGCGGATTTCCTCGATATCGCCGCGCGTCACGGGCTGGCGATACGCAATGATCGCCAGCGTTTCCATGACTGCCCGCGAGTACTTGGGAGGCTTTTCCGGATTCAGGCGGTCCAGGTATTCACGCATCGCCGGCCGGCTCTGGAAACGCCAGCCGCTCGCCAGGGCCACCAGTTCCACGCCCCGGCCCTGCCACGCCTGGCGCAGTTCTTCCAGCAGGACCCGGATGGTGTCGGCGCCGACATCGTCGGCAAACAGTCGCCGCAGATCGTTGACGCGCAAGGGTTCCTGCGCGCAGATCAGCGCCGTCTCGAGGACGATTTTCGCCTCTTGGGTATTCATAGGTTGTGCCGTGCAGCCTGTCTTTGCACCTGCACCCGACCGCGGCCGGGGCACCAGGATTTGTCGGAATCAGCGGCGCGCAAGCGTCCGCCATGTCATTGCGCAGCGCGCCCGCGTGTCGATCATCGGGCCGTGCATCTGCCTGTCTTCAAGATTTGCCGGGTCTGTCCGGCAGGAGATCGTCCGGCATCCGGCTGCGAAACCACCGTCTGACGAACCTCTTGCGCCGCGCTACTCCTCGTGGCGGACGACGCCCCGGCCTGACTCGGCGGGCCTGGACAGCAAGAAACTTACGGGTATCGGGTCTGCACCGGCGGCATCATCCGGTTCCACCAAGCCGCACGGTCTTTTGAATCTTTGATGAACCGGGCGGGTGAGGGAGGGATCTGGCATCACGCAACCCGGGCACCGGATGGCGCATCGTGTGCCGATACCGCCTTGCGATGCCGCAGCGCCCTGCGCCACGATACCGCTATTGCTCGCGATTGTATGGCATTCGGGCAAGGCCCTGCAACCGGCCTGTGCATGGTGTGGCACGCGCGCCGCGTCAGTACACCAGACAGAAGCCATGCGCCGAAAGTGACTCGGGCAGCATCAACGCCCGAACGATGCCCATTATACCGAATCCGATGACGGCAATCCCCGCCACCCGGCGCACCATCGGGCGGCGCGACCACTGCCGCAGGTAACCGGACAGCCCGGAGAGCACCAGGAGATTGGGCAGCGTGCCGAGGCCGAAGGTCCCCATCACCAGCGCACCGGAGAGCGCGTTGCCCGCCAGCAGCGCCAACGGCAACGCGCCGTACACCATGCCGCACGGCACCAGCCCCCAGGCCAGTCCGGTGCCGTATCGACGCGAGAGGCGCCCGCCGGGCGCCAACGCACTCGCCGCTTGCCCTTTCCTGTCCATGAAGCGCCGCAGCAGTCCGCCCGCGCCTCGCGCGGCAAGACGTTCCAACCAGTCGACGCGGAACGTGCTGCCCTGCAGCAACCAGAAGCCGGACAGCACGAGCATCACGCTCCCCGCCGCGAACAGCCAGCGCTGCACCGGCAGGTACTGCTGCGCCCACACGGATGCGCCCACCGCGCCGAGCGCTGCACCGAGCAGCATGTAGGTCGTCAACCGGCCCGCATGCATCACCAGCAGTTCGACGATCCAGTCCCTCGGCCTGCGCACCAGCGCAACCGGCACCGGGTTCGCGTTGCGCTGTTCGACGGCGAGCGCGATCCCTCCGCACATGGCAGCGCAGTGCACGCCCCCGAGCAGCGCGAGAAAGAAAACGCTAACAAATATGCCAAATGTCAACCGAACCCCCTCTGTGGTCACATCGCACGTAAAATGGCGATATCCGCCCCTGCATATTCCAAGGACCGGCTTTGCTTACGTCAATCCCTATTACCGAAATGTCTCCCCGATGCTCGACCTGCGCGGCGGGACAGCTTTGCCTCCCTGTTGGCATGACGCAGCGAGACCTGGAGAAGATGGACACGCTCGTGCATGAACGCCTGCGCGTCCACAAGGGCGAATCGCTCTACCGTATCGGCGATCCGCTGACGGCCGTCTACGCGGTCCGATTCGGCACGCTCAAGACCCACGTCACCACCGAGGACGGCCGCTCGCAGATCACGGGCTTCCACCTGCCCGGCGAAATCGTCGGCCTCGACGGCCTCGGCGAGATGCAGCATGCCTCGGACGCGACCGCGCTGGAAGACACCGAAGTCTGCGTGGTGCGCCTCGCCGACCTCCAGAGCCTCTCGGTCGACCTCCCCTCGCTGCAACAGCAGTTCCTGCGCCTGATGGGCAAGGAGATCTCCCAGGACCAGTTGATGCTGGTGACGCTGGGGTCGATGCGCGCGGAAGAGCGTGTGGCGGCGTTCCTCGTCAATCTCTCGGAGCGCATGTCCGAACGCGGCTACTCCGCGTCCGAGTTCGTCATGCGCATGAGCCGCGAGGAAATCGGCAGCTACCTGGGCCTGAAGCTCGAGACGGTCAGCCGGCTGTTCTCGCGCTTCGCCGAGGCCGGCCTGATCCAGATCCGGCAGCGTCATGTGAAGCTCGTCGATCTTCCGGGCCTCAAGCAGGTCTACAACCGCACCTGCTGAACCCAGCGCCGGAATCAAAAGTGGAAAGCGCCGCAATCGCGGCGCTTTTTCCTTATTCCAGTTCATCCGTAGCACTCAGCGGCACCGGCATGGTGTACAGCGTCAGCCCGCTCGACAGCGCGCAGAACAGCCACGCCAGCAGGAAGCCCACCGTGTAGACCGCTTCCCGCGACGCTTCCACCTGGTGCCCGAAGAAGCGCAGGTCAGCCGGATCGACCAGCGAGAACACCAGCGCCGTAGCGCAGCCGGCAACGAGAAACGCTGGCCAAAGCACCCACATCAGCCAGCGCAATCTCATGGCCGCCTCGCATCCGAGGTTCCCGGCCCGGTGTGCGCCGGGTCCACCTTCTCGACCACGAGTCCGTGGCGCGCCACGCCCTCGACGACGGGCGGATCGGCATGCGTCATGGCCAGCCAGATGGTGATCCCGCAGCCGATCATCGCCATCAGCGGCCCGCTCATCAGCAGCCACGGCCACGGCTCCTTCCACCACGGTTTGGCTTGATGCTTCATGACACCCCCTTTTGTGTTGCGCTATTCCGCAGCGCCTGCGGTTGGCGCGACCATCCGGCCGCGCCATATCAACAATCAAATCATCAAAGATTGCGCGGCACGATGAAACTGGTGCTTTGCCGGATCTCGGCCTTGCCACGCTCGTCGCCCTCGCTGGTCACCGTGATCCGGACCTTGTGCGTGCCCTGCGCGGCCTCCTCGATCGGCACCCGGATGCGAATCGGCAGCAGCCGGTTTGACGTCGGCTCCAGGGTCTCGGCCTTGTCGTCGTATTCGACGGTCAGGTGCTGCAGGTCGTCGCTGTCGGCACGTACGCTGATGCGCATCGGACCTTCGGTGGTGTTGATCAGCTGCAAGCGGTAGACGTTCTCGATCCAGCGCCCTTCTACCTCGCGCCCGAGGGCGCCACGGTCGCGGATGATGTCGACCTTCAGCGGGGTGCGCATGGCCAGGGACCCGACGAAGCCTGCAGCCAGTGCGACCCAGATCACCATGTAGATGATGGTGCGCGTCCGTAGCAGGCGCTTGCGCGCTGCCACGGCGGACAACCCGCGGCGCATGGCGTTCTCCGACGTGTAGCGGATCAGCCCAGGCGGGTAGTTCATCTTGTCCATCACCTGGTCGCAGGCGTCGATGCAGGCGCCGCAGCCGATGCACTCGTACTGCAACCCGTCACGAATATCGATCCCGGTCGGACAGACCTGCACGCAGATGCTGCAGTTGACGCAGTCGCCCAGCCCGGCCTCCTTGCGATCGGTCTTGCGCGAGCGGCTGCCGCGCGGCTCGCCGCGCCCCGGGTCGTAGGTGACGACGTAGGTGTCGGGGTCGACCATCACGCTCTGGAAACGCGCGTACGGACACATGTACTTGCACACCTGCTCGCGCATGAACCCGGCATTGCCCCAGGTCGCGAAGGCATAGAAGAACATCCAGAAGGTCTGCCACGGCCCGAGCGCAAAGGCCGCCACTTCCCCGCCGAGTTCGCGGATCGGCGCGAAGTAGCCGATAAAGGTAAAGCCCGTCCACAGCGCTACGAGCACCCACAGCGAATGCTTGGTCGCCTTGAGGCGGAGCTTGCGAAGACTCCACGGATCACCGTCGAGCCGGATGCGGGCGATGCGGTCGCCTTCGACGCGTCGCTCGATCCACATGAAGATTTCCGTGTAGACCGTCTGCGGACAGGCATAGCCGCAGAACAACCGACCGGCGATCGCAGTGAACAGGAACAGCGAGAGGGCCGAGATGACGAGCAGGACCGCGAGGTAGATTACGTCCTGTGGCCAGAGCACCAGCCCGAAGATGTAGAACTTGCGTGCCCCAAGGTCGAACAGCACGGCCTGGCGACTGTTCCATTGCAGCCAGGGCGTGCCGTAGTAGATCAACTGGGTCAGGATCACCAGCCAGACGCGCCAGCTGGAGAACGGACCCTTGACCGACCGCGGGTAAATCTTCCGGCGGACCTCGTAGAGCGCTTCCTCGGACGATTCGTTTGTGGGGGCGGACGGGCCCGCCGTCCTGAGCTTGGGCCCGTCATCCCGCGCCAATGGCTCGCGGGTTGTGGTCATGGGCGTACTCCTGTGCCCGGGGTCGAGGTGCGCTTACGAGGCCGGCCGGTCATTGCTTGGCGCCCCCGGTATTGGAGAGGCCCCAGACGTAGGCGGTCAGCATGCGGATGCGTTCCGGCGTCAGGATTTCCTCGTGGGCCGGCATGGTGTTGTCATGGCCCTTCTGGATTGCCTCGACGATGGTCGCCTCGGAACTGCCGTACAGCCACACGTCGTCCGACAGGTTCGGCGCGCCGAGCGCCGTGTTGCCCTTGCCGGTAGCGCCGTGGCAGGCCGCGCAGGTCGACTTGAAGGTCGACTCGCCGCGCGAGGCGCGGATCGGGTCCGACGACAGGCCAGACAGCGACCGCACGTACTGCGCCACGTCGCCGGACAGCTTGGCGTCGATGGCGGCGCCGAGCGGCGGCATCACACCGTGACGGCCCTTCGTGATGGTCTGCTGGATGGTCTCCGGCTCGCCGCCATACAGCCAGTCGTGGTCGGCCAGGTTCGGGAAGCCGCGGCTGCCGCGCGCATCCGAGCCGTGGCATTGCGCGCAGTAGTTCAGGAACAGGCGCTGGCCGATCTCGCGGGCTTCGGGGTCGGCCGCCACCTGCTTGACGTCCATGTTCATGAACCGGGCGTAGATCTCCTTCTGCTGCCTTTCGGCCGTGGCGCGGTGTTCCGCCAGTTCACCCTGCGTGGAGAACTTGAGCACGCCCGCATAGGAACCCAGGCCGGGATACAGCACCAGGTAGATCAGGCCGAAGACGCACGACAGCAGGAACATCCACATCCACCAGCGCGGCAGCGGGTTGTTCAGTTCGCGCAGGTCGCCGTCCCAGACGTGGCCGGTGTCGGTGTTCGACGCGCTGGCCTTGGCGACCTTGGTTTGGGAGAACAGCAGCCACACGCACCAGACGATGCCGATGAGCGCGATGGCGGCGATGTAGTAACTCCAGGTATCCGAGAAGAAATCGCTCATGACTAGGTGTTCCGGCTCGAAGTATTGATCTCGTCAGGCAGGGCGAACGGCAGCATGGCCGATTCGTCGTTGGCCGGCTGTCTTCCGGCCGACCAGGCCCACCAGCAGATGCCGAGGAAGAAGACCATCGAAACGACGGTCGCGAGAGCACTGAGAATCGCCATGGCCCTACTCCTTGGCCGGCGCGGCGCCGGCAGCGGTATCGACGCGGACGTTGCGGCGGTTCAGGCCAAGCCCTTGCAGGTAGGCAACCAGTGCATCCTCCTCGGTCTTGCCCTTGATCTCGTCGGGCGCCCTGGCAATCTCTTCGTCGCTGTACGGCACGCCGAGCTTGACCAGCGCACGCATGCGGGCCTGCACGTCGTTGGTAGGCAGCGCCGCTTTTTCGAGCCACGGGTAGTTCGGCATCACCGACTCCGGCACCACGTCACGCGGATTGCGCAGGTGGATGCGGTGCCAGTCGTCCGAATAGCGGCCGCCGACGCGCGCCAGGTCCGGACCGGTACGCTTCGAGCCCCACAGGAACGGGTGGTCGTACACCGACTCGCCCGCCGTGGAGAAGTGGCCATAGCGCTCGGTCTCTGCCTGCAGCGTACGCACCTGCTGCGAGTGGCAGCCAACGCAGCCTTCGCGGATGTAGATATCGCGCCCCATCAGCCGCAGCGCGGAGTAAGGCTTGACGCCCGGGTCCGGCTCGGTGGTGGAGTGCTGGAAGAACAGCGGCACGATCTGGACCAGACCGGCGATGCTGACCACCACGATGGAGCAGATGATCAGCCAGCCGATGTTCTTTTCCAGCGTCTCGTGGGTGAAGAATCCTTTTTGGGACATCGCTTCTATCCTTCCGGGCTCAGTGGGCGGCCGCGGGAATATTGGTGGGGATCGGCGCATCCGTGGCGGGCTTTCCGATGATCGTCCGGGCCACGTTGTAGGCCATCAGCAGCATGCCGGCGAGGAAGCACAGGCCGCCGCCGAGACGGATCAGGTAGAACGGATACTTGGCCTTGACCGCTTCCACGAACGCATAGGTCAGCGTGCCGTCAGGCTGCGTGGCGCGCCACATCAGGCCTTCCATCACGCCGGCGATCCACATCGAGGCGATGTAGAGCACCACGCCGATGGTGG
>Ga0160472_100812_pt1 | contig 13039 bp, 13 predicted proteins | sample HID1973M_E11MG_FD_108267 | JGI IMG/M metagenome (GOLD analysis project Ga0160472, IMG submission 108267) | Enriched mosquito-associated microbial communities from UW Madison campus, WI, USA - HID1973M_E11 MG | ecosystem: Host-associated > Arthropoda: Insects > Digestive system > Unclassified ... | reverse complement strand
CCGCCAACCGGGAGAACCTCCAATGTAGTCTCCATGGAGAAACTCCGTCATGATCATCACGAACATCAAATGCGACAATCAGGTCAAAGGCTGGAAGGTGAGGTCCAGCCGCCGCTTACGAAAAGTGAGACGAAGGGCTCACATCATTTGCTATCAGCTATGCCCCCATGTGCTAGCAGGTTCGTCTGAGCAACGTGAATAGGGCAAAGCCCTTCGTGACGAGGGGTAAGTCGGCCTCGTCGGAAACCGCGTCCGCCGCGGGACGTCGATGGCCGAGTCGTCGCTCGACCTTTTCAGAACCACCACTCAATAGTCAGCGACGAACCGGCTGATGCTGCTCCCGTCGCGTGAAACTCTCGGTGGCCCACCCACATGCGATGCAGGATCACACCGATCCGCCATGCAAGTGCGATAGCCTCGCGTTTCGAGCCTTGGGGGCGAGCAACGCGATCTGCCCACGCTTTCAGCCGGCCACCGGACTGCGTTCGATCAGTTCGATTTGGACACCGTCCGGTGCCTGGATGAAAGCGACCTTCACTCCGGGGCACGCCTCTTTCTGCTCCACAACAATGCCGACCCCTGCCGCTTTCAGTTTTACCATGACTTCGTCCAATTTGAGAACGCACAGCCCGATATGCTCAAGCCCAAGCGTCCGGGGCGGGCGCAGGTTGCCTGCCCCACCTTGGACAGTCTCGATGAACAGGGTCAGGCCACGCAGTTCGATCTCCACGCGGAACATAGCTCCATTGTCGGTCCTCCTAATCTCTGTTGCCCCGAGGTTCTCGATATAGAACTTCGCGGTCATATCCGGATCGGCACTGCGCGAATGAATATGGTCAAGCCTGAAACTCATAAAAAACGTCCTGTCCCCGGGCCCTTAGCGCTTCAAAATTGGCCATATATTGGCCATATAAATGACCTCGGCTGTATCGAAATCCCTTAAACCTCCATCGGCGCCAGACAGCTGCATCCTCCGATTTCGATATGCAAGATCATGCCAACCTCGACAACTCGAAGAGACGGACAAGGCCGTCACCCGAAATAGGTTTCCTGCATGTGCGGCTTTCCAGCCGCACACTCCCTTGTCATTAATTTCAACCTTCCTTGAACGCCTCGTCCCGCCGCGAACGTATCGACGGCAGCACCGCCATCGCCAGAAGCGCCGCCGAAATGGCCAGCAAAACCGCGCTGATCGGGTGGGTCACGAAGACCGTTGCATCCCCGCGCGACATCTGCATGGCGCGGCGGAAGTTTTCCTCGATCATTGGCCCGAGGACAAAGGCCAGCATAAGCGGCGTCGCCTCGCAGCGCCATTTAGACAGCAGGTAGCCCAACAGCCCAAATACAATCAGCATGTAAAGATCGGACGTGCTGTTGGCGACCGAATAGACCCCGATGCAGGCGAAGACCAGGATTGCAGGGTAGAAAAGCCCATATGGGATCTTTAGCAGCTTCACCCACAGCTGGATCAGCGGCAGGTTGATGACGACCAGCATCGCATTGCCAATCAGCATCGAGGCGACGACCCCCCAGAACATATCGGGATGTTGTGTCAAGATCTGGGGTCCGGGCGTAATGCCTTGGATCATCATTGCCCCGGCAACCAGTGCCATGACCACGTTCGACGGGATACCCAAGGTCAGTAGCGGGATCATCGAGGTTTGTGCGCCGGCATTGTTGGCCGATTCCGGCCCGGCCAGACCTTCTACAGCACCTTTGCCGAACTGCTCGGGCGTACGGGACAGTCGCTTCTCCAGTGCATAGGAGGCAAAACAGCTAAGGATCGAACCACCACCCGGCAGCAACCCCAACACTGAGCCGAGCGCAGTGCCGCGCACCGATGCGGGAAATCCTCTGCGGAAATCTTCGCGAGTCGGCCAAAGACGGTCGATTTTCTGGGTCACAAGCGAACGCGCTTCGGGAAATTCTAGATTCTTAACGATTTCGGTGAGGGCGAACAAACCCATCGCGATGGGGACGAATTCGATGCCATCATACAGTTCCGATATGCCGAAGGTCAGGCGCGACTCCCCCGTGGCCAGATCGGTGCCGATAGTGGACAGCAGCAAGCCCAGCACGATCATCGCCAGTGCCCTTAGGATCGAACCCTGCGCCAGAACGATCAGTGCCGTCAGCCCCAAAAGCATCAGCGACACATATTCCGTGGGTCCGAAGGATAAGACCATGCTGGACAGGGGCGGCGCGAACAGCGCGATGACAAAGGTCGCGCAGATGCCCGCAAATAGTGAACCCAGCGCCGCGACCGCAAGTGCTGCGCCTGCCCGACCCTGCTTTGCCATTTGATAGCCGTCAAGACAGGCAATGACCGACGAATTCTCGCCCGGCATGTTGATCAAGATCGCGGTGGTCGAGCCGCCATACTGCGCGCCATAGTAGATGCCGGTCAGCATGATGATTGCTGCGACCGGATCGAGATAGAAGGTAATCGGCAGCAGCATTGCCATCGTCGCCGCCGGGCCAAGCCCCGGCAGAACGCCGATCAGCGTGCCAATCAATGCGCCCAGGAAACAATACAGGAGATTGCCCGGCTGCATCGCGACGGATAGGCCGTAAAAAAGGCCACTGAGACTATCCATTTCGGGCGCTCCTCAGCCGGGGAATGCCGGAATCGGCAGTCCCAAGGCCAGAATGAAAAGAACATAGCAGAAGACCGTCAGGAATGCGGCCAGCGCTAACACCGGCTTCCACGCCAAACGGCCCTGAGCCATAGATGCAACGACAACCAGCACTGGAATGCATATGACCAGGCCCAAGTGATCCAGCGCGACCGCGACAAAGGCTAGGCCAGCCAGAATTATGGCCAGCGGCTTGAACGCATAACTGACCGGCTCAGCCTGACCGATCAGCCCCTTGATCAGAATAGCAAGGGCCAGAACGGACAAAGCCGCAGCCAACACCATCGGAATGAAGCCGGGTCCCATCCGTGTGAACGTGCCGAACTCAAGTTCACTGGAGTTCCACATCGCCGCCAAGGCAAAGCCCAGCAGAAGTAGCCCCAGCGGCAGGTCGCCGCCTCGCAAGTTGACTTTCATTTGTCATTTCCTCCCTTCGGCCGATCCTTCGCCGTGCGAAGATCAACCGCTCATGCAAAAAATCCCCGGGCGTATCTGCGGATATGCCCAAACCGGTTCATCCCGCGCACGACCTTTTCGGGGTCATCACCATCGGCAAGCTCTTGGCGGTGGGCCTGTAATGTAGCCATCAGTCGTCGCGCGTCGCGCCCGACATCCTGGACGTGCTCGGATGGAACGACGACGATACCGTCGCAATCGCCGATCAGCCAATCACCCGGATTGACGACGATCTGCGCTGTGGTCTGGCCAGGCATGTAAAGCGGCTCGTCGATTTCGACCAGCCGCCATCGTCCGGCCGCACTGACCGGCGTGCGAAAGCGGGCATAGATGGGGAACCCCATCTCAGCATAACAAGCACTGTTACGAATTCCTCCATCGACCACCGCGCCACCACAGCCGCGGGCTGCCAGAGAATGTGCCATGATCTCGCCAAAAATCGCCGCCTCGTCGTAACCGCCCGAGCCGATCAACAGGATCGAGCCGGGCAGGAATCTGCGATATACTTCGAAGCGGATGCTGCTTGTCGCATCGACGACCGGAGCGCCAAGCGCCGATTCGCCGCGAACACAAAAGGCCGGGCCGCAAAGCCGCAGGCCGGGAGTGGCGGTTGCCAGCCGGGCGTTCAGCGCGCGATGCGCCAGCCCGCCTTCGCGCAAGACGTCGCTGACAGCACTAGTCGATATTCCGTCAAAGTCGGGTGTAGACATGGCCAGATCTCGTTGCGATGCGTATCGCACCCTTGGGCAGATCCTGATACCTGTGGCGCGGAATTGAAAATAGTATCTGGACCGCTGCTCATAAGCCTTGCTTAATCGGTGCCGTATTCTGCTTTGGCACGATTAATGAACGCGCGCGCCAGACGCGACGGCTCGCTTTCGCGGTGGTGCAATATCACCGCTGACGTTTCGACCTCGGGGACGAAGGGACGCGCGACAATGCCGCGGAAACGCTCCATCCCTCTGCCACTTTCGACCAACGCGATCCCTACACCCGCCGCAGCCAATGGTAGCGCGGCCAGCGAAGAAGTGACTTCGATCGTGGGCGAATACGATAGGTTGCTGGCCGTGAAAGCTCGCTCAATTGCCGATCCAAGTGGCACATCCGGACGCATCCCGATCAACGGCTGATCGGCGAGATCGGCCGGGTCAATGAAATCTCGACTGGCGAGCGGATGCAAGGCGGACAAAATGCAGTGGACTCGAGATTGCGCTACTGAAATCTCAGCGATATTCGGGTCAATGCGCAAGGACGGCTTGGTGATGACTCCCAGTTCGGCCCGGCGCGTAAGCACCTCATCCAGCACCTTCGATGTTATCATCTGACGGGTGACCAGACGGGCCTTGGGCACCTGCTGGGTATACGAAGCAATGATGGGCGGCAGGAATTCGTTGCTGAGCGATGGTGTCGCACTGATCGTCAGCACTCCCGCAGACGCATCACGCATGCGCTGGGTGCGAAGGTTCAGTAATGCTAGCCGCTCGTAAACCTCATCGACATAAGGGATAAGGGCGATCGCTTCCGGCGTCGGGGTCAGGCGCCCGCCGGCGCGGTCGAACAAGCGCATTCCCAAATATTGCTCGGTATGACGCAGGACCATACTGACCGCCGGCTGACTTACGTTCAGGTGCTCGGCTGCCTCGGTCATGTTACGCGCGTTCATCAGCGCATGAAAGACTTCTATGTGACGCAATTTCACGATCAATCTCCGGGAGATATCTTGGGCGCACGGCAGCGCATCTTATCTCGGCCAAGCCTCCGTATCAGCCTGCCTTATGACCGACGCGGCAGTTGATATTGGCGTTTCCGCGTGAACTCTCTGACATTCACTGGGACAGCCCGTCAACTGGTTGCGCCGAGGCGCAATGCCTTCTGGCAGCGCCGTCATGGGAGGAGAAGAGATACATGAGCAATGCAAACATCACTCGCCGGCATCTGATGCTGGTGGCAGCGGCGGCCTCGATCACCGTAGCTTCATCGCTGCAGCCGTCCTATGCCCAGGATTCCTATCCCTCGGACAAAATCCAAATGCTGTTGCCCTTCGGGGCCGGTGGTGGCCAAGACGAATTCGCGCGGCGTTTCATTCCGAAGCTTGACCCTGTGATCTCTGGTCAGATCTACATCGACAACCGACCAGGCGGAAACGGAATTCTTGCGACCGAGATGCTGACCAAGGCAAAGCCCGACGGGTATACGCTGATCCAGCAGACGTCCAGCTTCACGACCAATCCATTCATCAGCAAGTCCCTGAAGTTCGATCCGCTGAAGGATCTTGAACCAATCTCGCTGGTTGCACGAACGCCGCACGTCCTTATCGTGCCGAAGAACTCCCCCGCCAACACAATCGCCGAGTTCGTCGAACTCGCCAAGTCTCGGCCTGGGATGCTCAATTATGGCAGCGGTGGCATCGGCTCGACCAACCACATTGCTGCGCTGCTTTTCGAGAAGGCTGCGGGCATCCAAATGGAACACATCGTCTACAAGAGCGCGACCGAATATAACAATGATCTGCTTGGTGGACGTCTAGACTTGGTTTTTGCCGGATCGGGCCAAGGTGCAACCCTTGCCAACTCAGGCGAGGTCAAGGCGCTCGGCGTTACTCATGACCAGCGTGTCCAGCTTCTGCCGGATGTACCGACCTTCGCCGAAGCCGGTTTCCCAGATGTCCGAGCCTATTCCTGGACCGGCTATCTTGCACCTAGGGATACACCTAAGGCGATCATCGACCAACTCTCTGCGGCCATGCAGAAGACTGCGAAAGACCCTGAGGTGCAAAAGCTGTTCCCTGCGCATGAGTTGATCGGCACCACACCCGATGAGTTCAGGACCTTCCTGGCCGAAGACTACGCCAAGATGGGTGAGTTGCTGAAGAGCATCCAACCGAATTGATCCACGCAAGCACGCGCCGTCCCAAGCAATCGTCGACGGCGCTCAACCTCAGGAAACAGCAGTGAACACGGCAAGGAACGCCGCGATAGAAGCGGTGCCCGAATGGGACATGGAATGCGACGTTATCGTGGTTGGAGGCGGCCCTGGTGGAATGATGGCGGCACTTGCGGCCTGTGATCAGGGCGCAAGCGTCATTCTGGTCGAGCAGAATTACGATATCGGGGGCCGCGCGATCCTGAGCGGGGGGCGGGTCTATTTGGGCGGCGGGACCGCGATGCAGCGTCAGTGCGGCATCTCTGACAATACCGCCGCGGTGTTTAAGGACTGGACTCGCAGCGACCACCCGCTTGGCCGCTACAACGACCGGGCACTGGTCTGGGCCTACGCGAGTGCGGGGGTCGAGACTTATGATTTTCTGGAAGAAAATGGCGTCCGATGGACTCCACTCGAGGAAGCAAACAGGATCGATTCCGTACCGCGCCATCATCCTTGCGCCGAATGGCCCGACCCCGCAGGTCAGGTCATTCCGGGCATGGAGGGTTCGGGTCTGATGCGCCCGCTCGAGAAATCCGCCCGCGCGAAGGGTGTTCGCTTTCTGATGTGCCACCGGATGCGCCATGTGTTCCGCGAAGAACCGAGGCGAGGAGCCATCACTGGCATCGCTGTTAAAGAACTGGACAACATGTTTCAGCCGACCGGCGGCGCGCTGCAAATACGGGCGAGGAAAGGTGTGGTTCTGGCGACTGGTGGTCATTCGATGAACGTGGCGTTCCGGCGAATGTTCGACCCTCGGCTGACTGAGGAATACCAGACCGATGCACAGAACTGGTCTCCTACGCGCGGGGATGGTGAATTGGCCGCAATTGCAATCGGAGCGGCGCTTGGGGCGGTCGCAAACCAAACCAATGAAGCTGATGGACAGTTGTCGAAGGGACGCCTTGCTTGCCGCTCAAACTACCATGGGCTGGTGTGGTCACCGAGCAGCCCACATTTCCCGCGGGAACGCGCCACGGGGCTCGTGGTCAAGGACTATCAGAATGTAATTCTGGTGAAGGAAAACGGACTACGTTTCTATGATGAAACCTGTGGCGATCGTGACTATGACTATTTCGCCGCAGCCTTGGATTGGACGGGCGATCCACAGAAGCGTGATGGTGGTGGTCCGATCTGGGCGATCTTCGATCAATCGGCCGTGCACCGAGAAGGCTGGACACTGGACACACCATATGTGGATCGAGACGGCTACTTCTTTCAGGCTGATAGTATCGGAGCATTGGCCACGGCCATCCGTAACCAATACCAGTGGCGACCGATGCCATCCGACACGCTCGAGAAGACAGTTGCGCGCTATAATAGCTTTGTGGACAGTGGCGTGGACGCTGATTTCGGCAAACCCAGCCCGCGACATCGCATCGAAAATGGCCCATTCTTCGCCGCCTGGTCCACGCCTTGCCTGCACGATAGTTACGGCGGGCTTCGCATAGACACCAATGCGCGCGTCATCGACATGGATGGAACAGCCATCCCTGGTCTCTACGCGACTGGCGATTGCGCCGGCGGCTTTTCCCAGCACGGAATCGGAAAAGCCTTCGTTTTTGGCCTATTGGGTGGCCGCCACGCCGCCAGCTTACAATCGAACTGACCACAGGAGACCCAACATGCTGAAAGACCCACTTGGCGAAAAGCTCGCATCGGAAAAGGGCATCGCACTCGGAGGTTGGACCAGCGACCCCGATATGGTCGAACTCATGGCCTACATGGGATTCGACTGGGTGATGTTCGATCTGATGTTTACATCGATCGACTTGGGTAAGCTGGAAACGCTGATCCGGACGGCCGAAGCTGCCGGCATCACACCTGCCGTCCGCCTGCCCGCGTTTCCTTGGCTCGGCAACGATCCCGCCGTCCCCCGCAGCCTTGGCCGAATTGCCGGGATCGGTGCGAAATACGTCCGAGTTTCGGTCGCCAATTTCGAAGAAGCCCGGCAATGTGCGCAGGTGGCCCGAGATTGGCACAAGAAGATCATGCATATCTGGAAATTCAACTCTGATGAGGCCAAGGCAAACCGCACAATGCTGTGGCCATTGGCCGAGACCTCGGACGTGATCCACTCATACAAAGAAATCATCGCCCTCCCCGAAGTGAAGATCTTCGGTTTCGGGATGGGCGATGCCAGTATGACGCTGTCGGGCTCCGACAAGGCCGACTTCTATCATCCGGCTCTGTGGAACTACATCGATAACGCAGTTGACTATGCCAAGCAGCACGACACGGTGATCGGCTGCAACACCAGCTATGCCCCAACCTTGGCGGAAATGAACAAACGTGCCGTCAAGGCCGCGCAGCACGGCGTGCGGGTCATCATGTTGCAAGGCGCACCCTTCCTGTTTCAGATCGCAATTGCACCTTTCTTGAAGGACGTGCGCGACCAGATACTGGAGATCAGCGGCGGCTGATCTCCAGCTAACGCCGCTGCCCTAAACCAATCCCGCGTCATGGGCGTGTACGGTAGAAATAAGCTGGAGTCCCGCATCGCTCGGCATCGCACAGGTTTGGCCAGCGCGCGAACTGGTACGAAAAAGGCGGCGGGGGCTTCAGCCAGCAGCCGGCGCCGTAACGCCATGCGCAACAAACATTCTTTTCACAACCCCGAGGCCATCGGATCCAAAGGCCACACCGCATTGACCTATCTGCTGTTCTAAGACGTCAGTTCCACCGTCACCCAATCAGTCAGCGGCTGGTGCTGGCTGGGTAGCGACTGGCACGCAGTCACCGGCCTGTTCATTACCGTCGCGCACCGAGCCTTTCTGCATCTCTCCGGGATCCGCGCATCGCAGCGCAAGGCGCAACAACAGTCCTAATGAGTTGCTGCTTGCGATGCACAGTCATCGCAAGCATTCTCGCGCGATAACGCTGCTGGAACGGAACTGGACGGTTGGAAATTTCGCAACTCATCACATTGGTGCACGTGGCCGAACTTGGCAGCATCAGTAAAGCGGCCGACCGGATGCATATCGTTCAGCCCGCGCTGAGCCGTCAGATCCGTATGCTTGAAGAGGAGCTGGGCGCGCCACTGTTCGAACGTCATGGCCGCGGTATGACGATCACTGCGACAGGGCAAGAGGTGTTGGATCACGCATTGCGCGTGTTAGGAGAATTGGAAGCGATGCGCCGCACGGTGGAGGACGGGCGTTCGTCGTTCCGCGGCCTTGTCCGGATCGGTACTCCGCCCACCGTTGCCGACATCCTGACTGTGCCCCTGATGAGCAGCATCCGCACCGAACACCCTGAACTGGGTATACGGTTTTCCTCCGCTTTCAGCGGGTATTTGCTCGATTGGTTGGGACGCGGCGATCTTGATATTGTGGTGTCCTACGACCCACCCGCAACGAAATCGTTGCGCATCCGGCCGGTGCTGATGGAAAAACTGTTTCTCGTCACGCCTGCGGGTTCGATGCCTGCCGATACTTCGGTGCCGTTCGCCCAGCTGGCGGAAAAAGAATTAGTTCTGCCGAGCTCAAATCATGGGTTGCGCCGCATTTTCGACGATTGCGCCCGCACAGCCGGGATCACATTCACAAGCATTATCGAGGCGGATTCCTTTGCAACACTTGTAGATCTGACCTGCGCAGGATTCGGCGCAACCATCCTGCCCGTGGCTCCGATCCATAAGCTGCTGGTAAGCGGAAAATTGATCGCCATTCCGCTGGTCGACCCGCAACCCGAGCGGAAGCTGGTCATCTGCTATCCTGCCGATCGGCCGGTAAATCCTGCAGCGCGCTATGTCGGAGAGTTGTTGATCAAGCTGACCACCGATCGCGTCAAGCGCGGGATCTGGCAGGGTACTTTGCTCCAGCAATAGATTATCGCGATATCTCAAATCTAATTATATCATTTTTCTTGCTGCCCTCGAATGCGCTATCCTCGAATTCAACATGCATTTCGGGAGAACGTAATGAATATGTCGCTGCAGGGAAATCCTGCGCAGGTAGACTGGCAAGAAGATGTCTATCGCGTTTTGAAGCAACACGATGTGAAGCACATCGCCTACGTTCCAGACGCCGGCCACTCGATTGCGATCCTCCGGGCCGAGGCGGACAACGATATGACCTCGGTCGTCCTCACAACCGAGGAAGAGGGCATCGGCTATCTCGCTGGTGCGTGGCTAGGTGGCGAGCGTGGCGCACTGCTGCTCCAGTCTTCGGGCGTGGGTAACTGCATCAATACTTTGGCGCTGCAGCAGATGGCACGTTTTCCACTGCTGATGGTCATTACGATGCGCGGCGACTGGGCCGAATTCAACGGCTGGCAAAATCCGATGGGCCAGGCGACTGAGGAAACACTGCGTTCTATGGGCGTATTGACCTGGCGCGCCGACAAACCCGAGGATGTCGAGCCACTGCTGCACGGCGCCGCCACCATGGCATTCAACGGAGATTCCGCCACGGCCCTGCTGCTGGGCCAGCGCCTGATCGGAGAGAAGAAATGGGTGAAGTAAAAGCCGGCGGTCATCTGGACCGCAGGGATGTCGTAAACAAGCTGCTGTCGGATCGCGATGATCTGCTGGTGGTGACCGGGCTTGGTTCGGCTTCCTATGACGTGATGGCGGCCGGAGATCACGAAAACAACTACTATCTGTGGGCCGCCATGGGTTCGGCAGCGATGGTCGGTCTCGGCATCGCTGAAACGCAACCTGAAATGCAGGTCGTAGTCCTGACCGGCGACGGCGAACAGCTGATGGGCTTTGGCGCTTTGGCGACGATCGCGTTGCGCGCGCCGAAGAACCTGACCATTGCCGTGCTGGACAATGGCCATTTCGGCGAGACCGGCATGCAGGAAAGCCATGCGGGTCGCGGGATCGAACTCGATAAAGTTGCTGCGGCCTGTGGCTTTTCCCATACCGCACGGATCACAGAGATGGAGGGCGTGAATGCCCTGCGCGATGCGATATATCGGCGCGAAGGGCTGACGCTGGCCACGATCAAGATCAGGGCCGAAAACCTGCCGCGCGTCCTGCCGCCTCGCGATGGCGTTCATGTCAAGAACCGCTTCCGGATGGCGCTGGGTCATCAGCCCATCTGATTGACTGCTCAAAGCTTAAAACCAAACGGGCGCAGGATCATCCTGCGCCCGTTTCTGGACCGCAAAGGCCGGACAGCAGCAGCGCACGCGGCCGGCAGTACCAGCCGCGCCCTGCTTCAGCGCATCGTGAATGGATTGCTTGCCGGCGCGTCGGAAGTGTTTATCCACACGGCCTTGGTCTCGAGAAACTCCTTGACCGCTTCCATGCCGCTTTCGCGCCCCAGGCCAGATTGCTTCATGCCACCAAAGGGCATCATGTAGCTGACGGCGCGATAGGTGTTCACCCATACCATCCCAGCCCGCAGCGCCTTGGTCATTCGCACCGCGCGCCCGATGTCGCGGGTCCACACACCGGCCGCCAGCCCATAGACCACATCATTGCCGATCCGGATCGCCTCCGCTTCATCCTCGAAGCCGATGACCGACAGGACCGGCCCGAACACTTCCTCTTGCGCGATGCGCATGTCGTTGGTGACATCGACAAAGATCGTCGGCTCGACGAAGTTGCCCTGATCCAGCCCCGGGCCAGCCGCACGCTTGCCTCCAAGAACGCAGCGGGCGCCTTGCGATTTGGCGATCTCGATATAGTTCAGAATCTTTTCGAATTGCGGCTGGGTGGTCACCGGACCGACATGCACATCGGCCTGCATCGGATCGCCGATCTTGGCTTGACCTGCCATCTCCAGCAGACGGGCAACGAATTCATCCTTGATCGAATTCTGCACCAGCAGACGCGATCCTGCGACGCAGGTCTGTCCAGTCGCCGCAAAGATGCCAGAGATCGCACCTGCAACCGCCTGATCCAGATTGGCATCTTCGAATACGATATTGGGCGACTTGCCACCCAGCTCCAGCGCCACCCGCTTGAGACTTTTGGCCGCCGATTGGTAAACCGCCGCACCCGTCGTGTCCGAACCGGTAAAGGTCACCTTAGCAACATCGGGATGCGCGACCAAATTGGCCCCGACCTCCAGTCCGAACCCCGTGACCACGTTGAATACGCCGTCCGGGAAGCCCGCTTCCTTGACCAACTGCGCAAATTCCAGCGTACTGGCAGAGGTGAATTCTGATGGTTTCAGCACGACCGTGCACCCCGCTGCCAGCGCAGCCGCGCACTTCCATGCGACAAATAGCAATGGCGAATTCCATGCTGTAAGTGCTGCGACCACACCCACAGGCTCAGAGGTCGTGTAGGTAAGTAGGTCGGGCTTGTCGATGGGCACCACCGCACCCTGGATCTTGTCGGCAAGGCCGCCGAAGTAATACCACCACTCAGCATTGTAGCGGGTCTGGCCCAGCATTTCCGCATAAAGCTTCCCGTTGTCGCGGACTTCGATTTCGGCCAGGCGCTCCGCATTTGCAAGAATCAAGTCTCCCAACCGGCGCATCAGCTTGCCGCGCGCGCTGGCAGAGATCTTGGCCCATTCGCCCGACAGGGCAGCTTTTGCAGCGGCCACCGCTCGATCGACATCGGGCTTATCACCCTTGGGTATACGCGCCCACACTTGCCCGTCGAAGGGATTGGTGCTGTCGAACCATTCGCCGCCAGCGGGATCGCAATTCTCTCCGCCTATATGAAGCTGGTATTGTCGCATTCTATACTCCTTTCGAACCGCTGTGGGCGCCACGGATGGTGGGCTTAGTCGTGCTTGCCGATATTATGCTGTATGATGATGCACATGGGATGATATATCCGCCTAGCAGGTAGAGCCAATTTCTATAGCTACATATTCGGGTAGTTCGGGCCGTCGCCGCCTTGGGGAGTGGTCCAGTTGATGTTCTGGCTGGGGTCCTTGATGTCGCAGGTCTTGCAATGGACGCAGTTCTGGAAGTTGATCTGGAAGCGCGGCCCGTCCTCGCCCTCCAGCACCTCATAGACCCCGGCCGGGCAATAGCGCTGCGCCGGTTCGGCATAGAGCGGCAGGTTCACCGAAATCGGGATCGAGGCATCCTTCAGCCGCAGGTGGCAGGGCTGG
>Ga0160472_100811_pt1 | contig 13059 bp, 15 predicted proteins | sample HID1973M_E11MG_FD_108267 | JGI IMG/M metagenome (GOLD analysis project Ga0160472, IMG submission 108267) | Enriched mosquito-associated microbial communities from UW Madison campus, WI, USA - HID1973M_E11 MG | ecosystem: Host-associated > Arthropoda: Insects > Digestive system > Unclassified ... | reverse complement strand
TTCTCCTCGTGCGCCTGTTTTACGGCGCGACGTTCTGGTAATTAGCTGATCTGCAAGACCCGAGCCATGGCCTGGTCATCGTCTTTGGCGGTGTTCATCATCTTGATGTGCAGCTCGAACTGCTTGGCCAGCGCCAGCACCGAGGTCATTTCTTCCACGGCATTGACGTTGCTCGACTCGAGGAAACCGGACACCAGCTTGACGTTGGCATCGGCCTGGGCCGGTTGCCCATCCTTGGTTTGAATCGAACCGTCGAGGCCCTTGGTCATGTTCTTGAAGTCCGGGTTGACCAGCTTGATACGGTCGACTTCGGCCATCACCCGCGGCCCCTCGCCCATCGCACGAATGCTGATGGTGCCGTCTTCGCCGACTTCGATCTGCTGCTCGGGCGGCACGGCAATCGGACCGCCATTACCCATCACCGGCATGCCGTTGCCGGCGCGCAATACGCCGAGGGCGTCGACGTTAAGGCTGCCGGTGCGCACGTAGCTTTCGCCACCGTCAGGGTTCTGCACGGCGAGCCAGCCATTGCCTTGCACGGCGACATCGAGGTCACGACCCGTCTCGATCAGCGAGCCCGGGGAAAAATCCGTGGCCGGGCGTTCGGACAGAGCAAACGCCCGCGCCGGAAAGCTGTCACCGAACACCGGCATCGAACGGGCCTGCTCCAGGTCTTTCTGGAAGCCGTTGGTGGAGATGTTCGCGAGGTTGTTGGCATGCGCCTTTTGCGCCAGAGCATTCTGGCTGGCGCCGGTCATTGCCACATAAAGGTACTTGTCCACACTCTTTCCTCTGCCTGCCGGACGATTGCCGCCGCGCTGTGTTGCGCAGGTAGTAGCAATTTGCAGACCAACTTGCACAGAGTCTCGCGAGCCCCTTGAAAACAGGGGCTTTGCGAAGATTCGGAAGGAAATCTGGATTGTGTCAAAGACGAAAAACCGGCGCGCTCATGCCGCTTGGCGGCAAAGCCACGGCCGTCTGGCTACCAGCCTTTGACGCCGCTCATGTCGGGCAGCTTGTGGGCGATGCCCTTGTGACAATCGATACAGGTCGCCTGGCCGCTGGCCAATGACGTGGAGTGCATGGAGGCGGCGCGCTTGCTCTGGCGGGTGAAGTCCATGAATTCGAAGTTGTGGCAGTTGCGGCACTCCCGGGAGTCGTTGGCCTTGAGCCGCGCCCACTCGTGTTCGGCCAGCTCGCGGCGCATGTCGAGGAACTTGTCGCGGGTACTGATGGTGCCGAACAGCTTGCCCCAGACTTCCTTGGACGCCTGCATCTTGCGGGCGATCTTGTGCGTCCACTCATGGGGTACGTGGCAATCCGGGCAGGTGGCGCGCACGCCGGAGCGATTGGTGTAGTGGATGGTGTCCTGCAATTCGACAAACACGTTGTCGCGCATTTCATGGCAGGAGGTGCAGAACTTCTCGGTGTTGGTCGCTTCCAGCGCGGTGTTGAAGCCGCCCCAGAAAATCACCCCGGCGATAAACCCGCCAAGGGTCAGGAAGCCCAGGCTGTAATGCACGCTGGGTCGGCGCAGGACAACCCAATATTCCTTGAGCAGGGCAAGCAGCGCTTTCATGGCCTCTCCTCAAGGTTTCGGCTGGGAGTAGATTTCGTCTTGCAGCACCTGGTCGATGTTCTTGTAGCTGTTGTTGACCAGGGGTTTGACGTCCTTCTGCGGCACGTGACACTGATTGCAGAAGTAGCGGCGTGGCGACACCGCCGCCAGGGCCTGGCCGTCACGGTCCATGTAGTGGGTGATGCTGATCATCGGCGCCTGGGTGCGCGCACTGTTGGCGCGACTGTGGCAGGACAGGCACTTGTTGCTGTTCTTGTCGATGGCATAACCGCGAATGCTGTGGGGAATGGTCGGCGGTTGCTCGGGGTAATTGCGCTCGCGCTTGAGGTCCTTGTTCTCGTCTTCGGCGATGGGCGGTGCCGGCAGTTCCTCGGTCAGCGTGCCGCCGATGCGCCGGCCGTCCGGGGCCGGCGCATCCAGGGGGTAGCTGACGTCGGCGGCGAACGTGAGGGGCAGCCACAGCAGCAGTGCGGCAAGCAGGGGCAGCGAACGATGGGTCATGAAAGCTCTCCTTATGCCGTCCTGATCAACTCAATCCTGATCGCGCATTTCTTGTAGTCGGTCTGCTTGGAGATCGGGTCCGTGGCATCGAGGGTGACTTTGTTGATCAACTTGTTGGCGTCGAAAAACGGCACGAACACCAAACCCTGCGGCGGCTTGTTGCGCCCTCGGGTTTCGATGCGTGCGCGCATTTCTCCGCGCCGGCTGATCAGTTTCACTTCGCTGCCGCGCCGGGCATTCATAGCCTTGGCATCCGCCGGGTGCATGTAGACCAGCGCATCGGGCACTGCCTTGTAGAGTTCTTCGACGCGCTGGGTCATGGTCCCGGTGTGCCAATGCTCAAGCACCCGACCGGTGCTCAGCCAGAACGGGAAGTCCTTGTCCGGCGCTTCCGCAGGCGGCTCGTAGGGCAGCGCGAAGATGATCGCTTTTTTGTCCGGGTAGCCGTAGAACTGCACGCCACTGCCCTTCTCGACATAGGGGTCGTAGCCTTCCCGGAAGCGCCACAGGGTTTCCTTGCCTTCGACCACCGGCCAGCGCAGCCCGCGCTCGCTGTGATAGCGGTCAAAGGGCGCCAGGTCATGACCATGGCCGCGACCGAACTGGGCATATTCTTCGAACAGGCCTTTTTGCAGGTAGAAACCGAAATCCCGGGCCTCGTCGTTCTGATAGCCCTCGGCCAATTGTTCGGCGGGGAACTGGTCGACCTGGCCATTTTTGAACAGCACGTCGTACAGGGTCTTGCCTTGATACTCCGGCGCACCAGCCAAGAGCTCCGCCGGCCAGACCTCTTCGGTCTTGAAGCGCTTGGAAAACTCCACCAGTTGCCAAAGGTCCGACTTGGCGTCACCCGGTGCCGAGACCAGTTGGTGCCAGAACTGCGTGCGGCGCTCGGCGTTGCCGTAGGCGCCCTCCTTCTCGACCCACATGGCCGTGGGCAGAATCAGGTCGGCAGCCTGGGCCGAGACGGTCGGGTACACGTCCGAGACCACCACAAAGTTTTCCGGGTTACGCCAGCCCGGCAACACTTCCTGCATGATGTTGGGCCCGGCCTGCATGTTGTTGCTGGCCATGGTCCAGTACACATTGAGCACGCCATCCTTGAGCATGCGGCTCTGCTGCACGGCGTGGAATCCGACCTTTTCCTTGATGGTGCCGGCGGGCAGTTTCCAGATTTTTTCCGCGGTGGCGCGATGCTTGGGATTGGTCACCACCAGGTCAGCCGGCAGGCGATGGGAGAAGGTGCCCACCTCCCGCGCAGTGCCACAAGCCGAAGGCTGGCCGGTCAACGAGAAGGGACTGTTGCCCGGCTCGCTGATTTTCCCGGTCAGCAGGTGAATGTTGTAGATCAGGTTGTTGGCCCAGACACCACGGGTGTGCTGGTTAAAGCCCATGGTCCAGAACGATACGACCTTGCGCTTGGGGTCGGCATAGAGTTCGGCCAGGGCCTTGAGACGTTCGGCCGGCACCCCGGTTTCCTTGGCGGTGCGTTCCAGGGTGTAGGGTTTGACGAACGCGGCGAACTGCTCGAAATCGATGTCGGTCCAGGTGTTCGCCTTGTCGGCATTTTTCGCTTTCATCTCCAGCGGGTTGTCGGCACGCAGACCGTAGCCGATGTCATCGGTGCCCTTGGCAAACTTGGTGTGCTTGCTGACAAAGTCCTGATTGACCGCGCCGCTTTCAATGATGTGGTTGGCGATGTAATTGAGGATCAGCAAGTCGGTCTGTGGCTTGAACACCATGGGAATGTCGGCCAGTTCGAAACTGCGATGTTCGAATGTCGAAAGCACGGCGACTTTTACCGTCGGCTGGCTTAAACGCCGATCCGTCACCCGACTCCAGAGAATCGGGTGCATTTCCGCCATGTTCGAACCCCACAGGACGAAGGCATCGGTAACTTCGATGTCGTCATAGCAGCCCATCGGTTCATCGATACCGAAAGTGCGCATAAAGCCCATGACCGCCGACGCCATGCAATGCCGCGCGTTGGGGTCGATGTTGTTCGAACGAAAACCCGCCTTCATCAATTTATTGGCGGCATAACCTTCCCAGACGGTCCACTGCCCGGAACCGAACATGGCGATGGAGTCGCTGCCCTTGTTTTTCAGGGCTTGCTTGAACTTCAACTCCATGACATCAAAAGCCTGTTGCCATGACACCGGCTGAAATTCGCCCTGCTTGTCATATTGCCCGTTGGTCATGCGCAACAGGGGCTGGGTCAGGCGATCGACGCCGTACATGATCTTGGACAGGAAGTAGCCCTTGACGCAGTTGAGCCCGCGATTGACCTCGGCCTTGACGTCGCCATGGGTGGCCACCACCCGGTTGTCCTTGGTCGCGACCATGACGCTGCAACCGGTCCCGCAAAAACGACAGGGCGCCTTGTTCCAGTTCAGCGCCACCCTGTCTTCTTCGGTGATCAGATTACTGGCATCGGTAAATACCGGGAGACCCGCAGCCGCCGCGGCGACCGCAGCGGCCTGGGCTTTGACAAATTCTCGCCGCGTCATAGGCATGTGCTTTCTCCCGTTACATCGAGCATCTCGTGATAGACCAGTGCCGCGTTGAGCACGCCCGGCAGGCGATTGATCTGATCGATGCGCTGCAGGATCTGGTTTTCATGGCGGGTTTCCAGGACCACCACCAGTTTGCCGGCGGGACTTTCCTGATGAAGTTCGACGCCCTTGAGCAAGCGCAAGTTGGCTTTTACCGCCTCGAACAACTCAGGGCGGGCAAGTACTACCAGACTGGCGATATGCAGTGTCTTTTCCATGCCGCACTTCCTGTCGGTCAGAGAAGAACATCGATTAGTTGGGGGGGCCGGGAGGGCCGAGGAGCATTTGCATAAACCAGACGATAAAGCCGTAACCACCGACTATTGCCACTGATAACAGTGGAAAAAGCACAACGATCAGGAAAAAGAACAGGCGCGTTTCTTTGCGCGCCCGCTGGGTCGGGTCATCCATTGATGGCATGGTTAGCGCTCCTGCCAAACTGTTCATTCAGCCTAGATGGCTAGAGCGACAAGTTCCGTGATTCAGATCAATGGCAGGCGCTGGAGCAACTAACAATTATTACCATCAGTTAATTATTCTTGTCTTGGTACTTTAGCGGCAACCTTTCAACGCTCAAGTTTGCCGATATCGTATTCCCGTAACTTATTGGCAATAGTGGTATGAGAAACCCCCAGGCGCTTGCCCAGCAGTCGACTGCTGGAATGCTCTGAATAGAGTCGTTCCAGCACCGCTTTTTCGAAACGCCCGACGATGGCGTCCAACCCGCCTTCCAGGGAAAAGTCGCCCAGGGGCTGACGCACGCCGTAATCGGGCAGGCGGATATGCTCGGCCTTGACCGTCCCGCCCTCACACAGAGAAACCGCCTGGAACAACACGTTTTCCAGCTGACGCACATTGCCTGGCCAATGGTAGTGACTGAGTCGTTCCATGGCGGCCGGCGCCAGCTTGGGCAACGGGCAACCGATCTGCCGGCTGGCCTGGTCGAGGAAGTGTTCGACCAGGGGCGGCAAGCCGTCGAGGCATTCGCGCAAGGGCGGAATGTGCAGCGACAACACATTCAAGCGGTGATACAGGTCCTGGCGGAACTCGCCCCGGGCGCAGAGTTCGGACAGGTCGACCTGTGTGGCGCAGATCACCCGAACATCGAGGTAGACCTCTTCATCGCTACCTACCCGGCGGAAGCAACCGTCCTGCAGGAAGCGCAGCAATTTCACCTGCAAGCGCGGGCTCATTTCGTCGACGCCATCGAGAAACAGCGTGCCGCCGGCGGTGAGTTCCAGCAACCCGAGCTTGCCCTCGGCGCGGGCGCCTTCGAAGGCACCGGGGCCGTATCCGAACAGCTCCGTCTCGGCCATGGATTCGGGCAGGCCGGCGCAGTTGAGCGCCATCAGCGGCGATTGCCCGCGGGGGCTGGCCAGGTGACAGGCGCGCGCCAGCAACTCCTTGCCGGTGCCGGTTTCGCCTTCAATCAACAGCGGCGCATCCAGCGGCGCCATGCGCCGGGCTTCGCGGACCACGGCCGCCATCACTTTCGAACTTTGAAAAATGCTGTCGAAACCGCGCAGTTCCTGTTTGCGCACGTTGTAGATGCGCTCACCCACGCGGTCGGCGCGGTGCAGGGTCAGTACCGCGCCGGCCATGGCTTCGCTGTCGTCGTGTTCGGACTGCAGCGGCGCGATGTCGGCGAGGAACACATCGCCCTTGACCTTGACCCGCAGGCCATTGATCCGCGATTTGTTGGCGCGCACCAGTTCCGGCAGGTCGAAATCCTCGGCATAACGTGACAGGGGAATGCCCGGCACTTCATCGACGCGCACCCCCAGCAACTGTGCTGCGGCGCGGTTGGCCGCTACGATGGAGCCACCCATGTCGATCGACAGCACCGGGAATTCCAGCGCCCCGAGCAAAGCGTTGAGTTCCATGTGCCGACGCTCGCTGGGCATCAGTCCTACGCGCTTGACGCCAAACACCCCGGCAATCGCCTCGAATTTCGGGCGCAGGGCCTGGAACTGAATGTTGATCAGATTCGGGCAGTGCAGGTAGATCGCGTTGCCGTGCTCGCCGCCCACTTCACCGCGGGCCACGTTGATCCCGTATTCCACCAGCAAGTTGAGGATGTCGCGCAGGATGCCGATGCGGTTTTGGCAGTGGACTTTGATACGCATAGAAAGAAACCCGACAAGCGATGAGTGAAGTTGATATCAACCCAAACCCTGTGGGAGCGAGCTTGCTCGCGATAGCGGATTCACATTCAACATCTATGTTGGCTGACCCGGCGCTATCGCGAGCAAGCTCGCTCCCACAGGGGACTGCAGTATCCCAGGCCTGTTTTTTTGCCGGGACACCGAGATAATCGTCAAGATTATGTGACAGCTGGAGAGCTTTTCAAAGCCTCAGATGCCAGTAGATATGCCGTCCCGGCCCAATCGTAACGAATACTTTACGAATTTACGGAGAATTCCCCACACCGGACACCGCCCACCTGCTGCAACCGCGCAATTGCTGAGGTATTTCTAGGTCTATCGCAATACATAACAAGAACGAATCCCCTAGCAGGAGAGCAGTATGAAGCAGACGCAATACGTGGCTCGTGAGCCCGATGCGCATGGTTTTATCGACTACCCCGCCGAAGAACACGCGGTGTGGAACACGCTGATCACTCGCCAGCTGAAAGTGATCGAAGGGCGTGCGTGCCAGGAATACCTGGACGGTATCGAAAAACTCGGTCTGCCCCACGACCGCATTCCGCAACTGGGCGAGATCAATAAGGTCCTCGGTGAAACCACCGGCTGGCAGGTTGCCCGAGTGCCGGCGCTGATTCCTTTCCAGACCTTCTTCGAATTGCTCGCCAGCAAGCAGTTTCCCGTGGCGACCTTCATTCGGACCCGCGAAGAGCTGGATTACCTGCAGGAACCGGATATTTTCCACGAGATCTTCGGCCACTGCCCGCTGCTGACCAACCCCTGGTTCGCCGAATTCACCCACACCTACGGCAAGCTCGGCCTCAAGGCCAGCAAAGAAGAGCGCGTGTACCTGGCGCGGCTGTACTGGATGACCATCGAATTCGGCCTGGTCGACACCCCGCAAGGCCAGCGCATCTATGGCGGCGGCATTCTTTCCTCGCCCAAAGAGACCGTGTATTGCCTCTCGGATGAACCTGAACACCAGGTCTTCGATCCGCTGGAATGCATGCGCACGCCCTACCGCATCGACATTCTGCAGCCCCTGTATTTCGCGCTGCCCAATCTCAAGCGTCTGTTTGACCTGGCTCACGAAGACATCATGGGCATGGTCAAGCAGGCCATGCAGATGGGTCTGCACGCACCGAAGTTTCCGCCAAAACCAAAAGCCGCGTGATCCGCCGCTTTTAGAATCAAGTGAGCCTGTCAGAAACCAGCGCTTTGGATTAGCGTGGTGGCACTGAGGGCCGATCTCCCAACATTCGATTTCAGGAACACATCATGACCGCACTCACCCAAGCCCATTGCGAAGCCTGCCGCGCCGATGCCCCACAAGTCAGCGACGAAGAGCTGCCGGTATTGATCAAGCAGATCCCGGACTGGAACATCGAAGTCCGCGACGGCATCATGCAGCTGGAGAAAGTCTTCCTGTTCAAGAACTTCAAGCACGCCCTGGCCTTCACCAACGCCGTCGGTGAAATCTCCGAGGCCGAAGGTCACCATCCGGGCCTGCTGACCGAGTGGGGCAAAGTCACCGTGACCTGGTGGAGCCACTCGATCAAGGGCCTGCACCGCAACGACTTCATCATGGCCGCGCGCACCGATGAAGTGGCCAAGGATGCCGAGGGGCGCAAGTAATGCACTTCGACGCCATCGGACGAGTGCCCGGCGACCCGATCCTGGGCCTGATGGAGGCCTATGCGCTGGACCCGAATCCGCGCAAGTTCGACCTCGGCGTGGGCGTCTACAAAGATGCCCAGGGCCTGACATCGATTCCGCAGGCGGTGAAGCTGGCGGAGGCACGTCTGGTCGAGCAGCAGGCGACCAAGACCTACATCGGCGGCCATGGTGACCTGGCGTTCGGCAAGGCGATCAGTGAATTGGTGCTCGGCGCCGATTCTGCGTTGATTGCCGAACAGCGCGCAGGCGCCACCCAGACGCCGGGCGGCACTGGAGCCTTGCGCCTCAGCGCGGAGTTCATCGCCCAATGCCTGCCAGGCCGAGGCGTGTGGCTGAGCAATCCGACCTGGCCAATCCACGAAAGCATTTTCGCGGCGGCCAAGGTCAAGGTCAGTCACTACCCCTATGTCGGCAGCGATAACCGTCTCGACGTCGATGGCATGCTGGCTGTGCTGGACCAGGTGCCTCAGGGCGACGTGGTGCTGTTGCACGCCTGCTGTCATAACCCAACCGGCTTCGATCTGTCCCATGACGACTGGCGGCGGGTGCTGGAAGTGGTGCGTCGGCGCGAACTGCTGCCGCTGATCGACTTCGCCTACCAGGGCTTTGGCGATGGCCTGGAACAGGACGCCTGGTCGACACGGCTGTTCGCCGCCGAGTTGCCGGAACTGCTGATTACCAGTTCCTGCTCGAAAAATTTCGGCCTGTACCGCGACCGCACGGGTGCACTGATTGTCTGCGCGAAAGATGCCGACAAGCTGACCGACATTCGCAGCCAGTTGGCCAACATCGCCCGCAACCTGTGGTCGACACCGCCGGATCACGGGGGCGCGGTGGTCGCGACCATCCTCAATGACCCGGAGCTGAAGACGCTCTGGGCCGACGAAGTGGAAAGCATGCGCCAGCGCATCGCGCAACTGCGCAGCGGCTTGCTCGAAGCCCTCGACGCTCATGGCTTGCGCGAGCGTTTTGCGCACATTGGCGTGCAACGCGGGATGTTTTCCTACACGGGATTGACGCCGGAGCAGGTCAAGCAATTGCGCGAGCACCATAGTGTGTACATGGTCAGCTCGGGGCGGGCCAACGTGGCAGGCATTGATGCAACGCGTCTGGATTTGCTGGCCGAGTCTATCGCTGAGGTTTGCCGCCCTTAAAAATCGCAGCCTGCGGCAGCTCCTACAATGGATCGGCGCCTATCGTGTAGGAGCTGCCGCAGGCTGCGATCTTTTAGCTATCTACCTGTCTAGACAACCCCATCCGTCGAAACAAATGGATATAAAAGTCCGTTTGTCATTTTTACTGCTGTATCCTGCCCAGGCTTTTTCAAAGCGCGGATCTACCAGATCTATCAACAGACTTAGCGAGGAGCGCAACCATGCACGAGATTCCCAATCTCCCCTTCCCAAGCCTGCACGAAACTGAGCAGACGACCACGCAGCAAGCCGGTGCCCAACAGCCCGAGCGCAAAGAAGCCACTGACAGTCGCCAGGCTGACAGCGAAGACTGATCCACCCGCGGTACAGACCGTGTGGAAAGCGCTAACATGCGCTTTCCACACCGCCTGAACCCGAGCCCCCGCCATGACCGAAGACTTCAGCGAAACCCAAGCCAGCGTTCTGATCGGCACCGCCGAGAAAATGATCGATATCTGGAATCGCCTCTCCCCGGAGAAACAGGCCGCCCTGCTCGCCCGTTTCGGTACCCGGGAAAATGCCCTGGCCGCCCTGGTGACCACGCAACTGGTTACTCCCGCCAAAGCGCAATGAAGCCGCCCAGCAAATAGTTTTACTTTTTAACAAACAACATCCGTTCACGCCGGTATCATAAGCAGCCTATCTATCCCTGCTGTCCCGTGGACCCTTTACCCATGTCAGAAACCCGGCGCCCCCTGGCGGTCACGCTGCAAGTCGTCTCCATCGTCCTGTTCACCTTTATCGGCTACCTGAATATCGGCATACCCCTGGCCGTACTGCCCGGCTACGTCCACAGCGACCTGGGATTCGGTGCGGTCATCGCCGGTCTGGTGATCAGCGTGCAATACCTCGCCACCCTGCTCAGCCGCCCCTACGCCGGGAAAATCATCGACAACAAGGGCAGCAAGCTGGCGGTCATGTACGGCCTGGCCGGTTGCGGCCTGAGCGGTGTGTTCATGCTGATTTCCGCCTGGACCCAAAGCCTGCCCACACTGAGCCTGATCAGCCTGCTGGTGGGCCGCCTGGTGCTGGGCAGTGCGGAAAGCCTGGTGGGCTCCGGCTCGATCGGCTGGGGCATCGGCCGGGTGGGCGCGGCGAACACCGCCAAGGTCATCTCCTGGAATGGCATCGCCAGCTACGGCGCGCTGGCCATCGGCGCACCGTTGGGTGTGTTGCTGGTCCATCAGTTCGGCCTGTGGAGCATGGGCGTCAGCATTATCCTGCTGGCCGTGCTTGGCCTGCTGCTGGCCTGGCCGAAGACCGCCGCCCCCATCGTCGCCGGTGAGCGCCTGCCGTTCATGCATGTGCTCGGGCGCGTGTTTCCCCACGGCTGCGGCCTGGCCCTGGGCTCCATCGGTTTTGGCACCATCGCCACCTTCATCACTTTGTATTACGCCACGCAGCACTGGGACAATGCGGTGCTGTGCCTGAGCCTGTTCGGCGCCAGCTTCATCGGTGCGCGCCTGCTGTTCGGTAATCTGATCAACCGTCTCGGCGGCTTTCGCGTGGCCATTGCCTGCCTGTCGGTGGAAAGCCTCGGCTTGCTTTTGCTATGGCTGGCGCCGGATGCCCATTGGGCGCTGGCGGGCGCGGCCCTGAGCGGTTTCGGCTTTTCCCTGGTGTTTCCGGCGCTGGGCGTGGAAGCGGTGAACCTGGTGCCCGCCTCCAGCCGTGGCGCGGCAGTGGGCGCCTATTCGCTGTTCATCGACTTGTCGTTGGGGATCACCGGGCCCGTGGCCGGGGCGATTGCGGCGGGGTTCGGCTTCGCCTCGATCTTCCTGTTCGCCGCACTGGCTGCCTTGAGCGGATTGATCCTGACCTTGTACCTGTACCGGCAGGCGCCGAAGCAGCGGGAGACGCGGGACGTCGCCTAGAAATCGACCTTGCCGCGCCCGGCCTTGATGTTGCCGCGCTTGCTCTTGGATTCCAGCCGGCGGGTCTTCGAGCCGAGGGTCGGCTTGGTCGGGCGGCGCTTCTTCTCGACCTTGGTAGCACTCTGGATCAGTTCGGTCAGGCGCAACAGCGCATCGGCGCGGTTCTGCTCCTGGGTCCGGTACTGCTGGGCCTTGATGATCAGCACGCCATCGCTGGTGATGCGGCTGTCGCGCAGCGCCAGCAGCCGCTCCTTGTAGAACTCGGGCAAGGACGAGGCCGGAATGTCGAAACGCAGGTGCATGGCGCTGGAAACCTTGTTCACGTTCTGCCCTCCGGCGCCCTGGGCGCGAATGGCGGTCAACTCGATTTCGGCATCCGGCAGATGCACGTTATTGGAAATCACAAGCATGTAAACAGGTCCCTGAGCAGAGCGGGCAGGATACGCCATTTGCTGCCGGTCTTAACGGCTGCCCCGTAACAACCCAATAAAATCCAGCCGTTTCCTGACTCACATTCTGGAACACATCCTGCCAGCGCCCCCGCTAGCTGAACCCCTATTCTGTGCCTCGAATGGAATTCAATCCACCGAGCTCGGGAGTTCATCAGCCAACCATGAATATCTACATCGTTTCTGCCCACCCGGAACCTACTTCATTCACCCATAGCCTGGTCACCGCCGCGACCGAAACGTTTGAAGCCCAAGGGCATCATGTCCGCGTCAACGACCTGTATGCCGGTGACTTCGATGCCTGCGAGCATCCTCGCCACTTTCAGCGACGCAAGGACCTTGAGCGCTTCGACGTGCAAGCCGAGCAGCGTTTTGGCTACGAGAACGGCGCCCTGCCCGCTCAGGTAGAACATGAACTGGAAGCCATCGCCTGGGCTGATCTGCTGGTCATCCAGTTTCCCCTGTGGTGGTTCGGCGCCCCGGCGATGCTCAAGGGCTGGATGGATCGGGTACTGGTGTACGGTGGCCTTTACTCGAGCGAACAGCGCTTCGAACAAGGGGTATGCCGGGGCAAACGCGTGCTGCTGAGCGTCACCACCGGCGCCTCGGCGGACGAATGCGCGGCCAACGGTCGAGAGGGCAATACCCATCTGCTGGTATGGCCGATTCAGTACGCTTTCCGTTACGTGGGCTTCGAGGTGCTCCAGGCTCACCTGATTCACGGGATCTGGGCGGGTTGCACGGCAGCCGGGCGTGATCTTGAGGAGGAACTGCAAGGTTACCGCGTGCACTGCTCCGACATTGATAAAGCGGCTGCGCTTCCTTTCAACTCACCTGATGACTGGGACGAGCGTGGCCGGCTCAAACAGGGTGCGCCCAGCCACACGCCTTTTATCCAGCACATCGGCAGCTGAGATCGGCGCCAGTAGAGATGAGTAACGTCAGCCAATAAAAAACCCGGCACAACAGACTGTGTGAAAACACGCTGATGACGGTTCAACAAACGCCCCGACTTGTTCGGGGCGTTTGCGTTTGTGCTCGCAGCAGACGAAAAAAGGCTTTTCAGCCCAACAGAGCCATCATCTGG
>Ga0160472_100807_pt1 | contig 13158 bp, 11 predicted proteins | sample HID1973M_E11MG_FD_108267 | JGI IMG/M metagenome (GOLD analysis project Ga0160472, IMG submission 108267) | Enriched mosquito-associated microbial communities from UW Madison campus, WI, USA - HID1973M_E11 MG | ecosystem: Host-associated > Arthropoda: Insects > Digestive system > Unclassified ... | reverse complement strand
TTCGTGGAAAGCCACCCTGAACTGACCAACTACTCGATCAAGCGCAAACCCGAAGAGCTGGCCCTGGCCATCGCCGCCGCCATCGCCGCCCACGCAGGCCTGTGAGGAATAGAACAATGAGCAAGAAAATTTTCGTTACTGACACAATCCTGCGCGACGCCCACCAATCGCTGCTCGCCACCCGCATGCGCACAGAAGACATGCTGCCGATCTGCGACAAGCTCGACAAAGTCGGTTACTGGTCGCTGGAATGCTGGGGCGGCGCGACCTTCGACGCCTGCGTACGCTTTCTTAAAGAAGACCCGTGGGAGCGTCTGCGCCAGCTGCGCGCCGCACTGCCTAACACCCGGCTGCAAATGCTGCTGCGTGGCCAGAACCTGCTGGGCTACCGCCACTACAGCGACGACGTGGTCAAGGCGTTCGTGGCCAAGGCCGCGGTCAATGGTATCGACGTGTTCCGCATCTTCGACGCCATGAACGACGTGCGTAACCTGCGCGTGGCCATCGAGGCCGTGAAAGCGGCCGGCAAGCACGCCCAGGGCACCATCGCCTACACCACCAGCCCGGTGCACACCATCGGCGCTTTCGTGGCACAAGCCAAGCAGATGGAAGCCATGGGTTGCGACTCGGTGGCGATCAAGGACATGGCCGGCCTGCTGACCCCGTACGCCACCGGTGAACTGGTCCGCGCATTGAAAGCCGAACAGTCTCTGCCCGTGTTCATCCACTCCCATGACACTGCTGGTCTGGCCGCGATGTGCCAGCTCAAGGCGATTGAAAACGGCGCCGACCACATCGACACCGCAATCTCCAGCTTCGCGTCGGGCACCAGCCACCCGGGCACCGAGTCGATGGTTGCCGCGCTCAAAGGCACCGAGTTCGACACCGGCCTGAACCTGGAGCTGCTGCAGGAAATCGGTCTGTACTTCTATGCCGTGCGCAAGAAGTACCATCAGTTCGAAAGCGAATTCACCGCGGTCGACACCCGTGTTCAAGTCAACCAGGTACCGGGCGGGATGATTTCCAACCTGGCTAACCAGTTGAAAGAGCAGGGCGCCCTGAACCGCATGGCCGAAGTGATGGCGGAAATTCCGCGCGTCCGCGAAGACCTCGGCTTCCCGCCGCTGGTGACCCCGACCTCGCAGATCGTTGGCACCCAGGCGTTCTTCAACGTGCTGGCCGGCGAGCGCTACAAGACCATCACCAACGAAGTGAAACTGTACCTGCAAGGCGGCTACGGCAAAGCACCAGGCACCGTGAACGAACAACTGCGTCGCCAGGCCATCGGCAGCGAAGAAGTGATCGACGTGCGTCCGGCCGATCTGCTCAAGCCGGAAATGGCCAAGCTGCGTGCCGACATCGGTGCCCTGGCCAAGTCTGAAGAAGATGTACTGACCTACGCCATGTTCCCGGACATCGGACGCAAGTTCCTCGAAGAACGTGCTGCCGGCACCCTGACCCCTGAAGTGCTGCTGCCGATTCCTGAAGCTGGCGGTGTAACGAAGGCCGGCGGCGAAGGCGTGCCGACCGAGTTCGTCATCGACGTCCACGGCGAAACCTACCGCGTCGACATCACCGGGGTGGGCGTCAAGTCCGAAGGCAAGCGTCACTTCTACCTGTCCATCGACGGCATGCCGGAAGAAGTGGTGTTCGAGCCGCTCAACGAATTCGTCGGCGGCGGCAGCAGCAAGCGCAAGCAAGCCACTGCACCGGGTCACGTCAGCACCACCATGCCGGGCAACATCGTCGATGTACTGGTCAAGGAAGGCGACACCGTCAAGGCTGGCCAGGCTGTGCTGATCACCGAAGCGATGAAGATGGAAACCGAAGTTCAATCGGCCATCGCCGGTAAAGTCACCGCCATCCACGTGGCCAAGGGCGACCGGGTCAACCCGGGCGAAATCCTGATCGAGATCGAAGGCTGATTTAACAGCCTCGGTACAAACGCTTTATACCTCGGGGGGGCATGTGCTCCCCTTTTTTTGTCCCAGATTTGGTGGTCAGACAGTAATCAGTTTTTCATATCTGCACTTTAATGCGTAAACGCACTATGTCTAGCCTCTCCGTATGCACTATATTGCACTAATGACGCCATTTAGTCGCAAAATATGCATTTAAATGCAGGTGATGACGGAATGCACGACCTGACTTTACAGATTTATACGGCTGGAAAATGGCATGACGCCATGGTTTTGAGCTTCGACAATCCAGAGAAAGGATTCGAAAGTCGCTGCAGTTTTGGTTACGAGCAACGCTATCTTTTTGATAATTATGAGGAGATGGCGACACCGTTCGCTAAAGCCGTAAGCGCCAGATTCCCTTTGGATTGGGACGGTCGGCGATCCAGCGCACCCGCATTTGTGCATGACATTGCACCCGCCGGTGCGGCCAAGCGGTTTCTTCTTGCGCGCATGGGGCAAGACAAGCCTGCGAACATCCACACGGATCTTTACCTGCTGACCAGAAGCACACCGGCGCCGATAGGCAACATGCGGGTAAAGGAATCTGCTGAGACCATGGATCAACCTGAGCCGATAGGGTTTGAGCGCCAGGACGTCATCAATCGCAATAATCGATTTCTTGAGTATGCCTATGAGCAAGGCGCTGCCATTGGGGGCGCAACTGGGGCGGGTGGTGAGGCTCCGAAGCTCTTGTTGGCACAGAACAAAGCAGGTCTGTTGTATCCAGATGCCGTACTGAACGACGCCGACGTTACCCAACATTGGTTCGTGAAATTTGCTCGTAACAAGGGTTTGGCGACTGATCAGGTCATCCTGAGAAGTGAGTACCACTACTACAAGGCACTCCAGACTCTGGGAATCGAGACTATTGCAGCAGACGGGCTTGCTCTGGAGGAAGCCAGCAAACCCAGCCTATGGATGCAGCGTTTTGATCGTCGGGTGACTCATCAGGGGGTCGAGCGATTTGCCGTGGAGTCAATGTACTCTTTGGCGGACATCACGACACCGGGTAGCGCTTTGAATCACATGGACGTTATACGGTTACTGGCGGCGCTTTGGCGTGATGTGGGGCAAGCGGATCAAATTCCGGAACTCGTTGCAGACTACTTGCGCCGGGATCTGCTCAATAAAATCCTGGGTAACTCGGACAACCACGGGCGCAATACCGCCATCATCCGCGATAGCAACTCGTTTCGGCTCGCGCCGATCTATGATTTAGCGCCCATGGTGATGGACGACGAAGGTGTGACACGTACCACCAAGTGGCCCAAAGAGCTTGAGCGAGCGGGGGATGTTAATTGGCGTGGAGTGTGCCGTGCATTGGCCGACATCGCCGATCTGAATGAATTGCAGGACTGTTTTGAGCGCCTGCGCCTAGAGGCTAACCGCCTGGTGGCGCTCCCCGATATTCTCGCTGCCAGCGGCCTGCCCGAAGTGACGATGAATCACCCGCAAATCGCATTGAAAAATCTGCAGCAACGTTTGAAAGAGTGGGACTTGATATGAGCATGACGGTTGCCGAGCGCACTGTGCTCATAGAAAACATTCAAGAGGCATTGGCTCAAGGCACGCTTGAAATTGGCGAAGCAGTGCGCCGTTTACGAGTCGAAGTTACCGGCCTGCATCAGAATCAGTTTGCAAAAATGTGCAAAATCTCTGTGCGTACGCTGGTACACATTGAGCATGGCGAAGGAAACCAGACGCTGAAGTCATTGAACGCCGTATTTCGGCCGTTTGGATTGAAGATGGGAGTGTTGCGGATTCGTCGCGATATCAGTTGAATCGCATGCCTGTGACAAGAAATCCTTTCTAGTCACAGGTTTTTGCCGATGGTTAACCGCGACACTCCGCCAGCGACTTTGCCTGTCCCGAAGCCGTCTGGTTTTCATCACTGAGCCACTTCTCGAATCCTGCGCCAACCACTGGCCACTCCGAATCCAGAATCGAGTACCACGCCGTATCACGGTTCTTGCCCTTGACCACCATGTGCTGGCGGAAAACACCCTCAAAACTGAAGCCCAGTCGCTCGGCCGCATATTTGGAGCGTTCGTTGCCGTTGTTGCACTTCCACTCCAGACGGCGATAACCCAGGGCAAAGGATTCCTTGGCCAGCAGGTAAACCGCTTCGGTACTTTTCGGCGAGCGTTGCATCGGCGCACCGAAGGTGACGTGGCCGATTTCGATGCGGCCCTGGGCCGGAACGATCGACATCAGGCTGAGGATGCCCTGCACGTCGCCGCTGGCGCGATCGATCACCGCGAAGAAGTACGGGTCGCTGCTGGCGGCGTGGTTGTTCAGCCAGTCATTGAACGCGCTGCGTTCCGGGAAAGGACCGTAAGGCAGATAGTCCCAGAGTTTCGGGTCGGCGCCTGGGCCTTGCAGGGCGCTGAATAACGCATCGCCGTGGCGTGCCGGGTCGAGTTTTTCCAGGCGAATGAACCGCCCTTCGATCAGTTGAGTGGTGGGGGCGGGGGCGCCTGTCCAGTCCGCGAGTGAAATCGACATGTTGTTCTCCTTGAACCTTAAATGGCTTTGCGAAACTGGATGAAACCGGGGCGTTCGGCGATGCGCTCATAGAGCTGGATCGCGGTGGCGTTGGTTTCGTGGGTCAGCCAGTGGACTTTGTTGCAACCATCGGCCTTGGCCGTGGCGTAGACGAATTCGATCAGTTGTCGGCCGACGCCGGTGCCACGGGTTTGCGGGGCTACCAACAGGTCTTGGAGGTAGCAGGAGTTTTCGATGGCCCAGTTCGAACGATGGTAGATGAAATGCACCATGCCCACCGCTTTGCCGTCGGCCCAGGCGAGAGCGGCGTGGGTTGGCTCGTTCGGGTCGAGCATGCGCTGCCAGGAGCTTTGGGTGACCGCTTCAGGCAGCTCGGTGTTGTAGAAGTGCAGGTAGGCTTGCCACAGGGGCAGCCACGCGGCGTGGTCGTCGGCGCTGACCTGGCGGATCTCGATCTGACTCATGGTGATTCCTTAGCGCATCAATTGGGCGAGGGACTGGTCGTTGACGTCTGGGCTGGCGGCCAGGCCTTCGCGCACGCCGGCGATGTCGGCGGCGCTGCGGTTCTGGCTGAGCTTGCGCTTGCCTTCCAGACGGTCGATGGGAATGGCGAAACCGACAATGGCCTTGAGCATGCCGTCGATGTAATCGGCGGGGGCATCGGCCACTGACCAGGGTTGGGCGCGACCGGCTTCATGACGGTCGGTGAGGGTGCTGACGATGTCGAGCAGCCGCCCGCCATCGCTGAAGGTCTCGGCGCGGCCATAGGCGTGTACGGCGACGTAGTTCCAGGTGGGCACGACTTTGCCGTGTTCGGCCTTGCTCGGGTAGAAGCCAGGGCTGACGTAGGCGTCGGCGCCGGAAAAAATCAGCAGGGCTTCGGCGCCATCGCGCAGGTCTTTCCACTGTGGATTGGCTTTGGCCAGATGCCCGTACAACGTGCCGTGCTCGCCTTGTTCGCAATGCAGCAGCACCGGCACATGACTGGCTTGCAGGCCGCTTTCGCCGTGGGTCACCAAGATGGCGAGGCGGCTGGCAAGGATCAGCTCATGCAGATGGGACAACTCGTCGATGGCAAATGCGCGTGGCGTGTACATGGCAATATTTTCCTTGGCGAATGCCTGCATCCTAGGCAGGCTATTGGTCTGTTGTAAGAGCCATTAATGACCAATTTCATAGGTCCATTACCATGACGGACGTGCCGCTTTCGTTATCCTTCAACCCGGCAGGCATCGAACTCGATCGTCGTCAGGGTCTGAGTCGCCAGCTCTATCAGGCGCTGCGATTGCGCGTCCTCGATGGTCGCCTGGCCAGCGGCACGCGCCTGCCGGCCAGCCGTGACCTGGCAGCGGCACTGGCCATTTCACGCAACAGTGTGGTGCGCGCCTACGATCAGTTGTATGCCGAAGGCTTCATCGAGGGACGGGTCGGTGACGGGACTTACGTCGCGCAATTGCCTCAAGCGGCCGCGTCGGCAAAAAAATTATCCACAAAAGTATCCACAGGGTTTTCAACAGGCTTACCCACAGCCTTATCCACAAATTGGCTGGATTTACCTGTGGATCCATCCAGCAAAGTTATCCACAGCGGCGCTTTGCAGCGGGTCGAAAACAACCATTTGGCGAGCCCTCCGAGCGGCCCGCCCCGGGCATTTCGCGTCGGAGTTCCGGCGTTTGACCTGTTTCCTTTCGAGGTGTGGGCCAAGCTGAATGCGGCTTTCTGGCGCAAACCGGATTTGCAGCAACTGTGTTACGGCGACCCGGCCGGAGATGCGCGCTTGCGCGGGCTGATCGCTGCGTACCTGCGCAGTTCCCGCGGCATGCAATGCACGGCTGAGCAAATTGTGATCACCAGTGGAGCACAGCAGGGCATCAGCCTTTGTGCACAGCTGCTGGTAGAGCCGGGCGACGGGGTGGCGATTGAAAATCCGGGGTATCGGGCGGCGGGTCATGCCTTCGCCGTCGCTGGCGCGCGGTTGCAGGGAGTGGCGGTGGACAGTGAGGGTATTGACTGTCGCGAGCTGGGTGATTGTCGTCTGGCGTATGTCACGCCCTCCCATCAGTACCCGACCGGTGTGGTCATGAGCCTGGCGCGACGTCTGGAACTGCTGGCATGGGCCGAACGCACTCAAAGCTGGATCGTCGAGGACGATTATGACGGCGAGTATCGCTACAGCGGTGCCCCGCTGGCCCCCCTGGCGGCATTAGACCGGCAGGGGCGGGTGCTTTATGTCGGAACCTTCGGCAAAGTCGCTTTTCCGGCATTGCGCCTGGGTTATCTGGTGTTGCCGATAGGATTGGTAGACGCCTTTTCCCGGCGCCGTGCCGTGGATGTGCGGCATTCGGAGGTCAGCACTCAGGCGGTGATGGCCGAGTTCATGGCAGCCGGGCATTTTCAGCGTCACATACGCCGCATGCGCCGCGCGGCCTTGAGCCGGCGCAATGCCTTGCTGGCCGCTTGGCCGAAGGACATTGCCGGTGTGGGCAATCTGCCGAGCGTGGCGGCGGGGCTGCACCTGACAATTCCGGTGGACTCCCGGGCACGGGAGCAGGAGTTGGTCGAGAAAGCGGCGAGTGTCGATGTCGAGATCAATGCCCTGAGCAGCTACTGGCTACCGCAATCGCAAACCCCGGAGGACCAGCGCGCCGGGCTGGTCCTGGGGTTTGCAGCGGTGCCCGAGGCGGCGATCAACGAAGCCATCGCGCGTCTTGAGCGGGTGTGGCGCTGACTCAGGTCCCGGACTTGATTTTGGTCCATGCCCGGGTCCGCGCGCGTTCGGCATCGCGCGGCAACGGTTGCAGGGTGTACAGCGTGCCCATGGCCGCTTCTGTCGGGTACAGATTGGGGTTATTGCGGATCGCCGGATCAACCAGTTTCGTGGCGTCCTTGTTCGGGTTCGGGTAGCCGACGAAGTCGCTGACCGGCGCGATCACCTGGGGTTGCAGCAGGTAATTGATGAAGGTGTAGGCGTCCTCGGTGTTCTTCGCGCCCTTCGGAATGGAGAGCATGTCAAACCAGATCGGCGCGCCCTCTTTGGGCAGGCGCATGTCGACCGTCACACCGTTCTTGGCTTCTTTCGCGCGGTTGGCGGCTTGGGAGAAACTGCCGGAGTAACCGACTGCGACGCAGATGTCGCCGTTGGCGATGTCAGCCATGTACTTGGAAGAGTGGAAATAGGTGACGTACGGGCGGATTTTCATCAGCAGTGCTTCAGCCTTTTCGTAGTCCGCCGGCTTCTTGCTGTTGGGGTCCAGGCCGAGGTGTTGCAGGGCCAGCGGCAGGATCTCCGATGGCGAGTCGAGCAGGGCGACGCCGCACTGCTTGAGCTTGCTGATGTTCTCCTCCTTGAAGATCAGATCCCAACTGTCCACCGGCGCGTTGTCGCCGAGCACGGCCTTGACCTTGTCCGGGTTGAAGCCGATCAGGATGGTGCCGTACATGTAGGGCACGGCGAACTTGTTACCCGGATCGTTGGCTTCGATCAGCTTCATCAACTTGGGATCCAGGTGGTTCCAGTTCGGCAGCTTGCTGCGATCCAGAGGCTGGAATACGCCGGCTTCGATCTGCTTGGCGAGGAATACGTTGGACGGCACCACCACGTCGTAGCCGGAGTTGCCGGTCAGCAGCTTGGCTTCCAGTGCTTCATTGGTGTCGAAGATGTCGTAGACCAGCTTGGTCTGGGTGTTCTGCGCCTTGAAATCTTCCAGGGCCTTGGGCGTGATGTAGTCGAACCAGTTGTAGACGCGCAGCGTGCGTTCTTCAGCGTGTGCGGCGCCGCCGAGCAGCGTGGCGCACAGGGTCGGCACGATAAAGCGCTTGAGACTCTTCATTGTTCTACTTCCTCATTGGGCGCTTTCAAAACTTTCAAGCACGTTGACGGCGTTGATACCGATTTCTTCCACGGCGTAACCGCCTTCCATCACGAACAGGGTTGGCTTGCCCAGGGCAGCGATGCGCTTGCCCATGGCCAGGTAATCCGGGCTGTCGAGTTTGAATTGCGAGATCGGATCGTCCTTGAAGGTATCGACGCCCAGGGACACGACAATGATGTCGGCGCCGTAACTTTCGATTTCCTTGCAGGCCTGTTCCAGCGCCGCACTCCAGGTGTCCCAGCCGCTGCCGGCGGGCAGTGGGTAGTTGAAGTTGAAGCCTTCACCGGCGCCTTCACCGAGTTCGTCTTCATAACCGAGGAAGAACGGGAATTCGGCTTCAGGGTGACCGTGGATCGAGGTGAACAGCACGTCGCTGCGCTCGTAGAAAATCGACTGGGTGCCGTTGCCATGGTGGTAGTCGACGTCGAGGATCGCGACTTTTTTGTGGCCCTGATCGAGGAAGGCCTGGGCGGCGATGGCGGCGTTGTTGAGGTAGCAATAACCGCCCATCAAGTCACCGGCAGCGTGGTGTCCCGGTGGGCGGCACAAGGCGAACGCACTGCGCGCTCCACGCTGGATTTCCGCCTGGGCGGTGAGGGCTACTTGTGCTGCGCTGTAGGCTGCTTGCCAGGTGCCGGTGGTGATCGGCGCACCGCCGTCGAAGCTGTAATAGCCAAGCTGGCCGTGCAGGCTGGTCGGCTTGACCTGGCGCAAGGTGCGGGCCGGCCAGGTGTAGGGCAGCAGGTCGCCGTCGGTGTTGAATTCGGTCCAGCGTGCCCAGGCGCCCTTGAAGAAGTCGAGGTAGTCGCGGCTGTGGATGCGTTCGATCGGGGCAAGGCCGAAATCCTTGGGCGCTTCGACCGGGCCCAAGTCCTGGTGTTTTACCCGTGACAGCACATGGTCGGCACGGGACGGCATCTCGAAGCACGGCTTGAGTTGACCATCGATCAATTCACAGCGGCCATGGTGCAGGTGGTGATCGTCCGAGTAGATCGTCAGCATTTTGTTGTTCTCCGCAGGCGGGTTCGGTTGCACACAGTTTTGCGGCGAGTGGCGTTTCGGAGAACGGCAGGAAAGGCCAAAAGGGGATAAATGTGGCCAAAACATTTGACCGAATTTCGCCCCTCTTTGACTCGAGCGTGCTTCGATGTGAAGCACGAACCCGTAGGAGCCGGCTTGCTGGCGAAAAACGATTAAGCGGGAGTGTCTGATACACGGCATTCGCCGCATCGCCAGCAAGCCGGCTCCTACCAGATCTGTGTCAGGGGCGGAACTGACTCGGCGCTACACCGCTCCAGCGCACAAACGCATGGCGGAAGCTCGCGGTCTCGCTGAAGCCCAGCGCCTCGGCGATCTGATAGATCGGCAACTGGTCTTCGCAAAGCATCTGCTTGGCTTGCTCGAAGCGCAATTCATCGAGCAGTTCCTGATAGCTGCAACCCAGGTCCTTGAGATGTCGACGCAGGGTGCGAGCAGAGCAGTTCATTTGCTCCGCGAGTCCGTCAAGTCCCGGTGCGGCATTCAACTGTGCATTAAGCAACTGCCGAATCCGCCCCAACCACGCCTGGCGCCCGGTGAACTCCAGATTTTGCTTGCGGCAGCGCTCGGCCATCGCTTGATGAGTGATGACGTCGGCCAGTGGCAATGGCTGGTTGAGCCAATGCCTGTCGAAGGCGAATGCATTATTTCGGGTGCTGAAGTGCAGCGGGCATCTGAGGTGTTCGGCGTAGGTTGCCTCATAGTCAGGCGCGGCATGTTCCAGGCGCGCGGCGAGCAAGGGCAGCGGGTGGCCCAACAGATCGTCACAGATGACTTTCAGCGAGACCAGGCAGAACTCGGCGTTGAATACCGCCATGGCCGGGCTCTCGCGGTAGTCGGCGGCCACAAACCAGATGCGTTCGCCGTCGTCCTCCAGACTCAGCTCGAAAAGTGTTCCGAGCAAGGCGGGATAGCGTATCGCCAGGCGCAAAGCGTCACCGAAGGTGGCACAAGTGAGCAGGGCGTAACCGAGAATGCCATAGCAGGAAACATGCATGCGCCGGCCCAGTTCGAGTCCGATGTCATGCTTGAGCGCAACGGCATTGGCACAAACCTGCATCTCTTGATTGGTGGTGATGCGCGTGTCAGCGCGGTTCAGGTCCGTCGCACTGATGCCGCTGCCGGCCAGCAACGCCTCGCTGGACAACCCTTCAGCCTTGAAGGTGTTGAGGATCAGAGATACGGCGTTGAGGGTCGTGAGGTGGGAGTGGAGCATGAGGACTTCCAGCCTTTGGGGGTGCAGAAATCTGGAGCAAGTTGTGTGCCGCTGCCCTCAGCTCAACTCCCCACACAAATCCAGCTCTACCCACCGCCGCACTTCTGCGATATCAAGCCCCGCCCCCAGCAGCCCGTGTAGCTTGCCGAAAGCCGCCTCGCGGGTCATGCCGCCGCCGGACAATACACCGACGCCACGCAAGCGACTGCCGGCCTCATAGACATCCAGCTCGACACCCCCTTCGTGGCATTGTGTGACGGCGACCACCACCACACCCTTGTCCCGCGCACGGCCCAGGCTTGCGAGAAACGCCGGATTGTCGCTCGGGCCGGTGCCGCTGCCGTAGCACTCCAGTACCAGACCCTGGATGCCGCTGTCGATCAGACCGTCGAGCACCTCGGCGCGGATACCGGGAAACAGGGGCAGCACGGCCACGTTGGCAATTGCCCTGGGCTGGTTGTAGTTCAGTTGCAGTGGAGTCGAAGTCGCCTTTTTGCCACCGCCTTGTCGCTCCAGGCGCTTGAACGGATGACGACCGAAGCTGCGCACTTTCGCGCAACGCATCGGGTCCAGCAATTCGCCGTGGAAGTACAGGTGAACGCCGGGAGCCAGGCCTTGACCCAAAGCTACCAGCGCACCGCCGAGGTTTTCCCAGGCATCGCTGTCGGTCACGCCGGCCGGCAGCATGGAACCTGTGAAGCACACGCGAGCTTGCAGCCCGAGCAACTGGAAACTCATGGCGGCGGCGCTGTACGCCAGTGTGTCGGTGCCGTGCAGGATCAGCACGCTGTCACAGCCCTGGACATCTACTGCATCGACCACCGCTTCGCGCAGTTGCTGCCAGTAGGTGGGGGACATGTTGGCGCTGTCGATCAGCGGTGCCATCTCGCGAAAACGCCACTGCGGCACGACCAGCTCGGGTTGGCTGTGCAAATAGTCGCGCATCCGCGCTTCGAATCCGGACGCCGGGGCCAGGCCATTGGCGCTGGCTTGCATGCCGATGGTGCCGCCGGTGTAGAGCACCATTACGTGCTGGGCGGCAGGGTAGGTCGATGAATTCATGGCGGCTCTCCGGGAACGATTTCGCACTTTAACCGATCCGCGTCGCGCTCTGTAGGAGCCGGCTTGCTGGCGATAAATGCGTCGCAGTTTGTCTGGTCCACCGCGGCGTCTTCATCGCCAGCAAGCCGGCTCCTACGGGGCGTTTGTGGATGCGGGAAAAAAGACAAAAAAAAGGGCCTGGAGAATGATCTCCAGGCCCTCAAAAGGTGAGAGGTGTCTAGTCCCTCGACCTGGTGAGCGGTGCTACCAATAACGCGTCGGGTCAGGCCTTCAGAGGCACCAGACGCGGAGCAATCATGTTTTCCGGGCGCAGGATGTCGGCGAGCATGGCTTCGTCGAGCAGACCTTCTTCACGCACCAGTTCCAGCACGCCGCGGCCGCTTTCAAGGGCGAGGCCGGCGATGCGGGTGGCATTTTTGTAGCCGATGTACGGGTTCAGTGCAGTCACCAGACCGATCGAGTGCTCGACCAGTTCCCGGCAACGTGCTTCGTTGGCGGTGATGCCGACGATGCAGTGCTCGCGCAGCATGTCCATGGCGCGTTGCAGCAGGCGGATCGAGTCGAAGATCTTGAAGGCGATCAAAGGCTCCATCACGTTCAGTTGCAACTGGCCGCCTTCGGCCGCCATCGTCAGTGCCAGATCGTTACCGATGACCTGGAATGCCACCTGGTTAACGGCTTCCGGGATCACCGGGTTGACCTTGCCTGGCATGATCGAGCTGCCTGGCTGACGCGCTGGCAGGTTGCTTTCGTTCATGCCCGTGCGTGGGCCGCTGGACAGCAGGCGCAGGTCGTTGCAGACCTTCCACAGCTTGACCGCGGTGCGCTTGAGCATGCCGGAGAACAGCACGAAGGCGCCCATGTCGGAAGTCGCTTCGATCAGGTCGGCCGCTGGAACCAGCGGTTGACCGCTGATCAGCGCCAGACGCTGTACAGCCAGCGCTTGATAACGCGGGTCGGCGTTGATACCAGTGCCGATCGCGGTGCCGCCCAGGTTCACTTCAGTCAGCAGTTCCGGGGCCAGCGTCTTCAGACGGGCCAGGTCTTCGCCCATGGTGGTGGCGAAGGCACGGAATTCCTGACCCAGGGTCATCGGCACAGCGTCTTGCAGTTGGGTACGACCCATCTTCAGGACGTGGTTGAATTCCTGGCCCTTGGCGGCGAAGGCCTGAATCAGACTGTCGAGACTGGCCAGCAGCGCGTCGTGACCGAGCAACAGACCCAGGCGGATCGCAGTCGGGTAGGCGTCGTTGGTCGACTGCGCCATGTTCACGTCGTCGTTCGGGTTCAGGTACTGGTATTCGCCTTTCTGGTGACCCATGGCCTCCAGCGCGAGGTTGGCGATCACTTCGTTGGCATTCATGTTGGTCGAAGTGCCAGCGCCGCCTTGAATCATGTCCACCACGAACTCTTCGTGGAAGTCGCCGCGGATCAAACGGGCACAGGCTTCGCTGATGGCAGCGTGCTTGGCTTCGCTCAGGTGACCCAGTTCGCGGTTGGCGTC
>Ga0160472_100804_pt1 | contig 13269 bp, 10 predicted proteins | sample HID1973M_E11MG_FD_108267 | JGI IMG/M metagenome (GOLD analysis project Ga0160472, IMG submission 108267) | Enriched mosquito-associated microbial communities from UW Madison campus, WI, USA - HID1973M_E11 MG | ecosystem: Host-associated > Arthropoda: Insects > Digestive system > Unclassified ... | reverse complement strand
TCCTGACGCGCGGCGGCGTGTTCTCCAACTCCATGATCGATGCCTACATCGAGCTGAAGATGGAAGAAGTCACCCGCTTCCGCATGACCACGCACCCGATCGAGTTCGACATGTACTACTCGCTGTAAGCAGCGATTGGTACTGAACGGGCCATGTTGCCGGTTGTGTTGACCGGGCAACAGGTGCACCAGGAAGGGGCGGCTTCGGCTGTCCCTTTTTGTTTTGCGCGAGGGTTTGGTCGCTAGAATGGGGCTTCCTCATAACTCATGCGAATCTTCATGGATGTGATTTCGCTGAAGGCTGCCGCGGCGTCCCCGCTGCGCCCGGCCGGTATCGGTTTTCCCCTTCTGGCCTGCGCCGCGGCGCTGGTGGTCGGCACATGGAGCGGGCCTGCACCGGCGCAGGGCACCGACGTGTATGTCTGCGTCGGCGCGAACGGCGTGCCCGAGTACCGCAATGGCAATGGCGGCAAGGGCTGCCGCCGGCTCGACCTGCCGGAAGTCGTGACGGTGCCTGGCTCGCGGGTCAGCAAGAACGCCGGCGGCGCTGCACCGGCGGCCTCGCCGGGCAGTTTCCCGCGGGTGGACAGCGCCACGCAGAAGAGCCGCGACGGCGAGCGCCGCGCCGTGCTCGAGCAGGAGCTGGCCAGCGAGGAGCAGAAGCTGGCCGGGCTGCGCGCCGAGTACAACAACGGCGAGCCCGAGCGGCAAGGCAACGAGCGCAACTACCAGAGGTACCTGGACCGCACGGCGGCACTCAAGGACGGCATTACACGCAGCGAGGCCAATGCCGCCGCGCTGCGCCGCGAGCTCGCCAACCTGAAGGATTGATTGCAGGTCGCCTGCAGGATTGTTTCATCAAGGACTGATCGATGCGCCGTCTCATCCGTGGTGTCACGCGCAAGGTCGCGGGCGCCGCCGCCACGCCGGAAGCCCAGCAGGAGGGCCAGCCGGAGAGTGCCCAAGTGCTGCCCATGGGCGACGTGGCATTCCATCCCGGCCTGGACGTGGTGGCCAACCCCGTGCTTCTGGTGCGCCAGCCAGGCCTGCGCGTGGTCTATGCCAATCCGGCCGCCGAGGCCAGCTTCGCGCTGTCGCGCAAGGTGATGGTGGAGCTGACGCTGCCGGACCTCTTCGGCGCCTCCGAGGAGCTCGACACCATGATCGAGTCGGTGCTGCTGCGCAAGTTCGACGTGCGGCGGCAAGATCTCGTCCTGCAGCCGCCGCTGCAGGAGCCGATGCACGCCCACGTGGTGATCGGCGTGCTGGAGCCCAGTGTGGACACGGTCGTGGTCGAAATCCTGCCCAACGAGCAGAAGCTGCGCTCCGACCGCGAGGAGCGCCTGCTCGACCTGACTGCCGCCAACAAGGAGCTGATCCGCAATCTCGCCCACGAGATCAAGAACCCCCTCGGCGGCATCCGGGGTGCGGCGCAACTGCTGGAGTTCGAACTGCCGGACCGCGCGCTGCGCGAGTACACGCAGGTCATCATCAAGGAGTCCGACCGGCTGCAGACGCTGGTCGACCGCCTGCTGGAGCCGCACCGGCATCCGCACATCGTGTCGAGCCTCAATATCCACGAGGTGCTGGAGCGCGTGCGCTCCGTGGTGCTGGCCGAATTTCCCAACGGGCTCGACATCGTGCGTGACTACGACGCCTCGCTGCCCGAGATCCGCGGTGACATGGAGCAACTGATCCAGGCCGTGCTGAACATCGTCCACAACGCGGCCCAGGCGCTGCACGAGCGCATTGCGCGGGGCGACGCGCAGATCGTGCTGCGCACGCGGGTGGCCCGCCAGGTGACAATTGCCAAGCGGCTCTACAAGCTGGCACTGGATTTGCATGTGACGGACAACGGTCCGGGCATCCCCGAGGACATTCGCGAACGCATCTTCTATCCGCTGGTTTCGGGCAGAGATGGCGGCAGCGGCCTCGGTCTTACACTCGCTCAAACCTTCGTGCAGCAGCACGAGGGCTTGATCGAATGCGAGAGCCGGCCCGGCTGTACCGATTTCCGCATCCTGCTGCCGCTGCACTAGTCCCCCGGGGAGGGGCGTGGCGGGCCGTGCGGAACAACCCTGACCCGAGCAGAAGCGACGCACATGAAGCCGATCTGGATAGTCGACGACGATCAATCAATCCGCTGGGTTCTCGAAAAGGCCCTGGCCCGCGAAAGCCTGCTTTCCCGCAGTTTCACCAACGTGCGCGACGTGCTCGCCGCACTGGAGGAGGACGCGCCGCAGGTCCTCATCTCCGACATCCGCATGCCGGGCGGTTCCGGGCTGGACCTGCTGCAGGCCGTCAAGGCCCGCAATCCCGGCCTGCCGGTCATCGTGATGACCGCCTATTCCGACCTCGACAGCGCCGTGGCTGCCTTCCAGGGCGGCGCCTTCGAGTATCTCGCCAAGCCGTTCGACGTCGACAAGGCGGTCGAGCTGATCCGCCGCGCGCTGGAGGAAAGCCTGCGCGAGGCGGAGATCGAAGACCGGCTCGTCGACGCGCCCGAGATCCTGGGGCAGGCGCCGGCCATGCAGGACGTGTTCCGCGCCATCGGCCGGCTGTCGCAGTCGAACGTGACGGTGATGATCACCGGCGAGTCGGGGACCGGCAAGGAGCTGGTCGCCCGCGCGCTGCACAAGCACAGTCCGCGCGCCAACGGTCCGTTCATCGCGCTGAACACGGCCGCGATCCCGAAGGACCTGCTCGAATCCGAGCTGTTCGGCCACGAGCGCGGCGCCTTCACCGGTGCGCAGACCATGCGGCGCGGCCGCTTCGAGCAGGCCGAGGGCGGCACGCTGTTCCTCGACGAAATCGGCGACATGCCGTTCGATCTGCAGACGCGCTTGCTGCGCGTGCTGTCGGACGGGCATTTCTACCGGGTGGGCGGCCACAACCCGCTGCGCGCCAACGTGCGCGTGATTGCCGCCACCCACCAGAACCTGGAGACGCGCGTCAAGGAAGGGCTGTTCCGCGAGGACTTGTTCCACCGCCTCAACGTGATCCGCCTGCGCCTGCCGCCGCTGCGCGAACGGCCGGAGGACATCACGCTGCTGGCGCGTCATTTCCTGCAGAAGAGCGCCAAGGAGCTCGGCGTCGAGCCCAAGCGCATGTCGGACGAGGCGCTGGCCTACGTCAGCACGCTGCCGTTCCCCGGCAACGTGCGCCAGCTCGAAAACCTGTGCAACTGGCTGACGGTGATGGCGCCGGCGCAGACCATCGAGGTCAAGGACCTGCCGCGCGACATGGTCGGCACCGCGGCGACCGAGTCCGTGCCGGCGCGCGCGATCGAAAGCCGCACCAATGGCGTCGAGCATCATGAATCCGGCGACGCCGGCCTGTCGGTGCCGGCGGGCGATGGGTCCGAGGCGCTGGCAGCCGTGCGCGCGCCGGCGGCCGCGCAGATGGCGGGCTGGGAAAACCTGCTCGCCGGCGAGGCGCGGGCCATGCTCGAGTCCGGCCAGCCCGAAGTCATGGACGCGCTGACGCGCCGCTTCGAGCGCGCCGTGCTGGAAGCCGCGTTGGGCGTCACGCGCGGACGCCGCGTGGAAGCGGCAACGCGGCTGGGGATCGGCCGCAATACGATCACGCGGAAGCTGCAGGAGCTGGGGTTCGACTGACGTCCCCGTCGGCTAGCCCCCGGCGTTTTCAACCAGCATGTCGATGGGGACTTCCAGCGCGGCGGCAAGCCTTTGCAGTATCTCGAGGCTGCCGTTGCGCTTGCGGTTCTCGATCTGGCTCAGGTAAGGCTTGCTGAGCCCGCAGGCGTCCGAGAGGGCGTCCTGCGTCAGGCGCCGGTATTCGCGCCATGCCTTGACCGGATGGTCGCCGGCGAGTTCGGCGTCCAGGACGGCGGCCGGCACGCGGAAACCATCGTCTTCGGCCCTGGCCTTGTCGAACAAGGCTGCGTCGTCGAGGTCCTCGATCAGGTGTTTGACACGTCCTCTCATCTCGTTGGCCTCCGTGTACTTTCTCCAGCATGCAGGCAAAGGTAGCTGTCTATCCGGTCCGGCAGCGATAGATGCGCCAGATTTCCTCCGCCGTGGCCATTTCACTTGCAAGGTCGATAAGGCTAACGAAGGCATCGAGCGAGAGAAATCGTAAAAAGCCGATACGCGTGACGAGTTTTCTTTCGCAATATCCGCGAGCTCTGCTCTGGCAGCAAATTCCCCGACGTCTGCACAGCGTTCGCCGCCGCGACCGGTGCCGACTTCACCTCCAGCGGGTTTTTCCGCTAGTCGCTCATGTGAGACAGGCGTAACATGCCGCTGTCATGAAAAGCCCATAACGTCTGTCTTCTTGTCCTGAACCGACCCGGAAAGCCAAACAGGAGGAACTCCGATGACCGCAACACGCATTGCGCGCCTTGCGCTGGCGCTGACCGCACTGACCCTGCTGGCGGGCGCCGCACCCGCCCGGGCGGCCGTCGAGATCCAGTGGTGGCACGCCATGGAGGGGGCCTTGAACGACAAGGTGAACGAGATCGCCAACAAGTTCAATGCGAGCCAGGCGGAGTACAAGGTGGTGCCCGTCAACAAGGGCAACTATGACGAGACGATGGCGGCCGGGATTGCCGCCTTCCGTGCCGGCAGCCCGCCGGCGATCCTGCAGGTATTCGAGGTCGGCACCGCCACCATGATGAGCGCGAAGGGCGCCATCAAGCCGGTCTCGGCGGTCATGAAGGACGCCGGCGAGCCATTCGACCAGAAGGCCTACATCCCGGCCGTGGCGGGGTACTACACGTCGAGCAAGGGGGAGATGCTTTCCTTCCCGTTCAACAGTTCGACCACGGTCTTCTACTACAACAAGGATGCCTTCAGGAAGGCAGGACTGGACCCGGAGAAGCCGCCGAGGACCTGGCCCGAGGTGATGCAGGACTCGGCGAAGCTGAAGGCGTCGGGCATGCGCTGCGCGTACACCACGGACTGGCAGGGCTGGGTCCATCTCGAGAGTTTCTCGGCCTGGCACAACACCCTCTACGCGACGAAGAACAATGGCTTCGGCGGTACCGACGCCCGCCTGGTCTTCAACAGCCCGCTGCACGTCAAGCACATCGGCAACCTGCAGGACATGGTGAAGAAGGGCTACTTCAGCTACGGCGGACGCAAGGCCGAGTCGCAGGCGAAGTTCTACAACGGCGAGTGCGCGATGTTCACCGGCTCGTCGGCCTCGCTGGCGAATATCCGCAAGAATGCCAAGTTCGGCTTCGCGGTGTCGCAACTGCCGTACTGCCCTGACGTGCCTGGCGCGCCGCAGAACACCATCATCGGCGGCGCTTCGCTGTGGGTGATGAGCGGGAGGAAGCCGGAGGAATACAAGGGCGTGGCGAAGTTCTTCACCTTCCTGTCGCGCCCCGAGATCCAGGCCGACTGGCACCAGGCTACCGGCTACCTGCCGGTCACGACGGCCGCCTACGAACTGACGAAGAAATCCGGCTTCTACGAGAAGAATCCGGGCGCGGACGTGTCGGTGCAGCAGATGGTCGTCAAGACCACAGACAAGTCGCGCGGGGTGCGGCTGGGCAATATGGTGCGGATCCGGACCGTGGTGGACGAAGAACTGGAGGCGGTCTGGGCGGGCAAGAAGGACCCCAAGACCGCGCTCGACACGGCGGTGCAGCGCGGCAACGAGCTGCTGGAGCGGTTCCAGAAGACGGCGCGGGAGTGATGGCTCGCGCGAGACGGCGCGTGCGGAGGGGCAGCCCTCCGCGCGCCTGACATCCACCCGACCGTCGCCCATGGAAAAACGCGTCGTCTTCCGCTCGCGCTGGCTGCCCTGCCTGCTGGTCCTGCCGCAGATGGTCATCACGCTCGTCTTCTTCTTCCTGCCCGCGGGCCAGGCGCTCTACCAGTCCGTGCTGCAGCAGGATGCCTTCGGCATCCACCTGGAGTTCGTCGGGCTCGACAACTTCGCCGTGCTGTGGAACGACGCGCTCTACCTGGAGTCGTTCCGCGTGACCGCTGTCTTCGCGGTGGGCGTGACACTGGTCGGGCTGTCCACGGCGCTGTTGCTCGCCTGTTTCGCCGACCGCGTGGTGCGCGGCGCCACCGGCTACAAGACCCTGCTGATCTGGCCCTATGCCGTGGCGCCGGCCATGGCGGGCGTGCTGTGGATGTTCATGTTCAATCCGACGCTCGGCGTGGTGTCGTACGCGCTGCACAAGGCCGGCGTGCACTGGAACTTCCTGCTGGACGGCAGGCAGGCGCTGCTCCTCGTGGTGCTGGCAGCCGCGTGGAAGCAGATCAGCTACAACTTCCTCTTCTTTCTGGCCGGGCTGCAAAGTATTCCGCGCGCGCTGATCGAGGCCGCGGCCATCGACGGGGCGGGGCCGTGGCGGCGGTTCTGGACCATCGTGTTCCCGCTGCTGTCGCCGACGACGTTCTTCCTGCTGGTCATCAACGTCGTCTACGCCTTCTTCGATACCTTCGCCATCATCGACGCCGTGACGCACGGCGGCCCCTTCAACTCCACCAATACGCTGGTCTACAAGGTGTTCCACGACGGCTTCCGCGGCATGGACATCGGCGGCTCGGCGGCGCAGTCGGTGGTGCTGATGGCGATCGTCATCGCGCTGACCGTGGTGCAGTTCCGCTACATCGAGCGCAGGGTGCAGTACTGAGGAGCCTGCATGGTAGAACGACGACCTTTCCTCGACTTTCTCACGCACGCCATCCTGATCCTCGGCGTGGTAATCGTGGCGTTTCCGGTCTACCTGACGTTCGTCGCGTCCACGCTGACCGCCGAACAGGTGCTGGATGCGCCGATGACGCTGATCCCCGGTAGCCATTTCCTCGACAACTACCGCACGGTGCTGTTTTCGGGGGTAGGCGAGGCCGCCTCGCCGGTGTCGACGATGATGAAGAACAGCCTGATCATGGCGCTCGGCATCGCCCTCGGCAAGATCGCCATCTCGATCCTCTCGGCCTTTGCCATCGTCTATTTCCGCTTTCCGCTGCGCAAGACGTGCTTCTGGCTGATCTTCATCACGCTGATGCTGCCGGTGGAAGTGCGCATCCTGCCGACCTACAAGGTGGTGTCGGACCTCGGCATGCTCGACAGCTATTTCGGGCTGACCATTCCCATCATTGCCTCGGCCACCGCCACCTTCCTGTTCCGGCAGTTCTTCCTGACGATTCCGGACGAACTGGCCGAGGCCGCGCGCATCGACGGCGCCGGCCCGCTGCGGTTCTTTGGGGACGTGGTGCTGCCGCTGTCGCGCACGTCCATCGCGGCGCTGTTCGTGATCCAGTTCATCTATGGCTGGAACCAGTACCTGTGGCCGCTGCTGATCACCACGCAGAAGTCGATGACGCCGGTGGTGGTGGGCGTGACGCAGATGATCTCGCGGTCGGGCGACGCCGCCACCGACTGGAACCTCGTCATGGCCGCGCTCATGCTTGCCATGGTGCCGCCGGCAGCCGTGGTCGTGCTGATGCAGAGGTGGTTCGTCAAGGGTCTCGTGGAGACGGAGAAATAGGACTATGGCCGGGCTGTCCCTGCGCAACGTACAGAAGACCTACACGGGCAACGTCCCCGTGGTGCATGGCATCGACATGGAGATCGCCGATGGCGAGTTCATCGTGATCGTCGGGCCCTCGGGCTGCGGCAAGTCCACGCTGCTGCGCATGGTGGCGGGGCTGGAGACCATCACCGCCGGCGAGGTGGCGATCGGCGGCAACGTGGTCAACCGGCTGGAGCCGGCCGAGCGCGACATCGCCATGGTGTTCCAGAACTACGCGCTGTATCCGCACATGAGTGTGTACGACAACATGGCCTACGGCCTGAAGATCCGCGGCATGAAGAAGGACGAGATCGCGAAGCGCGTGCAGCATGCGGCCGGTATCCTGGAACTCGCGTCGCTGCTCGACCGCAAGCCGCGGCAGCTCTCCGGCGGGCAGCGGCAGCGGGTGGCGATGGGGCGGGCCATCGTGCGCGAGCCTTCGGTATTCCTCTTCGACGAACCGCTGTCGAACCTCGACGCCAAGCTGCGCGTGCAGATGCGGCTGGAACTGAAGGACCTGCACCGGCGGCTGCGGACCACCAGCCTCTACGTGACGCACGACCAGGTGGAGGCGATGACGCTGGCCGACCGCATGATGGTGCTGAACGCGGGCCGCGTGGAGCAGATCGGTACCCCGCTCGAGGTGTACGCGCGGCCGGCCAGCACATTCGTCGCCGGCTTTATCGGCTCGCCACCGATGAACCTGGTGCCGGTGATCCGCAACGCTGGGAGCCTCATGCAGATGCGAGTCATGCCAGGGGAAGGGAGCGGGCAGGGCGCCACGCTCGGCTATCTGCCGATGGGGTTGCACCTGCCGCCGCAGGCACTGCTCGGGCTGCGGCCGGAGCATATCGCGCCGTGCGCGGCGCACGACGCGATTGCCGAGGTCGAAGTCAGGGTGGTGGAGGCGCTCGGTGCGGATTCCTTCGCCTACGGCTCGCTCGGCGGCCAGCCGGTCGTCGTGCGGCTCGACAGTCATACGCCGGTGCGCGCCGGCGACCGGCTGCCGATCACCGCATCGGCCGACCATCTCCATTTCTTCGACCGGGAGACCGGCAAGCGCATCGAGGCCCTGTCATGAAGCCCTGGCCCTACGCATCACATATTGCCCACCGCGGCGCGGGCAAGCTGGCCCCCGAGAACACGCTGGCCGCATTCCGGCTCGGCGCGTCGTTCGGTTACCGGATGTTCGAGTTCGACGTGAAGCTCTCGGGCGACGGGAAATCCGTCCTGATGCACGACGATACGCTCGACCGCACCACCTCTGGCTGGGGCCGGCTGGATGCCCTGACGCTGGGCGAACTCGCCGCGCTCGACGCCGGCAGCTGGCACAGCCCGCTCTACGCCGGAGAGCCAATCCCCACCCTGGCCGCAATCGCCAGCTATACCCGCGCCAATGGCCTCATGGTCAACATAGAGATCAAGCCCATGCCGGGTGACGAGGCGCGCACCGGTGGCGCCGTCGCCCTCGACGCCCTGGCGTTGTGGCAGGGGGCCGATGTGCCGCCATTGCTTTCGTCATTCTCGGAAAGTGCGCTGGAAGCTGCTGCGTTGTCCGCGCCGGACTTGCCGCGCGCGCTGCTGCTGGACGCGTTGCCGGAAGACTGGCTGCAACGTCTCGACCGGCTCGGTTGCGTGGCACTGGACGCCAACCACAACGAACTCGACGCGAATATCATCCAAGCTGCCCATAACGCTGGCTATCGCGTTCTCTGCTATACGGTGAACGACGCCGCGCGCGCGAAAAAATTATTCGAGTGGGGGGTTAATGGACTCATTACCGATGCCGTTAACGTGATTGCCGCCCGTCCCTAATGCATTGTAAAAACGCCCGGTTGACCACCGTCAAACATGCTATGCTTACGGACGTGAAGACTTAGGTCCTTCCCCGCACAACTTGCCCTTTCGGGCTTCGCGCAGGTACCTGGCACAATACGGCACCCATGTGGTGCCGTTCGCTTAGGCGCCTGGGAAGCCCCCTAGAGTTGTTTGCAATCCGCTAACCGGTCAAGCCGTGTCGCGGAAGGTTGAATAACCCGCTGAACTCCGGCAGACCCGGAGAAAAGTGAGCGTCCAAAATGATGCAGCAGTATCAGAGCAATTCGTACCTCTTCGGGGGCAATGCGCCCTATGTCGAAGAGCTTTACGAAGCCTACCTCGAGAATCCCGGCTCGGTGCCCGACAACTGGCGCGCGTATTTCGACGCGATGCAGAACGTGCCCGCCGTGGATGGTTCCAGCGCACGGGACGTTCCCCACGCACCCATCGTCGCCTCGTTCGCCGAGCGCGCCAAGCAGGGCCCCATCCGTACCGTCATTGCCTCGGCCGATGCCGACATGGGACGCAAGCGCGTCGCCGTGACGCAGCTGATCGCCGCCTACCGCAATATCGGTTCGTTCTGGGCCGACCTCGATCCGCTCAAGCGCCAGGAGCGTCCGCCCCTTCCGGACCTGGACCCCGCCTTCTACGGCTTCTCCGAGGCCGACCTCGACATCGTCTTCAATGCCAGCAATACGTACTTCGGCAAGGAGTCGATGAGCCTGCGCGAGATTCTCCAGAACCTGCGCGAGACCTACTGCGGCACCATCGGCGCCGAATTCATGTACGTGAGCGACCAGGCGGTGAAACGCTGGTGGCAGGAGCGCCTGGAATCGGCGCGTTCCCGCCCGGTCTTCACGCTCGAAAAGAAGAAGCACATCCTTGACCGCCTGACCGCGGCCGAAGGCCTGGAGCGCTTCCTCCACACCAAGTACGTCGGCCAGAAGCGCTTCTCGCTGGAAGGCGGCGAAAGCTTCATCGCCGCCATGGACGAGATGATCCAGCACGCCGGCGGCAAGGGCGTGCAGGAAATCGTGATCGGCATGGCCCACCGCGGCCGCCTGAACGTGCTGGTCAATACGCTGGGCAAGATGCCGGCCGACCTGTTCGCCGAGTTCGAAGGCAAGCACGTCGACGACCTGCCGGCCGGTGACGTGAAGTACCACAAGGGCTTCTCGTCGGACGTGTCGACCGAAGGCGGCCCTGTCCACCTGTCGCTCGCGTTCAATCCGTCCCACCTGGAAATCGTCAACCCCGTCGTCGAAGGCTCGGCCAAGGCCCGCCAGGAACGCCGCGGCGACGCCGGCCACGGTGAAGTGCTGCCCGTGCAGGTGCACGGCGATGCCGCCTTCGCCGGCCAGGGCGTGGTGATGGAGACGCTGAACCTCGCGCAGACCCGCGGCTACGGCACGGGCGGCTCGATGCACATCGTCATCAACAACCAGATCGGCTTCACCACCTCCGATCCGCGCGACGCCCGTTCGACGCTGTACTGCACGGACGTGGTCAAGATGATCGAGGCCCCGGTGCTGCACGTGAACGGCGACGATCCCGAAGCCGTGGTGTACGCCATGCAGCTGGCCGTCGACTTCCGCATGGAGTTCAAGAAGGACGTCGTCGTCGACATCATCTGCTTCCGCAAGCTGGGCCACAACGAGCAGGACACCCCGGCCGTCACCCAGCCGCTGATGTACAAGAAGATTGCCCAGCACCCCGGCACCCGCAAGCTGTACGCTGACAAGCTGGCCGCCCAGAACCTCGTGCCGGCCGACTTCGGCGACGAGAAGGTGAAGGAATACCGCGCCGCCATGGACGCGGGCAAGCACACGGCCGACCCGGTCCTGTCGAACTTCAAGAACAAGTTCGCCGTGGACTGGATGCCGTTCCTGAACCGCAAGTGGACCGACGCCGCCGACACGGCCGTGCCGATGACGGAGCTGAAGCGTCTCGCCGAGCGCATCACCACCGTGCCGGAGACCGTCAAGCTGCACCCGCTGGTCGACAAGGTCATCAAGGACCGCGCCAACATGGGCCGTGGCGAGCAGCCGCTGGACTGGGGCATGGGCGAGCACCTCGCCTTCGCCTCGCTGGTGGCCTCGGGCTACCCGGTGCGCATCACCGGCCAGGACGCCGGCCGCGGCACCTTCACCCACCGCCACGCCGTGCTGCACGACCAGGCCCGCGAGCGCTGGGATGCCGGCAGCTACGTGCCGCTGAAGAACGTGTCCGACAACCAGGCCCCGTTCACGGTGATCGACTCGGTGCTGTCGGAAGAGGCGGTGCTCGGCTTCGAATACGGCTTCTCGGCCGCCGAGCCGAACGCGCTGGTGATCTGGGAAGCCCAGTTCGGCGACTTCGTCAACGGCGCCCAGGTGGTGATCGACCAGTTCATCTCCTCGGGTGAAGTGAAGTGGGGCCGCGCCTCGGGCCTGACCCTGATGCTGCCGCACGGCTACGAAGGCCAGGGTCCGGAGCACAGCTCGGCGCGTATCGAGCGCTTCCTGCAGCTTTGCGCCGACCACAACATGCAGGTCTGCCAGCCGACCACGCCGGCCCAGATCTTCCACCTGCTGCGCCGCCAGATGATCCGTCTGTTCCGCAAGCCGCTGGTGATCATGACGCCGAAGTCGCTGCTGCGTAACAAGGACGCGGTGTCGTCGCTGACCGACCTGGCCAAGGGTCATTTCGAGACCGTGATTCCGGACCAGGGCGACCTGAACGGCGCCAAGGTCAAGCGCGTGATCCTGTGCTCGGGCAAGGTCTACTACGACCTCGTCAACACCCGCAAGGAGCGCGAGGCCAACGACACGGCCGTGATCCGGATGGAACAGCTGTACCCGTTCCCGCACAAGGCGCTCGCCGCGGAACTGAAGAAGTACCCGAATGCCAACGAAATCGTGTGGTGCCAGGACGAGCCGCAGAACCAGGGTGCCTGGTTCTTCGTCCAGCACTACATCATGGAAAGCATGACGGAAGGCCAGAAGCTCGGTTATGCCGGTCGCCCCGCCTCCGCCTCGCCGGCGGTGGGTTACTACGCGAAGCACAACGAGCAACAGAAGGCGCTGTTGGACCAGGCCTTCTCCAAGCTCAAGGGCTTTGTTCTGACCAAGTGATAAAAGGAGCCGTGTCGCGCCGCATGGAGCCGGCGCGGGCGGCTGCCTCTTTCGAACGCTAATACGCATATACCGAGGAATTCCCACACCATGGCCATTGTTGACGTCAAGGTTCCGCAACTCTCCGAGTCGGTCGCCGAAGCGACCATGCTGAACTGGAAGAAGAAGCCTGGCGAAGCTGTTGCCCAGGACGAAATCCTGATTGAAATCGAGACCGACAAGGTCGTGCTCGAAGTGCCCGCCCCGTCGGCCGGCGTGCTGTCGAAGATCATCAAGAACGATGGCGACACCGTGGTCGCCGACGAACTCATCGCCCAGATCGACACCGAAGCCACCGCTGGCGCCGCCGCGCCTGCCGCTGCCGCTCCGGCTGCCGCAGCGCCCGCACCGGCCGCTGCCCCGGCCGCCGCTGCCGCAACCGGCGGCGTGGCCATGCCTTCGGCTGCCAAGCTGATGGCCGAAGGCGGTCTGTCCGCCGACCAGGTTGCGGGCACCGGCAAGGACGGCCGCATCACCAAGGGCGACGTGCTGGCTGCCAAGGCCGCTCCGGCCCCTGCGCCCGCCGCCAAGGCTGCCCCGGCTCCGGCCGCCAAGCCGGCCCTGCAACAGGTCAGCGCCAACCTCGACATGGCCACGCTGGGCGAGCGCCCGGAAGAGCGCGTGCCGATGAGCCGCCTGCGTGCCCGTATCGCCGAGCGCCTGATCCAGTCGCAGTCGACCAACGCCATCCTCACCACCTTCAATGAAGTCAACATGAAGCCGGTGATGGACCTGCGCAACAAGTACAAGGACCGCTTCGAGAAGGAACACGGCGTGAAGCTCGGCTTCATGTCGTTCTTCG
>Ga0160472_100800_pt1 | contig 13394 bp, 12 predicted proteins | sample HID1973M_E11MG_FD_108267 | JGI IMG/M metagenome (GOLD analysis project Ga0160472, IMG submission 108267) | Enriched mosquito-associated microbial communities from UW Madison campus, WI, USA - HID1973M_E11 MG | ecosystem: Host-associated > Arthropoda: Insects > Digestive system > Unclassified ... | reverse complement strand
CAGAAACATCAAAATTATAAAAGATAAAGATTTTTACGAGTCAGCTCATCCGACGCAATATGGTTCATTAGATATGCTGCGCGTCATTAAATCCCTGCACGATAATGGCTTTGATGGATATATTAGGCCTGACCACGGACGTTTTATTTGGGGAGAAACAGGCAGACCCGGTTACGGTCTTTATGACCGTGCGCTGGGTGTGACTTATATTCTCGGATTATGGGAAGCCGTCAGTCAAAAATAACCCCTCACAGCGGGACATGCTCCCGCTGTCTTGTTTTACCTCATTATAAAAACGCCTACAAAATAGTTAAGGATCATCATGTCACCTTTCTTATCACTTTTTTGGGTGCTGGCAGGTATTGCGTTGCTGGTCGTGCTCAATATTAAATATAAATTTCATAATATTTTCTCGCTGCTTATTGCCGGGATATTTGTTGCTGTCGCAGTAGGCATTCCGTTAGACAAAATAGTCTCCACGGTACAGCAAGGTATTGGCAGTATTATGGGGCACCTGGCGCTGATCATTATATTTGGTGCGATCATCGGCAAGTTCATGACGGAGTCAGGGGCCAGTCAGCAGATAGCGGATACGGTTATCCGCCACTGCGGCACGCGTTTTCTTTCTGTTGGCCTGATCTTTATCGGTGTGATATTTGGCATCGCGATGTTTTATGAAGTCGCATTTCTTATCGCTATGCCGCTGGTTATGAATATTGCGAAGAAAGCCAACATTCCTTATATGAAACTGGTTATACCTACCGTAGTAGGTGCAACGATGGGGCACAGTCTATTTCCACCGCAGCCAGGCCCTGTTGCATTAATTAGTGCATTTGGGGCAGACATCGTTCAGGTTTATTTTTATGGTGTATTAGTGATTATTCCTGCTTTATTTTGTGCAGGAATTCTGTTGCCAAAGTTGCTGCCAGGCATTAATAACATCCCGCTTAATTCAATGATTAAGCCCATTGAAGAACTGGATACGCATAATTTACCCTCTTTCAGAACCAGTATCATGATTCCACTGATACCGGCGGTATTGATGATTCTGGCTTCAGTGATAAAACCGCTCGCGGGTAAGGATTCTGAACTCACACACATTTGTGAATTACTGGGCAGCGCAGAAATCAGCATGCTATTGGCGACTTGCGCAGCAATTTGGGTACTGGGCGTTAAGCGGGGATTAACATCAGAAGCGATCACGAAAAAAGTCAGTGTGGCGATCGCTCAGATTGCCAACGTGTTGTTTGTCATCAGCGCCGGTGGCATTCTCAAACAAGTGATTATTGATTCAGATGTAGGTGACAGCATCGTTCATGTTATGAGTCATGTTCCATTTTCACCTTTTATTATCGCGTGGTTAATTACCGCTGTTATTCGAATTCTTACCGGACAAGGTGCTGTTGCAGCAATTACATCAGCAGGCATCGTTGCACCGATGATTGGCGCGTTTAATCTTAATCCAGCGTTAATGGCTCTGGCTGTAGCCTGTGGCAGTAATACTATCACATTGATGTATGACGGTGGCTTTCTGTTATTTAAAGAAACCTTTGGTATATCGATGAAAGACACATTTAAAACCTGGGGTTTGCTGGAGCTGATAAATTCAGTTGTAGGCCTGAGCATGGTCATACTGATCAGTTATTTTATATAAATGACATTACGCATACTTTGATTCTCAGCCCACAGCAATAATGTCGTGTTCGGAGATACGGATATCTTCCAGGGCTGAGGAGGTGCAGCCGGAGTCGCGACGCGAAAACGTGGTCAGCCAGCTAACAACCGGCATCCTGAAGCTTTCCGGCTCCGTATTCTGACGCTGTCACGCGAAAGTTTCGCTGGTTCGTCCCCACGCCTACCGCTGAGAAGCGGTAGGCTCATCACCCCCCCGCAACGCTGATAACTTCACCCTAACTGGGGTCAGTTTGGAGATCGAATATTATTGTACGTTAAGGCTATTATTTGACCCTTTCGACTTTAGCTGGTCTCAGCCGTCGAAACTTTCCGGAAGCCGGTATCCGGTTGCTTTTTCAGATATAATCGCCTGTCAGATTGATGTGTTCCCAGCCTAACGGCGACAAATGTGACAGCAGTTGCTCGTTAATCTTCAGCCCCTTACGCTTCAGGGCATCGACAGTTCTTTCCATATATACGGTGTTCCACAGGGATATGGCAGCTGTCAGCAGCGTCAGCCCACTGGCGCGATAGCTCTGATTTTCTGGTTTTCTGTCCCTGATTTCTCCCAGCCGGTGCATAAATACCGCACGCGCCAGCGCGTTACGGGCTTCGCCTTTATTCAGCCCCGCCTGTACGCGGATGACGCAACCAGTCGCCTGATGCAGCTTCATTTCGTCCGTTCCGAGTCAACTTTCACCTATTTTGAAGCCACTCGCGCCTATCTGGAGCAGTACGGCAAACTGCCGGGCGATGGGCAAATATCTGGATGCCTGGCAGTGCCCGGATGGCCGCGTTGAGCTCAGGAGTCGGGCGTTGTGCTTCCCTACTCTGCCTATGACCGGCTGTCTGTGCGATCGTGGACAATAAGCGACTTGACCATGCGCTTGCCGTGGCTAAGCTGATGCCGGACAAGCGTGATAATACGCGCGCTCAGGGACTTCCGGCTGGTAACGGACCAAGCCGCAGTAGCGCCAAAAAGCGGCAGCGTGCAGTCAATGAGGATGATTTACTGGAAGCGTTGTTTGATTTACAGACCCGCAGCAAAGAAATTTTGAGCAGAAAGATACTTAAACCAGGCTTGTTAAGCGGCTTTATTCCCAACCCAGTTCGCAATAAGTTTTACAATCCTGTTCAGGAAAAGACGTCATATATTTACCCCAGTCCATATATTTATAGTAAAGCGTCATTGCTTCATAATGGCTGGCAGCGTCGACTTCCCATACAAGTTCTGCACCAGGCTCTAATAATGATCTTGCGGCATTTCCGTGGACACCTTTCAGACAAAAGGTCTGGCATCCATTAGGCCCGACCCAGAGTTCATGCCTCAAAGTTTGCTTCCTTGATAACCAAATTTATCTGCCAATCATTCCATATTAGATCGTGATTTAACAGGCAGTAATTCGTCTCAGCCGGTCATCTCAGGTTTGCCCGAACCCGGTTACCTCTGCTTAGCTTTAACAAAAGATATAGGCTCAATTTAGCAATGTCTCTTTTCAAAAATAAGCGACTAAGACCTTATACCTCGGGGATAGACTCATTTTTCTTTAAGTATGATTTACGAATATAAATTTTTTCGCTAACAAGTGAAACGTGACAACTGTCACATTTCTGCCAGGCTTATATTTTGCAGGAATTATCGACATGGATAAGCACTATCTGGAGGAAATATGACTATTCGCGGTATTGAGCATATTGGCATTACTGTTTCTGATCTCACCCAAGCCGAGCAATTTTTTATTAGAGCTCTCGATGCTTCGGTTCTGTATCGCATTGTGCCGCCTGATAACCCAGATCAAAAAGTTGAAGGCGAAAACATGCAACCTCTAAACGGTTTTCCCGCTGAAATGAAGGTTACCGGTTTAGCCATGCTGAGACTGGCCAACGGATGTAACGTTGAATTGTTTCAAACCCTACCCGTAGCACACGACATAAAAGCTAATCCAAGCCAGCCAGGTATCAACCACTTTTCCCTGTATGTCGAGGATATACACCAGGCTGCTAAAAAAATGCGCGCTCATGGTGCCCAGATGTTTGAAGGTCCGACTGATTGTTTTGCGCAAGAAAAAGGTAAAGGTAATCAGACCTGGTTTGGTATGACACCGTTTGGCGTATTGATCGAACTGATTACCCTCCCCTCAGCTATTCGCTATGACGAAGGTGCTACTCAGCATCGTTGGATCCCCGAATCCTGACAGAAGCGGGCCTGCTAAATGGAGTGAATCATGCAACGAAGAACATTTATTACTGGCAGCCTCGCGACGTTATGCCTGACGCGTCCCGCCCTGGCTTTGGCTGAATCAGCCTTAAAACCTAGACTGCAAGTTGCCGTAACATCACCTTGGTTAATGAACGGCGTGGCGGTTGAATCAAATGGTCAATCCTTTATTAATTTCCCGCGTTTTAAAGATCATCTCGATTCGCCCGCTTTGGCGCGTGTCTCGAATGAAGGCCCCGTTCCTTTTCCCGGTAATCAATGGAACGCCTGGCATGCTGGAAGCGATGGTGTCGATACGTTGGTTAACGTTAACGCGATACACATTTTTGAGGACGGTTTGTTATGGGTTGTCGATCAGGGTGCGGCTCAGGGTGAGCAGCCCGGCCTTGGCGCAGCGAAGCTGGTAGCATTTGACACCACATCTGGTGAAGTGAAAAAGCTGATTCGTTTTGACGAAACAAGCTTACCCGTAGGCGGCGCACCTAATGATTTGCGTATTTCTGGTGAACTAATTTATGTCACTGATTCTGGACTTGGCGGTATCATTATTCATGATTTTAAAAACGCACGCACAGTCAGAAAGCTGTCTGGCTCCGCATTATTACGCAAGCCGGACAACCTGGCACAAAAAGGTTTTAGAGGCCGAGTTTTGCAAGATGCTGACGGCAAGCGGCCAGCAGTACACAGCGATGCGCTGGAGGTAACTGCTGATGGCGTCTGGCTGTATGTTGTCACGCCAACAGGCCCGCTTTACCGCATTCGAACCGAATATTTATTGAATGATTCGCTTAATGACGCTGAGCTTGAGAGACATCTGGAAAAAGTCGCTGATATTCCTTCTATCGGCGGCTCGGCTATAGATGATGCGGGTAATCTCTATTTTTCAAATGTTGAAAAACGCTCTGTTGACTTACTCAGACCAGACGGTTCATGGGAAACACTGATACAGGACGATCGCCTCATATCACCGGACGCATTAGTTATTAATAATGGCTGGGTTTATGTGCCCGCTCCACAAATAGAGTTTCTCAGTGCATATAACCGGGGCCATGAGGAAGCGCTCGCTCCCTGGTTTGTTTACCGTTTTCTACAGCCAGACAGTGTTTGATGTTATTCCGGTGATCGGTAATGTGTCTGCCTTGTAATAAAGAGGCAGCGCACAGTGGCTGGGTTTGTTAACACTGATAACGGCGAATTGTCTGTTACGTTTTATTCTCTGGCCGTACTGGAATTTTGGCAGTATAGCTTTGGGCTATACCGCCTTTAAAAACATCCAGTTAAATCAAGATTAACGGCTGATAGTTGCGTTGAGTGCATCAATAGAAGTTTGCAAGCCCGCCTCTACACTCATTGTAAGATCTTCCATCTCAAGAGAAACATATCCGTCGTAGCCGGTCATACGCAGTACCGAGAAGAATTCTTTCCACCACTGCAAATCTTTGCCACAACCCACCGCGACATAATTCCATGTACGGGTTTTTATATTGGTGACTGGCTGGTATTCCATCAGCCCATCCACATCCGCCAAACCACGCTCAATGCGGGCATCTTTACCATGCACATGAAAAACTACACCTTCCAGCTTACGTGCTGCTGCAATCGGATCCGCACCCATAGCAATCAAGTGGGAAGGATCAAGGTTCATGCCAATCATATCGCCTACTGCGTCACGCAGACGAAGCAGAGTCGAAGGGTTATAAACCAGCTGGCACGGAAATTCTTCTATCGCAATTTTCTCAATACCATGCTGTCTGGCATGCTGAGTAAACTTCTTCCACCAAGGAATCGCTACCTCATTCCACTGATATTCAATGACCCCCGGCATATAATCCGGCCACGATATGGTTGAGGTGATCCAGTTTGGTACGCGATCTTCAGGCCCACCACCAGGCAAGCCGCTCATCATGACAATTTTTTTTACGCCGAGTTTACCTGCCAGTTCGACAGCACGATAGCTGCTTTGGGTATGCTTTTCGCCCAGTTCACCTGGCGCCAGTGGATTGCCGGAACAGTTCAGCGCAACGATTTCCATATCACGCTTATCAAGCTCTTCACGAAATTTATTCAGCTTTTCTGGTGAAGCCAGGAGTTCTTCGGTTTTGACGTGCGGGCAGGGTGACCAGCCGCCTGCAGTCATTTCAACACCCGTAATGCCGTAGCTTTTTACTTTATCCAGCATCGCCGGGAATGACAGGTCAGCAAGAACATCGGTACATAATGCGAGTTTCATGATGCATCCTTAATTAATATTAACATTACGGCTTTTCAAACTGTTCAATAAATTCTTGTTTGCTTTTAGCACTGGCCAGTAGCATGGTGTTAGCTTCGTCACCTAGCATATCTGCTATTTCTGACAGTACCTGAATATGCTCATTTTGGGTGGCGGCGACAGCGACCATAATAAAAACGACTTTACCTGCCCCCCAGCTCACGCCGTTGGGAAACTGAAAAATGAGATATCCCGTTTTATTAACCAGACCGATATTTTCTTTTGCGCAATGAGGAAAGGAGATGCCCGCGCCGATATAGGTCGAGACGTCTTTTTCACGCTTAATCATTGCCTCAAAAAAACCGGGTTTAACATAGCCTTTTTTTTCAAGCGCATTTGCCGCAATTTTTATGGCTTCGGTTTTATTCTGAGCCAGACACTGCAGGTAAATAGCGTCTTCAGACAATTTCAACATGGCTTTCTCCTGACACTGGTTAATTTTTTGGCAAATAAAGGGCAGGACATTCGGGGATGGCAACATTATGCTTCTGACCATCCTTGAGCGACGCCAGTCCTGCATCACAAACAAGCGCCACGATATAACCATCCCACGATGACGGACCCGTCATCTCGCTACCACGGGCAACACTGTCCACAAAATTCTGGACTTCCCTGTCGTAGGCAATGGCAAATCTTTCCATGCAGGACTGTGCGATATGGCGTCCCACACCGGACTGTGAACGCGTATAGGTCAGCGCCTGCTCTGTCAGGCCAGTAATGGCATTTTCACCAATAACCTCACACTGTATGTCATAGCCATAATTGCAGTTTACAAAAAGTTCATCGTCAACCCGCACGCCAGATTCAGTTTCGAAGATGATAATAAGTGGGTCCTGTAAATGTGCATAAGCGCGGCTGGTTTTCTTTCCTGGCTTATCTACCCGTACTGAAACAATATTCTCATTGAGCAGATAACGAATAATGTCAATCTCATGGGTAGCTGAATCGTTAACGGCCATCTCAAGCGTATAAGTTTCAGGAACAACAGGATTTCGATGCGCACAGTGCATCAACAAAATTTCGCCCAACTCACCGCCTTTGATGGTTTCCTTCAGTGCCTGGTAGCCTGGGTCAAAACGGCGCATAAACCCAAGCTGTAACAGGCGTTTACCTGAACTGACTTCTGCTTCGATAATTTCCCTGGATTCATCAGCAGTTGGTGTAAGCGGCTTTTCACAAAAAACCGGCTTACCGGCGTTGAAACTGGAAATAATTTGCGCTTTATGAACAGGCCCGACAGAACAAATAAACACAGCATCGACTAAATCGGAGTTTATTAATTCATCAGCATCATAGAAAGCAGTTGCCTTATATTCAGCAGCGACGGCATCAGCAGTTGCGCGGTTAATATCACATACTGCCGTAACATTAGCGCCGGTAATCACATTATTGAAACGTTTGAGATGATCCCGGCCAATCATGCCCAGACCAATTAAACCGATATTAACCGTCATTTATCTATCCTCAATATCATTAATTAAAACGAAACTTTTTCTCAATCTGCTCTAAAGTCAGACCCCGTGTTTCTGGTAAATATTTAACAAGCAGGATCAACATGACGACATTTGTTGCAGCGAAGAAGCCGAAGGTCATTCCTCCGCCATACTGATTTAATAAGACCGGGAATAATGATTGAATAATGAAATCAAATATCCACAACCCAAATACTGCAAAGCCCATCCCGACTCCGCGCATACGCAGTGGATATATTTCGGCAAGCATTAGCCAGAAAACAGGTGCAATCCATCCCTGCATGAAGACCAGGAAGAGGAGCATCAGCCCCAGAATGATATAGCTGGCACCCTCAAAATTTGCATGGAGGCCTTCTACTCCATTGATTGTTTCGGTATGAAAAAAGAATTTGAACGCAAGGCCAATCAATACCAAGCTAACGGTAACGCCAGCCTGACCCGTGAAGAACATTTTCCTGCGTGAATGCTTACCGATTAACGCCATACCAAGAAGCGTGGCGAGAATGGATACAACCCCGTTAGCAACCGCCCCTGTTACAGCTGCCGCATCCCCTAAACCTGTGGATTTCAGGACTGTTGGCGCATAATACATAATGGTATTGACGCCAGTTACACGGGTTGCCAAAACAATCATTAATCCAATCAGTACTAGCTGTACTACCCATCGTTTTTTGAGCTCTTCCAAGAGATTAAATTTGACCGAATCTGCTTTAATAATTTGCTGTATTTCTTTTATTTCACGATCTACTTCTTCTGGCAGTCGCAGGGTCTTCAGTACTTTGATTGCTTTATCTGTTTCACCACGACGCATAAAGAAGCGTGGTGATTCTGGCATCATCAGCATGCCAATCCACAAGATCGCCCCGGGTAATGCCGGTATGGCCAGCATGATGCGCCAGTTATGGCCCATATCAGGATAGAGATTTACAATGGCAGCGTTAACGGAATAGGCCAGAAACTGCCCTGTCACAATCATCAATTCGTTTACTGTTACCAGGCGTTCGCGCTGATCGGCACGCGCTAACTCAGAAATATAAATAGGCACTGTTACTGAGGCACAGCCAACAGCAAGGCCGAGAATAAAGCGTGCCACAATCATAGACGGAACATCCCACGCAAAAGCCGTGCCTAATGCACCGAACATAAAAATAGCCGCTACCCATAACAGATTTTTCCGACGTCCTTGTTTATCTGAGAGATAACCGCCAAATAAAGAGCCTATTGCCGCACCAAATAACAGGAATGAAGTTATAAAACCTTCCTGCGCAGGCGTCAGATTTAGATCATATTTCATAAAAATCAGTGCCCCGGAAATGACACCCGTGTCATAGCCGAAACACAGACCACCAATCGTTGAGACAATAGTTATCAGCTTCATGCGCTGAGGATTTTGCAGGCTAGTTTTATTATACATAACTATTCCATCTGGTTATAAGTTAAAACCGGGACGAGCCGTTATTTACGGATTGCGTTATGATTGATTTATTACAAACGCTTGAGTGCAATTAGCATTAATGCATGCACAAAGTTCTGTAAGACTTATTATTTAAATTTTTTCTTTTCTAAACTGTTAACAGTGAAGCAACGTTACATCAAAATTAAAATAAAAAACTACAGAGTGATTAAAGGAAGGTGACAGAGCGTGCGGAGGATCATATTTTAAAGATGATATAGGATAAATCGAGTGATTTACATCACATGCCTGCTTGTGATGATTGACAAAGCAAGAATCGAGAGACGCTTTTGAAAGCCAAAAAAATGACTTCATAAGATTTCTACTTCTCCGCTGTGCGGATATTTTAACAACCAACTAATAAACCTATACCCATCATATTAATACTGAGTGAAAATCGTTTTAAATTCGAGCGATACAAAGCAGAAAACTATACGTCAGAAATATAGCGTTTTCATGATATTTTCAAATGACTTGGTTATAACCTTAACAAAGGAAAAGATCTTTGCTCGACAAGATGCGATTAGCCTGCTGTCTGAAAAGCTTTTTGTTTAGCGCTGAACCTCATAGCAATGACTGCTTTTTGAGCAAAAAAAAGTGTGACGGGGTTCAAAATTATGTTTTGCATCAAAACATCTATAACAAATTTATGGATTTATGCTGAAATCTATTATTATCAGAACTAATAAAATCAATGAGTTAAAATTTTTAAAAAAGCAAAATTGATGATTACGCCTGCCCCTTGTGGTGTAAGAATAGCGACATACTTACTGGAGGCATCATGCTTACCTATTGTCTTAACGAACTCCCGTCATCAAGAGGTTTTGAAAATGGCTTTCGTCCACGGCTGACTTTTATATGTAAAGCTGAAGGGAAAGAAGCAGCGATACCTCGCGTGATGCATAAGCATGATGAACGGTTCGAGTTAATGTTCATACTGGACGGTACTGGCACTTACAATATTGATGGCCGGGGCTACAACGTTAAGCGTGGCGATCTATTATTATTCAATGTAGGTGTTCTTCACGATGAAAATCCGCATGCTTCTGAAGATCTGTTGATATTCAGCTGCGGTGTTGAACAACTCAAGTTTGAGGGACTGCCTGTAAATTTTCTTACTACGCGATCGCAGGTCGCAGTAATGCCCAGTGGTGAGTTTTACGAGGAAATTAGAGGAATATTTAACCAGATGTGGCAGCACGTTAGTAGTAAGAAACTGTATGGCGCAGAAATTGGCAATAATTTACTTAGCGTATTGTTACTGCTTTGCCGAAATATCTGGATTGAAAATAAACAAGAGCATGAATCTTCTGAATCGTTGCTGGGCCAGCGAATTAAAGATTACATTGATAATCACTATAAAGATGAGATTGCGCTCAAATCAATTACAGCCGCATTAAACATGAACCACTTCTATCTGGCACATGTTTTTAAAGCCTATTCGGGTTTTTCGCCCAAGCAATATCAAACCCGACGCAGAATAGGTGAAGCTCAGTCACTGTTACTCAGCACAGATTTAGGTGTAACTGAGGTGGCAAATGCAGTTGGCTACGATAATGTGAATAACTTTCACCGTATATTCCATAACCTGGTTGGAATCCCGCCAGCTCGGTATAAAAAATTTTGGCTGACGGGACAACTTAAAACCTGACGGATCATTTCGTCAAATATTGCTGCTGGCAGGTTTATTTATAAATCTGCTTAATATCCCTTTGCTTGAAAAGGATTAGTCATGAATGAGGGTAAAGTCATTCCAGAATACAACCAATCATCCATCAGAGGTTATTATGCAAAGTAACAGCCGTTGTAACGCTCGCTACGTTTACAGTCTGTGCTGTATAGCAACGTTAGGCGGCGTGATGTTTGGTTATTCAACGGGTGTCATCTCAGGTACAGTTGATTCTATCCAGGCATATTTCCAGCTTGATCCATCCCAGACAGGCTGGGTAGTCTCCAGCATTTTTGTTGGTTGCATCATGGGCTCTTTGTTCGCCGGAAAACTGGCAGATAAGTTCGGCCGCAAACCGACACTATTTATTGCAACACTTGCGTTCGCATTGTCTGCAGTTGGCTCTACCTTTGCAGATTCTTTCATTCTTTTCTCTGCCGCACGTATCATCGCAGGCTTTGGTATAGGCCTGGCGGGTACGGTCGCGCCGATGTATATGAGTGAAATCTCTCCCGCCAGCATACGTGGTAAAGCTTCAGGCATTTTTAATCTCTCACTGGTTGGCTCGCAGACACTGGTATTTTTAGTCAACTTCCTCATTGGTCGAGGCATGAGTGAAGCCTGGTTGATAGATGAAGGCTGGCGCTGGATGATGGGTGCACAGTTTGTACCTGTCATCATGATGCTGGTCTGCACAGCAATTCTTCCGGAATCTCCACAATGGTGTATCAATAACCAGCAGGGTGAACGCGCATTACGGGTACTTGTTAAAATCTATCCTGGCCTAAATAAACAGGAAGCAGAGCAGATCATTTCAGTACGGAAGGAACCCTACAAATCATCAAAAGGTAGCAGTAATCTGCGTTATATATGGCGCACGCCAGTGCTTCGTTATGCACTTTTTGTTGGCTGTAGCATTGCGGTGTTACAGCAGCTTACAGGCGCCAGCATAGTAATGTACTACGCGCCGCTTATTCTCCAGACTGGCGATATGAGTAAAGATACCCTGCTGTTTCAGACCATTTTTATTGGTTTACTCAATGCAATCGGTGCATTCGCCGCGATGAATCTCTTTGATCGGTTTGGTCGCCTTCCTGTGATGAAAGTCGGTACTGTTGGGTCGATTGTTGCCATCCTGTCTCTTTCATGGAGTATGTTGAATCAGGAAAGTGGTTATTTAGCCATTTTTTCTGCCCTTTTCTTTATTGTGATGTTTGCCATTAGTTGGGGAGCAGGCTGTTGGGTACTCATTTCTGAGATTTTCCCACCCCGGATCAAAGGTTATGCAATGGGGCTGGCTGTAAGCCTGATGTGGATCTTCAACTTCCTTGTCACACAATTTTTCCCGGTACTGAACCAAATCCCCGCATTGCAGAATGCTTTTCACGGCGCGTTTTCATTCTGGATATTTGCAGCACTTAACCTGTTCTGCCTTTTCTTCCTTATCCGTTTCGTTCCAGAAACGCGTGGTGTTGCTCTGAATGATATAGAGGCGCTTCTTGAGCGCCGTATGACCGGCCGTTCTGCACGATCAGCGGATACGACGGCATCACCGGTAACGTCAAATAGTCTGGAAGGCAAATCATGATTAAAGCACTACATGGCATTTCAACGCATTACTGTAATGTTGTTACCGAAGCACGTATTGCTGCAGAGACCGGTTACGACGGGCTGGAGTTTTTACACTATAAATTACTGCGCTACCTTGATAACGGTGGTAGTACTGCAGCACTGAAAAAACTGATAAGCGGCTATGGCTTACAAACCGCCTGTCTGAATGCGTTAATAGACATAGAGCGTTATCGAGACGATGAAAAACAAACCATGCTTGCTGAGGCAACGCGACTTACTCAAATAGCGTCTGAACTGGAATGCCCTACCATTCAGATACTTGCTCAGCATGGCATTGATCACCTGCCACCATCACAAATTATGGATATTATGACCGAGAACATTTCATCCATAGCCGATATTGGCCAGCAGTACGGTGTCCGTTATCAGATAGAAGTCATCGCTCATACTAAGTTCAATATGCTTGATCAGGCGCTGGAAGTTATCCGCAGAATTAACAAACCTAATATTGGACTGGTGATAGATTTCTGGCATTTGTTTGCAACTGGCGTGACAACGCCAGAAGATATTGCCGCATTAGATCCTTCACTGATATTTGGTGTTCATTTCTGTGATGGTCGGACCCCACTGCCCGGTGAAGCATGGGAAGAAACGGTCTTACGGGCCTATATGCCGGGTGAGGGTGAGATCGATATACAGGTCTGGACTGATGCCGTTAAGGCAACAGGTTTCGATGGTGTATGGTCAGCAGAGTTGTTCAGTCCAGCATGCTGGGAAATGGATCATAACATTCTGGCAAAACAGGTCCTCGAAAACATGACCCATTATACGGGCTAATAACCTTATTTTTGATGACTCAGGCCAGAGATAGCATAACGCTGGCCAGTAAAAATCAGTTAGATCTTTATTATGAAGAATTCATTTTGAAGTAAAACTACAGAGATTTTTCACGCCGCAAGCGCATTCACTTTGCCCATGTCAGAAACATCAAAATTATAAAAGATAAAGATTTTTACGAGTCAGCTCATCCGACGCAATATGGTTCATTAGATATGCTGCGCGTCATT
>Ga0160472_100798_pt1 | contig 13456 bp, 6 predicted proteins | sample HID1973M_E11MG_FD_108267 | JGI IMG/M metagenome (GOLD analysis project Ga0160472, IMG submission 108267) | Enriched mosquito-associated microbial communities from UW Madison campus, WI, USA - HID1973M_E11 MG | ecosystem: Host-associated > Arthropoda: Insects > Digestive system > Unclassified ... | reverse complement strand
TCGCTTCTGCTTTCGGTTCGGCGGTCGTTGTGAATGAGGCGTTGGGGCGCGATGCCTGCTGACGGGAAGTAAAGGAGGAGGCTTGGGCCGCAGGCCCGAGCCGGGGGACATGAGCGGCAGCAGGCATCGCGCCCCAACGCCCGCGACCCACCCACCCACCCCCCCCAGACCCAAACGAAGACCAGCCAAACCCCAGCCAGCAACAAACCAAGGCCCCAGCGGCCGCCAGGCCGCAACCCTCCCCTCCCCTCCCCAACTCCGCCCACCAACGAAGAACAAGAAAAAAGGCCGACGCAAAGCGTCGGCCCCTCAATATCCATCTGCTGCAGATCCCCCCTTCTGTTAAAGGTGGGGGCGCGGTGAACCCGCGGTGACAGGCAAGGTGGAAGTACGTTGCCAGAAGTCCTGCAAAGCCGAACTTCCGGGTCAGGGCCCCGAGGGGCCCCGACCACGGGCTCACACCCCGTGCGCCGCCAGCTGGCCCAGTCGCTGCACCGCGACCGAGACGGTCGGGTAATCCAGGGTCTTCTGCGCGGCCAGCTCCTGCAGCATCGACAGGGTGAAGCGCAGGCTGGAGTCGTCACGACCGATCCAGCGGGCGACCTTCGCCTCGGCGGTGGCACCCGGGGTCGACAACACCTGGCCGGCCAGGTTGCGCTGGTGCGCGGCCAGTTCATCGCGCAACACGCCACGAGCCACCGCATGCCAGCGACCGTTGACCTCCAGCGCGTCGATCTGCTCGAACAACCACGGCAGCTGCAGGGCCTCGCCCAGGCGGAAGTGCACCTTCGACACCTCGACCGGCTTCAGCTTGCGGGTGCGGGCCAGTTCGATGATGTCGAACGCCGGCTCCAGGTAGCGCAGCTCCGACAGCTGCTGCGCCAGTGCCGGCGGCAGGCCCTTGTCCTTCCACGCCTGCACGCTGGCCAGGTAGGCCGGGCGCTGCGAATCACCCAGCACGCCCGAAGCGACACGGATGTCGTTGAACGGGTCGTGATAACGCTCCACCGCCGCGGTGATGCCCGGCATCGCGCCCGGGCGGAACAGCAGCCAGCGCACGAACGAACGCTGCAGCTTCCAGATCACCTCGAGCGCATCGATCTGCACCTGCTCGGGCACCTTGCCGTCGAGGGCGTCGATCTGCGTCCACAGCGAACGTGCGTCCAGCGTCTCGCGGCTGATCGTGTAGGCCTTGGCGACCTCGGCGATGCTGCGGCCGGTGTCTTCCTGCATGCGCATCAGGAAGGTGGCGCCCATGCGGTTGATGGTGGTGTTGGTGACCGCCGTGGCGATGATCTCGCGCTTCAGGCGGTGCTTCTCCATCGCTTCGGCGTACTTCTTCTGCAGCGGCTGCGGGAAGTAGCGCTGCAGTTCCTTGGACAGGTACGGGTCCTCGGGGATGTCCGAGTCCAGCAGCTGCTGGAACGCCACCAGCTTGGAGTACGACAGCAGCACCGCCAGTTCCGGACGGGTCAGGCCCTGGCCACGCGCCTTGCGGGCCGACAGCTCGGCATCCGACGGCAGGAACTCGATCTGGCGATCAAGCAGGCCCTGCTGCTCCAGCGTGCGGATGAAGTGCTGCTTGGAACCCAGGCGGGTCAGGCTCATCCGCTCCATCAGGCTGATCGCCTGGTTCTGGCGGTAGTTGTCCCACAGCACCAGCTCGGCGACTTCGTCGGTCATCGAGGCCAGCAGCTTGTTGCGTGCATCGACGGTGAGCTTCTTGTCCTGCACGACGGCATTGAGCAGGATCTTGATGTTCACCTCGTGGTCGGAGGTGTCCACGCCGGCGGAGTTGTCGATGAAGTCGGTATTGAGCAGCACGCCGTTCTGCGCGGCCTCGATGCGGCCGAGCTGGGTCATGCCCAGGTTGCCGCCCTCGCCCACCACCTTGCAGCGCATCTCGCCACCATTGACGCGCAGGCCGTTGTTGGCACGGTCGCCGACATCGGCATGGCTCTCGCTGGAAGCCTTGACGTAGGTGCCGATGCCGCCGTTCCAGAACAGGTCCACCGGCGCCTTGAGGATCGCGCTCATCAGCTCGGTCGGCGACAGCGCCTTGACCGAAGCATCCAGGCCGATGACCTCGCGCACCTGCGGGGTGATCTCGATCGACTTCAGCGTGCGCGGATAGATGCCGCCGCCCTTGCTGATCAGCTTGGCGTCGTAATCGGCCCAGCTGGAGCGCGGCAGCTTGAACAGGCGGTCGCGCTCGACGAACGACTTCGCCGCATCCGGCGAGGGATCCAGGAAGATGTGGCGATGGTCGAACGCGGCGACCAGGCGGATGTGCCTGGACAGCAGCATGCCGTTGCCGAACACGTCGCCGGACATGTCGCCGATGCCCACGCAGGTGAAGTCCTCGCTCTGGGAATCACGGCCCATGGCGCGGAAGTGGCGCTTGACCGACTCCCAGGCGCCGCGCGCGGTGATGCCCATGCCCTTGTGGTCATAGCCCACCGAGCCGCCGGAGGCGAACGCATCGCCCATCCAGAAGCCGTGCGCGATGGCCAGGCCATTGGCGATGTCGGAGAAGGTCGCGGTGCCCTTGTCGGCGGCGACCACCAGGTACGGATCGTCCTGGTCGTGGCGCACCACCTGCAGCGGGGCGATGATCTTGCCGCCGACGATGTTGTCGGTGATGTCCAGCAGGCCCTGGATGAACAGCTTGTAGCAGGCGATGCCCTCGGCCTGGACCGCATCGCGGTCACCACCGGCCGGCGGCCGCTTGCAGAAGAAGCCACCCTTCGCGCCGACCGGCACGATCACGGTGTTCTTCACCATCTGCGCCTTGACCAGGCCCAGCACCTCGGTGCGGAAGTCCTCGCGGCGATCGGACCAGCGCAGGCCGCCACGCGCCACCGCGCCGAAGCGCAGGTGCACGCCTTCCACGCGCGGGCCATAGACGAAGATCTCGCGGTACGGGCGCGGCTTGGGCAGGTCCGGCACCTTGGCCGAATCGAACTTGAAGCTGATGCAGTGGCCATGCTCGCCGGCCGCATCGGTCTGGTAGTAGCTGGTGCGCAGGGTCGCATCGATCACGCCCATGAAGCTGCGCAGGATGCGGTCCTCGTCCAGGCTGGAGACGCGGTCCATCAGCTTGAGCAGGGTGGCGCGGGTGGCCTCCTGCTGCGCGGCGCGATCGGCCTTGCGGGCATCGACCACCACCTGCAGCGCCTTGACCGTGGCCTCGTCGCCGGCGGCCAGCACGTCCAGCGCCGCCTTCAGGCGGGCCTGGCCCTCGGCGATCTCGGCCTTGCTCTCGCTGCCGGTGCTCGGGTCGAAGCGCGCCTCGAACAGTTCCACCAGCAGGCGCGCCAGCAGCGGGTAGTGCTGGAAGGTCTGCTCGACGTAGCTCTGCGAGAACGGCACGCCGGTCTGCAGCAGGTACTTGCAGTAACCGCGCAGCATCGCCACCTGGCGCCAGTGCAGCCCGGCCGAAAGGATCAGGCGGTTGAAGCCGTCGTTCTCGGCGTCGCCGTGCCAGATGCGGGCGAAGGCTTCGCCGAAGGCGGCATCGGCGCCGGCGGCATCGATCTGGCCGGCGGTCGATTCGACCTCGAAGTCCTGGATGTAGACCGGCGCGTCGCCGACCTGCAGCCGGTACGGGCGCTCGGAAATCACCCGCAGGCCGAGGTTCTCCATCATCGGCAGCGCGTCGGACAGCGGGATGTCATCGAGCTGGCGGTACAGCTTCAGGCGCAGGCCGTCGTGGCCATCACGGCGCACCGCCTGCAGGCTCAGGTGCAGGTCGTCCGGCCCCTGCAGCGCGGCAAGGTGCTCGACGTCGCTGGCCGCGGCCTCGGTGGTGGACTCCTCGATATAGCCTGCCGGCAGGGCACGGCCATAGGCCGCGGCCATGCGCAGGCCGTCGGCTTCGCCGTGGCGGGCGACCAGGGCCTCGCGCAGGTCGTCCTGCCAGTTGCGCAGCAGATGGGCCAGGCGCTGCTCCAGCTCGCTGGTGTCGAATTCCAGCGCTTCGCCGGCCTTCGGACGCACGATCAGGTGCAGCTGCGCCAGTGGCGACTCGCCGAGCACCACGGTGGAATCGATGTATTCGCCGTGCAGCGCGTCCTTCAGCAGCGCCTCGATGCGCAGGCGCACGTCGGTGTTGAAGCGGTCCCGCGGCAGGTAGACCAGCGCGGAGATGAAGCGGCTGTACTTGTCACGGCGCAGGAACAGGCGGCTGCGCACGCGTTCCTGCAGGCCGAGGATGCCCATCGCGGTGCGGAACAGCTCTTCCTCGTTGGACTGGAACAGTTCCTCGCGCGGCAGGGTTTCCAGGATGTGGCGCAGCGCCTTGCCGCTGTGGCTGCTCGGCGCCAGGCCGGAGTTGCCCATCACGTAGTCATGGCGACGGCGCACCAGCGGGATCTCCCACGGGCGGCGGTTGTAGGCGCTGGAGGTGAACAGGCCGAGGAAACGCTGCTCGGCGACGATGCGCCCCTTGGCGTCGTACTCGAGCACGCCGATGTAGTCCATGTAGCCGGCGCGATGCACGCGCGAGCGGGCATTGGTCTTGGTCAGGATCAGCGCGTCCTTCTGCGCGCCGGCGGCACTCAGGCCATGGGCGGCCAGGCTCTTGACCGGGCGCGCGGGCGACTTGTCCTTGCCGCGCATCAGGCCCAGGCCGCTCTCCTCCACCGGCGCCAGCACTTCCTCGCCCCCCTGCTTCTCGACGCGATACTCGCGGTAGCCGAAGAAGGTGAAGTGGTCCGAAGCGGCCCAGCGGAGGAACTCCTGCGCCTCGTGGCGGCTTTCGTCATCGACCGGCAGGCGGCGGGTGGACAGGTCATCGGCGAGCGCGACCATCTTCTCGCGCATCACCGACCAGTCGCCGACGATCGCGCGCACTTCGCCGAGCACGTTGCGGATCGCAGCTTCGATCTTCTTCATTTCCTCTGCCGGCTGGCGGTCGATCTCCAGCACCATCAGCGATTCGGCCTTGCCCTCCCCCACCGCGCCCAGCTTGCCGGCGCGATCACGAGAGAAGTGCAGCACCGGGTGGCCGAGCACGTGCACGCCAACGCCCATCTCGGCCAGCGCCATGCTCACCGAATCGACCAGGAACGGCATGTCGTCGTTGACGATCTGCAGCACGGTGTGCGGCGTTTCCCAGCCATTGGCCTGCACGCTGGGGTTGAAAACCCGCACGCTGGCGGTGCCGGGCTTGCGCACGCGCGCGAACTCCAGCGTGTCACCGGCAATCGCCGCCCACTCCTCGGCGGTATGGTGCGGGAACTCGTCCGCTTCCATCCGGCGGTAGAAATCGCCGGCGAACGCCTGGGCCTCGGCCTGGCGGGCGGCGGGGTAACGCTTGCGCAAAGCTGCGAACACCGGTTCGAGGCTGAAGGCCTGCACCTCGGTGCTGACCGGGGAAACTACGCGTTGGCCGCTCTTCCTTGTTGCAGTGGCCTTGGTCGATTTCGAAGCAGCTTTCTTGGGTTTCATGACAGAGCGCTGGTTGCCCGACTGGAAAGTTGCAAATTGTAACGATGCGTCGTGACAGTGCCTTGCTGCATAGCGGAAACCGCGAAGGTGATTTCCATTCCGTTCAAGCAGTGCGCATGCGCATGGACGCGCGTGGCGACGGCTTTCCGGCGTTCCTCTCTGCCGCGCGCGAGCCGCCGGCCACCCGCACCAACCGCCAAGGACGGCAAGAACCCGGCGCGTTTGCGCATGGTCGGAGCCTCGTCGTCAAGGCTACTTTAAAACTGAACTGGACGGTATAGTCCACCCCATGATGCCGACCCCCACCCGCTCGCAGCCGCGGCAATCGCGTGAAAGGCGCGTGCACGACGCCGTCCACGAAGCCGTGCATGCTTTGCTGGTCGAGCAGGGCATGCGCCTGAGCATGGAAGCCGTCGCCGCGCGTGCCGGCTGCTCCAAGCAGACGCTTTATGCGCACTACGGCTGCAAGGAAAACCTCCTGAGGGCGGTGATGCGGGACCAGGTAGCGCTAACGGCGGACCACCTCGTCTGGGACTCCGACGACCTGCGCGCGAACCTGCTCGACTTCGCCGTCCACCACCTCGAACGTTTGAACCGCCCGCACGTCATCCAGACCTGCCGGCTGATCGACGCGGAATCGCACCGCTTTCCCGAACAGGCAAGGCAGATCTATGCCGACGGTATCGCCGCCCTGCAGGATCGGCTGGCACAATGGCTGCAGCGGGCCATGGAACGCGGCCAGCTCAGGCATGACGATCCGCACTCGATGGCCGAGTGGCTGCTGGGCATGATCGTCGGACTGGATTTCGACAGGCAGCGATTCCACGTCCCGCACCGATCCGACGCCGAAGCGCGGCGACGATGGGCGGAGTTCACGACCGACGCATTCCTGCGCGCATTCGCTCCTTGAGCACCCCGATCCCCCGGCTCAAAAAAACAACAGAAAATGGAGTTTTCCCCGATGACCGCCCCGCTCCGCACCCTCGCCCTGGCCTGCGCCATCACGGTTGCGCTGGCCGCCTGCAAGAAGCCGGAACAGCAGCAGATGCCGCCGCCAGAAGTCAGCGTCGTCGATGCCAAGCCGCAGACCCTGCCGTTGCAGCGTGAACTGGTCGGCCGCCTGTCCGGCTTCCGCACGGCCGATGTGCGTGCCCGCGTGGCCGGCGTGCTGCAGCGCCGCCTGTACACCGAAGGCACCGACGTGAAGGAAGGCCAGCCGCTGTTCCAGATCGACCCGGCACCGCTGAAGGCCAGCCTGGCCTCCGCCCAGGGCGAACTCGCCTCGGCCGAGGCGACCTACGCCAACGCCAGGATCGCCGCGCAGCGTGCCCGCAGCCTGGCGCCGCAGAAGTACGTGTCCAAGGCCGACCTGGACCAGGCCGAAGCGACCGAGCGCACCTCCGCTGCCGCCGTGCAGCAGGCCCGCGCGGCGGTGGAATCGGCGCGCATCAACCTCGGCTACGCCACCGTGACCGCACCGATCAGCGGTCGCGCCGGCAAGCAGCAGGTGACCGAAGGCGCGCTGGTCGGCCAGGGTGACGTCACCCTGCTTACCACGATCGACCAGCTCGACCCGCTGTACGTGAACTTCTCCATGAGCAGCGACGAACTGGCACGCCTGCGCCAGGCACAGTCCCAGGGCAACGTCGCCCTCAGCGGCGACGGCAAGGCGACGGTCAACGTCGTGCTCGGCGATGGCAGCGCCTACCCGCACGCCGGCACGCTGGACTTCACCTCGGTCACCGTCGACCCGAGCACCGGCAGCGTCTCGCTGCGTGCCCTGCTGCCCAACCCCGACCACATCCTGCTGCCCGGCTCGTTCGTCTCCTTCAACGCCACACTCGGCCAGCGCAGCAATGCGTTCCTGGTCCCGCAGGCCGGCATCCAGCGCGACGCCCACGGCGCCTACGCCCTGGTCGTCGGCAAGGACGGCAAGGTCGTGCGCAAGGACGTCACCGTCGACAACCAGCAGGGTGGCAACTGGGTGATCACCGGCGGCCTGGAGGCCGGCGACCAGATCATCGTCAGCGGCCAGCAGAAGGCCAAGGAAGGCGCGCCGGCCAAGGCCGTGCCGTTCAACCCCGACGCCAACGCGGCGCAGCAGCCCGGTGCCAAGCCGGCTGCCGCCCCCGCTCCGTCCGAGAAGAAGTAACGGGACCAGGACATGCCAAAATTTTTCATTGAACACCCGGTATTCGCCTGGGTGGTGGCGATCCTGATCTCGCTCAGCGGCGTGATCGCGATCCTCAATCTCGGCGTCGAGTCGTACCCGACCATCGCCCCGCCGCAGGTCACGGTCAGCGCGACCTATCCCGGCGCCAGCGCCGACACCACCGAAAAGGCGGTGACCCAGGTCATCGAGCAGCAGCTGACCGGCATCGACCACCTGCTGTACTTCAACTCGTCCTCGTCCTCGAGCGGCCGCGTCTCGATCACCCTCACCTTCGAAACCGGCACCAACCCGGACATCGCCCAGGTGCAGGTGCAGAACAAGGTCTCGCTGGCGACGCCGCGCCTGCCCACCGAGGTGACCCAGCAGGGCGTGGTGGTGGCCAAGGCCAACGCCGGCTTCCTGATGGTGGTGGCGCTGCGTTCGGAGAACCCGTCGATCGACCGCGATGCGCTCAACGACATCGTCGGCGCGCGCGTGCTCGAGCAGATCTCGCGCGTGCCCGGCGTCGGCAGCACCCAGCAGTTCGGTGCCGAGTACGCGATGAACATCTGGCTCAACCCGGAGAAGCTGCAGGGCTACCACCTGTCGGCGACCCAGGTTTACCAGGCGATCGCCAACCAGAACGTGCAGTTCGCCGCCGGCGCGATCGGCGCCGACCCGTCGCCGGAAGGCGTGGGCTTCACCGCCACGGTTTCGGCCGAGGGCCGTTTCAGCACGCCTGAAGAGTTCGAGAACATCACCCTGCGCACCGACGCCAATGGCGCCACCGTGCGCCTGAAGGATGTCGGCCGGGTCGCCTTCGGTCCGTCCAGCTACGGCTTCGACACCCAGTACAACGGCAAGCCGACCGGTGCGTTCGCGATCCAGCTGCTGCCCGGCGCCAACGCGCTGAGCGTGGCCGAGGCGGTCACCGCCAAGATGAACGAGCTGGCGCCGAGCTTCCCGCAGGGCGTGACCTGGTTCTCGCCGTACGACAGCACCTCGTTCGTGAAGATCTCCATCGAGGAAGTCGTGCACACCCTCGTGGAAGCCATCATCCTGGTCTTCCTGGTGATGCTGGTCTTCCTGCAGAACTTCCGCGCGACGGTCATCCCGACGCTGGTCATCCCGGTGGCCCTGCTCGGCACCTTCCTGGGCATGTGGATGATCGGCTTCACGATCAACCAGCTGACCCTGTTCGCGATGGTGCTGGCGATCGGCATCGTGGTCGACGACGCGATCGTGGTGATCGAGAACGTCGAACGCATCATGACCGAGGAGCACCTGGCGCCGAAGGCGGCCACGACCAAGGCGATGACCCAGATCACCGGCGCGGTGGTGGCCATCACCGTCGTGCTGGCCGCGGTGTTCATCCCCTCGGCGATGCAGCCCGGCGCGGCCGGCGCGATCTACAAGCAGTTCGCGATCACCATCGCCATGTCGATGGGCTTCTCCGCCTTCCTGGCGCTCAGCTTCACCCCGGCGCTGTGCGCGGCGTTCCTCAAGCCGACCCATGCCAGCAAGAAGAACTGGGTGTTCCGCACCTTCGACAAGTACTACGACAAGGTCGCGCACCGCTACGTGGCGGTGGTCGGCCACACCCTCAAGCGCGCCCCGCGCTGGATGGTGCTGTTCGTGGTGCTGGTGGCCCTGTGCGGCTTCCTGTTCACCCGCATGCCGGGCAGCTTCCTGCCGGAAGAAGACCAGGGCTTCGCGCTGGCCATCGTGCAGCTGCCCTCGGGCGCGACCAAGACGCGCACCAACGAGGTCTTCACCCAGATGCGCGCCGTGCTGGAAAAGCAGGACGCGGTCGAGGGCATGCTGCAGGTCGCAGGCTTCAGCTTCCTGGGTTCGGGCGAGAACGTGGGCATGGGCTTCATCCGCCTCAAGCCCTGGGACGAACGCAGCGTCACCGCGACCGACCTGATCCAGCAGTTGAATGGCGCCTTCTACGGCATCAAGGGCGCGCAGATCTTCGTGGTCAACCTGCCCACGGTGAACGGCCTGGGCCAGTTCGGCGGCTTCGACATGTGGCTGCAGGATCGCGCCGGTGCCGGCGAGGAAGCCCTGCTGCAGGCGCGCAACACCCTGCTGGGCAAGGCCGCGCAGCGCACCGATGCGCTGTCGGGCGTGCGCCCCAACGGACTGGAGAACGCCCCGCAGCTGCAGCTGCACGTCGATCGCGTGCAGGCGACCTCGATGGGCCTGTCGGTGAGTGACATCTACAGCGCCATCCAGCTGATGCTGGCGCCGACCTATGTCAACGACTTCTTCTACGAAGGCCGCATCAAGCGCGTGAACGTGCGCGCCGACGACGCCTACCGCACCGGTCCGGAATCACTGCGCAGCTACTACACGCCCAGCAGCTCGGCCACCGATGCCGACGGCCAGGCGGCGATGATCCCGCTGAGCACCGTGGTCAAGTCCGAGTGGACCTACGCCTCGCCGGCACTGAACCGCTACAACGGTTATTCGGCGGTGGAAATCGTCGGCAACCCGGCCCCGGGCGGCAGTTCGGGCCAGGCGATGCAGGCGATGGAGGAGATCGTCACCAACGAGCTGCCGGCCGGCTTCGGCTATGACTGGTCGGGCATGTCGTACCAGGAAATCATCGCCGGCAACGCGGCGACCCTGCTGCTCGTGCTGTCGGTGGTGGTGGTGTTCCTCTGCCTGGCGGCGCTGTACGAGAGCTGGTCGATCCCGGTGGCGGTGCTGCTGGTGGTGCCGATCGGCGTGCTGGGCGCGATCTCGTTCTCGCTGCTGCGTGGCCTGCCGAACGACATCTACTTCAAGATCGGCATGATCACGGTCATTGGTCTTGCGGCCAAGAACGCGATCCTGATCGTGGAGTTCGCGGTCGAGCAGCGTGCGGCGGGCAAGACCCTGCGCGATGCGGCGATCGAAGCGGCGCACCTGCGCTTCCGGCCGATCCTGATGACCTCGTTCGCCTTCATCCTCGGCGTGCTGCCGATGGCGATCTCGACCGGCGCCGGCGCCAACGCCCGCCATTCGATCGGCACCGGCGTGATCGGCGGCATGATGTTCGCCACGGTGCTGGGCGTGATCTTCATCCCGCTGTTCTTCGTGGTGGTGCGGCGCATGCTGGGTGACAAGCTGGACGAGCAGTCCAGGGAGTTCATCGAAGCGCAGCAGGAAGCCGCGCAGGCGTCGCGCCCGGATCGCTGATCCAAGCCGCTGGTGAAACGAAAAGCCCCGGCTCCGGCCGGGGCTTCTTTTAGGGCTTGCTCGGCGGGCCCACCGAAACCCGGCCCTCCCGCGGCGGCGCCCCCAGCGACCTGGCCCGTTGCCCTCCAAGCTTCCAGGGGGGCGTGATAGTTCGAGCTCGCGCTCGCGCGCAAGCTCCGGAGGAATCGACAGCCGCCAAGTAGAGCTGGTAGCTCGCGATGGCTTCTCCCCGCGCCGACGCTGCAAGCAGGCTGCGCGCGTAGGTCGCTGCGTCGCCTGGCGGCCGATGCTCATGCGGCCGCTGGATGAGGAACGCCCGTTCGCCCACCCGCCGCGTCATCTGCGGATCGAGCCGATGCGCAGCGCCCAGCTCAGCGAGGAAATCGTGGTGTCGTTGCGCGGCACCCGCCCGCCCGGTCCCTTGGGCCGCCTTTGATTCTTCGCGTCCGATTGCCGTCGCATGACCCGACTGCGGCGCACCAGCGCTGCCTACCCACGCGCCACCCACTGCCAATGTCAGCGCAAACAGGCACCGCCGTCTGGCATGTCGTCTGGTCAAGGCCGTCCTCGCATCGTTGAAAGTCAGGGAATCATTCGCACGCGCCTCAGTTCTATTGGAGAAATCCAAAGAGAATTTCGGCTCGCTCCCCTACTTCGGCCAGGGCTCCACTCGCCGCTGCGACGAGGGAGCCCCCACCACCATCGGCGATGCGGGGTGCTAAGGTGCGCCGGACCCCTGCCGGTGACGCCGATGCCCCGCCTGACTGGTTCAAGCCCGTCTTCCCGTCACTGCGTCGGCGCCGCCCGCCTGCGACTGCTGCGCGACCTGCGGCCGATCCAACGGGCGCTGCTCACCCTGGGCCTGCTGCTGGTCGCGGTGCTGCTGCCCGCGCGGCCGTGCCACGCGCAGGCCGGGATGCCCGCGCCGATCCGGCTGGGGCCGGCGGCGCTGCCGCTGACCGGGCCGTGGCGTTTCCGGCTCGGCGACGACCCGCGCTGGGCATTGCCCGGTTTCGACGATCGCCAGTGGGAACAGGTTGACCTCACCGCCCCGCCCGGTGCCCACGACGGCGATGTCGGCCTGCCCGGCTATGTCCCCGGCTGGCGCCAGCGCGGGCATGCCGACGCCACCGGCTTCGCCTGGTATCGCCTGCGCGTGGCGATCGAGGAGGCGCCCGGCGTCGCGCTCGCGCTGGCCGGGCCCACGCTGGTCGACTCGACCTACGAGTTGTACGTGGACGGGCAACGCCTGGGTGGGCCGGGTGACTTCAACGGCGCCACGCCCATCGCCTACAGCGTCCGCCCCGAGGTCTTCGCGCTCCCCCCGGCGAGCGGCAACGGATCGCGCGAACACCTGATCGCCGTGCGCGTGTGGATGGATCCGCTGGACGCGGCCGCGGAGACCGGCGGCATGCACGTCGCGCCGGCGATCGGGCGGGCCGAGAGCATCGAGCTGCTGCGCCAGGTGCAATGGCTGCGCACGTTCAAGGGCTACGTGGTCGATGCGGTCGAACCGTTCGCCTTCCTGCTGCTCGCGGTGATGGCCGCCACGCTGCTATCCGGCGGCGCGGGCCGATGGCGCTGGCTGTGCGCGGCGCTGGTGCTGCTGGCGCTGCTGCGGGTCAACCAGGTCACCTATGCCTGGACGCCCTACCAGAGCCTGCGCGGCTACGACCTGGCCACGACGTTGCTCAAGCCACTGGTGCTGGCCGCCTGGGTGCTGGCCTGGCGCGAGTGGTTCGGCCTGGCAACCCCGCGCTGGTTGCCGAAAGCCAGCGCGGCGCTGGCCATCGCCGGCCTCGCGCTGGCGCTGGCCACCCGGCCCTGGTTCCTGCCGGACATGCCCGGCGGCATGCGAAACGCAGCCGGATTCGGCCTGGCAGGCGCGCGACTGGGCCTGGCCGGGCTCTATCTCGGCGTGCTCGCAGCGGCGCTGGCGCGAGATCGCGGCATGGCGACGCTGCTGGCCGTGCTGGCGGCACTGCTGGTCGGCATCGGCATCTTCGCCAGCGAACTCAACGCCCTGGGGATTCCCGGCATCTGGTTCCCGTTCGGCACGGGCGTGGCGCGCGGCCAGTTCGCCTATTCCGGCTTCATCGCGCTGTTGTTCGGACTGATCCTGGCGCGGGCGCGCACCGTCCTGTCGACGCACGCCGCCTGAGCCATCGACGCGGCGGCGAATTTTTCACCAGCCTGCCGCAGAGCCAGCCAGGACGCCCCCTGGCGAAGGTTATCCACACCTTTACCCGGGTTTGATCCACACGATCTGTGGATGGGCGGCAGGCAAAGAAAAAGGCCGCGCTTGCGCGCGGCCTTTCCGGGACGACCTGGACTTCGGCCGCTTACGGGCGACGCGCCAGCGCCTCCACGTCCTTGGCCTTGGGCAGCAGGTCCTGCTTGGTGACCTTGAACGGACCGATCGACAGCATCGGCACCGCCACCACGATCGAGGACACGACCACGATCACCGCACCCACCATGTGGGTCAGCGCCAGGCCTTCCATCGAGGTGCCGCCATACAGGAACAGCGCCCAGGCCGACAGGAAGAACATCACCGCGGTGATCACCGTACGCGACAGCGTCTGGTTGATCGAGCGGTTCAGCACTTCCAGCGGATCCACGCGCAGGCTGCGGAAGTTCTCGCGGACGCGGTCGAAGACAACGATG
>Ga0160472_100797_pt1 | contig 13476 bp, 12 predicted proteins | sample HID1973M_E11MG_FD_108267 | JGI IMG/M metagenome (GOLD analysis project Ga0160472, IMG submission 108267) | Enriched mosquito-associated microbial communities from UW Madison campus, WI, USA - HID1973M_E11 MG | ecosystem: Host-associated > Arthropoda: Insects > Digestive system > Unclassified ... | reverse complement strand
GGAAGATCAAAAGATCGCAGGCTTCGCCAGCTCCTACAGGGGTCATCGCGATTTCGTAGGAGCTGCCGAAGGCTGCGATCTTTTCACGGCAAGGAAGATCAAAAGATCGCAGGCTTCGCCAGCGCCTACAGGGGTCATCGCGATTTCGTAGGAGCTGCCGAAGGCTGCGATCTTTTCACGGCAAGGAAGATCAAAAGATCGCAGGCTTCGCCAGCTCCTACCGAGCGCTTGCGATACTTAGGCTTTTTCCCAGACTTCGAAGCTGTACGCCGGCTTGTCGCCTTGCGCCGCGTTCGGCACATTCGACACCAGCTTCCACTGGCTCAAATCAAACTCCGGAAACCAGGCATCGCCTTCCGGGCTCAGCGCCACGCGGGTCAGGTACAGACGGTCCGCCTGGGCCAGTCCTTGCGCATACAACTGCGCCCCGCCAATCAGCATCAGCTCATCAACGCCCTGCTCTTTCGCCCACTGTTCGGCGCGTACCACAGCAGCCTCCAGCGACGGATAAACCTCCGCGCCTTCCAGCTCCAGATCGGTTTGGCGACTGACCACGATGTTCAGCCGCCCTGGCAACGGACGGCCGAGGGAGTCCCAGGTCTTGCGCCCCATGATGATCGGCTTGCCGAGGGTGGTCGCCTTGAAATATTTGAAATCCCCCGGCAGGTGCCAGGGCATGCTGTTGTCGACGCCGATCACGCGGTTTTCACCGAGGGCTGCGATCAGGCTGAGGGGGAGTGATTTAGTCATGGCAGCGAGGATACCAGAGCCGCGCTTTTCCCGATAAGCGCCACAGCGGTTATGCTCACAGCTCGAATGACGCGACGGGATGCGGCGTGACTGAACTCAATACCCTCTGGCTGACCGAGACCATCCGCCTGCGCGAAGAACACGCAGGCCCCCTGGAGGATCTTGAAGCCAACCGCCTGGCCCGTGCCGCCGGTGGCGACTTGCCGACACGCATCGCGCGCCGCGCCCTGTGGCTGGCCGAGCGCGATGGCCTGGCCGACGCCCTGAAACACTGGCTGCAAGGGGCACGCCTGGCACTGCTGGTGATGGTGGTGCTGGCCATGATCAGCGGCGCCGGTCTGGCCTTTGCTGCCATGGGCGACGGCCTGCATCCGGTGAATGTGTTCTGGGCCCTGGGCAGTCTGCTGGGGCTGAATCTGATTCTGCTGGTGAGCTGGGCACTGGGCCTGGTGTTTGCCGGCGAACACAGCGCCAGCCTCGGACGCCTGTGGTTGTGGCTCAGCGAAAAATTCGCGCGCAATGCCAAGGCCGCGCAACTGGCGCCGGCCCTGCTGCTATTGCTGCAACGACAGAAACTCAATCGCTGGGCGATCGGGGTACTGGTCAATAGCTTGTGGCTGCTGGCCATGCTCAGCGCCCTGGTGATCCTGCTGATGTTGATGGCGACCCGGCGTTACGGCTTCGTCTGGGAGACCACCATTCTCGGCGCCGACACCTTTATCAGCGTGACCCAGGCCCTCGGTGCGCTGCCGGCTTTGCTCGGCTTCAGCGTGCCCACCGAGGCGATGATCCGCGCCAGTGGCGACGCCGCCCTGAATATCGAAAGCGCCCGCCAAGCCTGGGCCGCCTGGCTGGTGGGCGTGCTACTGGTCTACGGCGTCGTGCCGCGGCTGCTGCTCGCCGGGTTTTGCCTGTGGCGCTGGAAAGCCGGGCAGGCTGGCTTGCACCTGGACTTGAACCTGCCCGGCTACGCCCAGTTGCGCGAGCGGCTGATGCCCACCAGCGAACGCCTGGGCATCAGCGATGCGGCGCCGGCACAGTTGCATCAAGTCGAACGCGGCGTCAGCGGACAGCACAGCGACGGCGCGCTGCTGGTGGCCATCGAACTGGACGAGCAACGCCCATGGCCACCACAGTCGCCGAAAGGCGTGAGCGACGCCGGCATCCTCGACAGCCGCGAATCGCGCCACAGGCTGCTCGAACAATTGAGCCGCTTCCCCCCTGCCCGCCTGGCCATCGCCTGCGATCCGCGACGCTCGCCGGATCGCGGCAGCCTGGCGCTGATTGCCGAGCTGGCCCGCAGCGCCGGCGAAACCCGCGTGTGGTTACTGCAGGCGCCGCACGGAGAAGCCCTGGACGCCGAGCGCCTCGGCGACTGGCATGTGGCGCTGCAACAGCTGGAGTTGCCCTTTACCGACGCTGCGCCGATGAATTGGCTGGAGACGGGTCATGACTAACGCTTGGCAACAGCCCCTGAAACTCGCGGTGGTCGGCCACACCAATGTCGGCAAGACCTCGTTGCTGCGTACCCTCACCCGGGACGTCGGCTTCGGCGAGGTCTCGCACCGCCCCAGCACCACCCGGCATGTCGAAGGCGCGCGCCTGTCCGTGGACGGCGAACCGCTGCTCGACCTCTACGACACGCCCGGCCTGGAAGACGCCATCGCCCTGCTCGATTACCTCGAGCGCCTGGAACGTCCCGGCGAACGACTCGACGGCCCGGCACGCCTGGCGCGTTTTCTCGATGGCAGCGAAGCCCGCCAGCGCTTCGAGCAGGAAGCCAAGGTTTTGCGCCAGCTATTGGCCTCGGACGCCGGCCTCTATGTGATCGACGCCCGCGAACCGGTGCTGGCCAAATACCGCGACGAGCTGGAAGTGTTGGCCAGTTGCGGCAAACCACTGCTGCCGGTGCTGAATTTTGTCAGCAGCGCCCAGCATCGCGAGCCCGCCTGGCGCGAAGCCCTGGCGCGCCTGGGCCTGCATGCGCTGGTGCGCTTTGATAGCGTCGCGCCCCCGGAAGATGGCGAACGCCGATTGTATGAAAGCCTCGCCCTGCTGCTGGAAACCGCCCGGCCGCAACTGGAACGCCTGATCGCTGATCAGCAGGCACAACGCCTGGCGCGCCAGCAAAGCGCTGCACAATTGATTGCCGAACTGTTGATCGATTGTGCCGCCTGCCGCCGCAGTGTGGTCAGCAACGCCGAGCAGGAACAGCAAGCCATCGAGGAACTGCGCAAGGCCGTGCGCCAACGCGAACAGCGCTGTGTCGAGGCCCTGCTCAAGCTCTACGCCTTCCGCCCGCAGGACGCTGCGGCCAGTGATTTACCCTTGCTCGACGGTCGTTGGGGTGACGATCTGTTCAACCCGGAAACCCTCAAACAACTGGGCGTGCGCGTGGGCGGCGGCATTGCCGCGGGCGCTGCCGCCGGAGCGGGAGTGGACTTGCTGGTCGGCGGCCTGACCCTGGGTGCAGCGGCGCTGGCCGGCGCCATTGCCGGTGGCGCCCTGCAAACCGCACGCAGTTATGGCGGCCGTCTGCTGGGCAAGATCAAGGGCCAGCGCGAGTTGACCGTCGATGACAACGTGCTGCGCCTATTGGCCCTGCGTCAGCGGCAATTGCTTCAGGCACTGAATGCCCGCGGGCACGCGGCGATGGACAGCATCCAGGTAGCCACCCCTCAGGACAAGAACTGGCGCGAAGGCAAACTGCCCGAAGCCTTGAGCAAAGCCCGGGCGTATCCTCAGTGGTCGTCGCTCAATCCGCAGGCGAAGTTGAATCAGGCTGAGCGCCAGGAGCAAATTGAGCTGTTGGCGCAGCAACTCTAAAAGGCGGCGCTGTCTTCAGCTCCAGTTGAACTGAAGATAAGTCCGCCCCAGGTTGAATAACAATGTCTGGTCGACCTGGTCGATCAAGCGATCACGGTTGATGTCCCCCCGCGTCCTGCGCCTGATCTTGCCGTCGTTATTGACATCAAAGATTGCATGCCAGGCAGCGATTTTGGCGTTTTCATAGAGCTGAAAATTGATGCAATTGATTGTCCCGTCATGATGGTAATCCTCGGAATACACCTTGAGATGGCGCGTCCAGTCCGTGCCGGGATTGAACCAGTTGAACTGCAGGTAGGTGTTGGCGAAGGCCTGCAATAGCTGCCGATCAGCGGCGTCTTTCGTGCCGTCATTGTTGGCGTCGCCAATGGCTGAATCGACCCTGCCGTCTGCATCGATATCGAGTGCGTAGGCACTGTTGAGCTGCAGTTCTTCGTCGGAGTTGTCTTCCTGCTCATAAAAACGCAAGAGGACACAATCTGCCCGGCCGGTTCCGGCACGGTCTTGAGCAACAACTTTCAAATAGCGCATGAACGTTCCTTGTCCATTAGAGAAGATCAAACACTAGCGCCCCGCCGCGGTCCTTCCCATGGCGGGCAGCCGACGTGGCTTGTCGGACTCTTCACCGGCAAATGTCAGTTGCCAGGCGTTTTGGCGCGCCAAATGGCCGATCAACCCAGAGTGTTCAAGGCCCGCGCCGCTTCGACCAGCTCAAGCTCGCTGAACACCTGTACCCCATGGCGCTTGAGCAGCGCCGCAGTCACGCCCTCGCCACTGACCTTCGAGCCGCTGAAGGTGCCGTCATAGGTCAGCAGATTGCCGCAGGAAGGGCTGTTGGCCTTGAGTACGGCGATGCGGATAGCGTGCTGTTGCACCAGCTCCAGGGCCTGATACGCCCCGGCGAGAAACTGCGCACTGACATCCTCACCCGCGGTGGTGATCACCGGCGTTGCGCCATCGAGCACTTGCGCGCCCTGCCCGCCGGGAATTTCCGCCGCAGCCCTGGGCGTTGGCAAGCCGCCGGCAACCTCGGGGCACAGGGGCACGACCCGGCCTTCGTCGAGCCACTGCTGCAGCAGGTCGAACGGGCCGCTCGCCCCGCCGTCATAACGCACGCGATGGCCCAGCAAGCAGCGACTGACCAGAATTTTTTGCATCTCAGAACGGCTCGTTGCCGCGCCGGCGGAACCAGCCGGTCAAGGACAGGCGTTCCCGGGTCGCGGGCAGGACTTCATGGGGCACCTCACCGGAGAGAAACACCACCAGGCAGCCGCCCGTGGGTTGCACATCGTAGGCGCGGTCTTCGTCGAGGTACATGCGCAACTGGCCGCCATGCTCGGGCAACCAGGCCTCGTTGAGGTAGACCACCGCCGAGACCATGCGCCGGTCGTCATCGCGGAAGCGGTCGACATGTTTGAGGTAGAACGCACCGGGCGGGTACATGGCGAAATGGCTCTCGAAATCCTCCAGCCCGAGGAACAGGCCGCGATTGATCGCCTCGCGCAGGCTGTTCATCAGTTCCAGATAGCGGTCGCAGGCTTCGGCCTGGCCGGGATCGATCCACTGAATATGATCGCCACGGATCCCCTCGCGGATCTCCGAGGACGGCCCGCGCCCGACCGCTGCCGGCGCCAGTTCGCCCTCGGCAGCAAGTTTACGGCACTCGGCCGCCAGTGCCCGGGTCAAATCCAGAGGCAGGAAAATATTCTGCTGCGACCAGCCGTGCTCGGCCAGGTCGTCGACGATTCGTAACAGCAGCGGATGATCTAAGGATATTGGCATGGCGCGCATAGTATTCCTGTGCCTGGAAATCCGACAGAGCCACGCAGCGGGTTGATACGAATTCTCGACAAGACGGGGTGCCACACGGAGAATAGTCGCCTGCTGACAGGAGTCCTTATGCGCCGTTTGCTTTTATCACTGCTGATGTTCTGCGTTTTGCCCGCCTGGGCAGACGGCCACGACCAGTTGTACAAGGTCGCCGGCTGGCCGGAACAACGCGCGCATTTCAACGACGCCCTCTCGGCCGCCCAGCAACGCTACCAGGGCAGCCTGCCACCGGCGGTGTTTCAGGCGCTGGTTAACAACAGCAACCAGCGCTTTGCCGCCAATGCCGTGGACCAGCGTGCCGAAGCACAGTTGCGCAAGAACCTCGCAGACCCGAAACCGGCGCTGACGTTTTTCCAATCCCCTTTGGGCAAGAAGGTCGTGGCCGCCGAGCTGCTGGCGACCCGGCGCGACCAGCTGATGAAGAACGCCAAGGGCTTACCGAAGATGCAGGCCAGCGACAGCCGAATGCTGATCATCGGCCACCTGGCCCAGGCCCTGCCGGCTCGTGAGGCGGGCGCGGAAGTCAGCCTGGCGATTGCGGGCGTGGCCGCTGACAGTTTGAGTTCGATGGTGCCAGGGCTGTTCGGAAGCGGTAACGCCCAGGGCATGCTCAATGGTCAGCGCCAACGCCTGATGGACCAGATCGGCAGCGACCTGAACAACACCCTGCTGTATGTGTATCGCGACCTGTCGGACAACGAACTGGAAGAGTTCGCCACCTTTGCCGAGTCGGCGGAAGGCCGGGCTTACTATCAGGCGGCGTTGGCGGCGATTCGGGCGGGGTTGGCGGTGGGGCAGAGTGCTTCGAATCTGGGGCAGTGATCTTTGCTGTCTTTACCGGCCCCTTCGCGGGCAAGCCCGCTCTTACAGGTGACCGCGTTGTCGATGGAGAAATAATATCCATTGTAGGAGCGGGCTTGCCCGCGAAGGGACAGGCACAGGTACTAGGGATTCCTGCCCTTGATCCGCCGGGTCAAAAAACCGAAATACTCCTGCCGCATCCCCAGCGTTTCATTTGCCAAATGATGCCGCCCCTGGGGCAACATCAACACCTGCGGCCGATCGAACTTGCCCCGCAGCACCTCAAGGTTATGCTGCCAATCCACCGTCATGTCGGCCTGACCCTGCACAATCAGCGGGCTACGAGTGCTTGCGGGAGCGACCTCGATGCGTTTGATCCAGCGCGCCAGCGCCCCTACCCAGGCCGTCGGTAACCGCAACGGCTGCAACGGATCAGCCTGCAGGAACGGCAAAAACGCCGGGTCGTTGGAATTTTCGCTGAAGCGCCGGGCGATGGCTTTGACGAAGGGTCTGAGCAGGTAATAACTCAGTTGCGACCAACCCCATGCCCGTGGCCGCACCAGCGGTGACAACAGAATCACCTGGCCCTGGGCCGGGCTGGCGGCGCCGGCATTGAGCACGTGATCGACCACAATCGCCCCGCCGGTGCTCTGCCCGCACAGGTGCCATGGCTGTGGCAGTTCGAGGGATAGCGCTTCGCTGAACAACCCCTGCAGCGTGTCCTGGTACTCGGCGAAATCCTTGATGCTGGCGCGCTCGCCGCTGGACAGCCCGTGGCCCGGCAAATCGCAGGCGATCACGGCAAAGTCCTGGTCCAGCGCCCACTCGATCACATGCCGATACAGGCCGGTGTGGTCGTAGAAGCCGTGGAAGACGAACAGCGTCGCCTTCGCGCGCTCCGGCCACCAGTACTGGCTGACCAGTTCATAACCATCGACCGCAAAGCGCCCCAGGCCTCTGCGCAGCTGACGCTGGGGGAAATCCAGGCCGTAGAACCGCTGATAGGCATGTGCTTGCGCCGACAGCGGCTGCATGGCCGCCAGCGGTTGCAGGCTGGCCCGCAGGTCATCAGGGTCGAAAGTGGCAGACATGAGCAATTCCAGAGCAGTCAACGGACTTTATAGGCCTGCGATATTCATCTGTCGCGGCAAGCATGGCAAGCTAGCCGACCTTCGAGGAATCAGCCAATGCGATCACCCTTGCGCGCCACACTGTTTGCCAGCCTGCTCGCCGTGGTGTGTGCCGGCGTATTGTGGGCGGCCTATGACTGGTTCCAGGGGCGTTATCTGCGTGCGTTCAGTGAGCACACGGCAGTGTTTTCCGGCGACCCTCTGCGCCTGCCCGAAGCCCTCGCCGGCCCCGGCGCCATCCGCCTGGTGCACTTCTGGGACCCGGCCTGCCCGTGCAATGTCGGCAATCAACAACACCTGACCGAACTGGTCGAGCGCTATGTGCCCCATGGCGTGGAATTCTACGCGGTGCAAAAACCCGGCAGCCACGGCCAGTTGCCCGCGACCTTGAGCCAACTGAAATCCATCGACGTCTTGCCCGGCTCAGAACAGATTCCCGCCAGCCCCGCCGTGGCGATCTGGGATCGCAGCGGCAAGCTGGCGTACTTCGGCCCCTACAGCGAAGGCCTGACCTGCAATTCGAGCAACAGCTTTATCGAGCCGATCCTGCAGGCCCTGGACGAGGGCCGCACGGTCAGTGCCACGCACACCCTGGCCGTGGGGTGTTACTGCCCCTGGCCGGTCGACGCGACAAAGTAGGACAAACCCGGCAACACGAATCCCTCCTACGGGCGATGCCTCATATCAACGGCCGTGTTAAACAGTGCGCCAGGGAACACAATAACAATAAGGAGTCTCCATGAAACGTAGCCTGACCGCGCTTGTTCTGCTGATCGTTGTGCTGGCCGTTGGCGCCGCCGGGTACCTCTACAGCAAGCAGCCGTCACGCAGTGGCACGGTGCAGCTGCAAGACCTGCAAGGTTCGGTGACCGTGCGCTACGACGAGCGTGGCGTCCCGCATATTCGCGCCGAGAACGAAACCGACCTGTACCGCGCCCTCGGCTATGTGCACGCCCAGGACCGCCTGTTCCAGATGGAAGTCCTGCGGCGTCTCGCCCGTGGCGAACTGGCCGAAGTGATGGGGCCGAAGCTGCTCGACACCGACAAGTTGATGCGCAGCCTGCGCATTCGTGAGCGCGCCGAAACCTACCTGGCAAACCTCGATAAATCCTCGCCGACCTTTATCGCCCTGCAGGCCTATCTGGACGGTATCAACCAGTATCAGGACAGCCACGCCAGGCCCGTCGAGTTCGACGTGCTGGGCATCCCGAAGCGGCCGTTCACGGCCCAGGACACCATCAGCATCGCCGGCTACATGGCCTACAGCTTTGCCGCGGCATTCCGCACCGAGCCCCTGCTGACCTATGTGCGCGATCAATTGGGCGCCGACTACCTCAACGTCTTCGACCTCGGCTTCCAGCCCAAGGGCGTGCTGGCCAAGCAGCCCAACGCCAGCGCGTCGCCCCTGGCCAGTGCCGACTGGAAAGACCTCAACGCCCTCGCGCGCCTGAGCGAACAGGCCCTGGCCGACAATGGCCTGCCGCAGTTCGAAGGCAGCAACGCCTGGGTCGTCGCGGGCAGCCGCACCCAAAGCGGCAAGCCGCTGCTGGCCGGTGATCCGCATATTCGCTTCTCCGCGCCGTCGGTGTGGTACGAGGCGCATCTGTCGGCGCCGGGTTTCGACCTCTACGGCCATTACCAGGCGCTGATGCCGTTTGCGTCCCTGGGCATGAACCGCGACTTCGGCTGGAGCATCACCATGTTCCAGAACGACGACCTCGACCTGATCGCCGAGAAGGTCAACCCGGACAATCCCGACCAGGTCTGGTACCGCGGCAAGTGGGTGGACATGACCCGCAGCGAGCAGCAGATCGCCGTCAAGGGCCAGGCACCGGTGACGCTGGTGTTGCGCCAGTCGCCCCACGGCCCGATCGTCAACGATGCCCTGGGCGCCAGCGTCGGCAAGACGCCGATCGCCATGTGGTGGGCCTTCCTCGAAACCCAGAACCCGATCCTTGAAGGCTTCTACCAGCTCAACCGCGCCGACACCCTGGTCAAGGCGCGTACCGCCGCGGCCAAGATCCAGGCGCCAGGCCTGAACGTTGTCTGGGCCAACGCCAAGGGGGATATCGGCTGGTGGGCCGCCGCACAATTGCCCAAGCGCCCGGCAGGCGTGCGTCCTGAGTTCATCCTCGATGGCAGCACGACCGACGCCGACAAGGACGGTTTCTACCCGTTCAGCGCCAACCCGCAGGAGGAAAATCCGGCGCGGGGCTACATCGTCTCAGCCAACTTCCAGCCAGTGTCGCCGACGGGCATGGAGATTCCCGGCTACTACAACCTGGCTGACCGTGGTCAGCAGCTCAATCGCCAGCTCAGTGACAAGGCCATGAAATGGAACCTGGAAAACAGCCAGCAGCTGCAACTGGGCACCACCACCGCGTATGGTCCGCGCCTGATGGCGCCGCTGTTGCCGGTGCTGCGTGAAGTGGTGAGCGATCCCGCCGAGCTCAAGCTGGTGGAGCAACTGGCCCAGTGGACAGGCGACTACCCGCTCGACTCCACCGCCGCCACCCTGTTCAACCAGTTCCTGTTCAACCTGGCTGACGCCGCGATGCACGATGAGCTGGGCAATGATTTCTTCGAGACCCTGATCTCGACCCGGGTGATCGATGCCGCGCTGCCTCGCCTGGCCGCGAACGCGGATTCGCCGTGGTGGGACAATCGCGACACCCTCGGCAAGGAAACACGAGCCGATACGGTGAAGGCGGCATGGCAGGCGAGCATCGCCCACCTCAAGACCACCCTGGGCACCGATTACGCGCAATGGCAGTGGGGCAAGGCGCATACCCTGACCCATGGCCATCCGCTGGGTCAGCAAAAGCCCCTGGACCGGTTCTTCAACGTTGGTCCGTTCGCCGCCCCCGGCACTCATGAAGTGCCGAACAACCTGTCCTCCAAAATCGGCCCGGCTCCGTGGCCGGTGACTTACGGCCCTTCGACCCGGCGCCTGATCGACTTTGCCGATCCGGCCCACAGCCTGACGGTGAATCCGGTAGGCCAGAGTGGCGTGCTACTGGACCGTCACTATGACGACCAGGCGGAGGCCTACATCGAGGGGATGTACTTCCAGGCGCATTTGAACGAAGAAGAGGTGGCGGCTAATACCCGTAGTACCTTGAAGCTGTTGCCGGCGCGTTCGGCCCAGTAGTTTTGTATCGGCTGGACTGGCCCCTTCGCTGGCAAGCCAGCTCCTACAGTTGACCGGGTTGTGCAGACAAACGCGGTCCCATGTAGGAGCGGGCTTGCCCGCGAAGGGGCCCTCAAAAACAATGCAAATTAACGCTCAAACCATCGCCGCAAAATTCAACCTGAACTGCTGCGGCGTCACCCCCAGCCGACGATTGAACACGCTGCGCATATGCTGGGCATCACGAAACCCACACTGATAGGCCACGGTCTTGAGCGGCGCGCGGTTGCTTTCCAGCATCACCCGCGCCGCGTCCACCCGCGCCTGTTCGACGAATTCCGCCGGGGTGATTTTCGCCTCCTTGGCGAACACCCGGGAAAAATTGCGCGTACTCATGTTCGCGGCGTTGGCCAGGTCGGAGAGCGCCAGGTCGCCCGTCAGATTGGCCAGCACATAATGCTGCACCATCGCCACCGCTGACGTTTCCTCGGCGTGGGGCGTCAGGAACGGGCTGAACTGCGACTGCCCGCCCGAACGCTGGGTAAACACCACCAGCCGCTTGGCGACGCTCAACGCGACCTCTGCGCCGTGATCCTGTGCCAACAGGTACAGCGACAAATCGATTCCCGCCGTGACCCCGGCCGACGTGAACAATTCGCCGTCCTGAACGTAAAGCCGATCGGCCTCGACCCGTGTCGAAGGGCACAGAGCCGCCAGTGCCGACGCATCGCTCCAGTGAGTGGTGACGGTGCGCCCCTCCAGCAACCCGGCACGGGCAAGCGTGAAGGCGCCGTTGCAGATCGAGCCAAACCGCTGCGCCCGTGCGCAGGCATCGCGCAGCCAGGCGTCGAACGCCGCACCAAAGGGCATGAAGGGCAACTGCGGCCCACCGGCCACCAACAGCAAGTCATAGGGCTCCAGCGCTTCGCTGAAATGGCAATGGGCGCTGAGTGACAGGCCGTTGGAGCACGCCATCATCCCGCGCTCGACGCCGATCACCTCCAGCCGATAGTGATCCTCGGGGGCAAGGAAACGATTGGCCTCGGAGAACACATCCATGGGGCCGGTCACGTCGAGCGCCTGGACACCTGCGAACACCACAATGGCGACGGTTTTACTCATGGCTCTGCCTCTTCTTGAAGTTGAAAAAGATCGCAGCCTTCGGCAGCTCCTACAGTGCACCGCATTCCATGTAGGAGTTGCCGAAGGCTGCGATCTTTTCGACCTATAGCCGCAACCCTAGCCACTCCAGGCCCAACACGCGAGGTTGGCGCGATATGCACGCTCATTGGCCGGGATCGCAGCCATGGATCGATTGTCCGGTTTTTGCGGGCAGAACAGACTGAAACCCTCAGCGCCGCCACGGCGTTTACGACGAGGAACACGCCATGAGCACCACCATCGCCGGCATCAGAATCCCCGACAGCACCCTGGCCCGGGCCGCCACCGAATACATCCGCGACATCGAATCCGACCTGCTCTACCACCACTCGCGTCGGGTGTTTCTGTTCGGCGCCCTGAGCGGTGAACGCAAGCAGCTTCACTACAATCCCGAGCTCCTGTACATCGGCGCAATGTTCCATGACCTGGGCCTGGTGGAAGGCTATCGCAGCGACAATGAACGCTTCGAAGTCGATGGCGCCAATGCTGCCGCAGCCTTCCTCAAGCCTTACGGATTCAGCGATGACGATATCGAACAGGTCTGGCTTTCGATAGCGCTGCACACCACGCCGGGCATACCGCAACACCTGCGGCCGACCGTGGCGCTGGTAACGGCCGGGGTTGAAATGGATGTGCTGGGCACGGACTACGCGGCCTTTTCCAGCGTGCAGCGCGACGCGGTGGTGCATGCGCATCCACGGGGGGAAGGGTTCAAGGAGTGCATCATCTGCGCCTTTGCCGACGGCTTGCGCCATCGTCCACAGACAACGTTCGGGAATGTGAAGACGGATGTGCTGCGGGATCAGGAGCCGGGGTTCAAGGCGATGAATTTCGTTGAAGTCATTCGGCAGTCCCCTTGGATTGTGTAAGTTCTCTGTAGGAGCCGGCTTGCTGGCGATGGTCTGTCAGTCACATTGATTTCGACTGAAACTCCATCGCCAGCAAGCCGGCTCCTACAGAGGACATGCGTTACTCACACATCGTGTGCAACCCTCAAGCCGCTTCCGGCGCCTGCGCGCGACGCACGTCCGGCTGCTTCCACGAATCGGCGGCCGCCTCTTCGATCGCCAGCTGGATTGCACGCTTGCGGCTTTCTTCGGCGCGACGGCTGAAGAACCAGACCAGGAAGGTCACGATCGACACCGCCAGCAGGATCAGGCTCGCCACGGCGTTGATTTCGGGTTTAACCCCCAGACGTACTGCCGAGAACACTTCCATCGGCAGGGTCGTGGAACCCGGACCCGACACGAAGCTGGCCAGTACCAGGTCATCGAGGGACAACGCGAAGGACATCATGCCCCCTGCCGCCAGCGATGGCGCGATCATCGGGATGGTGATCAGGAAGAACACCTTCCAGGGTTTCGCCCCCAGGTCCATGGCGGCCTCTTCGATGGACAGGTCCAGCTCACGCAAGCGCGCCGACACCACCACCGCTACATAAGCCGCACAGAAGGTCGTGTGGGCAATCCAGATGGTGACAATACCGCGCTCCTGCGGCCAGCCGATCATCTGCGCCATGGCCACAAACAGCAGCAACAGCGACAGACCGGTGATCACCTCGGGCATCACCAGCGGCGCGGTGACCAGGCCACCGAACAGCGTGCGACCCTTGAAGCGGGTGATGCGGGTCAGCACGAACGCAGCCAGGGTACCCAGGGCCACGGCGGCAATCGCCGTGTAGCAGGCGATTTCCAGCGAGCGCACCACCGAGCCCATCAGTTGGCTGTTGTCGAGCAGGCCGACGTACCACTTGATCGACCAGCCGCCCCATACCGTCACCAGTTTCGAGGCGTTGAACGAGTAGATCACCAGGATCAGCATCGGCAGGTAGATAAACAACAGACCCAG
>Ga0160472_100793_pt1 | contig 13644 bp, 8 predicted proteins | sample HID1973M_E11MG_FD_108267 | JGI IMG/M metagenome (GOLD analysis project Ga0160472, IMG submission 108267) | Enriched mosquito-associated microbial communities from UW Madison campus, WI, USA - HID1973M_E11 MG | ecosystem: Host-associated > Arthropoda: Insects > Digestive system > Unclassified ... | reverse complement strand
GCCTTCCAGCCGAAGCTGATGCTGCCACTGTCGCTGTCCTACGATCACCGCGTGATCAACGGCGCCGCTGCTGCACGCTTCACCAAGCGTCTGAGCGACCTGCTGGGCGACATCCGCACCATGCTCCTGTAACACCGACCGGCCCTCCTGCTCCGGAGGGCCGATCGCGTTCCACGTTTTCGAGCGCCACGCTCGTACCTCAACCCCGCCAATTTGGCGGGGCTTTTTTTGCCCTCAGGAAAGTCATTTTCTGACATTTGTGGCTGATATCGCCCACAACTCGAGTCCATTTCGTCTCCACATTTATTCAGGCCAAATAATTAGGATCATTGGCCAGATATTAAATGCTGCTGACAACGCATTAGTTGCTTAAAAAGCATCATCACGAATGGACTCGAATATGTTTAAACCCACTGCCGGCCCGATCATTGGCCACACAACCACTGATCATGTACGTATCTTCCTGCGCGGAGAGTCACAACAAGACAAACTTGTTGTTGCCGGTATCCGCTATCGGCAACTTGATACAGAAAATTGGTCTGCAGGTATTTTCAAACAACTGCAAACCTCACAAGACATGACCGACGTCATCGTACTCAATGGCCTTCATGCCGATACCGAGTATGAATACCAGGCTGGCTGGTTCGACGTCATGGACATGACATGCGCAATGGACGAAGCGCAACTTCATTGGCCTCAACCTATCTATCGCTTTCGTACCCGCTCCTCCCGGTCAACCCTGCCACGCGCCTATCTGGCGGGTTCCTGTCGCTACCTCGGCACGATCGCTGGCGTTGCCCTGGCGCCCTATCTCGGTGACCGCATCTTCGCCTCCATGTCACGCCTGGCGAAGCAGGCCGATCCACCCATCAGTGCACTGCTGATGACTGGCGACCAGGTCTACGTCGATGACTTGAACATCTTCGCACCGGACCGAAAACTCAAGGACATCCTCCGTAAGTATCACGTGGCTTTTTCCCAGCCTGAAATTTCTCGCTTGATGTCCAGCGTGCCCACTTACATGACCCTGGACGATCACGAGATAGAAGACAACTGGCCGGCCAACAAGGCGCCTTGGGATGATGACTTATATGCCAATGCAATGAAGGCCTACGAGTTATATCAAGCAAGCCACAGCCCCGCCTGTGAACTTTTGGCTGACGGGCAACTGAACAACACACTGGATAAATACTGGTATCAATTCTGCGACGGCGATATCGAATGGTTTGTTGCCGACACCCGCACCCGACGCAATTTATCCGCAGACGATCGACGCATTCTCGATGCCGAACAGGAACAGGCGCTTTGCAGATGGCTGATCAACAGCCCGGCCCGGGTCAAATTCGTGGTCACCAGCGTCATGTTCTACCCCGATCAAAAAAAACGCGACGACGACGCATGGCGCGGCTTCCCGGAACAACGCCTGCGCCTGCTGGAAACGATTCGCAGGCACCGGGTGAAGAATGTCATTTTCCTTTCCGGCGATGTGCACGGCTCGCTGACTAGCCGGCTGCGACACAGTGAAGACCCGGACTTCGAGGTTCACACCATCGTGTCTTCACCGCTGTGCAACAGCCAATGGCTGCCCTATGCCAATCAATCCACGTTCGTTTTCGACCAGCCGCTGGCCAGCACGGAAGCAGGCAACTATCAGGCGGAATTGATGGGCACTGTGATCAGTCAGGACAACTTTGCCCACTTTGTCGTAGAGACCGATCACATTCAGGTCAATTATCACAATCGCGATGGCCGGCTTGTGCAATCGACCCGCCTGTCGTTGCGCTAAAACGGAAAAAACGTCCGTACTCAGCCGCGTACGGACGGGCTTTTCGGCTCTGGCACAATACTTTTGCCCTTTACTGGAGAAATCTTTGCGCCTGCCGACATATTCTTATAGCACTTGGCCTTCATGTCTCTTGTCAGTCGGTGTCGCAATGATGCAACCTTGCCACAGGTAATAATCAAGAGGGCGAAAGCCCGGCGCTGCCAGCAAATACGAAGCGAGTTTCCCTCCATATGAAGAGCCAACCCGATGCCGCCAGCCGTATGGTGGCCGAGGTAGTGACGCAGTTGCCTGTGCCCTCGCGGCTCGGCATGCTGCGTTTCGAACGGCTTAACGAACCCAGCTGGGCGTTACTGTTTCTCGATCCCAATTGCGAACGCCAATTCGGCCTGCCGGCGGTGGAACTGTGCGCGCTGGTCGGCTCGCCCTACGCCAGCCTGATGGAGCCGGAAGCGCGCTATCAACTGCATGACACTATCCAGCAGCAACTAAGCGCAAGCAGCCATTACCTGATCCGCTACACCCTGCACACCGCCTCGGGCTCGCTGAACCTGCTGGAACTTGGCGAAGCCTACAAACAGCACAATCGACACCTGCTGCGCGGCTATCTGCTGGTGATCGACGGCCTGTTCGAGGATGACCCGCTGCGGCCCGCCCTGGACCTGGAAACCCAGAACTCGCGCCTGCTGATCGCCCTGGAACTGCATCAACATACCCAGCAGGAGCAATTGCTGCACCTGGAGCGGGTACGCGCCCAGCAGGACCTGATCCTGCTACTGACGCGCCAACGCTACAGCAGCAACAACTCCCTGCAGGAAGCCGCAGAACTGATCACGCGCTGCGCCTGCGACATTTACCAGATCGACAGTGCCAGCCTCTGGCACCTGGAAGGCTCGACGCTGACACCCATCTCGGCCTATCACCGTGACACCCAGGCCTATCAGTTGCCGGAACCGATCGACGCCAGCGGCTTTCCCGACTATCTCGACGCCCTGCACACCGGCCGGGCCATCGACGCGCACAATGCCATGCGCGACCCGCGAACCCGGGAAATGGCCGAAAGCCTGCGCCCGCGTAATGTCAACGCGATGCTCGACGCCAGCATCCGCGTCGATGGTCAGGTGGTCGGCGTACTCTGCCTGGAACAAACCGGCGCCACCCGCGCCTGGCAGTCGGACGAAATCGCCTTTGCCGGCGAACTGGCCGACCAGTTCGCCCAAGTCATCAGCAACCACAACCGACGCACCGCCACCAGCGCCCTGCACCTGTTCCAGCGCGCGGTCGAACAAAGCGCCAACGCCTTTTTGCTGGTCAACTGCGACGGCGTGGTGGAATACGTCAACCCGAGCTTCACCGCCATCACTCAGTACAGCACCGAGGAAGTCCATGGCCAGCGCCTGTCCGAGCTGCCAGCCCTGGAAAATCTCAGCGAGTTGCTGTTCGATGCGCCGTCGGCGCTGGCCAAGAGCAACAGCTGGCAGGGCGAGTTCAAGAGCCGCCGGAAAAATCTCGAACCCTACTGGGGGCAGCTGTCGATTTCCAAAGTCTATGGCGACAACCGCGAACTGACCCACTACATCGGCATCTACGAAGACATCACCCAGACCAAGCTGGCCCAGCAGCGCATCGAACGCCTGGCCTACACCGACAACCTGACCAACCTTGGCAACCGCCCGGCCTTCATCCGCAACCTCGATGAACGTTTTTCCCGCGACAGCGATGCGCCGATCAGCCTGTTGCTGGTGGACATCGACAACTTCAAGCGGATCAACGACAGCCTCGGCCACCAGACCGGCGACAAACTACTGATCAGCCTGGCCCGGCGCCTGCGTAACAGCCTGATCCCGAGCGGCAGCCTGGCGCGCTTTGCCAGCAACGAGTTTGCCGTGCTGCTGGACAACAGCGACCTTACCGTAGGCCAGCAGGTGGCCAACCAGTTGTTGGCGACCCTCGACAAACCGATGTTCGTCGACAACCAGTTGATCAGCGTCACCGGCTCCGTGGGTCTTGCCTGCGCGCCACTGCACGGCCGCGACCCGCAAACCCTGATGCGTAACGCCGGTCTGGCGCTGCACAAGGCCAAGGCCAACGGCAAGCATCAGGTCCAGGTGTTCACCGAAGCGCTGAACGCCGAGGCCAGCTACAAGCTGTTCGTCGAGAACAACCTGCGCCGCGCCCTGACCCAGAATGAGCTGGACGTGTTCTACCAGCCCAAGCTGTGCCTGCGCAGCGGCCGCCTGCTGGGGATGGAAGCGCTGCTGCGCTGGGATCATCCGGAAAAAGGCATGATCCGCCCGGACCAGTTCATCAGCGTCGCCGAAGAAACCGGCCTGATCATCCCCATCGGTAAATGGATTGCCCGCCAGGCCTGCCGCATGAGCAAGACGCTGACCGCCGCCGGCCTGGGCAACCTGCAAGTGGCGATCAACCTGTCGCCCAAGCAATTCTCCGACCCGGACCTGGTGGCCTCCATCGCCACCATCCTCAAGGAAGAAGCCCTGCCGTCGCACTTGCTGGAGCTGGAGTTGACCGAAGGCCTGCTGCTGGAAGCCACCGAAGACACCCACCTGCAACTCGACCAGCTCAAGCGCCTGGGCCTGACCCTGGCCATGGACGACTTCGGCACCGGTTACTCGTCGCTCAGCTACTTGAAAAAATTCCCCATCGACATCATTAAGATTGATCGAAGCTTCATTCACGAAATCCCAGATAACCAGGACGACATGGAGATCACCTCCGCGGTGATCGCCATGGCCCACAACCTGAAACTCAAGGTCGTGGCTGAAGGCATCGAAACCGCCGAGCAGTTGTCGTTCCTGCGCCGTCACCGCTGCGACGTCGGCCAGGGCTACCTGTTCGACCGTCCGATCCCGGGCGACGAGCTGATCGAAAATCTCAAGCGCTATCCTCGCGGCCCAATCGCCTGACAGACACTGCACCTGTGAGCGACACAAACCCTGTAGGAGTGAGCCTGCTCGCGATAGCGGCAGATCATTCGACAACTATTTTGAATGTCATACCCCAATCGCAAGCAGGCTCGCTCCCACAGGAGTAGTGCGCATCTGTCAGGTATTGGGCACACTGACCGTCTGACTATTTAAAACCCAACCTGACTGAGAGGACTGATCATGGTTCTGCGCTCGGAAATACTGGTGAACAAAAACGTGCTTCCTACTAAAGATCAAGCTCTGCCTGGCCGCGAAACCCCGATGAATCTGCCGGAACGACATTTCGTCCACGACGCCCCGCTGCTGGGCCCGTTCGCCACCGATGTCGATTTTGCGATCTTCGGCCTCGGCTGCTTCTGGGGCGCGGAACGTCGCTTCTGGCAGCGTGAAGGCGTGGTCAGCACCGTGGTGGGTTACGCCGGTGGCTTTACGCCGAACCCGACCTACGAAGAAGTCTGCTCGGGCCTGACTGGCCACACTGAAGTGGTACTCGTGGTCTATGAGCCGGCAAAAGTCAGTTACGAAGAACTGCTGAAGATGTTTTGGGAACTGCACAACCCGACCCAGGGCATGCGCCAGGGCAACGACATCGGCACCCAATACCGCTCGGTAATCTACGCAACCAACCCGACACAACTGGCCGCCGCCGAACGCAGCAAAGAGCTGTTCCAGGTCGAACTGACCAAGGCGGGCAAAGGCGAGATCACCACCGAAATCGACGAAGCCCCAACGGTTTACTTCGCCGAGGCGTACCACCAGCAGTACCTGGCCAAGAATCCGGAAGGCTATTGCGGGATTGGCGGCACAGGCGTGACCTGCCCGATCTGATTGCCTGACGCAAAAGATCGCACCCTCCGCCAGCTCCTACGGGTGTACACGAAACCCTGTAGGAGCTGCCGCAGGCTGCGATCTTTTGATTTTGCTATTCGGCAATCAACCAATCCATCCGCCACCCACCCTGGGTCTGCCCAAGCTTCTCGGACAACCACGGCAGCAACTCACGCAACTCTTCTTCGAGCCCCCACGGCGGATTGGCAATCGCCAACCCGGAACCATTCAGGCTGTTCGGCGTGTCCAGCGGATGCACCAGCAACTCCACCCGCAGTAACTTCGGCGCACCGGTACCGGCCAGGTCCTGATAAAAACGACGCAAGGCGCGCTGATCCTTCACCGGATACCAAATGGCCGCCACCGTCTGGCGCATCCGGCCAATTGCCTCTTTCAGCGACGCAGCGCAACGCTGCATCTCGTCGAGCTTCTCGAACGGCGGATCAATCAACATCACCGCGCGCTTCTCCGGCACCGGCAGCAAGGCCCGCGGCACAAACCAGCCCTCACCCAGATGCACCTTGACCCGACGATCCCCGGCCATGTTGTCCTTGAGCAGCACGCCGTCTTCCGGATGCTTCTCGTTGAGCAACACCCGATCCTGCGCACGGGTCAGGCGCCGCGCCAACTCCGGCGAACCCGGGTAGTAGCGCAACTGGCCATCGGGATTCATCTCATGCAGCACCTGCATGTAATCGGCCGTCAGTAACGGCAGGTCCGGTTGATCCCACAACCGCGCGATGCCTTCCAGGTACTCACCGGTACGACTGGCCTGATCGCCCTGCAAGTCATACAGCCCGATGCCGGCGTGGGTATCGAGATAGGCGAACGGCTGCTCCTTGCGCGACATCAGGGCGATGAGGCGGGTCAAGGTCAGGTGTTTGAACACATCGGCGTGATTGCCGGCATGGAAGGCGTGACGATAATTCATGATTGCTCCTGCGCAGGGCGGGGAGTTTACCTTTTACCGGTCGGCAAGTCAGGGGCTCGCAGCCGAGCGGCCGTAACCACCCCCTGTGGCGAGGGAGCTTGCTCCCGCCGGGCTGCGAAGCGGCCCCAAAACCTGAACCAAGGTCTTGCCTGACACGCTGCACTCCCCTGCTCCACAACTGCTACGCAGTTGAACGGGAGCAAGCTCCCTCGCCACAAAAGCCCTCTACCCTAGGCGCTATACCGATGGCCGCGCCCGCAATTGCCGCCCGACCACGTCCAGCACATCACAGCCATCGCGCAACGGAATGGCACAGAGCAACGCAAAGTCACTGAGGATGAACGACTCGCACTCGATCGAACCGCGCATCGACAGGTTTTCCAGCACTTGGGTAACGGTCTGGATTCGGTAAATGGCAGCGTCGTTCAAGGCATGCAATGGGGCTTGGGTATCCAGGAACAGCGTGGTGTGGTGTCGCAATTGCTGGTGAGCGCCACGAAGCGGGTGTCGGGATGAAGGGTTGGGTTTTCGCAGGGTGGATCGGGATGAACTGTTTTCATTTTTAACCTCTGGTAGAAACGGGGCTACCATCGGCCTTCCTACAGGCTTGGGTGGCAGCCATACGCGGGGTAGGAATATCGAGACCAGAGCACTCGACCACGCCAAAGCGTGCCCGCGCACAGCCGCCGCAACAGATCTTACGGGCGCACGTCAGAGGCCGCAAATCAGGTGACGACGTCAAAGCGTTACTGGTCTTAACGGGTTCCTACACCCCACCGCTGAGTTGTCAGTGGCTAGCGAAGACTATCGATGGAGTGCCGGTGGCACCAGTTCATGAAAACCGCTAGGTTTTGAAGGAAACGTCCTAGGACCTCACCCGAAAAAGCCGTAACAGCTACAATTTATCAAATTAATTTGAGGCTGAATGGCGCAAAGGGTGAATCTTGTCGATCGACTTGCGATGCGCTTGTAAATCGCCAGCCGTTGGCTGCCTGATTATTCCCGAAAAAAGAATATCGAAACTAAATACAAAATCCAACCAGCGTGAAAGCTGTACTTTATTATTTTTTTATAAATATGGTCGCTAGAATGCCGAAGGCAATTGGAAACAATTAACGACAAAAAGCTTATCGAAAACATTGTTAATGAAAACACCGGCATCAGCACTCCACGCCCTGAAAACTCTACCAAAAATGGTTGATGGCGAGCGCCTCCAGGCAAAAATAGATGTTGATGATATATTGCGTAAATTGAAACCATTATAAAAATCGCCGAAACCCCACCAAGTAGAATTTTTAATCGGAGTGGTGCCTCCTTCAAAATATTAAAGTTTCCAATCTGGTATTTTTTTAATCGGCACGAAAGACAGTGTCCACCTTCTATTAGCGACAAGCCGTCTTTATCCAGCACTCCACACTTTTTGCATTTATTTACTCTGGGCGTCATTTATTTGCGATCCATCTGTTCAACTCGAGCAGAGAACTGGTGTGAATAATGGGCACACCACTAAGTGTGCTGGCCACTTTTCGACTAATTTAGAAGCCCCGCTTTCCCTATTACGACAAGCAATATCATTGAAACTACAAGGCCAATAGAACTCCATTGCAAAATTACAAGCTTGCGTTTAAGCGAGAGAGGGAAGCTATCTATATCCTCAGCATTGGCTAGACCTCGTTTAAGGAAAAATCCCGGAAACGTAAGAATGCTAGAAATGCTTCCTACCAGCAGCAATCTGCCATGAAGACTCGTACGCTTATATATCCCAAGAGCCAATAGAGACGATTTTCTTTTGAAGTGCGACGACATCAAGTCACCCTTCGCATAGCTCAGATACAAAGCTACTCCAATGCAAATGAACTGGCAGATAATGACCACACCACCCAAACCGCCGATGATTAGTTTAGTTGCAGTCACTTCACCACCTCGTAAATCTGTTCTCCGGCCATTTCTCCAAGTACACCACCAAACTCTCCTCCAGCATAAGAACTAACTCCAACAACCAGAATACTACATGCTAATGGCGCAACGCCGGCAGTAGGTAACCGCGGCGTCATCGCGTCTTAGCCAGCTATTTCAGCGCTCCTGATTTCCATAACGCGACCAGTAAGGCCATAGCAGTGAATGAAGCGATAACACTCCATTGCAACACGACTAACTTCCATCTTAGTGGACGGGGAAAATCTTCAAAGTCCTGAACACTTAGAACGTCGTGCCTGATGAAAAAATCTGGAAAAGTAAGAACCATACAAGCGCTTCCCACGAGCTGAAGCCTACCCCAACAACCTTTATGTATGCGTACAGCATTAGATATGCTTGGAGAGCTATTCTTGAAATGTTCTAATAATAATTCTCTTTTCGTATAGCCCAAGTGTAATGCGAAACAGTTGCCGACAAGTACGAATACAAACGCCAAGCCGCACAAGCCGCCAGCAATCATTTCGGCAGTAGTCATTTCGTCGACTCGTAAATCACTTCGCCTATGAACTCGCCACTCATTTCTCCCAACGTACCCCCCGCATACGAGCCAGCGCCCGCCGCAACGATACTGCAAGCAAGCGTTAAAAAGCCGCCTGTTGGAACTCCCAGAGCAACGCACAGGCCTCCTACTACCGGCGCGGTTAAGATCCTGCCTGTGGCCATGCCAGCAGCCACTCCTACCGTGAAACTGCCTGACTCAGTAAGTCGGATTCGTCTACACGCTTCGCTATTTCCCGCAGCACACACATCCTGAACCTTCGCAGCAGAAGCTCCTCCGCCGACGGCAGTCCCTAACCAACCGCCGTACTGGACGTATTTTGAAGCCTTCGCTACACCTTCAAGATGAGTGGCATGACCAGGTATTTGCCCACCGGGGCTGGCATGGGTCCAGTGGTGAACCAGGCTTTGACTGGATATGCCCAACATATTTTTCAAGTTGATGTGGTGAGGAAAACCAATCCCCTTGCGGGTCAGCGTCGTCATGTGGCGGTTAAGTATTGAAAGCAAACGCTGTCGCTCGACAAAAAAGGCCGGTGAGCGCAGGTGTCCATCTCTTTCGAGCGTTTTAATTTGCAACGCTTCAATTTCCCTCAAGGCATAGTCGACGTTATCCAGATTATTCTTGAAAATACTCGCGCCAACGCCAATAGCGCCTGAGCTAAAGGTCAAGAGGGCCTGGAAGGCATCCCGGTTTTCCTCCATGAAATCAGCCTCTTCCGGAGTAAGCGTTTCCAGTATTTGATTAGTTTTGGCCGCCAACTCCATGAGCATTGCTTCTTCACGGGTGCACTGGAAGTTATTGGGATCGCTTAGCACGATCAGCGAGCCGGCTTTGACGTCGCGCAGATAGGGATTGAGCAGCTTGAATTTGCCCATCACCGCCGGGTCGCGCAGGGTGAACAGCGAGGCTTCGAGTTGTTCGCGGGTGGTGCTTTTGGGCACGATGTAAAAGCCGGGCTCCGGAGCGTCGAGGCCGGTAGGCTGTGATCGAGACGACGCACTTGGCACTGACGTAAAGCTGGAGGGACGCTGCGCGGCCGTATTGCTGGTGACAGTCATCGATGGCGCAGGCGCGGCCGATTGGGCAGTTGCCCTGGCTGCTTTCGGTGCAGGGGGTTCATTGACATAACTCCCCTCGAAATTTGAGGCAATCAGTCTGGCTCGACAAGGGCAGCCGCTGAAACTATCCAGCGTGCCTGCAACTCGTCGATTCCCGCTCAGGACGTGAGAGACGCCGCCGATGATCCGGTAGCTCTTCTTGTCTTTTCCGCAACTGACCAGATCACCCTCACGCGCATGGATGAGACCGAAATTGAAAGTGTGGTCCCCCTCCAGAACGGTACCGCCGCAGTCAGTTTTGTCACCAAGCCCAATGTAATACCCGATAGCCATGTCTTGATATCCCTTTCAACTGGCGCCCCATCCCTTGGGAAAATGCGCCGTTGTTAACGATGAGTTACCCCGGTCGAAAATGAGTCGGGCTAGCGCAAAGTACGTGAGCAGAAAGGTAATTCAAGGCATCTGGGCAAATCAGGAAACCTCCTACAATCCGTGCAGAAAAAGGTTACGAAGCGGAGGTAGGGACCAAAAGTGAACGCAAAAAAAACGGCCCGCACCCTAAGGCTGCGAGCCGTTCTTTCATCCACAACGGGATGACTTCAATCGATTACTTGTTCAAACGGTAATCGCTTTCAGCAGCCGCAAACCGCGTCAGCATGCCATTCGACGGCGTGCCCAGTTTGCTGACGATATAGATCGCCAGGCTGGCGAAGATGAAGCCAGGGATGATTTCGTACAGGCCCAGCAGTTCGAAGTGTTTCCACACGATCACGGTGATCGCGCCGACCAGGATGCCGGCCAGTGCGCCGTTACGGGTCATGTCTTTCCAGATCACGGAGATCAGGACCACAGGGCCGAATGCGGCGCCGAAGCCTGCCCAGGCGTAGCTGACCAGACCCAGTACGCGGTTTTCCGGATTCGCCGCCATCGCGATGGCGATCAGGGCCACCAGCAACACCATGGCGCGACCAACCCAGACCAGCTCGACCTGGGACGCGGATTTGCGCAGGAAGGTCTTGTAGAAGTCTTCGGTCAGGGCGCTCGAGCACACCAGCAACTGGCAGCTCAGGGTGCTCATGACGGCAGCCAGGATGGCCGACAGCAGGATACCGGCGATCCATGGGTTGAACAGGATTTTGGCCAGTTCGATGAACACACGCTCGTGGTTTTCGGTGACAGCACCGGCAACGTCAGGGTGCGCCGAGAAGTAGGCGATACCGAAGAAGCCTACCGCCACGGTGCCGCCCAGGCACAGGATCATCCAGGTCATGGAGATGCGACGGGCATTGGCGATCGACTTGACCGAATCTGCCGCCATGAAGCGCGCCAGGATGTGCGGCTGGCCAAAGTAGCCCAGACCCCAGCCCATCAGCGAGATGATGCCGATGAAGGTCGTGCCCTTGAGCATGTCGAAGTTGCTTGGATCTTGCGCTTCGATGGCCAGGAACGTGGTGTCGACGCCGCCAGTGGCCAGCAGCACGATGATCGGCGTCAGCAGCAGCGCGAAGATCATCAGGGTGGCTTGTACGGTATCGGTCCAGCTCACTGCCAGGAAACCACCGATAAAGGTGTAGGCAATCGTTGCCGCAGCACCGGCCCACAGCGCCGTCTCGTAGGACATGCCGAAGGTGCTTTCGAACAGACGGGCACCGGCGACGATGCCAGAAGCGCAGTAGATGGTGAAGAACACCAGAATCACGACGGCGGAGATGATCCGCAGCAGGCCGCTTTTGTCTTCGAAACGGCTGGCGAAGTAGTCCGGCAGGGTCAGTGCATCACCGTTGTGCTCGGTCTGCACACGCAGACGGCCGGCAACAAACAGCCAGTTCAGGTAGGCACCGACGATCAGGCCGGTGGCGAGCCAGCTTTCGTACAGGCCGGACATGTAGATGGCGCCCGGCAGGCCCATCAACAACCAGCCGCTCATGTCGGAAGCACCGGCGGACAATGCCGTCACGACGCTGCCCAGGCTACGGCCGCCCAGGATGTAGTCGGAAAGGTTGTTGGTGGAGCGATAGGCCATCAAGCCGATCAGCACCATTGCTGCGATGTAGATCACGAACGTGATCAGGGTTGGATTGCTTACGCTCATTAAGTTACGCCCTGGCTTTGTTTTTATGTAGCGGCGGCTGGTGAACCGCTCGCAAACGATGACGTTTGATAGACGATCCGCAATCCCGCGCATTTATGACTGATGTTTCCCCAGGAAAGCCATCAGCCGGAGCACCCGTCTTGAGAGAGGTTGCACCTTGTGGCGCGAATGCTATGCAACAAAGCAAATAAGGCGCAACCCATTTCATGAGAATAAGTTGCACCTAGTCAGATTTACGACAATTCCTACGGTTTTTGCTCCCTTTTAATGCAGTACCCACCGGCTACTAGAAGCAAAAGCACCAAGCAGGAGCGGTACGTCCGTGCCAACATTCCTATTCCCGACAAGCTACCGAAATATTCCGACAAAAAGGGTTGCACCCGGTTGCACCTCCTTCAGCGCACGGCTAATCTTGCCGCCAGCTGATGCCACGCAGTCGTGGCAAACATGAGGATAAAAACATGGCTACCACCACCCTTGGGGTCAAACTTGACGACCCGACCCGCGAACGCCTCAAGGCTGCCGCGACCTCGATAGATCGCACGCCACACTGGCTGATCAAGCAGGCAATCTTCAATTACCTGGAAAAACTCGAGGGTGGTGCAACCCTGACCGAGCTGAGCGGTTTGACCAAGGATTCCGACGATGCCGTCGACGCGCCTCTGGATCACGCCCACCAATGCTTCCTCGAATTCGCTGAAAGCATCCTGCCGCAATCGGTCCTGCGCGCTTCGATCACCTCTGCCTACCGTCGCCCTGAGCCGGAAGTGGTGCCGATGCTGATCGAGCAGGCGCGCCTGCCGGCACCGATGGCCGAAGCCACCAACAAGCTGGCCGCCTCGATTGCAGAAAAACTGCGCAACCAGAAGAGCGCTGGCGGCCGTGCCGGCATCGTTCAAGGCCTGTTGCAGGAATTCTCCCTGTCGTCCCAGGAAGGCGTGGCCCTGATGTGCCTGGCCGAAGCGCTGCTGCGCATCCCGGACAAAGGCACTCGCGATGCACTGATCCGCGACAAGATCAGCACCGGCAACTGGCACCCGCACCTGGGCAACAGCCCGTCGCTGTTCGTCAACGCCGCCACCTGGGGCCTGCTGCTGACCGGCAAGCTGGTGTCCACGCACAACGAAGCCGGCCTCACGTCGTCCTTGAGCCGCATCATCGGCAAGAGTGGCGAGCCGATGATCCGCAAGGGCGTCGACATGGCCATGCGCCTGATGGGCGAACAGTTCGTGACTGGCGAAACCATCGCCGAAGCCCTGGCCAACGCGAGCAAGTTCGAAGCCAAGGGTTTCCGTTATTCCTACGACATGCTGGGTGAAGCCGCACTCACCGAGCACGATGCGCAGAAGTACCTTGCCTCGTACGAACAAGCCATTCACTCGATCGGCAAGGCGTCCCACGGTCGCGGGATTTATGAAGGTCCGGGCATCTAGATCAAGCTGTCGGCCCTGCACCAGCGCTACAGCCGCGCCCAGTACGAGCGCGTGATGGATGAGCTGTACCCGCGTCTGCTGTCGCTGACCCT
>Ga0160472_100792_pt1 | contig 13650 bp, 14 predicted proteins | sample HID1973M_E11MG_FD_108267 | JGI IMG/M metagenome (GOLD analysis project Ga0160472, IMG submission 108267) | Enriched mosquito-associated microbial communities from UW Madison campus, WI, USA - HID1973M_E11 MG | ecosystem: Host-associated > Arthropoda: Insects > Digestive system > Unclassified ... | reverse complement strand
GTCGAAGCGGATCTCGCCGGGCAGCTGCAGCGCACTGCGGATGACCGAGGCGCCGGCGCTTTCCAGCGTGATGCTGGCGGCCTTGATCTGGGCATCGGTCATGGCCACTTTCCCTTCCTCCTGCGAAAAGGCGAAGTGGTGGACTGCGCCGGCGACCTGCGCCGTGATCCGGGCCTCGAAGTTGTGCGGCTCGGCGATTTCCGAGGTGCTGACCAGCGTATCGCCCTGCGCGGCAAAGCCGATCTGCTGTTCGTCGCCGCCGGGGCGCGTCAGCGTGAGGGCGAGCGACGCGGCGTTCGCCGCCAGCGCCTGTTCCTTGTCGAACAGCCAGGCCTTGAAGCGTGGCTCGCCACCCTCTTCGGCCAGCAGCAGTTCGAGCGCCAGCGTGCCGTCGACCAGCTTCTGGCCGCCATGCGGTCCCTTGGCGGCTTCTTCCGTGTGGCCGGCTTCTTCTTCGCCATGGCCGTGCGCGTCTTCCTCCTCGTGCTTGCCATGGCCGGCTTCGGCATGCGCCTCGCCGGCAGCCTTGGGCGGACCGGATCTCAGGAGGAAGGTGCCGGCGACGAGCGCCAGCACGACGATCAGCGCGATCACCAGGAATTGCCTGCGTGCGGGCTGCGTGGTCGATGGGGTCATGGCTTCACTCCTGCCTGTTCTTGCGAGATGAGGGCGGTCTGTTCGGCGCCAGCGCCGAGCAGACGATCGAGGTCGGTCGCGGCGCGGTGCGCGTCGGCGAGGGACCGGAGGTATTGCGCGCGCGCCTGGAAAAGCGTTCGCTGCGCGTCGAGCGTTTCGAGGAAACTGAACTTGCCGAGCTCGAAGCCCTTGGTGGCGGCATCGAAGGCGCTTTGGGCGCCCGGCAGGATCTCCTGGCGAATGGCCAGTGCCTCGGTCCTTGCCGTTGTCAGGCGCTGATGCGCGGAGAGCGCATCGGCACGCAATTGCAGTTCCGTATCTGCCGCTGCATCGCGCGCCTTGTCTTCGCGCCGCAGCGCTTCGGTGATGTTGCCGCTGTTGCCATCGAAGATCGGCAGCGGAATCGACACGCCGAGCACCGCTTCGTTGCGGCCGTCCAGTTCCGGCGTGCGCTTCGCACCGAGGGTGAGCGTCAGGTCCGGAACGCGCCGGGCCTGCTCCAGTTGCGCGAGCGCCCCGTACCGCCTGACCTCCAGTGCGGCCAGCCGCGCGGCGGGTGCTTGTGCAAGCCGTTGTTCGACGCCGTCCAGCGACGGTGCCGTCGGCAGCGTGTCCGCGCTGCCGTCCAGCCGGTCCACCGCGACGCTCTGCGACCCGATCGCGGCGCGAAGTGCATGCAGGCTGGACTGGAGTTCGCCGCGTGCCTGCACCGCTTCCAGCGCGACGCTCGCTTGCGCCACCCTGGACTTGGTTTCCTCCACCGGCGAGACCTTGCCGGCGGCAACCCGCTTGCTGGCTGCGTCGCGGCTGGTCCTGGCCAGGGCGAGCGAGTCTTGCGCCAGCCGCAGGCGTTCCTGGGCGATCAGTGCCGCGAAATAGGCGGCCGTGACGTTGGCGCGCAGGTCGGCGCTGCGCTGGCCGAACCGAAGGGCGGCAATCTCGCGCGCCCGCTCGGCGGCTTCGATGCGCGCGCCGCGCTTGCCCCCCAGTTCAAGCGGCTGGCTGAGCAGAAGCGTGGTGGTTCGCTCCTCGCGTCGCGTGTTCTCGATTTCCAGCCCGATCGTCGGGTTGGGAGAGGCGCCGGCCTGCTCCCGCGCACCGTCGACGGCCTCGATCTCGCGCTGGGCCGCGGAGAGCCCCGGGTGGATGCGGGCGGCCAGCGCCAGTGCATCGGCCAGCGTGAGGCCGCGCGAAGCCGCCACGGCCGAAGGGGTGAGCGCGCCGGGCGGCGCCCGGTCGTTTTCTGCTTGGGCGGACTGAACCGCCAATGCCGCGATCGCCAGCGGCAATAGGAACCTGAACATCGAATTCTCCGAATGATGGAATGACCAGCAAGGAAAATCCGGCGCAGGAAAGCTTCAGCGATTCATCGGTTTTGAAATGAGAGTCGGAGCCTGCGCCGGATCAAGCGGCGCGGGTCCAGTTCGGGCGATCGATGCAACCCGTGACATCGGGGAGCATGCCTCGCGCAGGCTGCGCGATCAGTCGTTGCTTCTGCAGCGCCGGCATGCGCACCGCAAGGTCTGCTGCGGGCTGCGCACCGGTCGGGTGGCAGACGCCGCATTCGCAGTGAGAGAAGGGGGTGCCGGTGCCGCCGGCCTCGTCGGTTTGCGCGGTGGCGTCGACGGTGTTCGCATCGGCGGCGATGCCGTGCGCCTGCAGCAGGTTCTGCACGCCTGCCTGGGCCGCGTCCTGGCCGCAAATTGCCGTGCCTGCGAATGCCATCTGCATGGGCAGTACGAACAGCAACAAGACCAGGAACCAGCGGCGCATCGACAACATTATATGAACTACAAGGTTTACGCTTGCGTGACAGCAGCTTCCGGCGCGCGCGGGGCGACCGCCTTCTTCCCCTCCGTGCGGGCATTCAGCAGGCGCAGGCCATTCGCCACCACCAGCAGGGTCGCGCCCATGTCGGCAAAGACGGCCATCCACATGGTCGCCGACCCCACCAGTGCCAGCACCATGAACACGGCTTTGATGCCCAGCGCGAGCGAGATGTTCTGCACCAGCACGCCGTGCGTCTGGCGCGACAGCCGGATGGTCTGCGGGATGCGGCGCAGATCGTCATTCATGATGACGACGTCGGCCGCCTCCATCGCGGTATCGGTGCCGGCGCCGCCCATCGCAAAGCCGATGTCCGCCTGCGCCAGCGCCGGGGCGTCGTTGATGCCGTCGCCGGTCATGCCCGTCATGCCGAAGCGCTGCTGCAGATCCTTGATCGCGCTGAGCTTGTCTTCGGGCAGCAGGTTGCCGGTCGACTGGTCGATGCCGGCCTCGGCCGCGATGGTCCTGGCCGTTGCCATGTTGTCGCCCGTCAGCATGATCGGCGTCACGCCCAGCGCCTTCAGTTCGGCGATGGCCTCGCGCGAGGATTCCTTGATCGTGTCGGCCACGGCAAAGATCGCCAGCACGCCGCCGTCGTCCGCCAGCAGCGTGACCGTACGTCCCTGCTGCTCGTGCGCCTGGAGCATCGCCTCGATCTCCGGCGTGCACAGCTTGCGCTCTTCCATCAGGCGGTGATTGCCCAGCAGGTGGACGCGGCCCCGGTGCGTGCCTTGCGTGCCGCGTCCGGCCAGCGCCTTGAAGTCCTTGATGTCCTCGGGCGCCAGGGCCAGCCCCTGCGCAATCGCGTTCGAGACCGGATGGTCGGAGCGCGCCGCCAGGCTCATCGCGACACGGGCGATGCTGTCCTTGTCCTGCCCCTGGGCCATGCTCACCCACTCGACGAGCCTGGGCTTGCCTTCGGTGATCGTGCCGGTCTTGTCGAGCGCGATGGCCTTCATCGCGCGGGCGTCTTCCAGATAGGTCCCGCCCTTGATCAGGATGCCGCGCCGCGCCGCCGCCGCGAGGGCGCTCACCACGGTCACGGGCGTGGAGATGACGAGCGCGCACGGGCAGGCCACCACCAGCAGCACCAGCGCCTTGTAGACGGACTCGGTCCAGGTCAGGTCGAAGAAGAAGGGCATCGCCACCGCAACGACGACGGCGAGCACGAAGACCGCCGGCGTGTAGACGGCCGCGAAGCGGTCGACGAAGCGCTGTGTCGGCGCGCGCGTTCCCTGCGCTTCCTCCACGGCGTGAATGATCCGGGCCAGTGTGGTGTGGGAGGCTTCTGCCGTTACGCGGAACTGCAGCTCGCCGGTTTCGTTGATGGTGCCGGCAAAGACCGTGTCGCCGACCGTGCGCTCGACCGGCAGGCTTTCGCCGGTGACCGGCGCCTGGTTGACGGCGCTCTGGCCTTCGGTGATCACGCCGTCCAGCGGCACCCGCTCGCCGGGCCGGATGCGGACGGTGGCACCGAGTGCGATCTGCGCCGACGGCGTGGTGGCCCAGCTGCCGTTGGCCTGCAGAACATCCGCCGTCTCGGGCGCCAGCGCCAGCAAGCCCTTGATCGCATTGCGCGCGCGGTCGGCCGCGCGTGCCTCGATCAGCTCGGCAATGGCGTACAGCGCCATCACCATCGCCGCCTCGGGCCACTGGCCGATGACGAAGGCGCCCGTCACGGCGACGCTCATCAAGGCATTGATGTTGAGCTTGCCGCGCCGCAGCGCCATGATCCCCTTGGTGTAGGTCTCGACGCCGGACAGCCAGATCGCGATGGCCGCCACGACCAGGCCGACGTACTTCATGGCGGGAGCGTCGCCGGCAAGGTAGTGCAGCGCCTCGGCACCAATGGCCAGCACGAGCGCCGCCGCCAGTCGATGGACCCCGGTGCCGTGCCCGTGCACATCTTCGTCATGGCCATCGGCATCGTGGTGCGCACCCTCGCCGCGCTCGGCCGCCGCCGCGCTCGGCTCGAAACCCGCCTTCCGGATGGCCTCGATCGCCTGCCGCAGCACCTCGGGCGGCGCGTTGATCGCGAGCGTCCGCGCGCCGAGCTGGAAGTTCAGGCTCTTGATGCCGGCCACCTTGTCGAGCGCGCGGCGGATCTCGCTTTCCTCCACCGCGCAGTCCATCGTCGGGATGCGCAGCACGGCGGCACCGCCTGCGGGCGGTGCCGCCGGTGCCGGCCCGGGGACGGCTGCGCCGCCGCAGCAGGCGCCGCCCGCGCATCCGGACGATGTGGATTCGGTCAGGGGAACAACGATCTCTTCTTTCATGGCGCTATTGAAAACCCTGTAGTGGGTATAGAGTCAAGGCCCCGAAACCGGAGGTCTGGAAATGAAGATCGGCGAACTGTCTGCGGCCACGGCAACTCCTGCCGAAACCATCCGGTTCTACGAGCGGGAGGCACTGCTCCCGGAAGCGCGGCGCAGCGAGGGAAACTACCGCATCTACGAACAGGCGCACGTCGAGCGCCTGCTTTTCATCCGGCATTGCCGCTCGCTCGACATGGCGCTCGACGAGATCCGGCAGTTGCTGCGCTTCAAGGAATCGCCGACAGGCGATTGCGGCGGCGTCAACGAATTGCTGGATGACCACATCGGCCACGTGGCCCAGCGCATCCGCGAATTGCGCGCGCTGGAAAAGCAACTGAAGGCACTGCGGGCGCAATGCGGCGAAGCCGCGGCGCCGGACGCGTGCGGCATCCTGAAGGGCTTGTCGGAGGAAGCGGCCGCGCCCAGACCGCCGGCACGCAGGCGGCATGTGCATGGCACGCACTAGCGGCCAGAGGCGCTTTCTGCCCAGGACTGCGGTCGATGACAAAGCTGTCACCGCGCTGTCCCCGGCGTGGTGGATTGGTTTTCTACAGTGGAAGCACGCAGAGGTCATGGTGACCGAATGCAATCTTCAGGGAATCCAGTCATGTTCATTTCAGTCCGCCGAGTCGTTGCCGTTTCTGCAGGCCTGTTCGCCCTCTCGATGACCCCCGCGGCCATGGCGGCCGCGCCCTATCACATGCAAGACGGGGAGGCCGGCGCCACTTTCAACCCGGACCACGCCACCCAGGCGACGCGCGCGCAGGTGAACGCCGATCTGGCCGTCGCCATGAAGAACCCGGCATGGGACCGTATCGCCCGCAGCGGCGCAGCCTGGCCGGCGCAGCGCGCGGCGCAGGGCTTGACGCGCGAGCAGGTGAGCGCCGATCTGGTGGTCGCCATGCAGAATCCGGCATGGGATCGTGTCAGCCGCAGCGGCGCGGCCTGGCCGGCGAAGTAGTCGGGCGTCCGGCTGCACGGGATGGTCGCGCGGCCCGCGTGTCCAGTCAGCGTGTGTCGCGCAGCGTCAGCCCGATGCGTGTCACGCCATTGCTGTGGTCGGCGAAGGTCGTGCCGCCATGCATGCGGGCGATCGCGGCCACGATGCTCAGGCCCAGCCCATGATGGCTGGATGAGCCCGAGCGCGACGGCTCGGCGCGGTAGAAGCGTTCGAACAAGCGCGCCAGCGCCTCTGCCGGGATCGCCGGCCCGGCGTTCTCGACCCGCAGGTGGACCAGGTCGTCACGCCGTTCCATCGCGATGCGGATGGCCGAATCCGGGGTGGCGTAGCGCACTGCATTGCTGACCAGGTTGGACACCGCGCGTCGCACCAGCCCGGCGTCGATCGGCAGCATCTCCTCGCCATGGACCTCCAGCGTCAGGCGCGCATCTTCCAGCGTCGTTTCCTGAAACTCGGCCACGGCCCGCACATGGGCGGCAATGCTTTCCGGCGCGCCGCGGCGCGCCACTTCACCCTGATCGGCTCTGGAAAGGAACTGCATGTCCGAGACGATCGCCGCCAGACGGCGCGTTTCTTCCAGCTGCGATGCCAAGATGTCCTTCAGCGCGTCCTTCGGGCGATCGCGCCCCAGCTCTATTTCGGCCTGCGCGATGAGATTGGACAAGGGTGTGCGAAGTTCGTGCGCAACGTCGGCATTGAACGCTTCCAGCTGGGTGTACGCGGCTTCCACGCGCTCGAGCAGGGCATTGAACTGGCGTATCCAGGGGCGCAGTTCGCTCCCGTAACCGGCCGGCTCGATCCGGTGACCCGGCAGCGCCGGCCCTGCCACGGCGGTTTCCGCGGCAAGCCGTTTCAGCGGCCGCAGGCCACGCCGCACGATCAGCGATCCGGTCATGGAAACCAGCAGGGTGCCCAGCGCCGCAGCGCCCACCAGCGTCCACGCCAGCCGGGAGAGAAGGGCCTGGTCGCTGGCGAGAAGGAGGCCGATGCGCAAGCTGACGGGCTTGCCTTCGATCATGGTGCCAGGAAGGACCGAGGCCCTGAACTGCCAGGGCGATCCCTGCGCGCGTTCACCCGAGGTGTACAGGCGCTCGGGTCCGGCAGACAGCGACACACCGACATCGGTGCGCGATTGAAAATAATCGTCCAGCTTGTGGCGAAGGGCGTCCAGGTCGAGCGGCTCCATGGTTTCCAGCGTGACGTGCTGGACGATCTCGGCATGGCGCCTGAACTCCTCGTCCTGCTTGACCTGGAAGCTCCAGCGCGTCGCGGCATAGATGCCGGCACAGGCCAGACTGAGGCCAAGAAGCGTCTGGACGGCGAAGGAGCGCGAGAGCGAAGTCTGGATCGACATGCCGGTTCAAGCGTCGGCGGGCCGATGCTCCAGGACATAGCCCATGCCCCGAACGGTGTGCAGCAGCTTGTCGGTGAACGGTTCGTCGATCTTGCCGCGCAGCCGCCTGACCGTGACTTCCACGACGTTCGTTTCGCTGTCGAAATTCATGCCCCAGACCTGGTCGGCCAACACGGCGCGGGAAAGGATCTGGCCCTGGCGCCGCAGCAGCAGGGAAAGCAGGGCGAACTCCTTGGCCGTCAGGTCCAGCCGCTTGCCCGCGCGCGTCGCGCGGCGCGTGATCAGGTCGAGCTGCAGGTCGGCTTGCGCGTAGCGGGTGGCCTCCTGCAGGGGGCTGCGCCGGAGCAGCGCACGCACCCGGGCCAGCAGCTCGGTGAAAGCGAAGGGCTTGGCCAGGTAGTCATCCGCGCCGCTTTCCAGGCCGCGCACCCGGTCCTCGAGGCTGTCGCGTGCCGTCAGCATCAGCACCGGCACCGCGCTGGACCTGCGCAGCTCCTGGATGATCCTGAAGCCATCCATGCCGGGCAGCATGATGTCCAGCACGACGGCGTCGTAGTTCCCGCTCCGGGCCAGCGCCAGGCCCCGCGGCCCCTCCCGCGCGAGGTCGACGTTGAAGCCGCTTTCCACCATCCCCTTGCGAAGGTAGTCGCCCAGTTTTTCTTCGTCTTCGACGATCAGGAGATGCATGGTCCAAATGGTAGACCGGCGCAAGAGGGCGAAGATTACATTCCCGTCATCGGTATGCGTGCGCTCTCAGGGCGCGCCGCCGCTGCCCCGGCAGGCCACCAGGGTCACGTCGTCCATCGGCTCGGCGCCGCCGCCGTGGCGGTCGAGCGCCTGTTCCAGCGCGAGCAGCAGCGACTCGGCCGAATCGCCCGGCGCGGCCAGCAGGGCGTGCAGCCGCGCCTCGCCGAATTCGCCCTGCGTGCCGGTGGCTTCGGTCACGCCGTCGGTGTAGCCCAGCAGCAGCTCGCCGGGATGCAGCTGCGCCTGCCCGACCGAGAAGCGCTGCTCGGGCAGCAGGCCGAGCGCGGGCCCGGTCAGCGCCAGCCGCTGGCGGATGCCGGCGGCGCCGCAGATCAGCGGGGGCTCGTGGCCGGCGTTGATGTAGAGCAGCGCGCCGCTGGCCGGGTCGAGCAGCGCCAGGAACACGGTGGCGAACATGCTGGCGCGGCCGTGCACGCTGGCGATGTAGTTGTTGGTCACCGCCGCGGCGGCGATCAGGATGCTGGCCGGCTCGGTTTCCGGGCGATAGGGCTGGCTGGCGGTGGCGCGGATGAGCGTGCGGAACAGCGCCATGTAGAGCGCCGCGCCGACGCCCTTGTCGCACACGTCGGCCACCACGATGGCCAGGTGCCCGGTGCTGACGTTGAACAGGTCGTAGAAGTCGCCCGCCACCTGGCGCGCCGGGCGAAAGCGCGTCGCCAGCTCCCAGCCGGCGTGCTGCGGCGTCGATTCAGGCAGGAAGCCGCGCTGGATGGCGCGCCCGATCTCGAACTCGCGCTCCATGTCGCGCAGGTGGCGCAGCTCGCCGTCGTGCGTGCGCTTCTTCAGCAGCGAGGCGTCGACGCGGGCCTGCAGGATCAGCGGATTGAAGGGCTTGGTCAGGTAGTCGTCGGCGCCCAGCTCGATGCAGCGGATCACGCTGTCGGCCTCGCCCAGCGCGGTGATCATGATCACCGGCAGGTGCCGCAGCGCGGCGTCTTTCTTGATGCGCGCCAGCACCTCGTAGCCGTCGATGCCCGGCATCATCACGTCCAGCAGCACCAGGTCGAAGGCCTGCCCGCGCAGGCGCGCCAGCGCCAGCTCGCCGTCGGCCACGGCTTCCACCGCGTGGCCGCAGCGTTGCAGCCGGCGCGTCAGCACGTCGCGGTTCATCTCGTTGTCGTCGACCACCAGCATGCGGGCCGGCGCCACCAGCGAGGCGTTCATGGCGCGCCCTCCTGCATCGGCAACGCCGGCGCGGCGTGCGCCGCGAGCAGGCGCCGCAGGTAGGGAATCTCCTTCTCGGCGGCGGCCTCGCCCATGGCCATCACGTAGGGCAACTGGTGCAGGTCGCGCAGCCCGACCGCGCGATCGAAGCTGGGCAGCACCGGGATGATCTCGGCATGGTGCGCCAGGCTGCAGGCGGCGTACTGCGCGCGGATGAAGTGGTTGACGGTGATCGACAGCACGCGCGTGGCAAGGTCGACCGCGGTGGCGGCGGCGTTGTCCACGGTTTCCTCGAAGCCCATCGCGATGACGATGTCGCAGCCCTCGCGCGTGGCGACATCGACCGGCACCGGGTTGGAGGCGCCGCCGTCGAACAGCAGGCGCCCTTGCACCGGCCAGGGCGGCAGCACCAGCGGAATGGCCACGCTGGCGCGGATGGCGTCGGTCAGGTCGCCGGTTGAAATCACCACCTTCTCGCCGGTCGTGAAGTCGGTCGCCGCCAGGTACAGCGGGATGCGGGTGTCGGCAAAGCTGCGGCCCTGCACCCAGTCGGCGATGGCCGCATTGATGCGGCGGTCGTCGTACAGGCTGAAGCGCTCGCTGGCGCCGAAGAAGCGCGGGAACAGCACGCTCACCACGTGCCGGTAGTTGAAGCGCCCGACGGTGCCGGCCCAGCCGCGCGCAAAGCGCTCGGCCATCTCGTCGACGTCTTGCCCGCCCATGGCGATGGCGGTGGCGAACAGGCTGCCGCCGCTGCAGCCGACCGCCATGTCGATCGCGATCTGCTCGCGCTGCAGCACCTTGAGCACGCCCAGCGCGGCCGCGCACTTGAGGCCGCCCGAGCCGATGACCACGCCGACTTTCGGCTTGCGTCGTTCGGGCAAACCTGGATGTCCGTGCTTCATGGGGCTAGGCGGCGAGCGGCATGTCGCGCGCCAGCAGTTCACGCAGATACGGAAGTTGTTCCTGCGCCGCGCGTTCACCCACCTCGATGATGTAGGGCACCTTGTCGGTGTCGAACAGGCGCACGCGCTGCTCGAACTGCGGAATGATCGGAATCACCTCGCTGTGGTGCGCCAGGCTGTGAAAGGCGTAGGTCGACTTGAACAGGTTGTTCGACATGATCGAGCTGAGCTGGAAGGCGAAGCGGCCGGCCGAATGGATGGTCGGCTGGTAGGGGCTCTCGAAGCCGGCGGCAATGATCACGTCGGCGCCTTCGCGGATCGCCACGCCGATCGGCAGCGGGTCGGACAGGAAGCCGTCGACCAGCAGCTTGCCGTCGATGCGCCACGGCGAGAAGGCGAAGGGCAGCGCGACGCTGGCGCGGATCGCGTCGACCAGGCTGCCCCTGGACAGCACCACCATCTCGCCGTTGCTGAAGTCGGTGGCGGTGATGTGCAGCGCGATCGGCAGGTCCTGCACCTGCGTCTCGCCGAAGGCCTCGTGCAACCGCTGCATGATCAGCTTGTCGTCGCGCAGGCCGTAGCTGTCGGCGCGAAACTTCAGCCAGCGCGGCGCCAGCGTCTGCAGCAGCGCGCGCGTGTTGCGCCGGCTCGCCACTTCCTTGGTCCACAGGCGGCGCGTCATCTCGGCTGAGACGTCCTTGTCGAACTTCGACGCCACCAGCGTGCCGTAGATCGCGCCGGCGCTGCAGCCGACCACCATGTCGATCTCGATGCCCTCGTTGCGCAAGACGTTCTGGATGCCGATGGCCGCGGCGCACTTCACGCTGCCCGAGCCGATCACCAGCGCGACGCGCTTGCGTTGCGGCGTCATCGCCGGCGGGCTCAATGCGCTTCGGCGCCGAAGCTGGCCACGGCCGAGCCCACGTCGCCATACAGCTTGAGGATGCTGGTGAAGCCCGACAGCTCCAGCACGCGCAGCACCGATGGCTGCACCGCCGCCAGCCGGAAGTCGCCGCCCTGGCGGCGTGCGTCCTTCAGCGTGGCGAGCAGGGCGCGCAGGCCGGCGCTGCTGGTGTAGGCGACCTGGCTGAAGTCGGCCACCAGCCGGATCTGCTGTTCGCGCACCGCGGCGCCCAGCGTCTCCATCAGCTGGTCGGCGGTCAGGCTGTCGACGCTGCCGCTGATGGCCGCGATGGTGACGTCGCCGGGGGTGATGTTGACTTCCATGGAGCGCTCCTCAGGTTGTTTGAATGGGGTGGATCTGCTTGACCAGCGTCAGGTGGTTGCCGCCCTGGGGGTCGGGCCGGTAATGCACTTCATCGACCATCTGGCGCACCAGGTGCCAGCCGAGGCCGCCGATCGGGCGGTCTTCCCAGGCCGCATCCAGCGCCGGCGGCGCCAGCGTGGCGGGGTCGAAGCAGGGCGCGCGATCGGCGATCTCGATGGTCAGGCAGGGCGGGTCCCAGCCCAGCGCCAGCGTGATCGGGCCGGGCGCCGTGCCGCGGTAGCCGTGCGTGATGATGTTGACGCTGGCCTCTTCCACCACCAGCCGCACTTCGTCGCGCACCGCCGGGCTGGCGCCGGCGCGCAGGCAGGCCAGCTCGGCGGTTTCCAGCAGCGCCGGCAGGTTCTCCAGCGTGGCGGTGCGGGTGATGCAAAGCTGTTGTTGCTGCATGCGTTGCCTCCGTCACGCCCTGGCGCCCGGCAAACGTGGCACGCCGCGGGCGCTGCGCGCCAGCGCGCGCTCGATCTTCTCGAGCAGGCGCTGCAGGTCGATCGGCTTGGTGTCGAATTCGTCGCAGCCGGCCGACATCGCGCGCTCGCGGTCGCCGGCCATCGCATGCGCGGTCAGCGCGATCACCGGGATCGCGCAGGTCACGATGTCGGCCTTCAGCCGGCGCGTCGCTTCCCAGCCGTCGATCACCGGCAACCCCATGTCCATCAGGATCACGTCGGGCCGCTCGGCGAACGCGCTGGCCAGCGCGGCCTCGCCGTCGAAGGCCATGCGCACCTCGAAGCCGTGGCGCAGCAGGCGCCGCGACAGCATGTCGCGGTTGAGCTCGTTGTCCTCCACCAGCAGCACCTTAGGCATGGGCCGGCTCCGTTTCCCCTTGCGCGCGTGCTTGCGCTTCCGGCTCGTGCGCCAGCGGCGCCGGCACGCGCACGCTGAAGCGCGCGCCGCGGCCCGGTTCGCTCTGCACGGCGATCGAGCCGCCCATCAGGTCGGCGTAATGGCGCGCGATGGCCAGGCCCAGGCCGCTGCCGCCGTAGCGGCGCGTGGTGGAACTGTCGGCCTGCTCGAACGGGGTGAACAGGCGTGCGCGCTGCGCCGCCGTCATGCCGACGCCGGTGTCATCGACTTCCAGCATCAGCGCGGTGGCGGCGCTGTCGTAGTGCGCCGCCAGCGTCACCTCGCCGGCGTGCGTGAACTTGCCGGCGTTGGAGAGCAGCTGCGTCAGGATCTGCCCCAGCTTGTCGGCGTCGCCCAGCAGGCGCAGCGGGCCGAGCTCGGCGCGCAGGTGCAGCTGGTTGCCGTTGTTGCCGATGGTCTCGCGCGCCAGCGCGGCGGCGCGTTCCACCAGCGCCTGCGGGCTGAAGGTCTGCTGCGCCAGCTGCACCTGGCCGGCCTCGATGCGCGACAGGTTCAGCACGTCCTCGATCAGCCCGAGCAGCTGCGCACCGGCGCTGCGGATGCGCCCCAGGTCCCTGGCCTGGTGGTCCATGCCGGCCTCGCGCGCGTCGCTCTCCAGCATTTCGCTGTAGCCGATGATGGCGTTGAGCGGCGTGCGCAGTTCGTGGCTCATGTTGGCCAGGAAGCTGCTCTTGGCGCGGCTCGCCGATTCGGCCAGCGCGCGTGCCACTTCCAGTTCATGGTTTTGCGCGACGATGCGCTCGTTCTGCAGCACCACCTCGCGCCGCGCGCGGCGCGCCCGGCGCGCCTGCAGGTAGGCGTTCATGCCGATCACCGTGCAGTGCGGGAACATGCACATGGCGCACAGCAATGTCGTCAGCGGGCTCGATTCCCATTGCAGCGCGAAGCCGTTGGCCGCGCCGCCAAGAAGGGCGCCGAGCGCGAAGGCAGGCAGCGCGCGCAGCGCCAGCCGCGGGCCGCCGATGCTCAGCACCGACAGCAGGATCGCGCTGAGCATGATCACGCCGGGCCACAGCGCAAAGGACACCAGCCCGGTCAGCACGCCGTAGCACAGCGCGTCGATCACCAGGTTGCGATGCTCGGCGCGGCGCGAATCGGGTGCGCGGCGCGCCAGCCACAGCGCGACATGCGCCCACAGCAGGCCGTGTACCGCCACCAGCGCCCAGACCCACGCCGGCGTCGGGCGCGCGTAGAACACCGACGCCATGACGATCAGCACCAGCAGGTTGGCGCCGGTGCGCACCTGGTGGTCGAGCCCGACGATCGGGTGCACCCGCGCACCGGCGCGCGCGCGGCCGGCCAGGAAGGGCGCCAGGTCGGTGGTGGCACGAAAGTCAGGCAGCCATCGCGACATCGGGCATTCCCAGTTCTACGGCGGGTTGCGCCTCGATCAACGGCATCGTCACGGTGAAGCAGGAGCCGCGCCCCGGCGTGCTGGTGACGGTGATTTCGCCGCCCAGCAGGCGCGCCAGCCGGCGGCTGATGGCCAGCCCCAGCCCGGTGCCGCCGAAGCGGCGCGTGGTGGTGGAGTCGGCCTGCGTGAAGGGCAGGAACAGGCGGTCGATCTG
>Ga0160472_100782_pt1 | contig 13818 bp, 12 predicted proteins | sample HID1973M_E11MG_FD_108267 | JGI IMG/M metagenome (GOLD analysis project Ga0160472, IMG submission 108267) | Enriched mosquito-associated microbial communities from UW Madison campus, WI, USA - HID1973M_E11 MG | ecosystem: Host-associated > Arthropoda: Insects > Digestive system > Unclassified ... | reverse complement strand
AGCTTGATGATCTTGTTCTGGTTGATGTTGATGAAGCCGACCGTGGCGTCCATCAGGAAGTTGATCTTGTCGAACAGGAACGCGGTGTGGTTCTCGATCGAGTCGATATCGCGCAGGATCTGGCGCGCTTCGTCCTGCTGTTCCGTCGAAAGCAACTGGCTGCGCATCAGGAAGGAGACCGCGCGGCGCGTGTCCATCACGTTGCGGCGGATGCGGCCGTTCAGGTCTTCCTCGCGGGCGATGGTTTCCAGCACGTCGGCCGCGGCGGCGTCGGTCACGTTCTCGGCCAGCACGCGCTTGCTCGCCTCTTCCAGCCGCTCGTAGATCTCCTCGATGGAGTCGGCGGAGTACTCGGCGTCGGTGGCGTACAGGTCCATCAGCACGTCCTTGGCGTTGCGGACCGAGCCCGGCCGCATGCGCGCGCGCAGGCGCACCAGCCGGAATACCGGCAGGTCTTCGTCGTGGATGGAGAACAGCACGTCGCGCGTCAGCACGAAGGCCACGCGCACGTTGCGCGACACTTCCTCCTCGTCCAGCAGGAAGTCGGTGCGGATATGGATGTTCTCGTCCTCGCCCTCGAAGTAGCGGGCGGACGCTTCGAGGTCGCCGAGGTCCTCGAGTTCGGGCAGGGCGACGTTGTAGGCTTCCTTGATCCAGGCCAGTTCTTCCTCGTCGGGGCTGACCACGTCGATCCAGATCGGCTTGTGCTGCAACAACTCGTTGCGATCGTCGACCTGCTCCTGGGAAAGCCGGCCTTTCTGGAGGACGAACAGGTTGATCATCCCTGGAATTCCTTGAAACTGGCGTGAAGTTGGCTATCGGCGTGCCTGTCATTGCCTGCCGAATGGGCCTGTATTGGGGGCTTTTGCCGGGCTTCTGCCGCTGCAATTGGCCGCGAGTTTAGCCTAACGGCCCGGCACTGTTAAGCGAAATTGGCGCCCGTAACGGCGCTCAGAGATGGCGGCGCAACAGGGGCACCAGCATCACGGACGCCATGGCCGCGAACATCAGCAGGATGGCGACGTAGTCCTGCCAGTGCGGCGTCTCGCCGAGCATCCACATGCCCGAGAACACGCCTACCACGGGGATGAACATGACCGACAGGCTCGACACCACCGGCGGCAGGCTGCGCGCCAGCATGAACCACACGAGCTGGCAGAAGGCGAAGACGGCCACGGCGTTGTAGACGATGGCCGCCCATTCGATGGCGTCGGGCATACGCCAGCCGGTTTCCACCAGCAGGGTGCCGGCCAGCATGAACGGCACGGTGATGACAAACATCCAGAAGGTCAGGGCGCCGCTCGGGATGTCGACCTGCGTGCGCTTGAGCATCTGGGTGCCGAGGCCCCAGCCGGATGCGGCCACCAGCATCAGGATCGTGCCGAGCGGGCTGCCGGTCAGCGCGCGGAGCTCGCCCGACAGCAGCAGCACCGTGCCGGCCGCCGCGCAGCCGATGCCGACCCAGGCCGACCCCCGCACGCGCTCGCGGTACAGCAGCAGGCCCCACAGCACCGACCAGATCGGCATGGTGTAGCCGAGGATGGCCGCACGGCCCGACGACAGCATCTTGACGGCACAGATGGCGAAGACGTGCCAGACCACCATGTTCGGCAGCGCCAGCAGGAAGACCGTGCCCCACAGTGCGCGCGGCACCCGCAGGGACTCCCCGCGCAGCCGCAGGGCGACCGCCAGCGTGGCGATGCCGCCCACCAGCGCGATCAGCCGGAAGCCCATTGCCGGGTAATGCGCCACGCCGAGCTTCATTACGGGCCAGTTGATGCCCCAGGCAAGGGTGAGTATGACGAGCAGGACGACGCCGCGCCGATCGAGAGACATGATGGGTTTGCGGCGGCGCGGGATGTGCGCCGCGCTTTGTTTTTTTGGCCGGAACGCGAGACCATACCATGCGGCGTTAAAATCGCAGCTAAAGACCCATGTCGCGTCCGTGCCGCTCCGGGCCCGGGCCGGCTACCCTGAATATCGAGCATCCCATGACCTTTATCGAGCAGCTGTCTGGCGCCTGGCAGCGTAATGATTCCCTCCTCTGCGTCGGGCTCGATCCGGACCCCAACAAGCTGCCGCTGTCGCTGACCGGCGCGGGCGGGGCCATTTTCTCGTTCTGCAAGGAAATCGTCGACGCCACCGCCGACCTGGTGTGCGCCTTCAAGCCGCAGATCGCCTATTTCCACTCGCAGCGCGCCGAGGACCAGCTCGAACAGCTGATCCACTACATCCACGACGCCCATCCCGGCGTCCCGGTCATCCTCGACGCCAAGCGCGGCGACATTGGCGCGACCGCCGAGCACTACGCCATCGAGGCGTTCGAGCGCTACAAGGCCGACGCCGTCACCGTCAGCCCCTACATGGGCTTCGATTCGATGCAGCCGTACCTGGCCCACCCGGGGCGCGGCGTGATCGTGCTGTGCCGTACCTCCAATGCGGGCGGCTCGGACGTGCAGTTCCTCGACGTCGGCGGCAAGCCGCTCTACCAGGTGGTGGCCGAGGCCGCGCGCGACCGCTGGAATACCAACGGGCAGATGGGGCTGGTGGTGGGCGCGACCTTCCCGAACGAGATCGCCAAGGTGCGCCAGATCGTGGGCGACATGCCGCTGCTGATCCCGGGCATCGGCGCCCAGGGCGGCGACATCGAGGCCACCGTCAAGGCTGGCCGCACGGCCGACGGCACCGGGATGATGATCAACTCGTCGCGCGCCATCCTGTACGCCAGCGGCGAGAAGGACTTCGCCGTGGAGGCCCGCAAGGCCGCCCAGCGCACGCGCGACGAGATCAACCGCTTCCGCCACGGCTGAGCGGGCGGCAGGAAAAGGGGTAAACCGGGAAAACGGAAAGGGGGCGAGGGTTTATTCCTCGTTCCTGACCAGTTCGAAGAGCCCGCGCATCGCATGCTCGGCGGCCTGCCGGCGGATCTGCTGGCGGTCGCCCGGGAAGCGCTGGGTCTCGGTGCGCGTGGTGATGCGGTTGCTCCAGCCGAAGCAGACCATGCCGACCGGCTTTTCCGGCGTGCCGCCGGTGGGGCCCGCCACCCCGGTAATCGACAGCGCCACCTGTGCCCGGCTGTTCAGCAGGGCGCCTTCCACCATCGCCCGCGCCACTTCCTCGCTGACCGCGCCATGGTCGCGGATCAGCTTGGCCGGTACGCCCAGCATGGTCGTCTTGGCCTCGTTCGAATAGGTCACGAAGCCGCGCTCGAACCAGCCCGACGACCCCGAGATGTCCGTGATGGCTGCGGCGACAAGGCCCCCGGTGCAGGACTCGGCGGTGGCGACCATCAGCGACTTCTCGCTGAGGACGGTCCCGGCCTGGATGGCAAGCTGCTCGAGCAGGCGGCTGATGGACATGATTGACAGGTCAGGAAGGGCGGGCGCTCAGAACGAGCGCCACAGGGCAAACACGAGCAGCGTGTAGAAGGCGGCGACGATGTCGTCGAACATCACGCCGAAGCCGCCGCGCAGGCCGAAGCCCTTGTAGGCGAGGTCGTAGTAGCCGATCGGTGCCGGCTTGGCGATGTCGAACACGCGGAACCAGAAGAAGGCCATGAACTGGCCCCAGAAGGTGGTGGGCATGACGAAGGCCAGTACCAGCCAGAAGGCGATGATCTCGTCCCACACCATGCTGCCGTGGTCGGCCACGCCCATGTCGCGGGCGGTGCGGGCGCAGGCCCACAGGCCGATCAGGAAGCCGGCGGCGATCACCGCCAGCCAGGTTTCGGCCGTCAGCCAGTGCGAGAACACGCTGAAGGTCAGCCAGCCGAACAGGGTGCCGATGGTGCCGGGGCTGACCGGCGACAGCCCGGAGCCGAAGCCGAACGCGATCAGCCGGGCCGGATGGCCGAGCATGAAGCGGGCGGTCGGGCGGACCTTGGCCGACTGGCCGGCATCCAGCGTCACGGGGTCGCCGGCGGCCGGCCCGGGCGCGGCGCCGGGAGGATATGCGGACATCACGGATTGGCTCGTTCTAGTCTTTTATAGATGGAACCGGCGCTCCCCGCCGGTGTGCTGCATGGCGGCATGATGACACGCCGCCGATCCGCTGTCTTGCCCGAATACGCGCCGGGGACGACGCGAAAATGGCCTCAAGCGGAGGCAAAGTGATCGAAGCTCCTTCCGGCCCAGGTGACGGGATCGCCAAGTTTGTCGACCAGCCGCAGGCCGGCCTCGGCGGTGATGGCGCCGACGCGCGTCAGCGGCAGGTCGAGGCGCCGGGCAATCGCGGCGATCTCGTCGCGCGTGCCGGCCGGGGCGGTGAAGCACAGTTCGTAGTCGTCGCCGCCCGCCAGCACGCACTCGCGCTGCAGGCCGTCCGCCTGGCTGGCGAGGACCGCGGAACGGGGCAGGGCGTCCACGTCGACCACGGCGCCGACCTGCGAGCGGGCGAGGATGTGGCCGAGGTCGCCCACCAGCCCGTCGGAAATGTCGAGCGCGGCGTGGGCGACGCCGCGCAGCGCCAGCCCCAGCGCCACGCGCGGCGTGGGCGTGTCCATGCGCGGACGCACGGCGCTGAAGTCGGGCTCGGGCAGCAGCCATTCCCCGCGGCAGTCGCCCAGCGCGAGGCGGGCGTCGCCGAGGGTGCCGGAGATCCAGATATCGTCGCCCGCGCGGGCGGCGTCGCGGCGCAGGGCGTGCCGGGCGGGCACGTCGCCGAAGACGGTCAGGCTCAGCGTGAGCGGGCCGCGCGTGGTGTCCCCGCCGATCAGTTCGCAGCCGTGCTCGTCGGCCAGCGCCAGCATGCCGCCGGCGAACGCTTCCAGCCAGGCGGGGTCGGCCTCGGGCAGCGCCAGCGCCAGCGTGAAGGCGCGCGGCTCGGCGCCCATCGCGGCCAGGTCCGACAGGTTCACGGCCAGCGCCTTGTGGCCGAGCGTGGCGGGTGAGACGTCGGCAAAGAAATGGCGGCCGCTGACCAGCATGTCGGTGCTGATGGCGAGCTGGTGGCCGGGGCGGGCCTCGATCAGCGCGCAGTCGTCGCCCACCCCCAGGGCCGCCTTGCGTACCGGTCGGGTGAAGAAGCGGCGGATCAGGTCGAACTCGGAGAGCGGCTGGGGGGACTGGGGGGGCTGGGAGGCGGGCATGGGGCGAACGGCGCGCGGGCGTCGGCGGGCAGAGAATCGAAAGCCGGGAATCCCTTGCTGTTCAAGGGTCCCGGCTTGGGGCATATTGTACCGAATCGGAAAGCTGTCCCCATCAAAATGCTTATTGTGGAATCGCATTTCACAATATAAAATCCCGCTTTCCGAAGGAGGAGGACGCCGGGCAAAGGAGCCGGCTCGCGGCGTCCCGCCAGAATCGAATATCGGCTCCACCGACCGACCGGAAGAAGCGCAGATGACCAGCCCTCAGCAGCAATCCCCGTCCCAGGACGACCTGAAACAGCAGCAGCGTGAGGCGCTGCGCAAGGCCGCGCTCGAATATCACGAGTTTCCGACCCCGGGCAAGATCTCCGTCACGCCGACCAAGCCGCTGTCGAACCAGCGCGACCTGGCCCTGGCCTATTCGCCCGGCGTGGCCGCCGCCTGCGAGGAGATCGTCGCCAATCCCGCGGATTCCTTCCGCTACACCGCGCGCGGCAACCTCGTCGCCGTGATCACCAATGGCACCGCCGTGCTGGGCCTGGGCGACATCGGCGCCGCGGCGTCGAAGCCGGTGATGGAAGGCAAGGCCGGCCTGTTCAAGAAGTTCGCCGGCATCGACGTGTTCGACATCGAGATCGACGAGAAAGACCCCGAGAAGCTCGTGCAGATCGTCGCCGCGCTGGAGCCGACCTTCGGCGGCATCAATCTCGAGGACATCAAGGCGCCGGAGTGCTTCTACGTCGAGCGCAAGCTGCGCGAGAAGATGAAGATTCCCGTCTTCCACGACGACCAGCACGGCACCGCCATCGTGGTGGGCGCGGCCATCGTGAACGGCCTGACCGTGGTCGGCAAGGACATCTCCAAGGTCAAGCTGGTGGCCTCGGGCGCGGGCGCCGCGGCGCTGGCCTGCCTGGACCTCCTGGTCGACATGGGCCTGCCCATCGAGAACATCTGGGTGACCGACATCGCCGGCGTGGTCTATGAAGGCCGCACCGAGCTGATGGACCCGGAAAAGGCCCGCTTCGCGCAGAAGACCGACAAGCGCAAGCTGGGCGAGGTCATCGACGGCGCCGACATCTTTCTGGGCCTGTCCGCCGCCGGCGTGCTGAAGGAGGACATGGTCGCCCGCATGGCCGACAAGCCGCTCGTGATGGCGCTGGCCAACCCGAACCCGGAAATCCTGCCGGAGCTGGCCAAGGCCGTGCGTCCGGACGTGATCATGGCGACGGGCCGCACCGACTACCCGAACCAGGTCAACAACGTTCTCTGCTTCCCGTTCATCTTCCGCGGCGCGCTCGATTGCGGCGCCACCACCATCACGCGGGAAATGGAGATCGCCGCCGCCAACGCGATCGCCGAACTGGCGCGCCAGGAGCAGAGCGATATCGTCGCCACGGCCTATGGCATCCAGGACCTGTCGTTCGGACCGGAATACCTGATCCCGAAGCCCTTCGATCCGCGCCTGATCGTCAAGATCGCCCCGGCCGTGGCCGAGGCTGCCGCCAAGTGCGGCGTGGCGGCACGTCCGATCGAGGACATGGACGCCTATCGCCTGCAGCTGCAGCAGTTCGTCTACCACTCGGGCACGATGATGAAGCCGATCTATGCGGCTGCCCGCAAGGTCGACATGGACAAGAAGCGGATCGTCTTCGCCGAGGGCGAGGAAGAGCGCGTGCTGCGTGCCGTGCAGGTGGTGGTCGACGAAAAGCTGGCCAACCCGATCCTGATCGGCCGTCCGGCCGTGCTGGCCCACCGCATCGAGCGTTTCGGCCTGCGCCTGCGCCCGGGTATCGATTTCACCGTGGTGAACCCGGAACACGACGAGCGCTTCCGCGAGTATTCCGACAACTACTACCGGATCATGGCGCGCGAAGGCGTGACGCCGCAGTACGCCAAGCTGGAGCTGCGCCGCCGTACCACGCTGATCGGCGCCATGCTGGTCAAGAAGGGCGAGGCCGACGGCATGATCTGCGGCACCGTCAGCAGCACCGGCGCACACCTGCGTTATATCGACCAGGTGCTCGGCGGCACCCATTGCACCTACGCCGCCATGAACGGCCTGGTGCTGCCGGGACGCCAGATCTTCCTGGTCGACACCCACGTCAACGTGGACCCGACCGCGCCGGAGCTGGCCGAGATCACCATGATGGCGGCCGAGGAACTGAAGCGCTTCGGCATCGTGCCCAAGGTCGCACTCGTGTCGCACTCGAACTTCGGTTCGTCGGACGCGCCGTCGGCGCTGAAGATGCGTGAAACGCTGGCGATCCTGCGCGAGCGCGCCCCGTGGATGGAAGTCGACGGCGAAATGCACGGCGACAGCGCGCTCGACCAGAACCTGCGCGACACGCTGGTGCCGGACTGCACGCTCGACGGCGAAGCCAACCTGCTGGTCTGCCCGAACATCGACGCCGCGAACATTGCCTACAACCTGCTGAAGGTCGCGGCGGGCAACAACGTGGCGATCGGGCCGATCCTGCTCGGCGTGAAGGCACCGGTGCACATCCTGACGCCGTCGGCCACGGTGCGCCGTATCGTCAACATGACGTCGCTGGTCGTGGCGGACGCTGCCGCCAAGCGCTAAGGCCAATTGATGTGACGAAAAAGCCGGGACTTGTCCCGGCTTTTTTTGTGGTGCCGAACCGACGCCTGCGATGTGTCAGTAGGCGCACACATTTCCTAAGGTCCGGAATTCATTGACTTTTTGACGCTATCGGGACAGCGGCATTGATTAAATGGTCGCATCCGCGTAACCTTACGCCCTGATTGCATGCGCCCGCCCTGGGCGTCCCGGTGCGGCCCGGGTTTGCCCGATTCCGGTTCTCTCGATCCATCCAACGTGGCTTTTCAGCTTTCCGTGCCGCAGCATGGCGGTTCCAAGGCATGGCGTAACCGTGTAGCGCGCGCCCTGGCTGGCGTGGCGCTTGGCCTGGCGTTATGGAATCCGGGCCTGGCGAGGCAGCCACAGGGCTACGACCTGCCGGAAGTATCGGCAGCAGCGGGAACCATTGCAGTGCAGCAGTTGCCCAACGATGCACAGCAGACATTGCAGCGCATCGAGGCAGGCGGTCCGTTTCCCTACGAGAAGGACGGTTCGCGATTCGGCAACTACGAACGCGTCCTTCCGCAGCAGCCACGCGGCTACTACCGGGAATACACCGTCGCAAAATCCAATAGCTACAACAGCAGAAGCCGTAATCGGGGAGCAAGAAGAATCGTTTGCGGTGGCAACCAGCGCGCAGCAGACGACTGCTATTACACGGACGACCACTACAACAGTTTCAAACGGATAATCAAATGATGACTGACATTTTCGGACTGGGCGACGCCCTAGCCGCCCGCGAAGAGCGCGGCGCCGGAGATGGCTGGCAGCGGGCGCAGCTACCCCAGCTACAAGCCCGGAACCTCTATGACTCTGTGCTGACGATGCCGCGCGAAGAGCTCTCGCACAAACTCCCGCCCGCGGCACAGATTGTGGTGCCCGAGGGCGCAAGCCCGCTCGACGGCACCGTCGCGGGCGCCACGACCTTTTTCGGGTCGGTCCGTCCCAACATCGTCCAGTCGATCCGCGCCTTCCGCGTGTCGGAACTCGCGCAGGCGGCGGCCGATCTCGGCCAGCACTTCCTGTACGCGAATTGCGCGCACTGCGCCAGCAAGGCGGAAATCCTCGAAACGATCGCCACCGAGTTCCTGTTCCCGAAGCATTTCGGCAAGAACTTCGACGCGCTGTCCGACTGCCTGACCGACATGATCTACAAGGCCGGCCCGCAACCGGGCTTCGTGATCGTGCTCGAAGGCCTGCCGGTGGCGCAGAAGTTCGACAAGGAAGCGCGCGAGGTGCTGCTCGACGTGTTCCGCGACGCCGCCGAGTTCTGGGGCGAGCGCAAGGTCCAGTTCCGCGTCTTCTACTCGTTTGCGTGAAGACCGCCGCATGACAAAGGCCCGCAGATGCGGGCCTTTTGCGTTGTTGCGACGGCTCGGAATCGTCTGAATATCAGGACGGGACCTGTCCGTGCGGGGTCAGCCGGTCGATCAGTTCGGGCAGGCCCTCGCTGAGGTGCGCGGCCACATCGTCTTCCGACATGCCGGTCGACTGTGCCAGTGACGACAGCGCGCCCGTACCGCCCAGCGCGCTCTGCAGGTCGGACGCCGAGACCGGCATGTTGCTGCCGGTGCCGATCCACGAGTTGACCTGCTCGCCCAGCCCGCTTTGCGCCAGCACGTGCTGCAGTGCGCCGATGCCGCCGGCCGCCGCGCCCATGGCCTCGGCGCCGCCTTGTGCGCCGCTCTGGCCGCCGAGCAGTCCGCCCAGCAGGGAGCCGAGGTCGAGGCCGCCGGTGCTGCCCGCCGCGCCGCCACCGGTCATGCCGCCGAGCAGCCCGCCGAGGGCGCCCAGTCCGCCAAGACCACCCAGGCCACCGAGCCCGCCGCCGGCGTCGGCCGGTTCGGTCGACACGGCATCGGTCTGGGCCGTGCCCTGCTGCCGGTGGTGCATCGCCATCATCGCCAGCAGGCCCAGTGCCATCATCAGCTTGGGATTGAGCCCGCCACCACCTTGCTGGCCCTCTTCGGGACGGCCGCCGCCAAGTTGCCCGAGCACGCCGCCCAACACGCTATCCAACAGTCCCATGCTTCGCTCCTGAAGTGAAGGATGGCGGCAGGCTGCCCATGCCATCCGTTGCCGCCAGTTACTCGTGGCTCGTTGCCAGTTGCCAGGTTGCCATCAGAATCCGCCCAGCACCGCGTTCAGCGTTGCCAGGCAGGCCAGTCCGGCGGTTTCCGTGCGCAGGATGCGCGGACCGAGTGACACACCGGTGAAGCCCGCGCGGCGCGCGGCCTCTTCCTCGTCCGGCGAGAGTCCGCCCTCGGGACCGATCAGCAGCGTGACGCCGCCCGCCAGCAGGCTTTCGCGCCGCGCGGCGGCAAATGCAGGCAGCGATGCCTCGGCGCGGGGCGACAAGAGCAGCCGCGCCGGGCCGGCATCGGCGCCTCGCGGCGTCGCCCCCAACCACGCTTCCAAGGTAGCGACCGGGGCGAGCGCCGGCAAGCGGTTCCTGCCGCATTGCTCGCAGGCGGCGGCCACCAGTGCCTGCCAGTGCGCTTGCCGCTTGGCGGCCCGGTCGCCCGACAGGCGCACCACGGCGCGCGCGGTCTGCAGGGGCTGGATGGCGCCCACGCCGAGTTCGACGGCCTTCTCGATCAGCCAGTCCATCTTGTCGCCGCCCGCCAGCCCTTGCGCCAGCGTGACGCGAAAGGGCAGTTCGGCCTCGGCGCTGTCGCGCTCGCCGATGCGGGCAATCGCGCTGCGCTTGCCGATGTCGACCAGCGTGGCGGCGTGGCTGCCGCCGCGGCCGTCGAAGAGGGTGATGGCGTCGCCCGGGGCCAGGCGCAGCACCTGCACGTGGCGGACCACGGTGTCGGGAAGTTCGAGGTCAAGGCCGGCGCCGAGGGCCGTATCAACGAAAAAGCGGGGTGGCATCAGGGAGTCAGGGTGCGGCGGGCGTGAGCGGATGGGCGAAGCCCCAGCGGTAGCCGTCGAGGTCCTCGAGCATGCAATAGCGGTCGCCCCAGAACTGGTCGGCCGGCGCCATCAGGCTGACGGCCCCGGCGGCAACGGCCTGCGCGTGCATGGCGTCCACGTCGTCGCAGTACATGTAGAAGGTTTGCGGGCATTCCACGCCGAGCGAGCGCGGCGAGCGCGCGGTGCTGCCCCAGGCGCCCTCGGGGGCGAACATGACGACCAGCTCGCCCTGCCAGAGCATCTCGGCGTGGGTCGGCACGCCGTTCTCGTCCACCACGTTGCCCGCCGTGAAGCCGAACGCCCGGTGGTAGAAATCCAGCGAGGTGCGGCCGTTGGCGACGGTCAGGTAAGGGGTGAGCCAGGGGGTGTTGGCCGGTTTCGTCATGGTCATCTCCCGGTGAGTCGCCTGCCAGGGGCGGCGCGCCTGTGCATCTTACGCGTGGCGCCGGCGGGCGAGAACAGGGGCCGGCATCTGCTAAAATCGTGGTTTTCCCGCCGCCACCACCCCCATCCGCATGTCCGCACTCGCCCATCCCGCCACCAGTCCCTTCGCCTCCCAGCCCGCGACGCTGATGGCCAATGCGATCCGAGTGCTTGCCATGGACGCCGTCCAGCAAGCCAATTCCGGTCACCCCGGCGCGCCGATGGGCATGGCCGACATTGCCGTGGCGCTGTGGTCGCGTCACCTGAAGCATAACCCGGTCAACCCCAAGTGGGCCGACCGCGACCGTTTCGTGCTGTCGAACGGCCACGGCTCGATGCTGATCTACGCGCTGCTGCACCTGACCGGCTACGACCTGCCGATCGGGGAACTGCGCAACTTCCGCCAGCTCCACAGCAAGACCGCCGGCCACCCGGAATACGGCATCACGCCGGGCGTCGAGACCACCACCGGCCCGCTGGGCCAGGGCATCACCAACGCGGTGGGCATGGCGCTGGCCGAACGCCTGCTGGGCGAGGAGTTCAACCGCCCCGGCTTCGACATCGTCAATCACTACACCTACGTGTTCATGGGCGACGGCTGCCTGATGGAAGGCATCAGCCACGAGGCCTGCTCGCTGGCCGGCACGCTGAAGCTGAACAAGCTGATCGCCTTCTGGGACGATAACGGCATTTCCATCGACGGCGACGTGGTCCACTGGTTCGCCGACGACACCCCGAAGCGCTTCGAAGCCTACGGCTGGAACGTGATCCGCGCCGTGGACGGCCACGACGTGAACGCCGTCGACCACGCCATCGCCCAGGCCAAGGCCAGCGAGCGTCCGACCCTGATCTGCTGCCGCACCGTCATCGGCAAGGGCGCCCCGAACAAGCAGGGTGGCCACGATGTGCACGGTGCCGCACTCGGCGCCGCCGAAGTGCTCGCCACCCGCGAGGCGCTCGGCTGGAACCATGCCCCGTTCGAACTGCCGCAGGATGTCTACACCGCCTGGGACGCCAAGGAAAACGGCGAGGCGCTGGAGAAGGCCTGGACCGCGCTGTTCGAGGGCTATGCCCAGCGTTACCCGTACGAAGCCGGCGAATTCCAGCGCCGCATGCGCGGTGAACTGCCGGGTTCGTTCGACGCCTGCGTCGACGCCTTCCTCGCCAAGTGCGAGGAAAAGGCCGAGACCATCGCCACCCGCAAGGCCAGCCAGAACACCATCGAGGCCTTCGGCCCGGTGCTGCCCGAGTTCCTCGGCGGCTCGGCCGACCTGACCGGTTCGAACCTGACCAACTGGTCGGGCAGCCAGGCCGTGCGTGTCGATGCCTGGGGCAACCACATCAACTACGGTGTGCGCGAGTTCGGCATGAGCGCCATCCTGAACGGCATCACGCTCCACGGCGGCTACATCCCCTACGGCGCGACGTTCCTGACGTTCTCGGACTACAGCCGCAACGCGCTGCGCATGGCCGCGCTGATGAAGATCCGCTCGCTGTTCGTGTTCACGCACGACTCGATTGGCCTCGGCGAAGACGGCCCGACCCACCAGTCGATCGAGCACGTTGCCAGCCTGCGCCTGATTCCCAACATGGACGTGTGGCGTACCGCCGACACGACCGAGACCGCCGTGGCCTGGGCCGAGGCGATCCGCCGCACGGACGGCCCGAGCTCGCTGATCTTCAGCCGCCAGAACCTGCCGTTCCAGCAGCGCGATGCCGGGACCCGTGCCAATATCGCCCGTGGCGGCTACGTGCTGCGCGATGGCGCGAACCCGAAGACCGGCCGTCCCGACGCCGTGATCCTCGCCACCGGCTCGGAAGTCGGCCTGGCCGTGGGCGCGGCCGAACAGCTGGCCATCGACGGCGTGCATGTGCGCGTGGTGTCGATCCCGGCGACCACCGTCTTCGACAAGCAGGACGCCGCCTACAAGGCGAGCGTGTTGCCGGCAGGCGTGCCGCGCGTGGCCGTGGAGGCTGGCGTGACCGACTTCTGGTGGAAGTACCAGGTCCAGGCCGTGGTCGGCATCGACACCTTCGGCGAGTCCGCCCCGGCCGGCGTCCTGTTCAAGCACTTCGGCTTCACCGTGGACAACGTCGTCCGGACCGTGCGCGACACGCTCTAAGCATTCCGGCGCCTGGGGCTCGCTGCGGGCCCCGGTGGCGCCCGCAGATTTCCATCGATCCTCAGGAGAGACTCATGACTATCAAGGTTGGCATCAACGGCTTCGGCCGCATCGGCCGCATGGTATTCCGCGCCGCCGTGAAGAACTTCAGCGATATCGAAGTCGTTGGCATCAACGACCTGCTCGAGCCGGACTACCTGGCCTACATGCTGAAGTACGACTCGGTGCACGGCCGTTTCGACGGTGAAGTGTCGGTCGACGGCAACACGCTGGTCGTCAACGGCAAGAAGATCCGCCTGACCGCCGTGAAGGACCCGTCGGAACTGAAGTGGGGCGAGATCGGCGCCGACGTGGTGGTCGAGTCGACCGGCATCTTCCTGACCAAGGAAGGCGCGCAGAAGCACATCGACGCGGGCGCGAAGAAGGTCATCATGTCGGCCCCGTCGAAGGACGACACGCCGATGTTCGTGTACGGCGTGAACCACGAGACGTACAAGGGCGAGGCCATCATCTCGAACGCCTCGTGCACGACCAACTGCCTGGCCCCGGTGGCCAAGGTGCTGAACGACAAGTGGGGCATCAAGCGCGGCCTGATGACCACCGTGCACGCCGCCACCGCGACGCAGAAGACCGTCGACGGCCCGTCGAACAAGGACTGGCGCGGCGGT
>Ga0160472_100781_pt1 | contig 13822 bp, 8 predicted proteins | sample HID1973M_E11MG_FD_108267 | JGI IMG/M metagenome (GOLD analysis project Ga0160472, IMG submission 108267) | Enriched mosquito-associated microbial communities from UW Madison campus, WI, USA - HID1973M_E11 MG | ecosystem: Host-associated > Arthropoda: Insects > Digestive system > Unclassified ... | reverse complement strand
TTGGTCGGTCGGGGACTTTCTGGAAAACAGCAGTCTGGACGAGTGGTGGCCCGAAGGCAAAACCCTCGCTGAGGTCGCCGAAGTCATCCTCACGGAGGCACGCGTCGAAGACATTTTGTTCAGCGATGCGGGTGAAGTCGAGGCCGTTCTTCTCGACCTGCTGCGGCGCGAGATGGACAGGGACGAGGACTTCAAGCCCACGGCAGAACAGCGCGCCGCGCTGCAGGCGTGAGTCAAAGCTGACGGTGACTCAAACTGAGAATTTCGATGGTCGTTGGGGACCCCAAACTCCCTGCATAGTAATAATCGCCCGGTGACTTCAGGGAACGATTTCGACCAGTTGGACGACGACCAGCTTGCGGCGCTGGCTGCCCACTGGCGCACTCAAGCACTGCACGGAGAGCGCAATGCCAACGGGCGAGCTCACGAGCTTGAGCGAGAACTGCGTCGGAGAAGGGGTGCGCTATCTACGCTTCGAGCGGAAATGAGGGACTCCTCGGCGCGACCAGGCCCGTGGTGGGCGTTCTGGCGCAAGTAGACCCCAAAGAAAATCAGCCACCCGAAGGTGGCTGATAGGCAGAATCAGAAGCTGCCCTCAGGCGGCTTCGGCTGTCTCGTCTTTGCGCGGTGCGGCAGGCTTCGCCAACTTGCTCGCCTCGAAGGCGATGATGAGGAGCGTCCCGGTCGGCTTTCCCTCTCGCGACAGGTAGTAGTCGACCTTGAGCTTGCCGGTGACCTTGACGAAATCGCCCTTTTCGAGGGCTGGGTCGACGTCCTTCATGATACGCACGGTGTACCAGGTAGGGTCGTTGTCCTGACCGCGCTGGCTCTCGCACACGCGCAGCTCCCAATAACCCTTTCCGGAAGCCCGAGTCTCCTTCCTAACAGGCTGCGTCGCGATATTCCCGTAGGCTTGCATAAGTGTCCTTTTAAGATTGGTGATGGACCGTTCCATCACCTCCTATAGCAACGGCGCTGCAGGTAGTTTCTGCTCGCCTAGAGGTCCCCTATCGGCTTTTGCGAATGACCCTGAGGGGCGACGTCAAGGCGGGCCACGGCGCCATGCCTTGCGGGCGCGCATATGGAAGGTAGTTCTCGGCCAGCCACCCATCAGTCGAGTACTTGTTCCTCGCGTCGAGGCGAACCCGCGGAAGCCAGACCGGGAGCAATTGCAACAACACATGCCCCACCAGCTTCGACTGATTCAGGATTCGTCCGTCCTTCAGTTGAACCCGAACGCTTTTCCAGACTTCAAAGCAGCCCGGCGCGGTCTCGCGAAACGCAGGGCTTCCAGAGGCGTCGTACTCCAACTCGGAAACTGGCCGAACCAGTCGGCGCGCTCGAGTAGCTGCCTGTTTGAGGATGCTCTGGTCGCCCGCAAAAACCACGACCCGACGGAGCGGTTGACCATTGGCAAGACGAGCGCCAACGCTGGCAAAGAGCTCGCTCTGCGAGCGAGCTCGCTCATCGCATCGCGTACTCCAGTCAACTTCGAACCATGTCGCGCCATCCTGCTCCTCCGCCAACACATCGGGGCGCAGTTGCCGGAGAACGCGCTTCTGGCCGGAAACAAATTCGACCGCCAAGAGACCGGCTGAAAGCTCTGGCCCCCGCCCCTCTCCCTCGACCTGCTGCTTTGCCAGCTTCTTCAGGACCTCCGATTCATTGTGGGCAGTCAGTCCGCGAGCAGCGCAGCAGACAGCGATGAAGTTGGACCAGAGCCTGTGCACCGGATTCTTCATGTCGCTCACCCGGCGGACCGACGAACACGCCTGGATGCCATAGTCCGCCAGCCAGTCGGCTCCTTTCTTGGTCAGCCCGTAGATGTGTTGACGCCGGTCTGTCAGGTATGGCTTCACATGCTTCCTCTTCTTGAGCCTTTTCATGGCGTCCTGCGCCGCTTTCAGGGAGGTCTTGAACTCCCGCTCTGGAAAGCAGACCGCGGTGAGGTCGACCGTTCGCATGACGCGCAAGCGATTAAAGGCGCTCAAGGCCAGCACGGAAATGGCCTCGCCGTCCGCTGTGGGCGACACCGTGGCGACCTTGCGCTTGACACGGTGGCGACTCAGAGCCCCGGCTTTGTGCCCCGGTGGCGCACCTGCGTCGCCACCGATGACGACCTCCGCATGCGGTTGCGCATTTCCGCCCTGCAATGCAAACGGCTTGTGGGAGGACTCGTGCAGGGTGGAGGCCACCGAGCCAGCATCCTGCGCGAGGTCTTGCGGTGGCACGCCTGTTGGAACCGCCTGTTGATGGGGAGTGTTGAGCATTGAGCTCCTTCGGTTTGAAGTTTCCGAGGCCACCCCGCGCCGATTTCGCGGCGTCGCAGGGCGGTGCGTGTTGTGTATAGACACGATGGGTATGGCACCCATCCGCAAATGACCAAACACCACGCACCGCCCTGGAGACCTTTGGTCCATCCATGCTTCTCAGCACGGCTGCTCAAGGGCAGGGGTCAACTCTCTCTTCCCCTTGTCCAGCCTCGCGCGCACGGGGGCGCGCGTCCTCGACGTATTCGTCGCGACGTCCACCAAGGCGACTGTTCTTCCGTCCGGCTTCGCCGGTGCGAAACCCCGCCGCCGACCCCAGACCTACCCTCAATGCCACTGTTCCTTCTTGGTCGCCGGCTCAACTCTCTCCTCAGCAAGCCGTCCCTCGACGCTTGCCCCACATGTCGAAGGCAAATGTGCTCTCTTCGACATGTGGGGACCCCGCGCGCACCCGGACGAGGTCGCCCGACCTCATCCAAACCTCAAGGGCTGCCTGCGCTGGCCGGCGGCGGGGTTTCGCCCCGCCTCAGCCCGGCCCTGTCGCGTCAACCGTCTCGTCGTAGATGTGCACCCAAGGCCATGCGCGACCCATGCACGCAGCAGGCGACCATCAAGGAAAGCGGCTGGACGCCGCTCCGTCCACCCGCTGGTGTGACCAGTGAGATGTCGTCTTGTGCCTTCGGGCCAGATGTTCGGGAAGCTGTTCTGACCGATGGTGAGGGTGCCGTCGGGAGTCCCGCCAACACGGAGGTCGGTGGCGACCTCCCGCCGTGTCGCCAATCGTTTGAGCACCGGGGCGCAGGGCGAACTGACACCCGGCGCTACACGAAGCATCAACAACTGTCTTGGAGACAAATCGATGCTCAGAATTTTCTGGAACTTGGACGACGCGCGAATCGTTCGCCGCACGAAAACTCGTGTGGCCCCGAACACCCACACCGTGGAGGACCTCAATCTTGGCCTGATTTCCCTGACCGCAACGGAGATTCCCGTTGGGTTTCCTGAGGTAGGGACGCCGCTGAGCGACAAGGAGAAGGGAGAGTTGGAGAAGAAGTTCTTCGGACCTGCGAGGATGAAGCTCGAACGCCGTCGCTTTGAAGAACTGGAACAACGGCTGGACCCCATGCGACGCATGGACGCACTGCGGTCGGCAATCGAAGAGGTGGCGCAACTGAGCCATGCACGCCCAGTCAATGACGCGCTAAAGGAGCTGCTTGCGAACCTGCTGTCTGTGCGCAGCAGCAACAGGCTGTTTCCCCTAGAGGTTCTGAAGTGCGCGTATCGGAACGCGACGAGGGCCGCCGAGGCGGGAGAGTTCGGCACCCGCTCCGACGGTGAGAGCTTGAAGGAGTCGCCCGTCGCCGGCCTCTGGAGCGAAGTGCGCGAAGAGCGTGCGCTCCTCGTGCAAGCGCTTCAAGATAAGAAGCACGTCAGGGGCGGCAAGGACTAACTCCTGCAGGGCCGGGCCCCCAAAGGGCCCGGCCCTGCTTTCGTCCCCGCGAGACCGCCCCCTGAGGCCGGGTAAGCTTGCAACTTTTGTGCACATTTCGCCCTCCGCGCCTCGTCTCCATGAACCATCAGGCACTGTCGTCCTTCATCTGGTCCGTCGCTGACCTCCTGCGCGGCGACTATAAGCAATCGGAGTACGGCCGCGTCATCCTTCCCTTCACCATCCTGCGCCGGCTGGACTGCGTGCTGGAGGCCACCAAGCCCGCGGTGGTAGAAGAATTTGCGGCGAGAACCAAGACCGGCCTGAACCCTGAGCCCTTTCTGTTACGGATGGCCGGGCAGAGCTTCTACAACACCTCGCCGCTGGACCTCGTAAAGCTGCTGGGCGACCAGGACCATATCCGGCAGAACCTTTATGCCTACGTCCAGGCCTTCTCGCCGGCGGCCCGCGACATCTTCGAGCGCTTCGACTTCTACACCCAGGTCGAACGCTTGGCCAAGGCCAACCTACTCTACCTCGTCACTGAGAAGTTCGCCAATATCGACCTGCATCCCGCTGTCGTAGATAACGCCAGCATGGGCGCGGTGTTCGAAGAACTGATTCGCAAATTCGCGGAAATCTCCAACGAGACAGCCGGGGAGCACTTCACCCCTCGCGAAGTGATTCGCCTGATGGTGAATCTGATATTCATCGAGGACGACGACGTGCTCACGCCTGGCAATGCCGTGGTGCGTACCATCTATGACCCAACAGCCGGCACCGGCGGCATGCTCTCGGTGGCGGGCGAGCATTTGCTGAAGTACAACCCGCAGGCGCGACTGACCATGTTCGGCCAAGAACTCAACGACGAGTCCTACGCCATCTGCAAGGCGGACATGCTCATCAAGGGCCAGCCTGTGGAGAACATCGTCGTCGGCAACACGCTCAGCGAGGACGGGCACGGCGGCGCCAAGTTCGACTACATGCTCTCCAACCCTCCCTTCGGCGTGGAGTGGAAGAAGGTTGAGAAGGCCGTGCGCCAGGAGCATGAGCAAAAAGGTTTCGATGGCCGCTTCGGGCCCGGACTGCCGCGCGTAAGCGACGGCTCCATGCTCTTCCTATTGCACCTCCTGTCCAAGTTGCGCCCGGCGCAGGATGGTGGCAGCCGTTTCGGCATTGTGCTCAACGGTTCGCCGCTGTTTACTGGCGGTGCGGGCGGCGGCGAGAGCGAAATTCGCCGCTACGTGCTGGAGAACGACCTGGTAGAAGCCATCGTCGGCCTGCCCAGCGACATGTTCTACAACACCGGCATTGCCACCTACATCTGGATTCTGTCCAACAAGAAGCCGGCCAACCGCAAGGGCCATGTGCAGCTCATCGACGCCAGCAGCTTCTGGCAAAAAATGCGTAAGAGCCTGGGTTCCAAGCGCAAGGAGATGAGCGAGGCGCACATCGCCACCGTGACGCGCCTGTTCGGCGACTTCACCGAGGCTGAGCTGGTCACAGTGACTGATGCTGCCGGCCTGGCCTTGAGCGGGCCGCAACTCGTCACCGGCACCGACACCCCGCCAACGGCCGCTGAAGGAGGCCGCCTCAAGCGCGTGCCCATCGCGCGCATCTTCAAGAACGAAGCGTTCGGCTATACCACTATCACCGTAGAACGCCCGCTGCGCGACGACAAAGGTCAGGTCGTGTTGGGCGTCAAGGGCAAGCAAAAGGGCAAGCGCCAGCCCGACAGCGCACTGCGCGACACCGAAAACGTGCCACTGACCGAGGATATTGCCGCGTATTTCCGGCGCGAGGTGCTGCCGCACGTGCCGGACGCCTGGATTGACGAGGAGAAGAGCAAGGTCGGCTACGAGATTCCGTTCAACCGCCACTTCTACGTCTTCGAGCAGCCACGCAGCCTACATGCCATCGACGAGGAACTGAAGACCGTCACGGCCAGCATCATGAAAATGCTGGAGGAGTTGGCGGAATGAGCTTGCCCACTTATTCAGAATTCAGGGACAGCGGGGTAGCTTGGGCGGCCAGGGTTCCGATTCACTGGGAGACGTGGAAGCTCGCTCACGCTTTTGATTCAATTGGTAGCGGGACGACGCCTCCAACCGACGAGCCGACCTGGTATTCGGAGGGAACGATTCCTTGGGTAACCACTGGCGAACTACGCGAAGGCGTAATCTTCCAAACCGCGAAATCTGTCACAAGTGAGGCAATCGAGAAATTCACCTCGCTGAGACGCTATTCGAAAGGCGCCTTGGTACTTGCGATGTATGGGGCAACAATCGGAAGACTGGGAATCCTCGGCGTCGAGGCGACAGTCAATCAGGCATGCTGCGTTTTGTCCGGCCCGCGCCAACTTTTTCCGCGTTTCGTTTTTCATTGGCTTGTAGGTTTCAAGAAACAGATTGTCGATATCTATTCGACCGGCGGTGGGCAACCAAACATCAGTCAGGAAATCGTGTCGTCGCTGCGAATTCCGGCGCCGGGATGGGATGAGCAAGCAAACATCGCCGCCTTCCTCGACCGCGAAACCAGCAAGATTGACGCACTGATTGCCGAGCAGGAAAGGCTCATCACCCTGTTGGCCGAAAAGCGCCAAGCCACCATCTCCCAAGCCGTCACCCGCGGCCTCAACCCCGATGCGCCAATGAAGGTTTCTGGCGTGGTGTGGCTGGGGGAGGTGCCGACGCATTGGGACATCGTCCCCCTCAAGTACCTGGTTGAACTGAGAAGCGGGGGAACACCTAGCAAAGACAACCTTGCCTACTGGGAGGGTGATGTCCCATGGGCTTCCGCAAAAGACCTAAAGGTCGAAGAGCTGAGAAGCACCAGCGACTGCATCACGCAGACGGCAGTTGACGAGGGTGCTGCGAGCTTGGTCCGTGCGGGCGCGGTCTTGGTGGTTGTCAGAGGAATGATTCTGGCCCGTACGTTCCCTGTGGTTGAGACGCGTGTGCCTATGGCCATCAATCAAGACCTGAAGGCCGTCTTACCTCTCGACAGACTCAACGCTTCGTTTCTCGCGTGGCTGCTTCGAGCCAGCGCCGGCGAGTCTCTGCGACGGCTCGATGAAGCAGGTCACGGTACCAAAGCGCTGCGAATGGATGCATGGACGTCTATGCAGTTGCCGGTTCCTCCACTCTCAGAACAGGCTCAAGTTGCCAGGTTTCTTTCACGGGAAACGGCAAAACTGGATGCGCTGTGCTCTGATTCTGAGCGCGCAATAGGCTTATTGAATGAGCGTCGCAGCGCCCTCATCACCGCCGCCGTCACCGGCCAAATCGACATTCGCGCGAACTAGACAAGGGCACCAAGGAGGAAACATGACCCACACCCTCACTGCCAAGGAGCAGTCGCTCGCCAAAATCTTCAGCGACGACTACGTCTTCACGATTCCTGGCTATCAGCGGCCCTATGCCTGGGGCCGAGACCAGGCGCAGGAGCTGTTGGACGACCTGCTCGGTGCGTTGGCCTCTGCACCGGCCCAGCTCGGCGAGGCGGCACCGTATTTCCTAGGCAGCATCGTGCTCATCAAGGTCGAGGCCTCGCCTGAGGCGACGGTAGTTGACGGCCAACAGCGCTTGACGACGCTGACCCTGCTGCTGTCGGCCGTTCGAGCCACGGTGCAGGATGTGGCAGTTCAGACCGGCATCACTAAGCGAATCTATGAGCATGGAGATGTAGTCTCAGCCACGCAGGCTCGGTACAGGCTCTTGCCGCGCGAGCGTGACCGCGACTTTTTCAGGCAGTACGTGCAGCACGAGAACGGCCTGCAAGCACTAGCCCAAGTGAACACTGTTTTGCCGGACGCGCAAGCGCGTCTGCGCGGAAATGCCCTTGTGTTCATGGAAGTTCTCGCCAAACTGCCACAGGCCGAACTGGTGCGGCTGGTGCAGTTCATCATCACGCGCTGCTACCTGGTCACCGTAGCGACGCCGGACCTGGATTCGGCCTACCGCATCTTTGGCGTGCTCAACAGTCGCGGTCTGGACCTGAGTGCGACCGACATCCTCAAGGCCGAAATCATTGGGGCTCTTGAGACTGAAGTGTTGCGCGACCTTTACACCAAGAAGTGGGAGGACGAAGAGGAAGACCTGGGGCGAGACGAGTTCGGCGACTTGTTCAGCCACATCCGCATGGTCTACCGCAAGGCCAAACCCCAAGGCACCCTGCTCAAGGAGTTCAAGGAGCATGTGGTGCCAGCAAAGCATCCGCGCACCTTCATGGACGAGGTCCTGCTGCCGATGGCCCAGGCGTTCTGCGAGCTGCGCGACGCGGACTACGCCAGTACGCACCACGCGGAGCAGGTGAATGACCATCTGCGCTGGCTGAACCGACTGGAATTCAAGGATTGGGTGCCGCCCGCCTTAACCTTCTTTGTGCGCTATCGGCAACAACCCGAGGCCGTGCTGAGCTTCTTCCGCGACCTCGAGCGGCTAGGCTATTCGATGCTGGCCCGCAAGGCCGGCGTCAATGAGCGCATCGAGCGCTTCTCGGCGCTGACCGGCGCAGTCGAGGCGGGAAGCGACCTATCTGGCTCCGCCTCGCCACTACAACTCTCGCCGGATGAGCAACACCGGACCTATGCAGCCCTGAGTGGCCCACTGTACGAGACCCACTCGCCTCGCGCTCTCGCATTGCTGCTGTTGCGGCTGGACCATCTGATGTCCGACGGCAGCGCAAGCTACCAGCATGAGGTGGTCTCTGTCGAGCACGTCATGCCCCAGCAGCCGGCTCCCAACAGCCAGTGGGCGGCCTGGGTGCCGGACAAGGCGGTGCATCAGCTTTGGGTCCATCGGCTCGGCAATCTGGCCTTGCTAAGCCGAAAGAAGAACAGCTCGGCAAGCAATCGCGACTTCTCCTGGAAGAAGGCAGCGTACTTCACCAAGGGCGGCACCACGGCCTTCGCGCTCACCACGCAGGTGCTCCAGCACGCGGACTGGACGGCAGAGGTCATGCAGGAGCGCCAGAACGCGATGCTTGAGCTGCTGGAAACGCATTGGCGCCTGCAGGGCCGAAAGAGCAAGGCGGCTCTTGCCGAAGCTCTGCTGGCCGAGTTGGAAGAAGCCGGTGATGCAGTGCTGTTCGAACTGGAAAGCTCCCGCCACGGCCTCGCCGCCGCGGCCAAGGAGAACGGCAAAGCGTTCACCGTTTTGGCGGGCTCTCAAGCCAAGCTCGACTGGACTGGACAGCCACATTCGTATCTACAGCTACGAGAGGACCTGCGCAGCTCCGGGGCATTGAAGCTGTCCGAGGACGAGACGCATCTGGTCTTCGCCACCGATACCACCTTCAAGAGCCCAAGCGCCGCCTCTGCCACAGTGTTGGGGCGCACGGACAACGGCCGCAATACCTGGCGGCTCAAGGGAAGCTCGATAACTTACGCGGCCTGGCAGGACAACCTTCCAAGCAGTCAGCCTGCAACGGGCCGTTTGGAGGCCTGAGCATGGCGCTGCACCAGGAAGTCCATTTCGAGGAAGAAATCTGCGGCCATCTGGCCGCACACGGCTGGCTCTACGCTAAGGGTGACGCAGCCCTGTTCGACCGCGCCAACGGCCTGTTCATGCCCGACCTGCTGGCTTGGGTGCAAGCCACACAGACCGAAAGCTTTGAGCGCCTGAGCAAGACCCACGGTGCGGCGCTGCCGCAGGTGCTGGCTGAACGTGTGCGCAAGAGCCTGAACCTCACCGAGCGCGGCACGTTGGATGTGCTGCGGCGTGGTGTGGAGATGCTGGGGCTGAAGGAGCCACTCATGCTCGCGCAGTTCAAGCCGGCCCTGGCCATCAACCCAGCCATCCAAGCGAACTACGAGGCCAACCGATTGCGCGTGGTGCGCCAAGTGTGTCATTCGCCGAACAAGCCCAAGGACGAGCTGGACCTGGTGCTGTTCCTGAATGGCATCGCGGTAGCCACCGTCGAGCTGAAATCCGATTTCACGCAGAGCGTTCACGATGCGGTGGACCAATACCGTTTCGACCGGCACCCGAGCCCCAAAGGTGGGATGCTGGAGCCGCTGCTGGGCTTCCCTGGCGGGGCGCTGGTGCATTTCGCGGTCAGCCAGTCGGAAGCAATGATGACCACGCGGCTAGCCGGGCCGGCCACCACCTTTCTGCCATTCAACCGGGGTAATGCTGGCGGCGCCGGCAATGCACCCAATCCTGAAGGCTTTACCACGGCCTATCTATGGGAGGAGGTGTGGGCGCGCGAAAGTTGGTTGGACATCCTGCATCGCTATCTCATCGGTAAGCGCGACGACAAGAAGCAGCTCAAGAGCGTCATCTTCCCGCGCTATCACCAGCTTGATGCCACCCGCAGACTGGTCGCCGACGTGCGAACTCAAGGTGCAGGCCAACGCTACCTCATCCAGCATTCGGCTGGGTCGGGCAAGACCAACTCCATTGCCTGGACCGCGCACTTCCTGGCCGACCTGCACGATATCGAGCACAAAAAAATTTTCGATAGCGTGCTGGTGGTGAGCGACCGCAATGTGCTCGACGCGCAGTTGCAGGAAGCCATCTTCGACTTCGAGCGCACGACCGGCGTGGTGGCAAGCATCACCAACGAGCATGGCAGCAAGAGCGCCCAACTCGGTCAAGCGCTCAAGGACGGAAAGAAAATCATCGTCTGCACCATCCAGACCTTCCCCTTCGCTTTGCAGGCGGTTCAGGAACTCGCGGCCACCGAGGGCAAGCGTTTCGCCGTGATTGCCGATGAGGCGCACAGCTCGCAGACCGGCGACGCGGCTGCCAAACTTAAGCAGCTGCTGTCCGCGCAGGAGTGGGCTGAGCTGCAAGACGGCGGCGAGGTGGATACAGAGATGTTGTTGGCTGCGCAAATGGCCGCGCGTGCCGGTGATACAGGCAGCGCCAAGGGCCTGACCTATGTGGCCTTCACCGCCACGCCCAAGCAAAAGACACTGGAGCTGTTCGGTAGACCTGGCCCCGACGGGCTACCACTGCCCTTTCACGTGTACTCGATGCGCCAAGCCATCGAAGAGGGCTTCATCCTCGATGTGCTGAAGAACTACACCAGCTACAAGTTGGCGTTCAAGCTGGCCCACGACGGCCAAGAATACGACGAGGCGCAAGTGGAGCGCAGCGCGGCGATGAAGGGCATCATGCAGTGGGTGCGGCTGCACCCGTACAACATCGCCAGCAAGGTCCAAATCGTCGTCGAGCACTACCGCGAGAACGTGCAACCGCTGCTGGCCGGCCGAGCCAAGGCCATGGTGGTGGTGGGCAGCCGCAAGGAAGCGGTGCGCTGGCAGAAAGCCATCCGGGCCTACATCGCCAGACAGAACTACCCGCTGGGTGTGCTGGTGGCCTTCTCTGGCGAAGTCGACGACCCTGAGAGCTACCCCGATGCCGTGACAGAAACCAGCAAGGATGTGAACCCTGGTCTGAAGGGCAGCGACATCCGCGAGGCCTTTGCCAAGCCGGACTATCACCTTCTGCTGGTGGCCAACAAGTTCCAGACCGGCTTCGACCAACCGCTGCTGTGCGGCATGTATGTTGACAAAATGCTGGGTGGTATCCAGGCAGTGCAGACCCTTTCGCGCCTGAACCGGGCCGCACCGGGCAAGGATACAACCTACATCTTGGACTTCGTCAACGAGCCGGCCGAGATTCTCAAGTCCTTCAAGACCTACTACGAGACGGCCGAACTAGAGGCGACGACCGACCCGCACTTGGTTTACGACCTGCGCGCCAAGCTCGACGCCGCGGGCTGCTACGACAAATTTGAAGTGGACAGGGTCGCCAAGGTGGACCTGGACCCGCAGGGCACGCAAAAGCAGCTGGATGCTGCCATCGCGCCGGTGGCTGACCGCCTGCTCAAGCGCTACAAGGCGGCCCAGCTGGATAGGGCCGCCGCGGAGGAGCTGGGCGACGACAAAGCCGACAAGGCTGCCAAAGACGCGCTGGACGCCCTGCTGCTGTTCAAGAACGACATGGGTGCCTACGTGCGCCTCTATGCCTTCCTGAGCCAAATCTTCGACTATGGCAACACCGACATCGAAAAGCGCTTCCTGTTCTACAAGCGCCTCATCCCGCTACTGGACTTCGGCCGCGAACGCGATACGGTGGACCTCAGCAAGGTGGTGCTGACCCATCACACCTTGAAGAACCATGGCAAGCAGCCGCTCAGTCTGAACGCGGATGGCACCTACAAGCTCCCGCCGATGGATGCCGTGGGCAGCGGCTCCGTGCAGGAGAAGCAGCAGGCCTACCTGGACGAAATCATCCAGAAGGTAAATGGCCTCTTCGAGGGGGAACTGAGCGACGACGACCAACTGGTCTACGTAAATGGGGTGCTGAAAGGCAAGCTGCTGGAAAACGACATGCTGATGCAGCAAGCGGCCAGTAACAGTAAAGAGCAGTTCGCTAACTCGCCCGACCTGAAGGACGCGCTGATGCACGCCATCATGGATGCGCTGGACGCACACACGACGATGAGCAGTCAGGCGCTGGGGTCGGAGCGGGTGCGCGACGGTCTCAAGGACATCTTGCTGGGTCCGGCGCAGTTGTATGAGGCGCTGCGGGCGCGGTCCGCATCAGGTGGTCCGGGGCTGTCCGCCTCCTAAGATGCACCGGTATCGAAGACCGTCCGTCAACAATCGCTTCCGACTGCCGATGCAAAATTTCGACCAACTCTTTGAACGTTCACATGCCTTCGCCGAGTATCTGACCGCCGCTCTCGACTCGGCCAGAGAACGCGCGACAGGTGCTCGCCCCGAGTCGGCGGCGGCCGCTGCTGCGCTCAGCTTCGAACATGCCCACGCACTTCGCCTGCTGTTGGAAGCCGGGACGCCAAACTCTGCCAGCGTTCTGCTGCGCATACAGTACGAGGCCCTCCTACGCGCCGCCTGGTTGATGTACGCGGCCTCGGAGCAGCAGTTTGAGAAGCTATCCGCACCGCTGTCCGAACCTAGCGGCGCCGCCGCCAAAAACGTACGCGGGGCCGACGACATGCTCAAAGAGCTTGAGCGCTTGCTCGTCGAAATCCCGAGCCTACGTGGCCTAGTGCTTCCCCTGCGCGAAATCCGAGACTTTTCCTGGACAGCCATGAATTCGTTCGTTCATGGCGGACTGCACCCTCTTGAGCGAACTCGCGCCGGATTTCCGTTGGAACTCGCTGCCGACATCTTGCGGAACTCCAACGGCATGCTGCACATGACAGCCAGGCTCTTGGCTCGTCTTACTCCTTCTGTTGAGTTGGTCGACCGCGTCGAAGTCGCATATCGCGAATTCACCGATTGCCTGCCGGTCATCAACAGTCCGGAAAGTGCGCCTGTCGTCTGAATCTAGCTCGGACATCGTCGCCAAGGACCAAGGGGTCGGCGCTTCACTCACAGACGCCGGGGATGACACGCGCATCGGCGATGCCTGAGTCGGTCGGCTCACTGGAAACTTCGAACCTGGATAAAGCCGAGGGCGCCCTTGGCGAATGGCAGGAGTTCTGCTGCGTTAACTTCCGTTCGAACAAAACCGCCGGAAGTGTCGTGGTGAAAGGCCGCAGCGAACTCGTTGAAGTTGACCAGTTCAAGACGCAAAGGATGAAGTCGTGCGAGTGGGTCCGGAGCTTTCGCGTTCTTCACCTGCTCCAGCATGTCTCCGACGGTCTGCCCCTCCTTGAATTTTCTCGGGAAGCAGCGATGAAGATGGCCTTCGACCAGGACCCGTAAAGCCTTGGCGACCTCAAGCAGGCTGATGGCATTGTCCCCACCCACAAAGCGCTCGACGAGCACATAGTGCTTGTAGTAGTCAGAGGAACAGTAGTCGTCGAGGTCAAAGACGTCGAGGTAGCTGTAGTCATCTCCATCTCGATGGAGTGCCAACTCGACGGTCGTTCCCACCTTTTTCTTGACAACTCGCTTCTTAACTTCACGCAGGAAGTGCGCGTCGTGCCCCAGAAGCACGACCTGGGAACACTCATCCACCATTCGAAGGACGGCCTCAATCGTGTTGTGACGACGATGCTTATCGAGACTCGTGAAGACATCGTCCAGCACGACCGCGGCTTCCCCCCGATTCGGGTCAGCGAACAGTCGCGCAAGGAAAAAGGCGAACGCCAGCGTGCGCTTGTCGCCTTCGCTGAGCGCTGAGTGAAAAGCGAGCTGGCC
>Ga0160472_100780_pt1 | contig 13830 bp, 10 predicted proteins | sample HID1973M_E11MG_FD_108267 | JGI IMG/M metagenome (GOLD analysis project Ga0160472, IMG submission 108267) | Enriched mosquito-associated microbial communities from UW Madison campus, WI, USA - HID1973M_E11 MG | ecosystem: Host-associated > Arthropoda: Insects > Digestive system > Unclassified ... | reverse complement strand
GCAACGCTTCAGCTGGCCGGGCTTCACCCAGCACCCGGGCACGCGCCTGACCTGGATCAGCGTGGTGGCCAACGAGCGCCTGTTCGGCGACTACGAAGGCACCTGGGGCCTGATCCGCCTGCTTGAACAAGCAAAAGTCACGGCGCTGAACGACACCAACAGCCAGTTCCGCCTGCAAGTCAGGGCCCCCGATGGCCTCGATCTGACCTGGCACCTGCGCACTGAACTCGGCGCGGGGCCGATGGCGCTGCTGAAGTTGCGCGGCTTTGAATTGCCGGCGCAGATTTTTCTCGGCGAGGGCGCTCAAGCACGACCCTACGCGCAAAATGGAAGTTACCCATGAGCCTGCTCAAATTGATCACCCGCTGCCTCGGTGAACGTGACCCGCTGGCCCTTGCCCGAACTGAAGGCGAACGCTGGCAAACCTGGTTGCAACCCATCAACGCGCAGTCAGCGGTGGGTGAAGACCCGGGTTACGACGATGACTTCCAGCGCGTGCGTGAAGAGGTCAACAAGCTCTCCGGCGCTAATGTCGACGAGGTTATTCTCCTGGCGGAGAAGGTGTTCAGCCAGCGCAGCAAAGATTTGCGCATCGCCACTTACTATTTGTGGGCACGCTTGCAAAGGGACGGTGAAACGGGCCTGGCCGATGGCCTAGGTCTGTTGGCGGCGCTGGTCGAGCGCTATGCCGGCGAGGTACTGCCCGTAAGGGCCAACAGCCGCAAGATGGCCCTGGAGTGGTTGAACAGTGGCAAGGTGCTGGACAGCCTGTCGCTGTACCCGGAGGTGGTCAAGGCCGAGACCGAGCGCACTGTGGCGGCGCTGGCTTGGCTGGAGCACGGGCTGCAAGCCTGGCCCGAGGATCAGCGGCCGCAGTTGAATGCTCTGCATGGGGCGTTGTCGGCGCGCCTGGCGCAGTCCGGCGGAATTGATGCCGTAGTGCCGCAGCACAGCGCCAGTCACGAATCCATCAGCCTGGCCAGCATCCCGGTCATCAAGTCCGGGCGCGACCTGCTGGACAGCGGGCGGACCCTGGCCGGCTACCTGCGTGACCAGCCCCAGGGTTGGCTGGCGGCGCACCGTCTGATGAAGAGCCTGCGCTGGGATACCTTGCATGAGGCGCCCCTGCAGGATGCCAGCGGCACCACGCGCCTGTCCCCCCCACGGACCGAGTCGAAGGCGCAACTCAAGCGTCTGTACCAGCAGCAGAACTGGAGCGAACTGCTTGATCAGGTCGAGCGTACGTTCGCCGAGGGGGTCAACCATTTCTGGCTGGACCTGCAGTGGTACCTGGTGCAGGCGCTGAGCAAACAACCGGCGCCCCAGAATGGCTGGGCGGACATCGTCAAAGGCGACCTGGGCATGTTCCTCGAGCGCCTGCCGGGCCTTGAGGTGCTGGGGTGGAACGACGGTACACCGTTCGCAGACGAGACCACCCGTGAATGGATCGTCCAGCACGTCAGCGCCCAACAGTCTCGCCAGCTCCTGCCCGCAGCGGCCCCGGCAGCGGTCAGTGCCGATGTCGAGATTCTGTCGTTGGAAAGTGAGGCTCTGGCCCAGGCTGACAGTGATGGTGTCGAGCATGCACTGGCCTGGCTGGCCGCACGATCGGGCATCCACAGCGGCCGCCAGCGCTGGCTGCTGCGCCTGTTGATGGCGCGGGTGGCCGAGCAATGCAGCAAGAACGATCTGGCCATGCACTTGCTTGGTGAGCTGGATGCCACCGCCGAGCGCCAGGCATTGGCGGACTGGGAGCCGGAATTGAATTTCGAGGTCAAGGCACGCCTGCTCAAGCTGACGCGCCTGAGGGCGCAGCGCAACGCTGTCGATAAGCCCGCCCTGGACAGGCGCATGGACACGTTGCTGGCTGCGCTGGTCGCCATTGATCCGGTACGCGCCGCCGTACTGTGCGGTTGAACCTCATTTATCAGGATTTTTTGAAAGCATGGACAATCTGACCCTGCGTTACTACGACGCCGAGATGCGCTACCTGCGCGAAGCCGGCCAGGAGTTTGCGCAAGCGTTCCCCGACCGCGCAGCGCAATTGAACCTGGACAAACCAGGTGCCCGGGATCCCTATGTGGAGCGCCTGTTCGAAGGCTTCGCCTTCCTGATGGGGCGCCTGCGCGAGAAGCTAGATGACGACCTGCCGGAGTTGACCGAAGGACTGGTCAGCCTGTTGTGGCCTCATTACCTGCGCACCATTCCCTCGCTGTCGATCGTCGAGTTCCAGATGGAACTGGCACAGATCAAGCGCAGCGAGCTGATCGCCGCGGGCCAGGAAGTGCTCTCGCAACCCATCGGGCCACAGCGTACCCAATGCCGCTACACCACCACCCAGGACCTGCGGCTGCAACCCATCGAGCTGCAATCTTTACGTCTGGCCCATGAGGCCGATGGACGTTCGATACTTCGCCTGCGGTTTGCCTGCGCAACGGCGATCGACTGGAGCCAGATCGACCTCAGTCGCCTGCCGATGTACCTGAACGCCGATGCCCCTCTGGCCAGCGCGCTGCATCAGGCCCTGACCCTGAATGCCGACGCGCTGTATGTGCGCCTGCCGGGCGAAGCGCAGCGCGTTGCGTTGGCAGGTCATTTCGCGCCCAAGGGCTTTGCCGATGAGGACCGCTTGTGGCCCAAGGGCGACAGCGCCTTCAGCGGCTATCAGTTGCTGCTGGAATATTTCACCTTCCGCGAAAAGTTCATGTTCGTCACCCTCCATGGCCTGGAGCAGGTGAACATCACCGCGGACATGCCCTGGTTTGAACTGGAGGTGGTCCTGCGCGAATCGTGGCCGCAGGCATTCAACCTGAACGCCGATCACATTCGCCTGCATGCGGTGCCAGTGATCAATCTGTTCAACCTGGATGCCGACCCGATGACGCTGGATCCGTTGCAAACCGACTACCTGCTGCGCCCGATGCGCCTGCAGGATGGTCACACGGAAATCTACTCGGTGGACCGGGTCAGCGCATCGAAGAACACCGACAGCCTGGACTATGTGCCGTTCAGCAGTTTTCGTCACAAGGGCGGCATGTTGCGCGACGAGGCGCCCGAGCGGTATTTCCATACCCGGCTCAAGCGTGGCGCCAATGGCCTGCACGATACCTGGCTGATACTCGGCGGCGACGGCTTCGATGAGGATCGTTTGCAGGGCAGCCAGAAATTGTCCCTGCAACTGACCGGGACCCATGGCCTGCTGCCGCGAAAGGCGCTGCAAAGCACCCTGCTTGATGGGCTGGTCAACACCGCCTTGACCGACTTGCGCGTGCGCAACCTGAGCGCGCCGACCTTGCCGTGCTATCCGCCGAACCGTGATCGCTTTCACTGGCGAGTGCTCAGTCACCTGGGCTCCAACTTCCTGCCGATGCTCGATAACGCCGAAGTACTGCGCGGCACCCTGGCGCTGTACGACTGGACCGGCAGCGAACTGAACCGTCGTCGCCTGGCAGCCATAGTCGAAGTCAAACACCACTTGGTGCAGCGTTTCGAAAAGGGCTTTCTGCTGCGCGGCGTGGACATTGAAGTGACCCTTGACGCCAATGGTTTTTGCGGCGAGGGCGATATCAGCCTGTTCGGCGAAATGCTCCATCGCTTCTTCGCGCTGTACGCCGACATTCACCTGTTCAACCAGCTCACGCTGATCCTTCAACCTACTGGAAAGTGCCTGCGATGGAACGAGAACCACAGTCAGCGTATTCCCGGCTGAAAGCCGGCGGATTGCTTGAAGCGCTGCAAGGGCGGGTGGCTGAAGCCAGTCTGTATCGGTTCTGCCAACTGCTTGAGCAAGCCCTGCCGGGCCATCCGCCACTGGGCAGCACCAGCCACCCGGCAGACGACCCGGTACGCTTTCGCCCGGACCCGGGCATGGGGTTTCCTGCCGGTGAGCTCAAGGGCATCGAAATCGACGAGCGCCAACCGCTGCGCCCGCCGACGGTGCGTACGCGGCTGTTGGGCCTGTATGGCGTCGACTCGCCAATGCCGACGGCCTTCATCGACGACATTGCCCAGCGCCGCGAGGGGCATGAAGCGCTCGAGGAGTTCCTGGATATTTTCAACCACCGGATCTTCACCCAGTTCTACCGGATCTGGCGCAAATATTCCTACCCGGCCACCTTCGAAGCCGGCGGCAGCGATGCGACTTCGCAGTGCCTGCTGGGCCTGGTCGGGCTGGGAATTCCCGGCACGGCCAAGCGCATTGCCACGCCGGTTTCGCGCTTTCTCGCGCTGCTCAGTGTGATGCGCATGCCCACCCGCAACGCCGAAGGCATCACGGCGCTGGTGTCGCTTCTGGCTCCTGAGACCCGGGCGAGAATCACGCCGCACTGGCCGCAGAAAATTCCCCTGGCCCATCCGGCGAGCCTGTCGGCGAGTCGTCCGGTCAGCCTGTCCCAGGGCACGCCGCTGGGGAGCAACGGGTTCGACGCCAACAGCCAGTTGCACCTGGCGCTGTTCACCCGGGACCCGGACGAGGCTCGGGGGTGGTTGCCCGATGGCCCGTTGTACAACGATCTGCTGGTGTTGCTGCGGGTCTACCTGGGCTGGCGTTGCACCGCCAGGTTGCAGCTCTCGCTGCCGGTGCGCAGCCTGCCGCAACCGCTGCTGGGGCGGGCGCCGATCCGCCTGGGCATGACCGGCATGCTGGGTTCGGGCTGCGCCACCTGGCAGGGCGCGGAACACGACACCATCACCATCAATCTGGGCCGCTATCAGGGCCTGTCGAAGAACACAATGAACAGGGAAGCAGAGCATGTCGCGTACCGTTGGTAATTCATTAATCCTGGCGACCCTGGCGGTACTGCTCGCCGGCTGCGGTGTCACTCAGACGGTCACCGAAGGCACGGCCTCCGTCACCCGCTCGATGTTCTACAAACAGGTGAAAGACCTGCACCTGGATTTCAGTGCCCGCACCGCCATCAACACCCATGACGGGGACATGAATGCGATGTCGGTGCCGACCCTGGTACGGGTCTATCAACTGAGCGACAACAAAGCGCTGCAGAGGGCTACCTACGACAGCCTGCTCGGTGGCGACGAGCAGACGCTCGCCGGTGAGTTGCTCGATACCCGGGCACTGGTAATCAAGCCGGGCGAGGGTGCGCGACTGGATGTGCCACTGGACAAGGAGGCGCGTTTCGTCACGGTGGTCGCGCTGTTTCGCAACCCCGATGTGCAGATGGATACCTGGCGCCTGACCCTGAGTCGCGACGACCTCGACCCGGACCGGGCACGGGTCATCGAGCTTGGGGACAATCAGTTGACCTTGCGCGAATGGGCCCGGGAATAATCATGGCCGATCTCAATCCTTCGCTATACGAAACGCTGCTGCAGAACTTCGACGGTGACCTGGACCTTCATCAAGTCAACGAAGAGGACCAGCACACGCTGTCGGTGCTGGACAACCTGCAACGCATCCTCAACAGCCGGGCAGGGACACTCGCGCACCTGCCCGATTACGGCCTGCCCGACATGGGCCAGATCCTGCAGGGCCTGCCAGGCTCGGCGCATGTGCTGATGCAGGCCATGGAGAAGACCCTGGTCAAGTACGAGCCGCGGCTGGTGAGCGTGCACATCGAGAGGCTTGAGCAGGCGCTGCCGGGCCATCTGGAATACAGCCTCGACGTGCGTCTCAACAGCGGCCGTCAGGTCACCTTCGGCACCACCCTGGCAGCGGAAGGCAAAGTCCTGGTGCGACATCTGAAGCGACAGCAATGGTTGTCGAAACCCTGAACCTTTAAAGCAAAGGAGGCTGACGGTGCTATTTGAAATGCGAATTCGGCTGGGCGGTGATCCGCGCGGTCATGGTGAGTTTATTGCGCTGCGCGAAGAGCTGGCGAAGTTGAGTCACCCGGCCTGTCCCGACGTGGACTGGGCCAGGGTGGAACAGTGGTGCCTGACGCTGTTCGAACATAACGGCGCAGACCTGCAGACGGCCGCCGCGTTTGCGCTGGCGCGCAGCCAGCGGCATGGTGTGGAAGGCATGACACAGGGGGTGACGCTGATCGAAACCCTCTGCGGCCAATGGGCGGCCTGTTGGCCACCGATGGCCTCGGTGCGCCTGGAGATCCTGGCCTGGTTGTGCGTGCAGTGGCAGGCGTTGTTGCGCAATCTGGGGCCGGGCGGGCAGCACTTCCCCGAGCTGCTCCAGCTGGACAGCGGGCTGGCTCGCTTGCAGCAGCGCCTGGAGCTTCAGGCTCAACCGTCGGTTGTTGCCCTGCATGCCTTGCGCCAGCAAATCGAGAGCCTGATCCGGCGCATGCAGCGTAGCAGTGTTGTGGTGGGCACACTCTCGCCGCCTGCGAGGGAGCCGGCGCCGGCTGTGATGATGCCCGTAGTGATATTGCCGCCTAACCCCATGCCCATGCCTGAAATGCCGCCAGCGAAGCGTCCCGTGATCCGCTGGCTGTGCGCTGCAGTCGCTGTGACGGGCCTGGTCAGCGGCGCCTGGTGGCTCGGTTCGACCGGCGTCGCCGAGCAACGCCTGGCGCACCTTTTGCAGCCGCCACCCACATTTGTCGCACCGGTGCGCCTGGACAGCCTGTCGCTGTTCGAGGCCGGTAGCGCCGAACTGAAATCGGGCTCGACCAAGGTCCTGGTCAGCGCGCTGGTCGACATCAAGGCCCAGCCCGGCTGGCTGATCGTCATTGGCGGGCATACCGATGGCCGCGGTGATCCGCAGCAGAATCTGGCGTTGTCCCATGCCCGCGCTTCGGCCGTGCGCGACTGGATGCAAAGCATGGGCGATATCCCTGACAGTTGTTTTGCGGTGCAGGGTTTTGCCGCCAGCCAGCCGGTCACCAGCAATGACAGCAAAGCCGGGCGAGCGGCCAATCGGCGGGTGGAAATCAGCCTGCTGCCGCAGGCGGGCGCTTGCGGGCAAACGGACGGGGTCGAGGAGCCCGCATAATGGTCGGGTAAAAACCGTACCCGTAGGCGCGAATACGGCCCTCATGCTCTTTCAGATAAACCCCCTGCAACTCCGGCGTAAAGCCAGGCAAGGCGTTAATACCTTCCTCCAGCGCCAGGAAGTACTTGAGCACCGCACCCCCCCAGACTTCCCCCGGCACCACGCACAGCACACCCGGTGGATAAGGCAGCGCACCTTCGGCAGCGATGCGCCCGTCGGCCTCGGTCAGGGGCACCAGTTCGACGTTGCCGCGGATGTATTCGATCTGCGCCTGCTGCGGGTTCATGGCTTTTTTCGGGAAGTGTTCCTTGCGGAACATGTCCTTCTGCAGTTGCTGGACGTTGTGGTGGCGGTAAAGGTCGTGCATCTCCTGGCAGAGCTGGCGGATGGTGTAGTTGCGATAGCGTGCTTCATGCAGCCCGTAGATCGTCGGCAGCACCCGGCTCATCGGCGCGTCATCGCTGATGAAGCGTTCGAAGCGGGTGATCTGCGCGGCGAGGTGGGTCATCTTCGCCCAGTCTTCTGCCGGGGTGAGCAGGAACAAGATCGAGTTGAGGTCGCACTTCTCCGGAACGATGCCGTTCTCGCGCAGGAAGTTGGCGAGGATGCCGGCGTGGATGCCGAAGTCGGTGTAGCTGCCGTCGACCGGATCGATGCCCGGCGTGGTGAACAGCAATTTGCACGGGTCGATGAAGTACTGCTTCTCGGCGTAGCCGCCGAAGGCGTGCCAGCGATCCTTGGGATGGAATTCAAAGAAGCGGATGTCGTTGGCGATCTCGTCGGTCGGGTAGTCTTCCCACTCGCGGCCGTCGATCTTGTCCGGCACGAAGGGGCGCACCAGGGTGCAGGCTTCGAGGATCAGCTTGCGTGCGTCGATGCCGAACTTCACGCAGTCTTCCCACAGGCGCAGGCCGCTGCGGCCGGCGTGGATGCGCGCGTTCACGTCCAGCGATGCGAACAGTGGGTAGAACGGGCTGGTCGAGGCCTGGGCCATGAACGCGTTGTTCAGGCGGTGATGGTTGCAGTAGCGGTCCTGGCCCTTGATGTGGCGGTCTTTCTTGTGCACCTGGGAGGCCTGGGAGAAACCGGCCTGCTGTTTGTGCACCGACTGGGTGACGAAGATGCCCGGGTCGTTTTCGTTAAGGTCGAGCAGCAGTGGCGAGCAGTCCTTCATCATCGGGATGAACTGCTCGTAACCCACCCAGGCCGAGTCGAACAGGATGTAGTCGCACAGCTTGCCGATGCGGTCGACGACCTGGCGGGCGTTGTAGATAGTGCCGTCGTAGGTGCCCAGTTGAATGATTGCCAGGCGGAACGGCCGTGGCAGTTGCGCCTTGTCCGGCGCGACCTCGGCAATCAGCTCGCGCAGGTAGTCTTCTTCGAAGCAGTGGGCGTCGATGCCGCCGATGAAACCGTAGGGGTTGCGCGCGGTTTCCAGGTACACCGGCGTCGCCCCGGCCTGCAGCAGTGCGCCCTGGTGGTTGGACTTGTGGTTGTTGCGGTCGAACAGCACCAGGTCACCCGGGGTCAGCAGGGCATTGGTCACGACCTTGTTCGAGGCCGAGGTGCCGTTGAGTACGAAGTAGGTTTTGTCGGCGTTGAACACCTGCGCCGCATGTTTTTGCGCGAGCAGGGCCGGGCCTTCGTGGATCAGCAGGTCGCCGAGCTTGACGTCGGCGTTGCACATGTCGGCGCGGAACAAGGTCTCGCCGAAGAAATCGAAAAACTGTCGACCGGCCGGATGTTTGCGGAAAAACTGACCGCCCTGGTGACCCGGGCAGGCGAAGGTGGCGTTGGCGGCGTCGGTGTAGCGCCGCAGCGAATCGAAGAAGGGCGGCAGCAGGCTGCTTTCATAGGCCCTGGCCGCGGTTTCGAGCTGGTTGCCATGGTATTCGAGGTTGCTCGGCGACAGGTCGAAAATGCCGTTGACCTGCAACAGCACGTCGGTGAGGTGCTTGTAGACTTCCCGGGGATGGGTGCTGGTGCCAGGGGAAGGCACGAGGAAAATCGGAATATCGAAACCGGTGCGCTGAATCACATCCAGCGCGCCGGCCAGCACGTCGTTGACCGACACCACGGCCACCGCGATGTCGGTGAAATCGGTGTGGCTGAGGGGGACTACCTGGCGGGCATTCTTGAACGTTTCAACGGCGCCTTCGCTGGCGGCAATTTTCAGGGTTCTCATCGTGGTATCTCCTGGCGGGGCATGCCTTTGCCCGGCGTTGTTCGAGAGATCAAGATATCGGGGAAACCTTCCAGTTCACTTGACCGAAATCATGTCACCACTGGTTATAGAGCATTTTCCTGAAGTGTCAGGCTTTTACAGGGTCGTTGCGACGATTGGCTCAGGCGTGGCCCAGGGCAATGGCAAAAGACACCACGATCATGCACGCGAAAGCAAAATTGAGATTCATGAAGTTTCCATCCAAAACATGAGAGACGGCGCCATTGTGAACAAGTCACGGAAAACAAAAAAATGCGGCTTCATGATTTGAGATATCGAAGGAATTGATGGTTGGTCCTCCGGGTCCGTGTTCTGTAGGAGCGAGCCTGCTCGCGATGGTCGTCAACGATGACGCGGGCTGTCTGAATGCCCGCGGCGCCCTTGCGACCATCGCGAGCAGGCTCGCTCCTGCAGTGGAAGCGGTGGGCGCACCGATTTGTTTCAGCGGGTTAACGCAACCGCTCCAGCATCTGGTAGTACCACATCCCCACCGCCAGCATCGGATTGCCGAACACGTCGCCCATGGGCACACGAATATGCTGGCAGGCAGCGAAGGTGTCGAACTGTTCCAGTTGCCCGGTGATGGCGCGACCCATGATCTCGCCCATGATGTGGGTGGTGGCGATGCCGTGGCCGGAATAGCCCTGGCAGTACCAGACGTTGTCCGAGAGCTTGCCCAGTTGCGGGATGCGGTTGATCACGATGCCCATGGCGCAGCTCCACTGGAAATCGATGGCCACGCCCTTGAGCGCCGGGAAGGTGCGTTCGATGCACGGCCGCAGCTCGCCGGCGATGTCCCGCGAATCCTTGCCGCTGTAGTTGGCGCCGCCGCCAAACAGTAGGCGTCCGTCGGCGGTCAGGCGGTAGTAGTCGAGCACGAAGCGGCAGTCGTAGACCGCGAGGTCTTCGGGGTTGATCTGCCGGGCCAGGTCGCCCAGGGGCGCGGTGGTGACGATGCCGCCCATGGCCGGGAAAATCTTGCCCTTGAGCTTGCCCGGTTCCAGCTTGTGATAGACGTCGCCGGCCAGCAGCACCTGATTGGCATCGATGCGCCCGTGGGCGGTGCGCACGCCCGGGCTCTGGTGAAGGCCATCGCCGTGGATGATTTCCAGCACCTCGCTGTTTTCGAAGATCAGCGCCCCCAGGCTCTCGGCGGCGCGGGCTTCGCCGATGCACAGGTTGAGCGGGTGCAGGTGCATGTTGCGGGTGTTCTTCAGGGCCCCATTGTAGAGATCGCTTTGCAGCAGGTCGCGCACCTGGCTGCGATCGAGCAGGCTGACCTCATCGCCCATGCCACGGCGCACCGCTTCGTCGTAGTCCTTGCGCAGGCCATCCATGTGCGCGGGTTTGCAGGCTGCGTGCAGGTGGCCGTGCTTGAGGTCGCAGGCGATGCCGTACTTTTCCACTCGCTGCTTGATGATCTGGTGCCCGCGCCAGCGCAGGTGCCAGATGAAATCGTGGACCTCATCGCCAATGCTGCTGCGCATCTGTTTGCGCATGGCTTCGTCGCCCGACAGGCTGCCGGTGACCTGGCCGCCGTTGCGCCCGGTGGCGCCCCAGCCGATCTTGTGGCTTTCGACGATGGCGACCTTCAGGCCTTTTTCCGCCAGTTCGACGGCGGTGGCGACACCGGTAAAGCCGCCGCCGATGATCACCACGTCCACCCGGTATTGGCCTTGCAGGGTGGGGTAGTCGGTGTCCTGATTGAGGGTGACGGTGTAGTAGGAATTGCAGCGTTGAGTCATGAGGGTGTCCAGGCAAAATTTGGGAAACCAATGCCACCCGGTTGCGCAACCCCTGTAGGAGCGAGCCTGCTCGCGATAGCGGTGGGTCATTCAAAGTGATGCCGAATGACCCACCGCTATCGCGAGCAGGCTCGCTCCTACAAGGGGAACCAGACCCGAGGCAAAGTGGCAGGGATAGCGAAAGGAAGGAGGGCTCGATCAGACGAGCCGGGCGCTATCCGGCGGGCGTGCGGAGTGACGCAGTTTCGAGCGGCGCAAGGCCATGGGCAGGTTGACAATACGCTTCATGCGCGTGTTTCCGGCTGCGGAAAACGTTGGAGGCCGAAGCCTGCGAAGTTGCTCGATAGTAGGGGCTCGCCCATCAACCTGCAAGATGAATCCCCAGGCCAATCAGCCCGCAGCCGATCAACACTTCGATCACCCCGCGCTTGAACCGCAGCAAGGCAATGCCCGCCGCCACGGCGATCAGCAGCGAAGGCCAGTCCAGCTGACCTGCAAAACCTTTGGGCCACAGCACAAGGTAGGCAAAGAAACACGCCAGGTTGAGAATCACGCCGACCACGGCGGCGGTAATGGCGGTCAGCGGTGCGGTGAACCTGAGTTCGTCGTGGGTCGACTCCACTAAAGGCCCGCCGGCGAGGATGAACAGGAACGAAGGCAGGAAGGTGAACCAGGTCACCAGGGTGGCAGCCACGGCGCCAGCGACAAAGGCCTGGTCCGGCCCGAACACCTGGTGCACATAGGCGCCGATAAACCCGACGAAGGCGACGACCATGATCAACGGACCGGGGGTGGTTTCACCCAGCGCCAGGCCGTCGATCATCTGCGTCGGTGTCAGCCAGCCGTAGTGACCGACCGCGCCCTGGTAGACATACGGCAGCACCGCGTAGGCACCGCCGAAGGTCAGCAACGCGGCCTTGGTGAAGAACCAGGCCATCTGCGTCAAGGTGCCTTCCCAGCCGTACAGGGCACTGAGCAGGGCCATCGGCAACGTCCACAGAATGGTGCCGATAATGGCCAGGCGCACCAGTTTCCAGGCGCTGAAACGGGCGTGTTCCGGGGTCGGGGTGTCATCGTCGATCACGGCCGGGCCGAAGGACTTCTTCGCCGCGCTGTGCCCCCCGGTGCGGAATTTTTCCGGGGCCAGGCGCCCGCCGAAATAACCGATGACCGCCGCGCCGAGCACGATCAACGGGAACGGCACGTTGAGCACGAAAATGGCCACGAAGGCCGCGGCGGCGATGCCCCATAACCAGCCGTTCTTCAGGGCCCGCGAGCCGATGCGGTGAGCCGCCTGCACGACGATGGCGGTGACCGCCGGCTTGATCCCGTAGAACAGCCCGGCAACCACCGGCACTTCGCCAAAGGCGATGTACACCCAGGACAGTGCGATCAGGATGAACAGCGACGGCAATACAAACAGCACGCCGGCGATCACGCCACCCCGGGTGCGGTGCATCAGCCAGCCGATGTAGGTCGCCAGTTGTTGCGCCTCGGGCCCGGGCAGCAACATGCAATAGTTGAGGGCATGCAGGAAGCGTCGTTCGGAAATCCAGCGCCGGCGTTCGACCAGTTCCTGGTGCATGATGGAAATCTGCCCGGCCGGGCCGCCGAAACTGATGAAGCCGAGCTTGAGCCAGAACAGCAAGGCTTCACGCAGGCTGATGGCCCGTGGTTCGGGCAGGTCCGGGTCAGTGAGCGGCTTCAAGCAGGCAATCCTTTGGCGGTCAATTGAGCACGAAGTCTACGGGTTCCAGCGGTGGCGGCAGTGGCGTCACCCCTTGCGCCGCGAGCACGTCGCGCTCCAGGGTGCGCACCAGGGCATTGGTCGGCAACTGGTTTTCGTCGCCGCCGAACGGGTCTTCCAGGGCATCGGCAATCGCATCCAGGCCGAAAAAGGTGTAGCTGACAATGGCGGTGAACACCGGCGTCATCCAGCCCAGGGGCTCGGCCATGGCGAAGGGCAGCAGGATGCAGAACAGGTAGATGGTGCGGTGCAGCAACAGGGTATAGGGGAAGGGCAGCGGGGTGTTCTTGATCCGTTCGCAAATCGCCTGGACCTGGGTCAGGCGCGTCAGGTGGTTGGCCATCAGCGTATAGCGCCACTCGCTGATCGCGCCGGACTCGGCGAGGTTCGAGCACTGCTGGCCGACCTGCATCAGGATCTGCCCGCACAGGTCCCCGGCATTGTTTTGCGGCTGCGGGTCGAGCCAGGCGCTGGAAGCCGCTCGTTCATTTTCCTTGCGCAGGCGCGCGTTGAGCGCGTGGGCGAAGCCGCAGAGGTTGCGCAGAATCCGCTGGCGCTCAGCGCAATCCTTGACCACCTGGGTTTCCCGGGCCATGGAACGCACGTCCACCAGCAGGTCACCCCAGGCCTTGCGGGCTTCGTACCAGCGGTCGTAACAGGCGTTGTTGCGAAAGCTCATGAAGATCGACAGGGACAGGCCGAGCAGGGTGAAGGGCGTTGCGCTGACCTTGGAAAAGTAGCTGGGGTGCCACATTTCCACGAGCACAATGACCGAGGCAAGCAAGGTCACCATCAAGGCACGCCAGGCAATGCGCTTGGCAATCGAGCCCTTGAGGGAAGTGAGGATGCCGATCAGGTTGGGTTTGGGTCTGACGATCATGGTGGTGAGCCTGGGTGACGATGGAACCGGCGACTGAGCGCCGATGGATGATGCAGGTTATTGGCACGTTCGGTAGGACCTGCGTTGGACCTGCGTAGGACCTGCGTAGGAGCTGTGTAGGAGCTGTGTAGGAGCTGTCGAGTGCAACGAGGCTGCGATCTTTTAATTTTCAGGACCAAGATCAAAAGATCGCAGCCTGCGGCAGCGGGACTGTCAGATATTTTGTGTGCGGGCCGGTAACGGCCTGCCGTTAGGCAGGCCATGCTTTACCAGGTCGGCCTGATAAATCGATCTCCGTACAGAATCGCGAATTGATTCATCGCACTT
>Ga0160472_100779_pt1 | contig 13834 bp, 16 predicted proteins | sample HID1973M_E11MG_FD_108267 | JGI IMG/M metagenome (GOLD analysis project Ga0160472, IMG submission 108267) | Enriched mosquito-associated microbial communities from UW Madison campus, WI, USA - HID1973M_E11 MG | ecosystem: Host-associated > Arthropoda: Insects > Digestive system > Unclassified ... | reverse complement strand
TTCTTTCTCATTTAAATCCATTAGATAAAGAAACACTTAGGAATATTTTAACCGCACCGAAAAACGCCTTAACAAAACAGTATGAAAAGCTTTTCGATTATGAAGACGTGAAGCTGATTTTTGATGAAGACGTTTTAGATTTTATTGTTGATAAGGCGATGGAATATAAACTTGGTGCTCGTGGTTTACGCTCGATTTGCGAAGCCATCATGCTCGATGCAATGTTTGATACGCCAACGCAAAAAGATGTAAAGGAGTTGCACATCAATCTCGATTATGCGATAGAGAAGTTTGAAAAGGCTGACTTTAAGAAGTTGCAAGCCGCTTAAAAAAATCAAATCCTTCCCGAATCCGGGAGGGATTTTTTTTAACATAAACATTTTTGAATTAAAGGCAGGTTAACCTTCAAATTAAATAGGATTTGTTATTTTGAAAAAAATGTTTTAAATTATTACAAGGAATAAAAATATATGAACGAAGAAAAAGACGTAAAAAAAGACGAGGCAATTGTAGAGAATTCAAAAAAAGTAAAAGAAGTTGAAAGTCCGGTAAAAGCTGGATTGAAATCAAAAGATGAAATAGTAAAAAATTGGCTGCCAAGATATACAGGTCGTCCTTTAGATCAGTTTGGAGACTACATTCTCTTAACCAATTTCAGTAAATATGTAAGCATGTTTTCTGAATGGAATGACAACGCACCGATTATGGGCTTAGATAAACCCATGCAAAGTGTAACCGCTAATGGCATCACCATTATTAATTTTGGAATGGGAAGTCCGCTTGCGGCGACAATGATGGATTTACTGACCGCCATAAAACCGAAAGCTGTGCTGTTTTTAGGTAAATGCGGTGGTTTGAAAAAGAAAAATCAACTGGGCGATTTAATTCTTCCTATCGCAGCGATTAGGGGAGAAGGAACGTCAAATGATTACCTTCCGGCAGAAGTGCCTGCTTTACCTGCATTCGCATTGCAGAAAGCAATTTCTACAACCATTCGCGATCATGGCAGGGATTACTGGACCGGAACCTGCTACACCACAAACAGAAGAGTGTGGGAGCACGATAAAGAATTTAAAAGATATCTAAAAACATTACGTGCCATGGCGGTAGATATGGAGACTGCAACCATTTTTACTACTGCTTTTGCTAATAAAATTCCGGCAGGAGCGTTGTTGTTGGTTTCAGATCAACCGATGATACCTGAAGGCGTTAAAACTGCAGAAAGCGATAGCTCGGTTACTGAAAAATATGTAGAAACACATTTAAGGATAGGTATCGATTCATTGAAACAATTAATAAATAACGGATTAACAGTAAAGCATTTGTTGTTTTAGTAGGATACGGGCGCCTTTGTTGGTTTAATACAAAATGCTGGATTAATTACAACATCAGGATGATTACTTGATAAGATCGGTTTGCCGGTCTTTTTTTGTGCTTTAATTTAACCCTTGAAATCAGGTAAATAACCGTGAAGAATTAAATCATCAACGCTATTTATTCTGTAATTACAACCGTTGTGAAGCAATACTATTCTATCAGACACATCAAGTATAGATTTGTAATAATGGTCTGTTATAATAAAGCCTTTGTAAGGTTTTAGTTTATTAATATGTTGCTTCAACTCATCGATTAGTAAAGGTGCCAATTGTGAAAACGGCTCGTCTAAAAGAATAAATTCAGAATCGCAATAGATGATTATTAAAGCTTCCATTAATCTACTTTCGCCACCTGAAAAATCTTTAAATTTCTTTTTAAGGTTATTAGTGATAAATTGAATTTCCAGTAACTGGTTTCTGTGTTTTTTGCAGAATATTTCAATTGCTGTTTCAACAGTTAGCTTATTGGGAATAAATTTATCTTGAGGTAAATAAGATATGTTTCCTGATAGGTAGCCTTTGGAAATTATTTCATTATTAAGTTTAAGATATTTAAAATCAGCTTCGATGCTTCCAAAAATAATTTTTAATAATGTTGATTTTCCACTGCCATTTCTGCCCAATAAGCCAACAACTTCACCAATTTTACAATTAATAAATACACCGTTTAGTACTGCTCTTTCACTAAATTGTTGGGTAACACTGTCAATAAAAAGTTCCTGCATAATAAAGAAATGGTTATTATTAAAATTAGCATTGCAATGTCGTATAAAATAATGTTGCCTAATATTTTGCGGAAACCCAAGCTCATGTTTCTGTAGAAATAGCGGTGTTTTTGCAAAAAGAATCTCTCTATTACTATTGAAAAAGCCCAGCCAATCGGTTTCATCAAGAGTAACATTGCATAGGGTGCAGGTTTGTTTACGCCGTCGATTATAAAAAATCTACCAATTATAATACTCAGTAAAATATTCCAAAAAATTATTGGCTTGTAAACAAATATCGATTTTTTGAGCAGTTTTACAGACACGCTTAAAGATATATAATAATCTACAGAAAACGCTTTAACGAAAAAGACCGACAAATTTGTCGGTCTTTAAATATAACTAATATAACTAAATTTATAAGTTTAGCCCAAATAAGATTTTAAAATCTTACTTCTTGAAGTATGACGTAAGCGTTGTAGCGCTTTATCCTTAATTTGTCTTACACGTTCGCGAGTTAGGTTAAATTTTTCCCCAATCTCTTCTAATGATAATGGATGATTTGAACCCAAGCCAAAGAACAAAACAATAATTTCTCTTTCTCTTTCTGTTAACGTAGATAAAGAGCGTTTAATCTCTTCAGATAAAGATTCATTAATTAACGAACTATCCGTGTTTGGTTCGTGGTTTTCGAGTACATCTAATAATGTATTTTCTTCACCTTGAACAAAAGGCGCATCCATTGAAACGTGGCGGCCCGAGTTACTTAATGTGTCAGATATTTTATCAACAGTTGTTTCTAAAATGTCTGCCAATTCTTCAGGAGAAGGCTCACGTTCGTATTCCTGCTCTAATTTAGAAAAAGCTTTACTGATTTTGCTTAATGAACCAACCTGGTTTAAAGGCAAACGAACAATACGGCTTTGCTCGGCAATTGCCTGCAAAATTGATTGACGAATCCACCAAACTGCATAAGAAATGAATTTGAAACCTTTAGTTTCATCAAAGCGTTTCGCAGCTTTTATTAACCCTAAGTTACCTTCATTAATTAAGTCGCCTAATGTTAAACCTTGATTTTGATATTGTTTAGCTACAGAAACAACGAAACGTAAATTTGTTTTGGTAAGTCGCTCTAATGCAGCCTGATCACCTTCACGAATCTTCCTTGCTAAAATTACTTCCTCTTCTGCTGTTATTAAATCTACTTTACCAATTTCGTGCAAGTATTTATCTAACGATTGACTTTCGCGGTTGGTAATGGATTGCGTTATCTTGAGTTGTCTCATTTATACGTATTGTGTGCTCTTTAATTATTGAGTGTGCAAAGTTACGAAATTGTAAAGCAATCCGAAAGGATAAAATGCTGAAAATGTTACCGGTTGCACAAGTTTTTTACAGTTTTACTTACAACAAAAATCATTCCAAATAAAATTTTGACATATTTTATTAGTTTGAATAAATAATATCTGTTATACAGATATTATTTATTGTAATTCAATAAATATATTTTGTTTTATAATAATTAATATTCTATGTTTGTTTCGGTAATAATTATATAAATATGACTTTTTTAAAATTTATTATTTGGAAGATTAAAACTACAAGTTCCAACTATTGGATGCTTTTGGGATTGAAAATTTTTGTCAGAATATTTGGTATGATTACACTTTTATACACAATGAATCTTTTGGTAAAGGTGAACACAAGTAACCCGGAGCATTTACACAAAGCTATAAGTTCAGTGTTTTACCTTGCGTTTTTTGTTTTTTTAGATACCAAAACAAAAGTCTCTTCAGGATTTTCACTTTCAGAAAAAATTGTCAAACCAATCAATATTCTAAAATGGCTTTCCTTGCTTATTGTTGGCTATTTAATTTACCTAAAAATAGAAATTAATGCAGTGGGGCTAAGTGCTGTCGACTTGAGCACTCCTGCTTTTTTATTTACTAAGATTTGGCCTGTTGTGATTATTCCAAACTTAAGCTTTATTATTATTACCGTCTTAATTCTTTACGCTTCAGCTATTCTGAATAGAAATAAGAGATTGAAAGAAGAGAATGATTTAACGATCTAATTTTATAATCTATATAATGCCAATTATAATAAATTTAAATGTAATGCTTGCCCGTCGCAAAATGTCGCTCACCGAATTAAGTGAGCGGGTAGGGATTACGATGTCTAATTTATCGATTTTGAAGACAGGTAAAGCAAAAGCAATTCGTTTAGAAACTTTAGAATCTATTTGTAGTGTTTTAGATTGCCAGCCTGGCGATATTTTAGAGTTTCGTCCGGAAATTTAACCAAAGTACAATTTACTTAATTAAAATAAACCCGATAAAACGAAAATACTTTTTGGCTAGTACAAAGCTCAATATACTGTCATGCTGAGGAACGAAGCATCTGCAGATTATGAAACAGATGCTTCGTGCCTCAGCATGACAATGAGTTTAAAAAAGATCGGAGTGATATAGGACTTTCGAAACCGAAGTGTGCAGAAACATGCTTTTCAAATAATAGAATATGAAGGTGTCGAATAAGATTGCCATCCCGACCCATCGGGAAAGGAAAATCGGCTTCGCAACGACATTGTAAAAAAAAACCTTTCAGCTCACACTGAAAGGTTTTTATATTTTTAAGACTTATTTAAGATTTCGTCTTAAGCTGATTATGCTTGTTCAGCCAAAACTTTAGTTACTAAATCAGCAGCTTCTTTTAAAGCGATTGCCGAATAAACTTTAAGTCCAGATTCGTCGATTAGTTTTTTAGCTTCTTCAGCATTCGTGCCTTGTAAACGACAGATAATTGGCACAGGAATATTTCCGATTTCTTTATAAGCATCGATAACACCTTGCGCAACGCGGTCGCAACGAACAATACCGCCGAAAATATTAATTAAAATTGCCTTAACGTTCGGGTCTTTCAAAATAATGTTGAAAGCAGCTTTAACCGTTTGGGCATTTGCCGTTCCACCAACATCTAAAAAGTTAGCAGGTTCACCACCGGCTAATTTAATAATATCCATAGTTGCCATTGCCAATCCTGCACCGTTAACCATACAACCCACGTTACCATCAAGGTTAACGAAGTTTAAGTTACTTGCACTCGCCTCAACTTCCATCGGATCTTCTTCCGTAACATCACGCATAGCAGCGTAATCAGCGTGGCGGAATAATGCGTTTTCATCTAAATTAACTTTAGCATCAACAGCGATAACTTTATCATCAGATGTTTTCAAAACCGGATTAATTTCGAACATCGAAGAATCAGTCGCTTCGTAAGCTTTATATAAAGCAGTTACAAATTTCACCATTTCTTTATGTGCAGCACCGCTAACACCTAAATTAAAGGCGATTTTACGAGCCTGGAAACCTTGTAAACCAACTTTAGGGTCAATTTCTTCTTTAAAAATTAAGTGCGGAGTATGTTCAGCAACTTCTTCGATATCCATACCGCCTTCGGTACTATACATGATGATGTTACGGCCTGCGGCACGATCTAGCAATACTGAAATGTAAAATTCTTTTGTTTCAGAAGGACCTGGATAATAAACATCCTGAGCAACCAAAACTTTACTCACCAATTTACCTTCTGGTCCGGTTTGAGGTGTAACTAACTGCATGCCAATGATATCGGTAGCGCGTTGTTTAACTTCCTCTAAGTTTTTGGCTAATTTTACACCACCACCTTTACCGCGACCACCAGCGTGGATTTGCGCCTTAATTACAACCCAGTCAGAATTATAATCGGTTTTTAATTGCTTTGCAGCTTCAACAGCTTGCTCTGGAGTATCGGCAACAATTCCTTCTTGAACGTTAACACCGAAACTTTTTAATATTTGTTTACCCTGGTATTCGTGAATATTCATTTGCTACAAAATTTGCCCAAAGCTACAATTTCAAACCCTTTAAACAAATAGAAATTACCGATTTTTTCTGGAAAATGAACGTTTTATGTTAATCGGGAACAGCAGCCCCGCTAATGTTCCAAGCACCGAAGAAAAATCGGTGGCTTTCCACGTATATCGGGTTTGTTTATTAAAGATTGTAGTTCCAGGCAAATTGGTTCCTGCAAAATTCCTAAACTAACTTCCTGCAAATGGAGTACCGAAAACGCCAACTGCTAATTCTGCCCAAATTAAGAACAAAGCCAGCAGAATAATAATGAATAGAACTGTTTTTATAGTGTTTTTCCTTACATTTCTTATCACAAGCTCTATCGCTAAACCTGCGCTTAATAGTAGAATACCGGCGGCTATAAAATCTTTAAAATCCCATTTTACTTCGCTGGTAAATTGCATTGCTATTAAGGGGATGCTTAAAATTAAGGCTGTTACGATAAAAATAATTGTTATTCTCCATTTTGTTGTGCTCATTTCTAATTGATTTTTCATGATGTTTTAATTTAATAATTTTTATTTTATATAATTTCTTTGTGTTACTATTTATTTATCTTAAAGTAATTTGCTGTATTCCAGTCTTGTAAATTCCACGAAACCCAACTTACCTTCGCGTAGCGTTCTTTAAAAAAACCAATTCTTTTATTCAGCTTTTGTTGGTTAGCTGCCAGGCTTTCGGGTTTTGCTATTTCTGTTCCATACTCAGTTTTAGATTCGGTGTGTTGCAATTTCATTCTGTTTTTATCCAATACAGGCAAAGTTTTATCTGAAAGTGATAGCAAGTAATCTGCATCAACTGATATTGAATCAGAATGTGAGAGGTTATATTTTACAATAAAAATATCCCAGTTTATCATGCTAAAGGCAAGTAATAATGCAAACCAAATACTTCCGTTAATTTTTAAGAGATAGAAAAATGTTTTTTGCTTGGCAACTTTTATGTAAACGCTTATTAAACCGATTATACAAAGCAATGCAAACACTAAAACACCAATTCTTTTGTAAGTAAGACCATAAAATTCGATGTAATAGCCATCACGAATAAGTACTGAGATTACCAGAATAAAGTTTTGAATCATCCATGCAAAAGCTAAAATTCTCAACGCCTTACTTTTGCTATAAAAGTTCAGGTTTCCGTGAAAGAAATATATAATAATTGCCATTGCCAGGGCGATACTGAATATTAATGAATTGGTGCCGTCGTGCAAATCTGCTGAATAATTAACTTCGGCAAAATTTCTTCCTTTACCTAACCACAACCACCAAATGTCAATTCCATTTAAAAAAAGTAATAGTAAATTTAAGGCTGCAAAAGAAATCAGGCCTGTAATAAATTCAGTTTTAAGTGCCAGCTTTTTAGTTAACAAATTGCCGCTGAAAACCTTTACTACCTCGAACCAGATTGCTTTTTGATTTACAGTTTTCCTTACTCTGCTTAATCGCTCGTGAAATTTTAATTCAATTTGCTGCAAACTTTTATCAAAGAATGCAATTAGTAAACCTGCAGTAACGGCTAATCCGAAACAGAAATGCATAAATCTTCCAAAGCTTAAATCTTTAAAAATGAATCCGAAAATGCTGTCGAAGAAATTGCCGATGTTAATTAATAATGCTTCAGCATAATGTGCAAAAACATTGCTTGCCGCAGAATACAAACACGTAAAAATGGTTACGATTACTACGGGAATGAAAATGTATTTAACAATTTTGAGGACAGGTTTTAAATTAAAGTTCCCGATGCTTACTTCACTCAAATTTCTGATAACGTTAAATGGAAAAGTTATCATTTGTAAAATAGCAGCTAAAAAGGCCGCGAAAACAGTTCTCAGTTGCGTATTATGGCTGTAGCCAATAAACAGCAGTAAGCTAATGTAATATGATGCTAAGGCTAAATCAGAATTATTTATAACCACCAGCACCGCTGCTAAAAGATGCGCTAAACCATAAATACGGACTTTAGTACTTTTAATAATTTCGGGATTTAAATAAGTTATTACCAGTAAATAGATACTGTAAATAAGCAGGTTAAGCGCTAATCTTTCTTGCCAAAAAAGAAGGCTAAACAGCAAACCACCAACAAGAGCTGATAGTAATAGGAAGTTGGATTTATTTTTCATTTTGCTTTATTAAAAGTGCTTTGTATTTCAAAGTTCAAATTCAAAAAAAAATATTTAAAGTTTTTTAATCATTTTTTCAAGTGCATCTAAATGTGCTTTAAAGGCTTGTTTACCTAAATCAGTAATGGAGTAGGTGGTACTGGTTTTTCGGCCTATAAAGCCCTTATGAACTTTTATAAATTCAGCCAGTTCCAAGGTATTTAAATGCGAAGCTAAATTGCCGTCGGTTAGTTCGAGCATTTGCTTTAAATCGTTAAATCCAATTTCGGTATTAACCACAAGCACAGACATTACGCCCAGCCTAATTCGGCTGTCGAATATTTTATTCAAATCTGCTATCGGGTTCTTCATTTTTATTTGCCTTTCTCGTATTTGAAATACATTAAAAGACCATAAATTACATGCAATACGCCAAAACCAATTGCCCAGAAAATCAATCCGTAGCCTACATAAAACATGCAGATTAAACCTAATACAACTTCCAGATAACCTAAATAGCGAATATCACTATAGGTATATTTACTTGCATTTATCAAGCCTAAACCATAAAAAATTAGGCAGGAAGGTGCAATAATGGTGTAGGGATTTGGGTGGTTAAAAAGTAAAGCAATGATAAAAAAACCACCTGCACAGATCGGTACAAAAAGATTAAGGAGTAAAGATTTCGAGGTCTTATCCCAAATAGGGAGGTTGTTGCGTTGGCTCTTCCTGTAGGTAAATAAAATACCACCAGCCAAGGCTACAAATAAAACAATTAGGGCAAGTTTAAAAAGGTTGTATTCTAAATCGATTTCGCCCTGAACGCCGAAACTGTAGCCTCTGCCGGTCACAAACTTTTCAACCTCTTCGTGTGCAAAATAGGCACCAATTAATGCAATTACACCTGCAAAAACGCCAGATAAGCCACTCAATGAGATAAACCTGGAAGATCTATCCATCATTTGCCTGATGTCTTTTAATGCATCTAATTGTTCTTGCTGAGTATTCATTTCAAAAGTGCTTTGTTTTTCAAAGTTAAACAAGAAAATGATATCTGCAAACTTTATTTCCATTTATTAACAATTCATGCGATAAAATTGATTCAGTAACGATGATAACCTATCCTCAATATTTATTATAAACAATTGGCGGTATATAATGGTTAAGCTTTTTTATTAAATTTGAACCATGCTAAAAGCTATTGGAATAAGAAAGTCGTACGGAAATTTACAAATATTAAAAGGTGTAAACTTCGAAGTGCAAAAGGGAGAGATTGTTAGTATAATTGGTCCTTCAGGTGCTGGAAAAAGCACTTTGCTGCATATTTTAGGTACGCTTGATAAACCGGATGATGGGGCAGTAGAATTGAAAGGAACAATTATAAGCAAATTAAGCGGCGAATTATTAAGTTCTTTTCGTAATCAAAATATTGGATTTGTATTTCAGTTTCATCATTTATTGCCTGAATTTAGCGCAATTGAGAACATTTGCATACCAGCTTTTATCGCCAAATCAAATAAAAAGCAAGCTGAAGCCAGGGCCCTAGAATTACTTGACCTGTTCGGATTAAAAGATAGGGCGCAGCATAAACCAAATCAGTTATCAGGCGGAGAGCAGCAAAGAGTCGCAATTGCGAGGGCATTAATCAATAATCCATCGATAATCCTTGCCGACGAACCTTCAGGGAATCTGGACTCGGAAAATGCAGCAGCACTTCACCAACTGTTTGTTAACCTTCGGGATAATTTCCAGCAAACCTTCGTAATCGTAACGCATAACGAGCACCTCGCAAAAACGAGCGATAGGATTGTAACCATGAAAGACGGTTTAATAGTTTAGCCACAGGATTTATCAGTTAAAGATTTTAAGCTTTATTAGTGCAGTTAGCTTAAAATCCATCAGTATTAAAATATAATATCAAATTTGAAAATACTTATTACAGGCGGAAACAATGCGAAGGCTTTAAAAATATTAAAGGCGTTTCCAGGGCACTTCATTTTATTTGCAGATTACGGTGATGTACCTGGATTGATTACAGAGAATTACGCGTTTTCATCCTTAGGCCATCTAAATAAAGACAGCATTGCGCATATTTTACTAAATTTCTGCATAACGGAAGCTGTAGACAGTATTATACCATTGCACCATTTCGAGATAGAACCTATCGCAAAATCGGCAGTTTTATTCGGCGAATATGGTATCGATGTGCTTTTACCCCCTCTTGATAAACTTAGCGGCTACATGGATGCCGAAAACACCTCAAACACTGAGTTTACTGTTTTTGTAAAAGGCGATTGTATTTACACTAATGGTTTACCATTTGACTCTGAATCTGACAGCACTGTTAATGGTATTTTTACACGAAACAATAACAACGAACTTAAACTTTTCACGATTTAATATGGATGCTTATCAGTTAGCAAAAGATAAAAAGGGCGTTATTTTCGAACTCGATGACGTTTTGTTCCCATCCAAAGATTATTTGCTGCAGGTTTACTATCTATTTGCCCAGTTTATAGAATATACTGAACAGAAAAACGCACAAATAATTTTAGATTTCATGCGCTCCGAGTATGAAAGTTACGGCACAGCCCAACTTTTCGAAAAAACGGCGCAAAAGTTTGAATTGGCAAATTCCTATCAACACAACTTTGATTTATTGCATCAAAACGCCCGCTTACCGTTAAAGTTATTGCTTTACAAAAATATGCTACAGTTTCTGCAGGAGTTAGTCATAAACAGGAAGCAGATTTTCATCGTTACCGCCGGTGATCCTGAGCAACAGCTAAATAAAATAAAACAGACGGAATGGAATGGGCTCGAAAAATACCTTACCGTTTACTTCACAAATGAACTAAATCTATCAAAATCAGAAATTTTCCAGAACATCCTTAATAACAACAATTTATCTGCTAAAGATGCGTTAGTTGTTGGTGCAAATAAATTTGACGAGCAACAATCTAATTTAATTAATTTGCCGTATATTGTGTCACTAGAAATTTACAAATAAATATGATTAAAAGGTTTACTGCAAAAAAGTTGTTCTTGTACGCTTTTGTTGCTATTGTTGGTTTGGCCACTTCGTGTAAAAAATCCGCTGAAACACCGGATAGTAATACCATAACGGAAACCAATACATTACAAACGCCCACCACCAATCGCGATTATTTAACGAAAGACTCAATTTTTCTATATGCCAAGCAAACTTATTTTTGGAATGCAGGCATGCCAAGCTACGATAATTTTAATCCGAGAAAATATGCTTCTAATGATGCAGTTCTTGATGCACTTAAGGCATTGCCTAGCACCGGCGGAAAAGATAAATATTCTTTCATTGATGATGGAACAGTTGCAGGGCAACTTGGTGGTGTTAGCGGCGATTTTGGGTTTTCAGTTTTCTTTAACTCAACAAATGACTTAAGGATAAAATATGTTTATGCAACTTCACCTGCGGCTACTCAGGGCTTGAAGCGGGGTTATCAAATTACAAAGATTAATGGCAGTACGAATATTAACACTTCCGATGCTGCAATTAATACAATTGTTGATGCTATTTTCGGAAGTGCTTCGACAGTCTCTTTAACCGTGTTAAAACCAGATGGAACTACCCAGGATGTGGTAGTTACCCGTGCAACATACAATATTAACCCAATATTATTTACGAATACATATACCGTTGGAAGTAAGAAAGTTGGCTATATAGTTTTTAACAGTTTCACCACAAATTCAACCTCGTTATTAGATGCGGCATTTACTAAATTTGCAAATGATGGTGTGAGCGAGTTGGTAGTAGATTTACGCTACAATGGCGGTGGTTCAGTTGCTACTTCTGAAGCTTTTACAAATTTAGTGGCACCAGCAGCTCAAAATGGAAAGGTGATGTATACAACTTACTGGACTCAAACCATGCAGGATGGAAATGCGACCATACTTCAAAACCAAAAATTTTATGCAAAAGGCAATGATGGTGTAACCCGCTTATACTCTTATTTTGATTATTCTTACAAACCTACTACAGCAGCTGGTAATCAGGAAGTTTTCGCTAAAAGAGGATCACTTAATAATCTTTCCCGGGTATATTTTATCGTTACCTCCTCTACAGCATCTGCGAGCGAACTTCTAATCAATAACCTTAAACCGGTTATGGACGTTAAGTTGATTGGCAAGAAAACTTTTGGCAAACCAGTTGGATTTTTCTCACTTCGGATAGATAAAAGCGACCTTTATATTCCTCAGTTTCAAACTAAAAATTCGGCAAATTTTGGCGATTATTTTGACGGAATGCCGGTAGATAAAGACATTGTTGATGATGTTACGAAAGATTTTGGCGATACCTCCGAGAAGTTATTAGCACAAGCTTTAAATTATTCTGCCACCGGAGCTTTTACATCATATTTAAAAGATAATACTTTGAGCAGCACTTCTCCATTATCTAAAACGCAAATAGAAGATTTAACTGGTAAAATGGACCACGAGTTTAAAGGAATGGTTGAAACCAGAAAATTGAAATTAAATAAATAAACCAAACATAAGTTTAAAGCCGGCACCTAACTAATGCCGGCTTTTTTTTTCTTAATTATTACATAAAATGATGTTTTAAGGTTGCTTTTTTTTAAAAATTTCGATAAGCTTGTTTAACATTAATCGTTAAAGAGAATCATGCCAATAGAAACTGTAGAAAAAGAACATATCAGCTACTTAAATATCATCAATGCAAAAGAAGACCACACTTTAGAATTGAAAACTAAACTTAATGAAGCTCAGCGACTTGGAAATGAGTTTAAATCTAAAGCGGTAATAACTTTTAACACTACAATTGGCCCAAAACGCGTAGACACGACAGTTTGGGCGGTTACAGAAAAATATATCCAACTCAAAAACAACATCCATATTCCAATTAAAAGCCTAATAGATATCGATTTTTAGGTTGCTTTTAAGGAAATAAATCATCCCGCATTTATTAACCTTAGCCCTGAAAATTAATGAGTACGCTCCACAAAATTGCATTAACTTTTATAAAATCCATTGGTCCGGTAAATGCCAAAAACTTACTGGCCTACTGCGGAAGTGCGGAAGCGGTTTTTTCGGCAACTAAAAATCAATTATTACAAATTCCGGGCATTGGCGAAAAAACCGTTGAGGCTATATTAAATACTAATGCATTAAAAAGAGCTGCCGACGAACTCCTGTTCATTGAGAAACATGGCATCGACGTGCTTTTCTTTTCTGATGAAAACTACCCGAAAAGATTAAAAAATTGCTTCGACTCGCCCATTCTGCTTTATTTTAAAGGTGAAGCAGATTTAAATCACCAAAGAATAATTAGCATTGTAGGTACGAGAAATGCAACTGAATACGGTAAAAATTTATGCAAACAACTTTGCGAGGTTTTAGCACCATATAATGTTCTTATCGTAAGCGGGCTTGCATACGGAATAGATGTTACTGCACATAAAGAATGCATCGCAAATGATATTCCAACAGTTGGTGTTTTAGGTCACGGATTGGATAGATTATATCCGCAAATTCATAAGCCTGTCGCTCAAAAAATGGTATTAAATGGTGGCCTACTGTCTGAATTCCCAACGTTGACCAATCCTGACAGACAAAATTTCCCGCAAAGAAATCGAATTATTGCAGGACTTGCCGATGCCACAATTGTTGTAGAAGCATCGATTAAGGGTGGCGCATTGATAACTGCCGAAATTGCAAACTCGTACAATAAAGATGTGTACGCTTTTCCCGGCAGGACCAACGACATTT
>Ga0160472_100778_pt1 | contig 13841 bp, 9 predicted proteins | sample HID1973M_E11MG_FD_108267 | JGI IMG/M metagenome (GOLD analysis project Ga0160472, IMG submission 108267) | Enriched mosquito-associated microbial communities from UW Madison campus, WI, USA - HID1973M_E11 MG | ecosystem: Host-associated > Arthropoda: Insects > Digestive system > Unclassified ... | reverse complement strand
CGGCTAACCCGGCATCCATGCCGGGTTGCCCACTGCGCAGAACCTCCACTCGGCCTCTCGGGGGGGCGAAAACCGCCACAGCGCCCGAGGCGGCCTACCGGCCGGCCTGGCTTTGATGCGAACGCAAATCCCTGGCCCCCCCGAACCTCCTGTACTTGTAGGAGCTGCCGAGTGCAACGAGGCTGCGATCTTTTGAGTGGGATACATCCGCAAAATTCGCGTCGGCTGGCTGGCCGCCATCGCGAGCAGGCTCACTCCTACAGTTGGAATGGGGGCTGATCCGGGATCAGGTCGGCTGTCAGGCCGCCATGGCCGGCAAGCCAGCTCCCACAGGGATCGGCGGTATACGCAAGCTCTTCACCACTCAAAAGGCCGAGCGTTAGCTCGCCTCGCTTTTGCTTTTCGCGGTTTTCGCCCCCCCGAGAGGCCGAGTGGAGGTTCGGCGCAGTGGGCACCTCGGCATGGATGCCGAGGTAGCCGCGTCAGGCCATGGATGGCCGGTCGCGGCGCGCCCACGGAGCAGGACCGGAGCGAGGGCATGCCGAGCCTAAGCGAGGCACCGAACGACAGGGGCAAGAGCCCTTGGTTATTTGGGGCCGGGCGGCGTTCCGTTTTTCCAAGTGACCCGCCGTAAGGGCGGAACCATTAGAGGCCGTTACCGCAGGAATGGATATGTACACCTCCAAGCCAGCGTCGACTGACAGACCATCGCGAGCAGGCTCGCTCCTACAGAAGATCGCGCCCCGCCGTAAGGGCGGAACCATTAGAGGCCGTTACTGCAGGAATGGATATGTACACCTGCAAGCCAGCGTTGACTGACAGACCATCGCGAGCAGGCTCGCTCCTACAGGTGACCGCGCCCGCCGTAAGGGCGGAACCAATGGTGGCCGTTACCTAAACAATGGATATGTACTCCCACAAACCAGCGTCGGCTAGCCTGCCAGCAGCGATGAGGCCAGCTCAGCCACAGCAAATACCGCAGATTATTGATCCAAGTGCCGAATCCACCTCTACTCCCTGTCCTGCCGCAGCCGGTCATCCAGCCGCGTCATCGCTTGCTGCAACTGCTCGACCGCATCGCCGATCAAAGACGCGCTGCCCTCGCGACACGCCCGCTCCAGCTGTTCGCAGCATGTCACCAGCGCCATGGCCCGAACCATCATCGCGCCGCCCTTGATCCGGTGCGCCAGTTCGCTCATCCCGGGTTGATCACCGCTGGCATGCAAGGCCAGCAGGTTAAGGCGATCGTCGTGGTTGGCCTGGGTCAAGTCGCGCAGCAGCTGGTCGATCAAGCGACGGTCCGAGGCATTGACGTAGCGATTCAGGCCACTCAAATCGAATTCGGCGGCCGGAGCGACAGACGCAGTCGGAGGGCCCGGAAAATGCGCGGCCAACCAGACCTGCAGATCGCTCAGGCGGATAGGCTTGAACAGGCAATCGTCCATGCCCGCCTCCCGGCAGCGGACTTTCTCCGCCGCCTGGGCATTCGCCGTGAACCCCAGAATCAATTGCGGTGGCCGGCCCTGGCGACGTTCCTCATCCCGTATCGCGCCCGCCAGCTCATAACCGCTGAGCACTGGCATGTTGCAATCGGTGATGACCAGGTCGAATTCATGCTCACGCCACTGCTCAAGCCCCAGTGCCCCATCCTCCGCCAACAGCACGCTATGTCCCAGGTAGCTCAGTTGCCGCGAAAGCAGCAGGCGATTGGCCGGATAGTCATCGACCACCAAAATGGTCAACGCCCGGGCCGGTGTCAGCACTGCCTCCCGGTCTGACTCCCGGGCAGGCAAAGGCGCCAACGCCAGCAGGTCAAGGGTGATGGCGACGCGCGTACCGCGGCCCAGTGTGCTGTCGAGCTGCAAGCGCCCGCCCATCATTTCGCACAGGGTGCGGCTGATCACCAGCCCCAGGCCCGACCCTTGCCGGCCGGACTGTTGATTGTTACCGGCTTGCGCGAACGGACTGAACAGGCGGCGCCGGTCAAATTCGCTGATGCCGATGCCGCTGTCCTCGATCAGAACGCTGACCGCCAGGCGCGCCGCCGGCTGCGGCTCGACCTGCAACTTCAGGCTCACCTGCCCCTCCTGCGTGAACTTGATCGCGTTGCTCAGCAGGTTGGACAGTACCTGTTTGAAACGCGTCGGATCGAGCATCACATCGAGATCGCTGCGCGGGTCGAGCTCGACCCGCCATTGCAGATTCTTCTGCACCGCCAGGCCTTCGAACACCCGGCACACCGACTCCGTCAGCCCGTGCAGATTGACCCGCTCCGGCGCCAGCGACAGGTGCCCGGACTCAATGCGGGCGATGTCGAGGATGTCGCCGATCAAGGCCAGCAGCTGTTGCCCGGCATCCGACGCCACCTCGATGGCCGAGCGGTCGACCTCGCCTTCATCGGCGCGCTTGAGCGCGAGTTCCAGCATACCGATCAGCGCGTTCATCGGTGTGCGTATTTCATGGCTCATGGTCGCCAGGAACGTGGTCTTGGCACGGTTGGCATCATCCGCGGCGTCCTTGGCTTCCTGCAATTGCCCCAGCAGCAATTGGCGCTGACGGATCTGCCGGCGCTGCCAGACGATCCCGGTCAACGCCAGCAAGAGCATGACACCCGCCACGGCGAACGCCTGCAAAATACCCTGGCGATGACGTAGCCAGTAGCTCTCTTCCACCATGGAATCGTTGCGCCAGAGTTGCGTCAGGTCATCGATTTCTTCGGGGGGAATGCTCAGCAGTGCCTTGTCGAGGATCGAATGCAGCTCGGTCGCGTCGCGGCTGGTCGCCAGGGTGCTGCGCGCCGGGTCGGTGCCGACTGTCGTGGTCACTTGCAGACGGTCCCGGTATTGCCGCGAAATCAGGTAGCGGGCGCTGATCAAGGAGTTGATGGCGCCTTGCGCTTCGCCCCTGGCGACCATTTCCATGGCATCGGACGACAGCGGCGCTTCCTTGCAGCGGATCAGCGGAAAGTGCTGGCGGATGAACTCGGCGGCGATGTTGCCCTGGGTCAGCGCCAGGGTCTTTCTGGCCATGTCATCCAGCGTCCTCGGACTGTCCGGCGCGACGCGGGTCACCAACACCGAAGGGCTGCTGAGAAACGCCCGGGTAAACAGCAGCTCATCTTCACGTCGGGCACTGAGGCCGATCCCTGCCAGCACGTCGACCTCGCCGCGCTGGATGCCATTGAGCATCTCACTCACCGAATGCATGGCCTGGATGTCGAATTGCAAGCCAGTGCGCAGGCTGATTTTTGCCAGCACATCGAGGCTGATTCCGCGAAACCGGCCCTTGCCGTCGACGAATGAAATCGGCGGCGTATTCTCGTTGATCGCCACCCGCACACGGGGGTGACGATCGAGCCAGCGCTGTTCGGCCACGCTCAGCTGCAGGGAATGGGCACCCGGTATGGAGGCGCCGTTGGCCCCCCAGCGCAGCAGGATGTTCATCTGCTCGTTGGCCGTCACCGCTGCCAGCGCCTTGTTGACGATGCGCAACAGCTGCACGTTGTCTCGCGCCAGGGCAAAGGCAAAGCGGCCTGACTCCATCGGCGAGAAATCGGCCAACTGGACGTTGTTCAGGTAATTTTTGCTGATCAGGTAGTGGGCACTGATCGCATCGCCCAGGTAAGCATCCGCCTGACCGAAAGCGACCGCCCCCATCGCCTCCAATGTCGAAGGAAACAGTTGCACCCGGGCATCGGGATAGAACTGCTGCACGCTGTGTTCGGGCAGGTAGTGATAGAGCGTGGCCAGGCGTTTGTCGGCGAGGGTCGGTTCCGGCACCGCCGTGGCATCAGAGCGGATGACCAGCACCGGTTGATCCACCGCATAGGCACTGGACATCTGCAGCTGCGGATCCTCGGCTTCAAAACGGTTGGCGGTTCCCAGCAGGTCTGCCCGGCCGTTCTTGATGGCCTGAACCGCTTCGGCGCGCGTGGGATAGCGATGAACGTCTATTTCCACCTTCAACAGTTGTTCGAGAATGCCCGCGTAGTCACCCGTTATCCCTTCGAACACCTTGCCCGCGGAATTGAATTCGAACGGTGGATAATCCGGCGCGGAGACGGCCAGCACCAGGCGCTGTTTTTGCTGCAGCCAGCGCGATTCGACGTCCGACAGTTTGAGGCTGAACCCTTCGACACCGGAGCGCCCCAGCAACGTGAGGGTTTGTGGCTGTGGTTGCGCCCAGGCGGTCGACGCCCAGAGCAGAAATGCGCACGACAGCAGGCCCGTCAGTCGTCGGCAGCGGTTCATTCAGATCAATTGATTGCGCAAGGCGAAATCCCTCAAATGCACCAGCGAACTGACATTGAGCTTGTCGATCAGCCGGGTTTTGTAGGTGCTGACGGTCTTGTAGCTCAGGTGCATGATCTCGGCGATTTCGTTGTTCTTCGCGCCCCGGGCCAGGTATTGCAGAATGGTCAGCTCGCGGTTGGACAGGTTGTCGATCAGCTCCTTTTCGCTGCGCTGCAAGGTTCCCATCGACACCGACGTGGAGGGCAACTGGGTGAAATAGGTGTAACCGGACATCACCGAATGCACTGCGGTTTTCAGGTCATCCAGGTCCTTGCTCTTGGAGACATAGGCGGCAGCACCGGCACGCATGCAGCGCTCCTGGTAGTACTGGGCTTCGAGGGATGTGAACACCACCACCCGGCAACGGGCTTTTTCGGTCTTGAGCCGGACCAGAATGTCCAGCCCGGCAACCCCCGGCAGGCCCAGGTCCAGCAGGACAATATCCGGTTGCTGTTCGCGGATCAGCAGGAACACTTCGTCGCCACGGGTTGCCTCATAGACCCGGTTGAATCCCTCATCCCTGAGGACAAGTTTGATCATGGAACGAACCACCGGATGATCTTCCACAATCAGCGCTGACTTCATGAAAATTCCCTGTGCAAAGCTCCACGACTGAGCAGAAAAACGCCCGAGGATAATCGCGATTTGATACCACGGCTTCGCGGGACTCTTGCATGGAAGGATGAAAAAAACTACCTGACAGAAATGACAGTTCCGACGAGTGGTAAACGAATATCAATGGTCGCCATCAACCGCTCAATGACGGCCAGGTCAGGGAGTTCGGCGGGATTGATCCAGACTTTCGCGGCAATCCGCCGCGCCTGGCGACCATTGAAGATGAAGGCATGCCGGACCTGTTGGTTGTCGACGAAATAATCCGCCAGATTCAGCGAACGGTCGGCCATCGAGGCATTGATAACCACCAGATCGAACGGCTGGCTGCCGTACTCCGTCAGCCTCAGCAACTCTTCCAGACTTTGTGCGGGGGCCACGGCGAAGTAACCCAGCTGGTTGAACAGCCGTTCGATCCTCATGCGATGAAAATGCTGCGTGTCGGCAATCAGGATACGAAACGCTTTAGTCGGCAACGTGGCCTCCATGGAGTTGATGACTTCTTGAGGTGCAAAGGCTACGCAAGCAGTTGCGAAGATTCTGTAGGATTATTCCCAAATTCCGGCTGATTGGCCGCCTGTCGGGCTGGGTCGGGACGATCCATGGTTTATTGCCAGCCAAAACGGCGGATGTAGAACCCCTTTACCGCCTGAGTCAGCGCCATATACGCCAGCAGGATCACTGGCAGGAACACGAAATACAGGGATGGCAGGGCCTGCAACTTGAAGTAGTGCGCCAGCGGTCCCATTGGCAGGAAAACGCCCACGGCCATGATCACCCCGGTCATCACCAGTAACGGCGTGGCCGCGCGGCTTTGCAGGAAGGGTATCTTCGGCGTGCGGATCATGTGCACGATCAGCGTCTGTGTCAGCAGCCCGACCACGAACCAGCCCGACTGGAACAGCGTCTGGTGGTCCGGAGTGTTGGCATCGAACACGTACCACATCAAGGCAAAGGTGGTGATGTCGAAGATCGAGCTGATCGGCCCGAAAAACAGCATGAACCGGCCAACCTCCGCCGGCTGCCAGCGCTGGGGTTGCTTGAGCATTTCGGCATCGACGTTATCGAACGGAATGGCGATCTGCGAAATGTCATAGAGCAGGTTCTGCACCAGCAGGTGCATCGGCAGCATCGGCAGGAACGGAATGAACGCGCTGGCCACCAGCACCGAGAACACGTTGCCGAAGTTCGAACTGGCGGTCATCTTGATGTACTTGAGCATGTTGGCGAAGGTGCGGCGCCCTTCCAGCACGCCCTCTTCCAGCACCATCAGGCTCTTTTCCAGGAGGATGATGTCGGCCGCCTCCTTGGCGATGTCCACTGCACTGTCCACGGAAATGCCGATGTCGGCGGTACGCAGGGCGGGCGCGTCATTGATGCCGTCGCCCATGAAACCGACCACATGGCCATTGCCCTTGAGCAGGCGAACGATGCGCTCCTTGTGTGAGGGGGTGAGCCTGACGAAAACGTTGAAGGTCTCCACTGCGATCGCCAGTTCGGCATCGTCCATGCCCTCGACGTCATTGCCGAGTAACAGGCCTTGCTGCTCCAGGCCGACTTCGCGGCAGATTTTCGCGGTCACCAGCTCGTTGTCGCCGGTCAGCACCTTCACCGCCACCCCGTGTGCGGCCAGTGCCTTGAGGGCTGGCGCGGTGCTTTCTTTCGGTGGGTCGAGGAACGCCACGTAGCCGATCAACGTCAGTGCCTGCTCATCGGCCAGGCTGTAGATGTCACGCCCTTCAGTCATCGGCCGCGCCGCCACCGCCACCACGCGCAAGCCCTCGGCGTTGAACGTGGCCGTGACCTGACGGATCCGCGCCAGCAGTTCTTCGCTCAAGGCTTCATCGGTTTCGCCGTGACGCACCCGCGAACAGACCGCCAGCACCTCTTCCACCGCGCCCTTGCAGATCAGCAAATGGGGCAGATCGCGCTCGGCGACCACCACCGACATGCGTCGCCGGTTAAAGTCGAACGGAATTTCGTCGACCTTGCGAAACGCCGTGCCGACCTTCAACTCGCGGTGGACTTCCACATGCTCGAGCACCGCCACGTCCAGCAGGTTCTTCAGGCCGGTCTGGTAGTAGCTGTTGAGGTAGGCCATTTCCAGCACATCGTCGGAGTCGTTGCCCCAGACGTCGACATTGCGCGCCAGGAAAATCCTGTCCTGGGTCAGGGTGCCGGTCTTGTCGGTGCACAACACGTCCATGGCGCCGAAGTTCTGGATGGCGTCGAGGCGTTTGACGATGACCTTCTTGCGCGACAGGAACACCGCGCCCTTGGCCAGGGTCGAGGTGACGATCATCGGCAGCATTTCCGGGGTCAGCCCCACGGCAATCGACAGCGCGAACAGCAGGGCCTGGGTCCAGTCGCCCTTGGTGAAGCCGTTGATGAACAACACCAGCGGCGCCATGACGAACATGAAGCGGATCAGCAACCAGCTGACGTTGTTGACCCCGGTCTGGAACGCGGTCGGCGCCCGGTCGGTTGCACCGACCCGCTGGGCCAGGGCTCCAAAGTAGGTGCTGTTACCCGTGGTGAGGATGACCGCCATGGCCGTGCCGGAGACCACGTTGGTGCCCATGAACAGGATGTTGTCGAGGTCCAGCGGATTGCGCGATTCACCGCCCTGCTGCAGACGAAACTTTTCCACCGGCATCGATTCGCCGGTCATCGCCGCCTGGCTGACAAACAGGTCCTTGGCGCTGAGCACCCGGCAATCGGCGGGAATCATGTCGCCGGCAGACAAGACGATGAGGTCCCCCGGTACCAGTTGTTTGATCGGCAACTCAATGCGCTGCGCGCTGTGGTCCTCAAGATCACGGCGCATCACGGTGGCCGTATTGCTGACCATGGCCTTGAGCGCATCGGCGGCCTGGTTCGAGCGGCTTTCCTGCCAGAAACGCAACAGGGTCGAGAGCACCACCATGGAGAAAATCACGATGGCAGCCTTCATGTCCTCAGTCAGCCAGGAGATAACTGCCAGCAGGGTCAGCAACAGGTTGAACGGGTTCTTGTAGCAGTGCCACAGGTGCACCCACCAGGGCAGGGGTTGTTCGTGTTCGACCTCGTTCAAACCGTATAACGCGCGCAGGGCGTCGGCTTCGAACTCGCTCAGGCCGTCGCTGTGACTGCCCAGGTTGGCCAACAGCTGGCCGGTGTCGCTGCCGGCGGCGACAACCAGGGTCTGCGCCAGGGTGGGCGGGACTTCACGGCTGACCGTGGTGTCGGTGAAGGTTTCCAGCAACGCCAGGCGACGGAAGTGCCGGGCGATGTGGCGGTTACGCAGGAAACCTGCGAAGAGTTCCTTGAGGGTGAGCTTCATGGCGGGTGCCCCTTGGGTCAGCCGGGAAACCGTCCTGCAGGTACGTCCACGCCGCTGCCGCCGGGATGACCGGCATGGCAAGGCCTGGCGCGCCGGTCACGAATGACGGGCGCGTCGACAGGTGCAGGCACGACCGAAAAAGTCGCGACCACGCTGTGTTCAGCGTCGATGAGAAGGACGTCGGGATACGACCGCGATTGGCCGTGATCGGGATGCCGCTGCTCGCTTTTCGGCGAGACAACGACACGGGAGACTGTGCGTTATCTTGCCGCGAAGGTGCCGGTTAGCGAGACCGGCCGACAACTGTCACTCGAACAAGTACCCACTGTAGGTCTCCGTAATGGATGAAAACGCGCGAAGCTTACGCCCCGATATTTGCAGCGTAAACCTGTTACAGGATCTTGCCGGGGGAATGTCGGGGTTCTTCAGGAAGGGTTCAGGATTGGGCATCTGTGGTGCCTGTGAGGCTGCCTTCCCTGTAGGAGCGAGCATGCTCGCGATGGACAATTGAACACCGCCGGCTATCAGTTAGCCCGCGTTATCGTTGATGTCCATCGCGAGCATGCTCGCTCCTACAGGGAAGGCGACGACCCGACGATAGCGTCTTCACAGGCACCGGTGCTCAATGCCCCTCCCACTGACGCATCCGCACCCGGCAATGTTTCATGGCATTGACGATGTGCTTCTCCACCAACGCTCGGGAAATGCCGAGCCTTTCGGCAATCTGCGGATGGGACAGGCCGTCGATCTTGCGCAACAGAAAACTCTCGCGACACAGCCGTGGCAATTCGGCCAATGCCCGCTGGAGCATCTCCAGGCGCTGACCGTGATCAAGGGCGTTGTGCGGCGAGGGGGTGAAGTAGCGCTCTTCGCTGTCGAGCACCTCCAGCGGTTCGGCCCGACGCAGGGTGGTGCGTCGATGGTCATCGATGACCAGATTGAGTGCCGTGCGATAGAGGAACGCCCGGGGCTGCTCGATCGGCGCGTCGCCGGAGCGCTCCAGTACGCGTACATAAGCGTCATGCACCACATCTTCGGCGACCTGACAGTTGCCCAGCCTGGCGTTCAGGAAACACACCAGCTCTCGATAGTAGCGTTCCAACATGACTCCCGTCCGCGTGGGGGTGCGGTTTCTTTCCTTGAACCAGCCCGGCGATCGCTGAACCAGCAGTGGCACGATAGTGGCGTTTGAGCTGCGTAATTTATAGTAATTCTCATGTAGATTTAAAGCATTGCTTCGACCTGCAGATAAAATACGCGCCCGCTGTGGGAGTGAACCTGCACGCAAAGGCGTAATCACTGACACAAAACTTAATGGATCCTGCTCCTGCGCCGCAGTCTGACCGCGGCTTTTCTGCTGTTACCCCCGCCTGCAAAACTTTGTTTTCCGGTTTAGCCGAAGTGGCCCGTCTTACTAATCATTATCATTCATGAAGCTGCACCCCCATCCGGAGCCACTCGCGTCATGCACAGCCCTACCCTGCCCCGCGCCCCCCTGGCCGTCCCCATCGAACCTCAGAACACGTTGCGGACGATGATGCCGGGCATGCTATTGACCCTGTTGCTCCTCGGCGCTACCCAGGTCGAGGCGGCGCCGGTGGACATCCATGTTCCGGCTCAGTCACTGGCCAGCGCGTTGCGCCAGCTGGGCGAACAGACCCACCTGCAGATTCTCTACAGCCCGGACATGCTCAACGGCATCAAGTCCACGGCGGTTTCCGGTCAGATGGAAGCCGAGCAGGCGCTGCAGAAGTTGTTGCAGGGCAGCGGCATCACCTTCCAGCTGAACGGCAACACCGTCTCGCTGCTGCCAGCCGCGGATAACGGCAGCGCCCTGCAACTGGGGGCAACGTCCATTACCGGCCTGGCCCTGGGAGCGACCACCGAAGGCACACACTCCTACACCTCCGATGAAGTCAGCATCGGCAAGGGCAACATCGAGCTCAAGGACATCCCGCAGTCGGTGTCCGTGGTCACACGCCAGCGCATGGACGACCAGAACATGAACAGCCTGCAGGACGCCATGCGCCAGGTCACCGGCGTGACCATCAAGACCTACAACTCGGGCTCCAGCCTCAACGATGTGTACATGCGTGGCTTCCTCGTCGACCAGGTGCAGGTCGACGGTGTTTCGCAACCGACCGGCCAGGGCGACATGGCCACCAGTTTCGACCTGGCGATGTACGACCGGGTCGAAGTGCTGCGCGGTCCCTCGGGCCTGTACCAGGGCGCCGGCGAACCCGGCGGCACCATCAACGTGGTGCGCAAGCGTGCCCTGGACAAGTTCGCCATCGGTGGTGAATTGGCGGGCGGTTCCTACGATCACTACCGCGCTTCGGTCGACGTCACCGGGCCGTTGAATGACCAGGGCAACGTGCGCGGACGTTTCATCACCGCCTATGAAGACAACAAGTCCTTCGTCGACTATGCGCAGAACGAACGCCCGATGGTCTACGGTCGCCTTGAGTTCGACCTCGACCCGGCCACCACCCTCTCGGTCGGCGGCGCTTACCAGCAGAACCATTCCACGCCAGCCTTCGGCTTGCCAGCCTACGCCGACGGCAAATTGCTCGACGTTTCGCGCTCGACCTTTGTCGATGCCAAGTGGAATACCCTCGACGAAAAAGTCTGGGAAACCTTCGCGGAACTCGACCACGCACTGGACAACGGCGGTCAGTTCAAGACCACCCTGACCTACCGCGATGCCGAAACCCCGGAGCGTAATTTCACTTGGGCCGACGGCGCCGTCGACCCGGCCAACGGTGACAGCTGGGCGGTGGCCTACGACTACTACACCCACATCAAGACCATCGGTGTCGACAGCTTCGTCACAACACCTTTCGAATTCGCCGATCGTCGCCACGAGTTCACCGTGGGTGCCGAGTACCAGCACCTGGACAAGGACTTCACCTACGGCGGCGGCGAGTATTTTCCGATCAATGTGTTCGATCCGGGCAGCATCGATATCCCGCACAACGACTATGCCCACGACAACGGCAACTGGTCCAAATCCGATCAGTACGGCCTCTACACCCGCGCCAAACTCAACGTCACCGACTGGCTCGATGTCATCGGCGGCAGTCGGGTGACCTGGTACGAAAGCGAGGCGAAGAACGCCAACGCCTTCTTCAACAACTTCGGTGAAGCCCACACCAGCATCAACCGCAAGGTCGTGCCGTACGGCGCCATCATCGGCAAGATCACCCCCGAGCTGTCGACCTACTTCAGCTACACCGGCGTGTTCAAGCCCCAGAGCGAGATCGGTACCGATGGCGAGCCGGTCGGGCCGCGCGAAGGCGAGCAGTACGAGATCGGTCTCAAGCGCGAGTTCTTCGACGGACGTCTGAACGCCAGCATCGCCGCCTTCCGCATCTACGATGAAAACCGCGCCGAATACGACAACAGTTCCGGCGCCTACATGACCGAAGGCAAGGCACGCAGCGAAGGCTGGGAAACCGAACTGAGCGGCAACCTGAGCGACAACTGGAGCATCGTCACCGGTTACGCCTACACCAGCACTAAATACCTGGAAGGCGATGAAGCAACCAAGGGCAAAACCTTCAGCACCATCACCCCCAGGCACAACTTCAATTTGTGGACCAAATACGAGTTCACTGATGGTCCGCTCAAGGACTTCAGCGTGGGTGGCGGCGTGCGTGCGGTCAGCGAGACTTACTACCAGCGCGACGTGAAATTCGAACAAGGCGGTTATGCCATCACCACGGCCCAGCTTGGCTACCGCTTCAACGACAACCTGTCGTCGACGCTGACCGCCAATAACCTGTTCGACCGCAAGTATTACGATCGGGTGGATGCGTCCTGGGGGACCAACTTCTACGGTGATCCGCGGACGTTGACCCTGAGTTTGCGGGCGCAGTACTGACTCCGCCTATCTGTTTCATTCTGTAGGAGCGAGCGCGCTCGCGATGGTCGTCAACGATGACGCTGGCTGACTGACACCCGTGGTGGTCTCAGGTTAATCGCGAGCATGCTCGCTCCTACAGGGAGGTAGCGAGAGAGTGCGTATCTGGGGGGGTGGCATAAGGTCCGGATCAGTTCCTGCACTCCGACAACACTACCTGACAGGTATTGGGCGTGCCGCCGGATCGGCCGGCATAACGGATGCAGTTGTTCAGGGATTTCTGCCGGGCGATACTCAGGGTATTGCCCCAAGCCAGTCCGCCCTCGCCAGAGGTGGGCAGGGCTTTGGCGTAACAGGCCGAGCCCTGGCTTGATGAGGATTGGCGAGAGGATCTGCCAGAACATCCCGCGGTGAGCGCCAGGCTTGAGGCCAGCAGGGAGAACAGGAGCCAGTGCCATGCTGTTTTTCCGGTCATTGCGTTCCCCTGCTGCTGGAGGCTGGAGCCTTGCTGGAGGTCGTGCCCTATCGACTGTGCGCGGCCGCCGCCAACTGCCCGGTGTCGACCCTGACGAAAATCGAGTCGCCCACCGCCGTGAGCACATCCCCGGCGTACACTTCGCAGATCACCCGGGTCTTGCGCCCGACCTCGCCTTCGACTTTCGCCCGGAACGACAGCGGCACGCCCATGGGTGTCGGCTTGATGAACTTGATGCCCAGGTTGCCCGTGACGCAATTGATGCGCGGCAGGCTTTCGACTTCGCGGTGCTCCTCGCGGTAGTGCCAGGCCATCGCCGTCCAGTTCGAGTGGCAATCGACCAGCATCGCGATCAGGCCACCGTAGACCAGATCCGGCCAGCCGCAATATTTCGCATCCGGCAGGTGTTCGGCGACGACATGCTCGCCATCCTCATGCCAGTAGCTCTTGATGTGCAGCCCGTGGGGGTTGCTGCTGCCGCAACCATAACAGACGCCGTCGGGCGCCGCGGCGTCTTGCAGGGAGGTGTCGAGCCTGGACATACCTTGATCATCCTTAATAATGTGAACAGATGCCGCCGGATTCTAACGCCGAATCGCCGCGGCGAGTGTTCGAATCTGTCCCAACGGTTACATGGCGCAGGAGACACAGCATGGACCGAATCACCGGGGGTTGCCTGTGTGGCAACCTCAGGATCGAGGCCTCGGGTCAGCCCTATCGGGTCGGCCTGTGCCATTGCCTCGATTGTCGCAAGTACCATGGCACGCTGTTTCATGCCTCGGCGATATTTCCCGAGGATGCCGTGGTGATCGAAGGCGAAACCCGCGACTACGCCGGGCGATGTTTCTGTCCTCGCTGCGGTTCGTCGGTGTTCAACCGCAGCGGCGACGAAATCGAGGTGAACCTCGGCTGCCTGGATGCTCCTGACCAGTTCAAGCCCACCTACGAGAGTTGGATTCTGCGTCGCGAAGCCTGGCTGCCGCGTTTTGCGCTTCCACACCACTACGAGCGCGACCGGGAAGCCAGCGGGCGTCGTGAGGACTAGGTGTGTAAGCCCGCCACGTTGTTCGCTGAAGCTATGCGGGGGATTGGTGGCAAGTAATTCAAGCTGGCTGTTGGCTGTTGGTTGGCTGCTGGTTGGCTGCTGGTTGGCTGCTGGTTGGCTGCTGGTTGGCTGCTGGTTGTTGAGTACATATCCATTTCTACGGTAACGGCTGCTATTGGTTCCGCCCTTACGGCGGGTCACTTTGAAAAGCGCAAAGTAACCAAACGCTCTTG
>Ga0160472_100775_pt1 | contig 13964 bp, 10 predicted proteins | sample HID1973M_E11MG_FD_108267 | JGI IMG/M metagenome (GOLD analysis project Ga0160472, IMG submission 108267) | Enriched mosquito-associated microbial communities from UW Madison campus, WI, USA - HID1973M_E11 MG | ecosystem: Host-associated > Arthropoda: Insects > Digestive system > Unclassified ... | reverse complement strand
CAGTTTTGCAGAAACGCAATTTGGACTGCCAGAGAACATGAATTTTTTTGAACGTGGAATCTTAAAAAGAATAACCACCGAATCAATTAAGGATACCGAATCTCGCTTTGAAATTATTACAACAGCTTCGCTGATGCCCGAAAAAGTTGGCGAAGAATATATTAAGGCATACGCCCAGCTCGATGTTCACAATGTTGGCGTTTTAAATGTAACAAATCGTGAAGAAGCAAACAATGATGAAAATTACGAACGCATAAAAGCCGCCGAGGTAATTATTTTTACCGGAGGTGATCAGCTTCGTTTATCATCAATTTTTGGAGGCACTAAAATCCATCAAATCCTTTTAGAAAAGTATAAAAATGAACCTGTTGTTATTGCCGGAACATCGGCGGGAGCAGCAGCAAGTTCAAAAAATATGATTTATCAAGGCAGCAGTAAGGATGCCTTGCTTAAAGGCGAAGTGAAAATTACCGGTGGGCTTGGTTTTATTGATGATGTAATTGTTGATACACACTTTGTACAACGTGGCAGAATCGGGCGGTTATTGTACGCTGCCGCAAGTAATCCTGGCATTTTAGGAATAGGTTTAGGCGAAGATACAGGTCTTTTTATTTCCGATGGACACATTATGGAGGCAATTGGCTCCGGAATGGTAATTTTAGTTGATGGCCGCCAAATGGCTGATACTAACTTAACAGATGTTGAAATGGGCCAGCCTGTCTCGATTAAAAATATGGTTGTACATGTTATGTGTGATGGCGACGTTTATGACTTATCAGATCACAGCTTAGTTATTCATCACCCGAAAGTTATTCCAATAGGATAAACAAGGTTTTTTTACCCTGGAGGGTTTTCCTGCAAGAGGTGCTACAAGTAGTACTTTTTCTGCAAGTTGCCTAAAATTACGTCTAAAATCTCAAAGCAATGTGTTTCTATATGTCCTATCTTGATTCTCAAATCTCAAATTTGTTAAAATGAAATTAATTATACACGGCGGTTTTTTCAGCGAATCTTCTACAAACCAGGAAACAAAAAAAGCTAAACAAGGTGCTTTAGCAAATATTGTTTCACTCGGGCATGAATACCTAAAAACGCACAGCGCATTAGAAACCGTGGTTTATACCGTTGCCCTGTTAGAAGATAACGATTTGTTTAACGCCGGCATTGGTTCTCAAATTCAGAGTGATGGAAAAGTAAGACTAAGTGCGGCTCTAATGGATGGTAAAACGGAAAAATTTAGTGGTGTAATTAATGTTGAGGATGTTAAAAATCCAATAGAAATCGCTCAAAACCTGTTAACTTACGATGATAGGGTTTTAAGTGGAAATGGCGCTCAAAATTTCGCCAGAAAAAATGGTTTCGAATACTTTAACCCAATAACCGAACAACGACAATCTGAATACCAGGCGAAATTAAATCAGCAAAACAATAAAGGAACGGTTGGCTGTGTAGCTTTAGATGCTGCAGGAAACTTAGCTGCAGCTACTTCAACCGGTGGAAAAGGTTTCGAAATTCCTTGCCGTGTAAGCGATTCGGCAACCGTGGCCGGTAACTATGCTAATTCATTTGCCGGCATCTCCTGCACAGGTGTTGGAGAAGATATTGTGAGTGGTGCATTGGCTGCAAAAATTGTAACCCGTGTAACAGATGGCTTCACGTTAAAAGCTGCTTGTGATAAATCATTTGCGGAACTTAAAGCATTCGACGGATTCGCCGGTGTTATCGGCATTTCTGCCAGCGGCGAACTTTACCATTGCGATTCTCATCCATATATGGTTTGGGCAGCTTTCGATGTTAATTTACAGGTATTTAGCTGAAAATTGATTTAAAGTATTATTTTTGTTGCATGACTAAAATGGTTGTGGCTTTTTTGAGCCTTTTTGCCTCTTTACAACTTTACGCACAAAACTTTGATAAATCTGACCAGGAGCCTGGAGCGGGTGGAAGCGCAATTAACATTGCGGTTTCCAAATACGACCTTGCCGAAGGCAATAATTATTTTGGAGATGCTGAAGACCGGGAGAAAAAAGGCGATTATAACGAAGCATTAACCTTATTCGGAAAAGCAGCCTTCGAATTTAATGCTGTAAAAAACTTCGGCCTTTATTGCCAGGCCTTAATTAAAATGAGCAATATGCATTATCAGCTTGGCCGTTTCACTGATGCAGAACAAATTCTTTTAAACGTCGTGCTCAAAAATTACTCAAAAATGGGTAGTCGGGTAGGCCAGATGAATACCTACAATATTTTAGGAAAAGTTTATCTTGCAGATAATAAATATACTCAATCGATGTGGTTTTATACCCAACAGGGCATTCTCGCCAAACAGACAGGTAACAATAATTCTTATATTGAATCGGTAATAGGTGTAGCACAGGTTAAAATCAGAAAAAAGGATTTCGTATTAGCTACAAAAGATTTAAATCGTGCTGAACTTTTAGCTAAGTCCATCAAAAGCAATCAATACAAGACACAGATTAAAGAATCACGCGAAATTATTGCCGGAAGAACGTCTTCGAAGAAGTAATTACTTCATTAAAAATTTTCATCAAATTACCATTTTTTTAAGTGCCACTCGTTAAAGCAATCTAATCTATAATTTAGTGTTTGGTCGTAAAATAATATTTCAACCTCCAGGTTGTCGTTATTTGTTAATTTTTGTTAAAATTTTTCAGCTTTAATGCTTTGCTTTAAAAACAAAAAGCGCCGTAACACGTTCTTTTAGAACGATTGCTAAATAAAAACCTTTTAGTTAAATTTGATAGAATTAACAAGAGACGGTAATAATACTGTCTCTTGTTTGTTTATTTGCTAAAATGGTATCATATTGGCTATATAGAATATAGAAATGGATTTTAAATTATTTAAAGAGATGTTGAAGAGAATATTTTTTGTGCTTTTTACCGCTGCAGTGCTAGCTTGCCACGCAGCCCCGAAAACCCAGCCAATTGTGGAGGGTGTAACTAATGTGAAGCCAGATGAACAACAACAACTGGTAATCAAAGAGGTGGTGAACCTGATTGAAAGCTATAATTATAAAAAGCTTGAAATTAATGATTCTATTTCTTCGTTAATTTTAGATAAATACATCAAATCTTTGGATCAGGGTAAAAATTACTTTTTAGCTTCTGACATTAAAGAATTTGAAAAGTACAGATACACACTTGACGATGACTTTAAAAACGGAGATTTGAGTGGGCCATTCTATATTTACAACGTTTATGCAAAGCGCCTGAACGAATATTTTAGTTACTCTTTAGCACAGATTAAGAACAAATACGACTTTAGCCAGAACGATACATATGTTTATGACAGAGAAAAAATGCCATGGGCTACATCCATCACAGCATTAAATGATACCTGGAAAAAGCGTATAAAATATGAGTTGATAAACTTAAATCTGGCTGGAACAACGCAGGTAAAAAATGTGGAAACATTAACTAAGCGCTACCAGAATTTGCAGTCACAAACTTCGAAAACTAACAATCAGGATGTTTTCCAAATTTTGATGGACGCATTTACGGAGTCTATAGACCCTCATACAAATTATTTTAATCCAGTAAATGCAGTAGCCTTTAACGAAGATATGTCTCGCTCATTCGAAGGAATTGGCGCACGTTTACAGTTAGAGAATGAAGTGGTAAAAATTTCTGAAATTATTGCCGGCGGACCAGCATTTAAAGATAAACAACTAAGTCCTGGCGATAGAATCATTGCCGTTGCACAAGGTGATGGCGAATTTGTTGATGTTGTGGGCTGGAGGTTAGATGCAACGGTATCTAAAATTAAAGGTGCTAAAGGCACAAAAGTGCGGTTAAAAGTTATTCCTGTTGGTAAAGAAATGTCATCGAAACCGGTTATTATTTCACTCGTTCGTGATAAAGTAGTTCTGGAAGAAACTTCTGCTAAGAAAAAAGTGAAAACAATCAACCAAAACGGCAAAGAATATAAAATGGGTATTATTACCTTACCGGCCTTCTATGCCGATTTTAAAGCCGCGAATGCCGGTGATAAAAATTATAAAAGTACAACCCGAGATGTTAGAAAACTTATCGATTCATTAAAAACTTTCGATAAAGTTGATGCAATTGTAATGGATTTACGTGGAAATGGTGGTGGCTCGCTGGTAGAGGCCATTTCATTAACAGGCTTGTTTATCGATAGAGGGCCAGTAGTTCAGGTTAAAGATTTACGCGGTAAAATAGAGGTTGATGAAGACGAGGCAACCGGTGTAGCCTGGGATGGTCCGTTCGGTGTAATGGTTGATCGCTTGAGTGCTTCAGCTTCTGAAATTTTCGCAGGTGCAATTCAGGATTATGGCCGCGGCATCATTATGGGTAGCCAAACTTATGGCAAAGGTACAGTACAATCATCTATCGACTTAAATAAATTAGTTAACCCGAGCATGCTTCAACGGGTTGCTGGTTTAATTACGAAAAATAAAACCACCGGAACTGCGCCATCATCAACTGCCGCTGCAGATATTAATTTAGGCCAAATTAACCTTACAATGGCTAAGTTTTATCGTGTTGCAGGTAGCAGCACACAGCACAAAGGTGTTACTCCAGATGTTGTTTTCCCATCATTATATCCAATGGATAAAATTGGTGAGGATACAGAACCATCAGCTTTGCCTTGGGATGTTATCCCAAGTTCGAACTTCAAAGCCGTTGCAAACTTAACTGCAGTAAAACCTAATTTAATTAAAAACAGCGAACAACGTATTGCTAACTCTCTCGATTTTAAATACTTGAAACAAGATATTGCGGAACTTAAAAAACGCGATGCTGAAACATCAGTTACTTTAAATGAAGAAAAGTTAAAAGCTGAACGTGAAGCTCAGGAAGCAAAAACGCTGGCCAGAGCAAATGAACTGAGAACCGCAAGAGGTTTGCCTCCAATTAAAAAAGGGGAGAAAAATACGAAGCAGGATTCTTTCGATTTCATTGAAGATGAATCTTTACATGTTATGGGCGATTTCATGCAACAATCGGGTAACTATGTTATGAATCTTGGTTTAATGCCTAAGAATAATTAAGGATAAAATCCTATTAAAAAAAACCGCTTAAGTTTAATCTTAAGCGGTTTTTTTTATGTAGAACCAAGGTTACGAAGACCAGCCTTTTCTTTTAACGGACGGCCTTCAGAAACCTAAGGAAAGAATTTATTTGGCTTGCTGACCAGGTTGATTTGCCTGTTTAACTGCATAGCCATCATTTCTTTCATTGTTTTATTCATCCCTTCCGTACTGCCATCAAGAAAAATAATATTGCCTTCGCCATATTCTGCGAACTGCTTAATCGCCTCAGTCCACATGGTGAAAAGAATTACCGATGTATCTAAGTTCGCTTGTTGCATTTCATGTGCGGCATTAGTCATACCTTTAGCAACCTCCTCTCGAAATAACGCAATACCCTGACCGCGTAACTGAGCAGCTTCACGTTCGGCCATAGCCGCAATTTTTATTGCATTACCATCCGCCTCAGCGCCTTTAGTTTTGGTAATTAATAAAGCCTGGCCTTCGTTTTCAGCAGCAGCTTTTAAGTTATTAGATGCTACTACTCTGCTCATCGAACGCATAATCTCCTCATCAAAGGTAATATCGTTCAATTGTAAATCCTGTAAATGATAACCCCATCCGTCTAAAACCTGGTCAATTTGCTCCTTTACGTGAAGCACGATTTCGTTTCGCTGAGCCAAAACATTTGCCTGTTTTTGCGTGGCAACATAAGCACGGATGGAACCTTCAATAGTTCTGATTAAGGCCTGCATCAAGTTAGTTGCATCAACAAATTTAAAGGCTACGTTTTTAATGGTTTCTTCATCCTGGTTAACAACAGAGTACAAAAGCATCGCCTTAAAATAAACATTTGCCTGGTCTTGGGTAACAGCCTGAAAAGATAGTTCAACGGAGCGGTTTTGAATTGAGATACGGGAGTAAATCTGTTCGATTAATGGAATTTTGAAGTTCAGCCCTGGTCTCAATTGTCGTTGATACTTACCAAACACAGTGATTACAGCGATAGTACCCTGTTTTACAGTTACAAATGAGCCGAGGAGAATAATTATTCCAAAGAAAATTAGAATGTAAATTGCGTATTGCATAATTAGATATTTTTATGAAGTTATAAAAATTCATACAAACTACATGATGGTTTTTGTAGCTTTAATATTTCCTAACTTAATTTTATACAAATGAAAAAGAATTTATTTCTGCCTGCTGCGGCACTATTATTAATCTCAGCTTGCCAGAACGATAAAAATCATCAGGCTACCGAAGCCGACCAAAGAACCGTTTTCTTTGATACCGCCGGAATGGACACTACAGTAAAACCTGGCGATAACTTTTTTCTTTATGCCAATGGGAAATGGATGAAAAATGTTCAGATTCCGAAAACTGAAACTGGCTGGGGTTCATTTTACACCCTTTATAACGATAACCTTAAAAATTTAAAAAGCATACTGGAACACGCTTCGAAAAGTAGTGCGGGTAAAGGGACTGCTGAGCAGAAAGTTGGCGATTTTTATGCAAGTGGCATGGATTCTTTAACCATCGAAAAGCTGGGTACAGAACCAATCAAACCATTATTAACTAAAATTGATGCCATTAAAAATGATAAGGATTTAATTAGTTTTATTGCTGATGGATTTAAAAACGGTGAAGGCGATTTATTGGGTTTCGGCATAGAGCCTGACGATAAAATCAGCAATAAAAATGCGCTGGTTTTCAGTCAGTCGGGCATTAATTTGCCCGAACGCAGCTATTATCTTGACCAAGATGATAAGGCCAAAAAAATCAGGACTGAATACGTTAAATACATAAATAAAATATTTACTTTATCTGGAGATTCAGCAAGTGCTGCTAAATACGCCGATGATATTTTGAAATTGGAAACCGCTATCGCCACCTCACACTCTACGCCTGTAGAACTTCGCGACCCTCAAAAAAACTACAATAAACTTGCTGTTGCCGATTTTCAAAAGCAAATGCCAAACATCGATTTTAAATCTGTGTTAAGCAAGTTAGGCGCAAACACGGATAGCGTGATTGTTCGTCAACCGAAGTATTACCAATCTTTAGCTCGTTTAATCAAAAGTCAGCCAATTAACGTTTGGAAAGAGAAACTAAAATTTGATGCACTTAACTCAGCAGCCAATGCATTAACAAAAGCGTTCAGAACAGCTAAATTTGATTTCTTCGGAAAAACATTGTACGGGCAGCCATCGCAAACAGAAAGATGGAAAACCATGGTAAGCAATACAGATAGAAACCTTGGCGAACTTTTAGGTCAACTTTACGCTGAACAATATTTTAAACCTGAAGCTAAGAAACGTATGCTTGAGTTGGTAAATAACCTTCAAAAAGTTTACGAAGACAGAATTAAAAAAGTAGACTGGATGACTCCTGAAACTAAGAAAAAAGCCTTAGAGAAATTAAATGCCTTTGTTAAAAAGATTGGTTATCCTGACAAGTGGAAAAAATACGATGACGTAGAAATTTCTAAAAATACTTACTATGCAAACCTTCAATCGGCCAGAAAGCACGATTATAAAGAGATGATGGATAAGTTAGGTAAACCAGTTGATAAAACAGAATGGGGAATGACGCCACCTACGGTTAACGCTTATTACAATCCATCATTTAATGAAATCGTATTCCCTGCAGGGATTTTACAGTTTCCTTTTTTTGCATTTAATGCTGATGATGCCATAAATTATGGTGCAATAGGTGCGGTTATTGGCCATGAAATGACTCACGGTTTTGATGATCAGGGTCGCCAATATGATGCTGCCGGCAACTTAAAAGAATGGTGGACAAAAGATGATGCTGCTAAGTTTAAAACCAAGGCAGATAAAGTTGTAGCATTTTATAATAATTTCTCTTTGTTAGATAATCAACATGTAAATGGGGCATTAACCTTGGGCGAAAACCTGGCAGACATAGGTGGTTTAAACATTGCATACGATGCATTTAAATTAACCAAACAGGGTAAAAGCACTGATAAAATTGATGGTTTTACACCTGATCAGCGTTTCTTCTTAGGTTTTGCGCAGGTTTGGAGAATGAAGAATCGCGATGAAAGTATGCGTGTTCGTTTAAAAACAGATCCACACAGCCCTGAAATGTTCCGTGTTAATGGTCCGGTTTATAATATGGAAGCATTTTATAAAGCATTCAATATCCCGGCAACAGCCAAAATGTATGTTGCGCCTGAAAATAGGTTAGGTGTTTGGTAAAAGATTAATTTCAATTAGTTCAATTTTATAGCCACAGATTAACAGATTAAAAATCTGCGAATCTGTGGCTTGTTTTTTTGATTTGCTTATCTTTTTATAAAGTGCAAACAAAAATCAATAATTATTGTATTTACTCTGATAATTTTAAAACTATGAACGTTAAAAGAACTTTTGGAACGATCCTAACCATCTTAGGAATAATCGGATTAATTTATGCAGGTTGGGGCTTCGTACAACATAGCCAGCAGACACGTGGGTTAATCGTATATGGTGTAATCGGATTAATATTTTTCGTATCTGGAATTGGCTTGGTAAAAAATACGAAGGATGAGGTGTAATCATGTCCTTTTAAAATCTACCTAAGAGAATATAAATTAAAATTGCCAGCCAAAGTTATGCCTCCTTATTAATTTATAGCATTTTAAAATTAAAATGTAATTAATAATGTTATTTCTTCTTACCCTTAATAATTAGAAACTGGCTATAAGCAACCAATGAACCTGCCAAAATAATAATACCTGCAGATAATAGATTTTTTGGATTTTTATTAATGTAAAACGCGGCGGCTAAAACTAAAATTGCTGCTGCAACACCAACTATATAATGAAGAATTAATCCTTTTTTCATGTTTAAATTTATGATTTCAAGCGCTAAGCCAAATGCTAATTAATATATAATATAGGCAGTCTTAACGACACAACTATCAGCCTACTTCTTTACTAAAGTGATTCTGTTATTTTCGAATAAAAGTTTATGGCCTGTAAAATCCTCATCAGTCAATTGTTTAATTCTTTTAAAAGCCCTTTCGTTTTCATCAACTGTTAATCGATTAATTTTGTCTTGCTGAACAGATACCACATCAGCATAAAGGAAATCGCCTTTCGAATTAATTTTGAGCTGGAACAACGGCGCAAAGCTATTGTTTCCTTTTAAGCTAAACATTCCGTAAGTGCAAAAATTGCCCATACTGTAAGTAATAAATTTATTTTTATAAACTTCAACGGCTCTGCTTACATGCGGGCCATGACCTAGAACCACATCTGCACCCGCATCTATAACCGCATGCGCAAAAGCGTAAACATTACCTCTGTTTTCGTTATAAAATATTTCATTTTTTCGCGTTACATGTTCAAACCTTGCCCCTTCACCGCCTCCGTGAAATGAAACAATCACGATATCTGCCTGTCTTTTTAGTCGTGTAACCAATGCTTTTGCGCTGTCTATTTTATTAATAGAAATCGTATTTTCATTTGGAGCAAAAGCACAAAATGCATATTTAACACTATCTTTTTCGAAAATAGCATAGGGTTTATTAAGTTGCCCGGCGTAATTAATTTCTAATGAATCTAAAATCTTTGCGGTATTTTTTCTGCCTTTTGCATCAAAATCGCCAACGTGGTTATTCGCGATGCTTAGCACATTAAATCCTGCTTTTTTATAAATGCCGGCGTAACGCTCAGGCATGCGGAAAGCATAACAATTGTTCGGGTTTATACCGTTGCACTTGTTTGAATTTCCTGAATTTAAAAAGCAGCCTTCCAGATTCCCGAAAATAACATCGCCTTTTAGTAAACTATCAACAGCCTGGAAACTGTTTATGGCATCATCGGGCGGAAGGTTTACTTTTGAGGGGAAAGCCGAGCCCAGCATAATATCGCCAACAGCCGTTATTGAAATTGTATCCTTAATTTTTCTGGTCAAGGTATCAGCTTTCGGCTGTGAAACCACAACCTGGGCACTATTGCCCGTACAACTTAACATAACAATTAAAACAAGGAACGATAGAACTATGCCGGAGGTTAATTTCATTAGTTGATTTTATGTTATAAAAAAATCCTCCAAAATTGCTTCGGGAGGATCGTATGTATTCAATCTAAAATCGTAAATCTAAGATTGTAAATTTCTTTATTCTACGGTAAAATCCTTTTTAAATGATTCAAGAATTCTTCCGCCTTTGTAAAAATAGCGACTGTAATAAGGCTCGTTTAAGTTACTGATTACCACGCCGCGAGAACTTGAAGCATGTGCAAATCTGTTATCGCCCAGGTAAATACCAATGTGCGAAATACTTCTGCTTTTTATTTTGAAGAAAACTAAATCGCCTTCTTTTAAATCCTCTTTAGAAAGTGGATCTACCATGCTGAAAATATCTCTTGAATTTCTTCTGATTGTAGTGTTGAAAACTTTATCGTAAATCGCTTTTGTAAAAGCAGAACAATCAATCCCTTTTTTGGTGTTTCCACCGAAACTGTATGGAGTTCCTATCCATTCATAAACAAATTTGTACAATTTCAAGTTCGAAGTTGCATCTACTGCAACACCCATAACCTGAGAAAAATACTGTGATGCTAAATTGTCTGGATCTGTTAGTTCTTTACCGGATTCTTTTGTTTTTGTTTGCGCAAATGCGGCTGAGAGCGTGCAAATAGCGATTAAGGATGAAAACAAAAATTTTTTAATCATGTTATACAGTTATGTTTGGGTAACTCACTTACACATTAACGTACACCACATGGGCTTATTGTTGGTGGCCAAAAATATTAATAATCTAAATGTCGTGCAAATGTTTTAGGTTAAAAATTAAAAGTTATTAACATTTTAACGATTTTGGGAAAGTAAAAATGCTAAAACAGAACTTATAAAATGTATGAAAAGCAATTTCCTGTATTTCATCGCTTCCGTAAGTCCCGCCATTCGCTTTACTTACTCCAATTGAAAAAATTGTCGCCGTGCCCGCTCCTGTCGGGTTTAGTTTACTTAGGTTAACCTAAATATTTAAGCCCGACAGCAGCAATTATACTTTTTTGTAGTAGAATATTTAAAATTTCCACCAAAATTAACAAAAAAGATAATGCGCATGGCGGGACTATCTTTACCCAAAGAGTACTGCAATTGCCTTTCAAAATAAAAATTAATAAATTACGGTAATACGCTATTTCACAGAATTATATTTTACCATCAAACAAAACCAATACCTTGATAAACTGTGAATTTAAAATCTATAAAATCGACGTTTTGAGCGAAATAGGCGGGATGAGAAAGATTTAAATGTAAAACAACTGTTAAATCTACGATTGTGTGAAAGTGCATGATGTTTTTACACTTAAAAGTGCCAAAAATTACAATAAAAAAATTAGATTTGCTGTCGCAAAAAAACAAATATCCTAAAATGAGTGCAGTAGAAATAAATAAAGATACTTGGTTAAAATGGTTCGAATCGATGTTGCTTATGCGCAAATTCGAAGAGAAAACAGGCCAATTATACGGACAACAAAAAATTCGTGGCTTTTGTCATTTATACATTGGGCAAGAAGCTGTGGTTGCAGGCGCAATATCTGCAATGCAAAAAGGCGATTCGATGATTACTACTTACCGTGATCATGCTCACGCTTTAGCTTTGGGTGTTAGTGCCGATAGCATTATGGCAGAAATGTATGGTAAAGCTACTGGTTGCTCTAAAGGTAAAGGTGGTTCGATGCACATGTTTAGCAAAGAACATAATTTTTATGGTGGCCATGCCATTGTTGGAGGTCAGATTCCACTAGGCGCTGGTGTTGCTTTTGCAGAAAAATATAAAGGAACAGATAACGTTAATATTTGTTATATGGGCGATGGTGCGGTGCGCCAGGGTGCATTAAACGAAACTTTTAATATGGCGATGTTGTGGAAATTGCCTGTAATTTTTGTTTGCGAAAACAATGGTTATGCAATGGGTACTTCGGTACAACGTACCACAAACATGACTGATATTTACAAAATTGGTTTAGGTTTTGATATGCCTTGCGCTCCGGTTGATGGTATGGACCCAGTTGCAGTACACAATGCAATGGACGAGGCAATTCAACGTGCCCGTAAAGGTGAAGGACCAACTTTCTTAGAAATGAGAACTTACCGTTACCGCGGCCACTCGATGTCTGACCCTGCGAAATATCGTACTAAAGAAGAATTAGAAGATTATAAAGCAAAAGATCCGGTTGAGCTTGCAAGAGAAACTATTCTTAAAGAAAAGTATGCAGACCAGGCCTGGATTGAAGAAGTAGAAGCTAAAGTTAAAGCTACGGTAGATCAGGCTGTGAAATTCGCAGAAGAATCTCCTTGGCCGGAAGCATCTGAGTTATATAAAGATGTTTACATGACTGAGAACTACCCTTACGTAATGGACTAATTTTTAAAAAGATTTCAATTAATTAGATATAATGGCTGATGTAATTAAAATGCCCAAAATGAGCGACACCATGACCGAAGGGGTTTTGGCGAAGTGGCATAAAAAAGTGGGCGATAAAGTGAAAAGCGGCGATGTTTTGGCAGAAGTAGAAACTGACAAAGCAACAATGGATATGGAATCTTATTGGGATGGTACACTTTTATACGTTGGTGTAAAAGAAGGTGAAGCTGTTCCGGTTGATGCTGTAATGGCCGTTATTGGTAAAGAGGGTGAAGATTTTCAAGCGGCTTTAGATGCTGAAAAAGGTGGTACGGAAGCTCCGAAAGCCGAAAGCACTGAAGCCCCAAAAGCTGAAGATAAAAAAGAAGAAGCTGCTCCTGCTCAAGGTGGCGGTTTAAGCGAAGAAGAATTAGCAGCAAAAGGTGTTACGGTAATTCGTATGCCTTTGTTAAGCGATACCATGACTGAAGGCGTTATTGCCGAATGGCATAAAAAAGTTGGCGACCAGGTTAAGGACGACGACGTTTTAGCTGATGTAGAAACCGATAAGGCAACTATGGAAGTTATGGGTTACGCAACCGGAACTTTATTGCACATTGGTGTAGAAAAAGGTCAGGCGGCTAAAGTGAATGGAATTATCGCTATCGTTGGTCCGGAAGGAACAGATGTTAGCGGAATTTTAGCGGGTGGTTCTGCGCCAGCAGCAAAAGCTGAAAGCAAAGAAGAAGCGCCGAAAGAAGAAAAACAAGCTACAACAGCTGATGCCGGTTCATCGGCTCCGGTTGCAGAAAGTTCTTCTGATAGCCGTGTAAAAGCATCGCCTTTGGCTAAGAAAATTGCTAAAGATAAAGGGATCGATTTATCGCAGGTTGCAGGTAGTGCAGAAGGTGGACGTATCATTAAAAAAGATATTGAAAACTTTAAGCCGGCCGCTGCTCCGGCAAAATCAGAATCTGCGCCGGCTGCTGAGAAAACAAGTGCTGCTGCTCCAGTTATTCCAACATTTGTTGGCGAAGTTAAATTTACGGAGCAACCTGTTTCGCAAATGCGTAAAGTAATTGCTAAACGTTTGGCTGAAAGTTTATTTACTGCTCCTCACTTTTATTTAACAGTTAGCATCGATATGGACAATGCAATGGCTGCCCGTACGGCAATTAATGCAGTTGCTCCTGTTAAAGTTTCTTTCAACGATATCGTAATTAAAGCGGTTGCAGTTGCATTGAAAAAACATCCGGCAGTTAATTCATCATGGGGTGGCGATAAAATCCGTTTCAATGAGCATACAAACATTGGTGTTGCTATGGCTGTTGAAGATGGTTTATTAGTGCCTGTGGTTCGTTTTGCTGACGGTAAATCATTATCTCACATTTCTGCGGAGGTAAAAGATTTTGGTGGTAAAGCAAAAGCTAAAAAATTACAGCCCGCAGATTGGGAAGGTTCAACTTTCACCGTTTCTAATTTAGGTATGTTTGGTATTGATGAGTTTACATCAATCATCAATTCTCCTGATGGCGCAATTTTATCAGTAGGGGCAATTCAACAAGTTCCTGTAGTTAAAAAT
>Ga0160472_100773_pt1 | contig 14022 bp, 12 predicted proteins | sample HID1973M_E11MG_FD_108267 | JGI IMG/M metagenome (GOLD analysis project Ga0160472, IMG submission 108267) | Enriched mosquito-associated microbial communities from UW Madison campus, WI, USA - HID1973M_E11 MG | ecosystem: Host-associated > Arthropoda: Insects > Digestive system > Unclassified ... | reverse complement strand
TATCGGCTTCTCGCTGAACAACCCGATGCTGATCATCGCGGGCTCGCTGGTGGGTTCGTCCGGTGCCATCCTCTCGTACATCATGTGCAAGGCGATGAACCGCTCGTTCTTCAACGTGATCCTGGGCGGCTTCGGCGGTGACGCGTCGGCGGCCACCGCGGCCACGGGCGGTGCGCAGCGCAACGTCAAGTCGGGCTCGGCGGACGACGCCGCCTTCCTGATGAGCAACGCCGAGACGGTCATCATCGTGCCGGGCTACGGCCTGGCGGTGGCCCGTGCCCAGCACGCGCTGAAGGAACTGACCGAGAAGCTGTCGGAGAAGGGCGTGACCGTGAAGTACGCGATCCACCCCGTGGCGGGCCGCATGCCGGGCCACATGAACGTGCTGCTGGCGGAGGCCGAAGTGCCGTACGACATGGTCTACGAGATGGAAGACATCAACAGCGAGTTCGGGCAGGCCGACGTGGTGCTGGTGCTCGGCGCCAACGACGTGGTCAACCCGGCCGCCAAGACCGATCCGAAGTCGCCCATTGCCGGCATGCCGATCCTGGAGGCTTACAAGGCCAAGACCATCATCGTCAACAAGCGTTCGATGGCGGCCGGCTACGCGGGCCTGGACAACGAGCTGTTCTACATGGACAAGACCATGATGGTGTTCGGTGACGCCAAGAAGGTGGTCGAGGACATGTTCAAGGCAGTCGACTAAGTCATCCCGATCCAGTGATCCGAAAGGGGCGGCTTCCCTGCCGCCCCGCGCCCCCGGGGCGCTATACTGGCCGGGATTTGCGCACCAGCGGCGCGACCACAGCCGGACCCGGCCACCCCCCGATGCCCTTCCTGCCTACCGACCGTTCCCTGCCGGTCTTTCATCATCCCGTCCTCACGGTGCTGGTCGACGACAGCAAGTCCTTCATCGACAGCCTGGCCTTCCAGATGGACGCGTCCCGCGCGGTGATCAGCTTCACCGACCCGCACGAAGCACTGCAATGGATCCGCGACGCGTACACCACGCGCATCCCAGGCTTCCTGCCGGTCCGTGTGACGCATGACGACCTCACCTTCCTCACCGAGCGCCGCACCGTGCAGCTCGACGTCGACCGCATCCACCGCCAGATCCACGACATCAACCGCTTCCTGCAGCCTGCCGTGATCGTGGTGGACTATTCGATGCCGCAGATGGACGGGCTCGAGTTCTGCCAGGCGGTGAAGGACCTGCCCTGCAAGACCATCCTGCTGACCGGCACGGCCGACGAGAACATCGCCGTGCAGGGCTTCAACCACGGGCTGATCGACCGCTACATCAAGAAGCACGACGCCAACATGGTCGAGCGGCTGGCGCAGGAGATCGACGCCCTGCAGAACCAGTATTTCGCCTCGCACTCGCGTACGCTCGGCGAATTGCTGACGCGCCACTCCTATTCGTTCCTGTCGGACCCGGCGCTGGCCGCCTGCGTGCGCCAGATCTCGGCCCGCTATGGCTTCGTCGAGTACTACCTGTACCCGAACCCCGCCGGCATCCTGCTGCTGACCGCGCAGGGCCAGGCGACGCTGATGGTGATCGAGACGCGCGACGGGCTGCTGAGCCAGATGGAATCGGCCGAAGCCTACGAAGCCCCCACCGCGCTGACCGAGGGCCTGCGCGAGGGCCGCATCGTGCCGTTCTTCTGGCCCGGCAACGGCATGTACACGCCGGCCTGCGCGGACTGGGAGCAGTACTGCCTGCCGGCCGAGACCTGCGAGGGCCGCCAGACGTACTACTACGCCCTCTTCGACCTGCCGCGCCACCTGCTGCAGGAGCCGGTGGTCAGCCAGCAGGCATTCCTGGCCGACTACGCGCGCAATCCGGATGCGCTGACGGGACGCCAGAAAGGCTGACGCCCGCCGCGCAGGCTCAGCCCTGCGCCGGCGGCGCGCCGTTCGCGCCGGGGCGGTTGCCGCCCTTCACCATATCGAAGCGGAACAGCCGGCACTCGATATTCCCGTTGAACAGCGGCGTGCGGCGCGACTCCTTCAGCCGCAGCCGCTTCGGGAAGGTCAGGTCGCCCGTGAACACCCACGCCTGCCAGCCGGCGAAGTTCTGCTTCAGCGTCGTGGCGAACGCGCTGGCGAACTGGTTGGCGGCGGCCTCCTCCACCTCGTCGCGCGGGGCCTCTTCCTCCGGACGGCGGCGCTCGCCGCGCACGGCGATCCGCTCGCCATACGGCGGGTTCATCAGCACCACGCCCGGCTCCGCGAACGGCGGCTGCACGAAGCGCGCATCCACCTGCTTGAGCGGCACCTCGCCCGGCAGCCCGGCGCGTTGCCAGTTGGCCTGGGCGATAGCGAGCATGTCGGTCGAGATATCGCTGCCGGCGACTTCCAGCCGGAGCTTCGGCGCATGCTCGCGAGCCTTCAGCGCGGCATCCTTCAGCGTCTTCCACGCCTTGCGGTCGGCGCCCTTGAGCCACTCGAAGGCGAAGGTCCGCCCGGCCCCAGGCGCCAGCCCGAGCGCCACCTGCGCCGCCTCGACGAGGAAGGTGCCGCTGCCGCACATCGGATCGTAGAACGGCCGGTGCGTCTGGCCCGGCACCCAGCCCGCCAGGCGCAGGATGCCGGCGGCGAGGTTTTCCTTCAGCGGCGCCTCGCCCTTCTCCATGCGCCAGCCGCGCTTGAAGAGCGGCTCGCCCGTGGTGTCGAGGTAGAGCGTGCAGTCGTGCTCGGTCAGGTGCGCGTAGATGCGCACGTCCGGGCTGACGGTGTCGACGCTGGGCCGGGCGCCGAGGCGCTCGCGCATGGCGTCGCACACGCCGTCCTTGATCCGCAGCGCGGTGAAGTTCAGGCTGCGCAGCGGCGAGCGGTGCGACGTGATGTCCACGCGCAGCGACTCGTCGGGCGAGAACCACTGCTCCCAGCGCTGGGCGCGGGTGAGGGCGTAGATGTCGTCTTCATGCCGGTAGCCCTTGGCCGCCACGCGCAGCAGCACGCGGCTGGCGATGCGCGAGTGCAGGTTGACGGCATACGCCGCCGCCAGTTCGCCCGAGAAGGTGACGCCGCCCGGCGCCTCGCGGTGCACCGTAAAGGGTGCCACGGCCGCCACATCCGGGCGTTCGGCAATCTCGCGCAACTCTTCAAGGAGTGCAGTCTCGAGGCCGCGCGGGCATGGGACGAAGAAGGCTTGGGTCATGAGGGAATCCTGCAAAAACGAAAACGTCCGCCGTGGCGGACGGGACTGATGGGTAGCGTAGGCGACGCGTCAGGCTGCCGCCAGCGCGCGATCGAGGAAGTCGAGCCGGTCCTGGCCCCAGTATGGCTCGCCGTCGAAGACGAACCAGGGGGCGCCGAACACACCGGCCGAGATCGCCTCCTGCGTGTTGGCGGCGTAGGCGGCCTGCACGGCCTGCGCCTCGCTGGCCTTGAGCAGGGCGGTCCCGTCCAGGCCACTCTCGGTGGCGATGCGGGCGAGCGTGTCGGCATCGGCAATATTGCGCTGCTCGGCCCACACGGCACGGCCGATGGCGCCGGTCAGGTCCATGGCGCGGGCAGTGCCGTGGGCAAGCTGCGTGGCGACGATCAGCTTGCTGGCGGCATCGCCCGATACCGGGAAGAACGTCGGATGGAGGTTCAGCGGCATGCCGAGGAATTCGCTCCAGCGCTTCAGTTCCACCAGCCGGTACGCCTGCCGCTGCGGCGGACGCTGGGCCAGCGGCAGCCCGCCCGACACCGAGAACACCTTGCCGAGGTCGCACGGCTTCAGGTTGACCTGCGCGCCATGCTTCTGCGCGATGTCGGCGAAACGCGGGTGGCCCATGTAGACATAGGGCGACACCGGCGTCAGGAAATAGTCGATCTGCCTGCTCATGCGCGCTCCCCGGCTTTCAGAATGGCTTGACGACGACAAGGATCACCACCGCCAGCAGCACCAGCGTCGGGATCTCGTTGAACCAGCGATAGAACTTGTGCGAGCGGGCATTGCGGCCCTGCTCGAACTTTTTCAGCAGCACACCGCAGCCGTGGTGGAAGCCGATCAGCACCACCACCAGCGCCAGCTTGGCGTGCAGCCAGCCCTGCCCCTTGCCGATGCCGTAGCCGAGCATCAGCCACAGTCCGAAGACCACCGCCGGCACCGCCAGCAGCGTCATGAACCTGTAGAGCTTGCGCGCCATCAGCAGCAGTCGCTGCGTGCTGGCGGCGTCGGTCTCCATGGCGAGGTTGACGTAGAGACGCGGCAGGTAGAACAACCCGGCGAACCAGCCGACGACGAAGAAGATATGCAGCGCCTTGACCCAGTACATGCCCATGCGCGCGCTCAGGTGCGGATCTCGCCGTGGCCGAACACCACGTACTTCAGCGAGGTCAGCCCCTCCAGCCCCACCGGGCCGCGGGCGTGCAACTTGTCATTGGAGATGCCGATCTCCGCGCCCAGGCCGTACTCGAAGCCGTCGGCGAAGCGCGTCGAGGCGTTGATCATCACGCTGGCCGAGTCCACCTCGCGGATAAAGCGCATGCCGGTGGAGTAGTTCTCGGTGATGATCGAATCGGTGTGGTGCGAGCCGTATTCGTTGATGTGGGCGATGGCCTCGTCCAACCCGGCCACGGTGCGCACCGCGAGGATCGGGGCCAGGTATTCCAGGCGCCAGTCTTCCTCGGTGGCGTCCACCAGTCCGCCGAAGCCGGCGGCTTCCAGCGTGGCGCGGGTGGCGGGGCAGACCCGCAGTTCGACGCCCTTCTCCTGGTAGATGCGGACCAGCGGCGGCAGCGCCTGCGCGGCCACGTCCTGCGCCACCAGCAGCGTTTCCATGGTGTTGCAGGGGGCGTAGCGCTGGGTCTTGGCGTTGTCGCAGACGCGCACGGCCTTGTCGAGGTCGGCGTCCTTGTCGATGAAGACGTGGCAGATGCCGTCGAGGTGCTTGATCATCGGCACGCGGCCTTCCTCGATCAGGCGGGCGATCAGGCTCTTGCCGCCGCGCGGCACGATGACGTCGACGTATTCGGTCATGGTGATCAGCCGGCCCACGGCGGCGCGGTCGGTGGTCTCGATCACCTGGACAGCCTCGGACGGCAGCCCGGCGGCGGCCAGCCCCTCGGCCACCAGCGCGGCCAGCGCGGTGTTCGACTCGATCGCTTCCGAGCCGCCGCGCAGGATGGTGGCGTTGCCCGACTTCAGGCACAACGCCGCGGCGTCGATGGTCACGTTCGGGCGCGACTCGTAGATGATGCCGATCACGCCCAGCGGCACGCGCATCTGGCCCACCTGGATGCCGGTCGGCCGGAACTTCATGTTCGAGATCTCGCCGATCGGGTCGGCCAGCGCGGCGATCTGCGCCAGTCCCTCGGCCATCGTGTTGATGGCCTTGTCCGACAGGGTCAGGCGGTCGACGAAGGCGGCGTCATGGCCATTGGCGCGGGCGCGCTCGACGTCGCGCGCGTTGACGGCCTTGAGCTTGTCCGCATCGCGGCGAATGGCGGCAGCGATGGTCAGCAGCGCGCGGTTCTTGTCGGCGGTGGTGGCGCGGGCCATCGCGCGGGACGCGGCGCGGGCCTGCCGGCCTACGCGCTCCATGTATTGGTGGAGATCGGACTCGTTCATGTTCGTGGCAGCGACTGCCTTGCTTATGTTTTCTCCCCTCTCCCGCTTGCGGGAGAGGGGTTGGGGGAGAGGGCGGGAGCATGAAGAAACGTTCGCGCGCGAACTACCGCTGACCCTCTCCCCCGGCCCCTCTCCCGCGTGCGGGAGAGGGGAGCAAAACGGCGGGATTTCGCTGACCTGCCTAGCGCGCAACCATCAACGCCAGATCCAGCAACCCATCCCACGCATCGGCCGGCAGCGGCGCCGACCCCGGCGGGGGCAGATCCTGCAAGCCCTTGACCTGCCGGTCCAGCCGCGCGGCCAGCGCCAGCGCGGCTTCCAGCCGTTGCGTCGTCAGCCGTTGCGCGGCCTGCGGCACCAGCCGCTCGCGCGGTCCCCAGATGCGCAGCTCCTTCGCCACCACGCCGGCCGGCTTGCCGACCGCCAGCGCCTGGCGGACCTTCGATAATACGCGAATTTCCTCGGTCAGCGCCCACAGCACCAGCACCGTCGCCTCGCCCTCGCCGCGCAGCCCCTCGAGCATGCGGACCAGCCGCGGGATGTCGCCCGTCAGCATGGCTTCGGACAGCTTGAACACGTCGTAGCGGGCCACGTTCAGCACCGCGTCGTGCACCTGGTCGAAGGTCACTTCGCCGGGCGGATAGAGCAGCCCGAGCTTCTGGATTTCCTGGTGGGCGGCCAGCAGGTTGCCCTCCACCTTCTCGGCGATAAACTGCAGCGCGCACCGGCCCGGCTCGCCCGCCTCGACCTTCTGGTTCTGCAGCGCCAGCCGCTCGCCGACCCATGCCGGCAGCCGGGTGCGGTCCACGTTGTCGACCTTGAGCGACACCCCCGCCCCCTCCAGCGCCTGGAACCACGCCGACTTGGTGGTGGCGAAGTCCAGCCGGGGCAGCGTGACCAGCATCAGCACGTCATCCGACGGCCGCGCCGCCACGGCACGCAGCACCTCGCCGCCGTCCTTCCCGGGCTTGCCGTTGGGAATGCGCAGTTCGACCAGCTTGCGGTCGCCGAACAGGGACATCGACTGCTGCGATTCGAGCAGGCGGCTCCACTGGAAGCCGCGCCCGTCCGCCACCAGCACCTCACGCTCGGAGAAGCCCGACTCGCGCGCGGCGGCGCGGATGCGGTCGGCGGCTTCCAGCACGAGCAGGTGCTCGTCGCCGTACAGGACGTAGAGCGCCGCGAGGCCCTTGGCCCTGGCCTGCCGCAGGTGGGCATCGAGCCCGTCGAGCTTGAGTTGCACCGTCAGGCCGTCGTCAGATCGTCTTGACTGCCGCAAGGCGGCGCATCAGTTGCTGGACGATGTCGCGCTGCATGTCCCGGTAGAGCTGCTGCTCTTCGTAGTCCTTGGCGAGCGCGTTGGCTTCGTTGTAGGTCAGGTCGCGCGTCAGCACCATCGTCGACGGCGCGATCAGCTCCTTGCCGGCCTTGTCGCGCAGGCGGAAGCCGAAGCGCTGGGTCAGCCGGTACTCGCGCACCACGCCCTCGGTCGTGATCGACAGGATGGTCTTGGTGCGGGTGTCCTGCAGCACGTCGAGCAGGGCGTCGGCTTCCTTCGGATCGGCCACGACCACCGTGTCGGACCCGCCCCGGATGGCGCGGCGCAGGTCCGAGCCCATCAGCGTGTTGGCCGGGATGCCGATGTAGAGGTGCTTGAAGGCGAAGTCGGCACTGCCGCGCAGGTGGTAGCCGCAGCCGGCCAGCAGGCCGGTTGCGAGCAAGACGGCGATGGCCCGGCGGCGGCCCAGATCGGTTCGGTTCATCCTCGGCGCGTCCTCTGAAAGGTCCGACTCTTTATCGACGGTAGCGATGTTGGCGACAGCGACGTTACAGCACCACGTTGACCAGGCGACCAGGCACCACCACGATCTTCTTCGGCGCGGCGCCGTTGGCGAACTTCGCCACGGTCTCGCTGGCGGCGGCAACCGCCTCGATGGCGGCGCGGTCGGCGTCGGCCGGCACGGTGATGCTGCCACGGACCTTGCCGTTCACCTGCAGCACCAGCTCGATCTCGCTGCGCACCAGCGCGCCTTCGTCGACCTGCGGCCACGGCGCGTCGAGCAGGTCGCCCGACTCGTCGGCATAGCCGAGTTCCGCCCACAGGCCGTGGGTGACGTGCGGCACCACCGGATACAGCACGCGCAACAGGATGCCGAAGCCCTCGCGGCGCGCGGCCGGCGAAGCGGACTTGGCGTCTTCGAGCGCGTTCAGCATCTTCATCGTCGCGGAGACGACGGTGTTGTACTGGATGCGCTGGTAGTCGTAGTTGGCCTGCTTCAGCACGCCATGCAGTTCGCGGCGCAGGTCGGCGTCGGCAGCGACCGGGGCCGTGCCCTTGCCGTCGCGGATCGCATCGGCGTTGGCGAAGCCGTAGTTCCACACGCGGCGCAGGAAGCGCGAGGCGCCCTCCACGCCCGAGCCGCTCCATTCGAGCTGCTGCTCGGGCGGCGCGGCGAACATCACGAACAGGCGCGCGGTGTCGGCGCCGTACTGGTCGATCAGGGCCTGCGGGTCGATGCCGTTGTTCTTCGACTTCGACATCTTCTCGACGCCGCCGATCACCACCGGCTGGCCGTCGGCCTTCAGCGTGGCGCCCAGCGGACGGCCGCGCTCGTCGGTGCTCACGTCGACCTCGGCCGGGTTGTACCAGGTCTTCTTGCCGGCCGCGTCTTCGCGGTAGTAGGTCTCGTTGAGCACCATGCCCTGCGTCAGCAGGTTGGCGAACGGCTCGCCGAACTTGACCAGGCCCATGTCGCGCATGACCTTGGTCCAGAAGCGGGCGTACAGCAAATGCAGGATCGCGTGCTCGATGCCACCGATGTACTGGTCCATTGGCATCCAGTAGTCGTTGCGGCCGTCGACCATGGTGGCGGCGTCCGGGCACGTGTAGCGCATGTAGTACCAGCACGAGTCGATGAACGTGTCCATCGTGTCGGTCTCGCGGCGCGCGGGCTTGCCGCACGACGGGCAGGTGCACTGCAGGAAGCGCTGGTCCTTGTTGAGCGGGTTGCCGGTGCCGTCCGGCACGAGGTCTTCCGGCAGCACGACCGGCAGGTCCTGCTCGGGCACGGGCACCACGCCGCAGGCGTCGCAGTGGATCAGCGGGATCGGCGTGCCCCAGTAGCGCTGGCGCGAGATGCCCCAGTCGCGCAGGCGCCAGGTCACCTTCTTCTCGCCGATGCCCTTGGCGCCGAGGTCGGCGGCGATGGCGTCCACCGCGGCCTGGTAGCCGAGGCCGTCGTATTTGCCGCTATCGATGCAGGTGCCGTGTTCCTTGTCGCCGTACCACTCCTGCCAGGCTTCGGTCGAGTACGGCTGGGCCCGCAGTTTCTCAGGAACGTCGATCACTTGCTTGATCGGCAGCTGGTACTTCAGCGCGAAGGCGAAATCGCGCTCGTCGTGCGCCGGCACGCCCATCACGGCGCCGTCGCCGTAGCTCATCAGCACGTAGTTGCCGACCCACACGTCGACCTGCTCGCCGGTCAGCGGGTGCGTGACCTTGAGGCCGGTCGGCATGCCCTTCTTCTCCATGGTCGCCATGTCGGCTTCCATGACCGAGCCGTGCTTGCATTCGTCGATGAAGGCGGCGAGTTCGGGATTGTTGGCGGCCGCGTGCGTGGCAAGCGGGTGCTCGGCGGCCACGGCGCAGAAGGTCACGCCCATGATGGTGTCGGCACGGGTCGTGAAGACGTAGAGCTTGCCGTCCTGGATCAGCTTGCCTTCGCCGTCCTTGATCTCGTGCGGGAAGGCGAAGCGCACGCCGGTGCTCTTGCCGATCCAGTTCTGCTGCATCACCTTGACGCGCTCGGGCCAGCCGAGGGCATCGAGGTCGCCGAGCAGTTCGTCGGCGTAGTCGGTGATGCGCAGGTAGTACATCGGGATTTCGCGCTTCTCGACCACCGCGCCCGAGCGCCAGCCGCGCCCGTCGATCACCTGCTCGTTGGCGAGCACGGTCTGGTCGACCGGGTCCCAGTTGACGGTGCCGGTCTTGCGGTAGGCGATGCCCTTCTCCAGCATCTTCAGGAACAGCCACTGGTTCCAGCGGTAGTAGTCCGGGCTGCAGGTGGCGACTTCGCGTGACCAGTCGATGGCCAGGCCCATCGACTGCATCTGCTTCTTCATGTACGCGATGTTGTCGTAGGTCCAGGCGGCCGGGGCCACGCCATTGTTCAGCGCGGCGTTCTCGGCGGGCATGCCGAAGGCGTCCCAGCCCATCGGCATCAGCACGTTGTTGCCGTTCATGCGCAGGTAGCGCGCCATCACGTCGTTGATGGTGTAGTTGCGTACGTGTCCCATGTGCAGCTTGCCCGACGGGTACGGCAGCATCGAGCAGGCGTAGAACTTCGGCTTCTCCTTGCCGTCGGCGCCGGTGGCGTTTTCGTTCACGCGGTAGGCGTCGATGGCCTGCCAGTGCTGCTGGGCGGCTTGTTCGACGGCGGAGGGCAGGTACTTGTCTTGCATGGTGTGGGACGTCTGGGACAGCGGCAACGATCGACAATGGACTCGCGCGGCAGGCTCGGCCGGCGGCCTTCGGAATGGGGATGCGGGTGACGGATGCGGCGCTGCGCCGTCCATCCGCCCGGCAACATCGGGCAAAAAACGCAAGAGGCCGATTATAACCGTGGCGCCCGCCTCGCAAGGCGCCACGCGGCCTGGCCGGCTTACTTCAGGCCGAGCACGTCCTGCATGTCGAACAGGCCGCTGGCCCTGTCGCCCAGGAAGCGCGCCGCGCGCACCGCGCCGTCGGCGTACGACTGGCGGCTCGACGACTTGTGGCTGATCTCGATGCGCTCGCCGGTGCCGGCGAAGAGTACGGTGTGGTCGCCCACGATGTCGCCGCCGCGGATGGTGGCGAAGCCGATCGAATTCGGATCGCGCGGGCCGGTGTGGCCTTCGCGGGCGTACACGGCGCAGGTCTTGAGGTCGCGCCCGAGCGCCTCGGCCACCACTTCACCCATGCGCAGCGCGGTGCCGGACGGCGCATCGACCTTGTGCTTGTGGTGGGCCTCGATAATCTCGATGTCATAGCCCGACGACAACAGCTTCGCGGCGACTTCCAGCAGCTTGAAGGTGGCGTTCACGCCAACGCTGAAGTTGGCGGCCATCACCACGCCGATGGACTTCGCCGCCTCGGCGATGGCGGCCTTGCCGGCGTCGTCGAAGCCGGTCGTGCCGATCACCAGCTTCTTGCCCAGGCGCTTGCAGATCTCCAGATGGACCAGCGTGCCTTCGGGACGGGTGAAGTCGATCAGGGCGTCGGACGCCTGCATCACGGCTTCCACGTCAGACGTAATGGCGACGCCCATCTGGCGGCCCAGGAACAGTCCGGCGTCCTGCCCCAGCGCCGGCGAGCCGGCCACGTCGAGCGCGCCAGAAAGCGTCGCGCCCTCGGTGTTCAGGACTTGTTCGATGAGCATGCGGCCCATGCGGCCGGAGGCGCCTGCGATGGCAATCTTCATGGTGTGTCTGCAATCGTAAAAAGCCGGTACAGGACCGGCTTGGAGGAAACCAGGACCCGCCCTGCCGGCCAGCCCGGAGGCGGCCGCGTGCGGGTCATATCACGTATCAGTTGGCCGGCTTGGCGGCGTCGGCCGCGCCTGCCGCGGGCGTGGCGCCAGCGGCGTCGGCAGCACCGCCCGCACTGGCGGGCGCGGCAGCGGACGGCGCCTCGGGCGATACCGTCGCGGCAGGCTCCACTGGGGTGATGGCCGGTGCCTGCGCCGCAGCCTGCGCGGACTGGCCCACGGCGATCTTGCCCGGGGTCTGGTTCTTCAGCGCCGATTTCATGCCGTCGATCTCGGCAATCAGTTCATACTCGGAGGGCAGTTCTTCGCCCTGCCATTTCACGAGCTTGCCATCCTGGAAGAACACGGTGAAGCGACGCTCCTGCACGACCGGCGTGCTGCCGCGGCGGAACGAGAACACGTAGTCCCAGCGGTCCGCATGGAATACGTCGGTCAACAACGGCGTGCCCAGCAGGAACTTGACCTGGTCGCGCGTCATCCCCTCCTTCAGCTGCGCCGCGGCTTCCCGTGACACGAAGTTGCCCTGCACGATGTTGATGCGGTACGGCGTGATGGCGCCAGCGATCTTGCGCGAGGTGCTGTCATACGTGGAGCATGCAGCGCCCAGCAAAGCCGTGGCAAACAGGGAAATCACCAGCGCCGGGCGCATGGCGGACGAACGGAGTGAACGCATGTAATTCGCTTTCCAGGAGGCAAGGGGAAAGGCGCTTTCGGCGACTTTTGCCGCCAAAACCCTTATGATTCAACTAACCAAACATTGTACTCTAGGGAGTCACGCCCATGCCCAGTCCGGCGGACCTCAAGAATATCGGCCTCAAGGCAACCGTGCCACGGCTGAAAATTCTCGAAATTTTCCAGACCAGTGAGCAGCGCCACCTCAGCGCTGAAGACATCTATCGCATCCTGCTCAGCGAGCACATGGACATCGGCCTCGCCACCGTCTATCGCGTGCTCACCCAGTTCGAGCAGGCCGGCCTGCTGTCCCGCAACAATTTCGAGTCGGGCAAGGCCATATTCGAGCTGAACGAAGGCAAGCACCACGACCACCTGGTCTGCCTCGACTGCGGCCGCGTCGAGGAATTCTTCGACTCGGAGATCGAGCACCGCCAGCAGAATATCGCCCGCGAGCGCGGTTTTGCGCTCCAGGAACACGCCCTTTCGCTGTACGGCAACTGCACCAAGCAGGATTGCCCGCACCGGCCCAAGCGGTAAGCGCCGAAGACTGCGGCAAGGCAAAAAAAACCGGCGCATGCGCCGGTTTTTTCTTTGGCTGGCCGTGTCTGTTCAGGGTGTCTGCACGTCCGCCTCGACGCCTTCGCCTGCCACCACGCGCAGCGCCCGGGCACCCGCCGGCATGCCGACGAACTCGCCCACCACCTGGCGGAACAGGCCGCGCGCCCACACCAGCATGGGATGCGTGTTGCGGCTGCGGTGCCAGAACATGTTCAGGCCCAGCGTCGTGTTCAGCTCGGCCGGCAGCGGGAACGCCTTCAGGCCATAGGTCTCGCAGGCCATGTCCTTGGTCAGCGCATTGACCGTGAAGATCATGTCGGTCTGCGCGGCCAGCTCGGCCTGCGCGCGCCACGAATGCACCGTCAGCGTCGCATTGCGCTTGAGGCCGCGCTGCTGCAGTGCGTAGTCGAGCGGGATCAGCGACGGGGCCGGACGGCCGGAATTGCCCGAATGCGCCATGAAGATGTGGCCGCAATCCAGGTACTGCTCCAGCGTGCACTGTGTCTTCAGGACCGGATGGTTCTTGTGCGCGCACACCCACAGGTTCAGCGAGGTCACCATCTCCTCGACGATCTCCGGGTGCCGGGTCGGGAACGGCGAGAAGGCCAGGTCCAGCTCGTTGGCGCGCATCGAGGCCACGTCGGCCTCCCAGGAATGCGATTCGACCAGCTTGATGTGCAGTTCCGGCGCCCGCTGCTTGATGCGCAGGATGTAGCGGTTGAAGACCGTGTCGCCGAGTTCGGCGGCAAAACCGATCGACAGCGTCCCCGTCGCCACGGCCGGATCGAAATTGTCGGCGTCGCCCTCGTTGATCGACGACCACAGGTCGAGCATGTCGCGGATCTTGGGCCCCAGTTCGAGCGCGCGCGGGGTGGGCGTCAGTCCGTGCGGGACGCGGATGAAGAGCGGATCGTCGAAGATCTCGCGCAGGCGCCCAAGCGAATGCGAGACCGCCGGCGCTGTCATATGCATCTTTTCCGCCACATAGGTGGCGTTGCGCTTGCTGAGCAGCTCCGTGAAGATCACGAGCAGCTTGGTGTCGACATTCACCATGGTCGGGCCCCGTCTGTTTTTTCTTGGATGGCCCGTGCGAGGCCTTGACGCCAGGCCCTACCGCTTGCACTGGCTGCACATCAGAATTCAACGAAATCTTTTCGGTAGTGTAAGAGCAAAGCCAAGGCTCTCAAAGCAGATTCCGCCGACCGGGAAATTCTCCCGAACGGGAATTGCGCACAAAACACCTTTACGACAGGGATATGACACTATCTTGCCGCGATCTTCTGGCATGAAAAAACGCGCCCGAAGGCGCGTTCCAAAAGCATGCTTTTGCGAGCGTTACTTGGCCACGACACGTGCCATTTCGAGCACCTTGTTCGAATAGCCCCACTCGTTGTCGTACCAGCTCACGACCTTGATGAAGGTGCCGTCCAGCGCAATGCCGGCTTCGGCGTCGAAGATCGAGGTGCGGGCATCGCCGCGGAAGTCGGTGGCGACGACCTTGTCTTCGGTGTAGCCCAGCACGCCCTTCAGCTTGCCTTCGCTCTGTGCCTTCATCTCGGCGCAGATTTCATCATACGAGGCCGACTTTTCCAGCTCGACGGTCAGGTCGACCACGGACACGTCCGAGGTCGGCACGCGGAACGACATGCCGGTCAGCTTTTTGTTCAGCTGGGGGATCACCACGCCCACGGCCTTGGC